>ENA-OPVH01000010-OPVH01000010.1-human-gut-metagenome-genome-assembly--contig:-NODE-10-length-182045-cov-8.238486_pt1 | contig 182045 bp, 199 predicted proteins | sample MGYA00241494_ERZ501980 | MGnify/ENA primary metagenome ERZ501980 (study PRJEB25962, sample SAMEA1964914) | human gut metagenome | biome: human gut; feature: human-associated habitat; material: faeces... | reverse complement strand
AAGCACCAAGTGAAAGTACAAAAGTTGCAATTACTGGAGCAAATACAAATATGGGAATGACAGCTTATAATAATGCTTATAATAAAGCAGAATATGTAGGATTTCAATATACAACTGATTTGCAAAGAGGAACAACAACAAATAGCACAATAAAGGCATATTTAGATAATTGGTATACAAAATATTTTAATGAAAATATAAGTACATCAAGATTTGTTAAAACAACATTTTGCAATGATAGAAATACATCTAGTACATGGGCATCGAATGGCAGTGGTTTTTCCTATGATCCATTTACTCGGCTACATGCAGGTACTCCAACACTTACGTTCGAATGTAATACTGCGGATGTGGTAACAAATAATTTTGGCCTAATAACAGCAGATGAAATTGTGCTTGCGGGAGGAAAATTTAATACGGACAACAGTGCTTTCTATTTAAATAATAATATGGCATATTGGGCGGGGTCCCCGGCTGGATTCGATGGTAGTTATTCGCATGTATTTGTACTTATTCCGCTTGATGGTCTGGGTTATGGCGGTGTTTATGATCGTGGTAATGCGGCCCGTGGTGTAGTTTCTCTATCCTCTGAAAGTAAGTTACTTGGAAGTGGAACATATAATGATGTTTACATAGTAAGTTAGACATAAAAAAAGAGTTATCTATACATAGATTCTCTTTTTCTTTGTCTTTCTAATTGTTTTTCTCTTTTTAAGATAAAGGGGAAGTTAAAGAATATTTCTCTTTCATCTTCATTTGCATCCACTAAAGTAACATTTAAGTTTGAGGTAACTTTAATAATTTTACCATTTTCTAAGTTTTTAATTTGTTTAGTTTTAGGATCAAAATAATAATGCCAATTAAGTTCTTTATATGGAATAATACCTTCGACTAAATTATCAGTTTTAACTCTTATAACACTTTCATTAATATCTGTAACATAAACACTAAATTGTTGATTGATAAAATTTTGCATATACCATATATCACTTAATTTTTTTGATTGTGCTTCCGCTCTAACTTCATCTCTTTCTTTTATAGAGGCTTGAATAGCAACACTTTGTAACACAGATTCTAATTTTTCTATTTCTTCTTCATTAGGAATTTTTTCTTCATAATAATCTATTAACATATGAACTACTAAATCACATAGTCTACGTATTGGAGAGGTAAAATGCGTGTAACAAAATTCTGCAAGGCCACAATGTCCTATATTATTTATATCATATCCAGCTTTTTCCATTGCTCTTAAGATGTAAGAGGATAGTATTGGAAATTCTTTTTTATTCATTAAACTATTAAGAATTTTTTGAATTACATGAGGATCTTTAACATCTTTTATTTTATCTATTTTAAATCCTAAAGAAGTAATAAATTTTATTGAACTAACAAATCTTTCAACATCAGGAAGATTATGATTTCTATAAATGAATGGTAATCTTTTGTAATAAAAGTCTCTTGCAATGGTGCAGTTAGCCTCGATCATTGCGGTTTCAATTAAATCATTTGCGGCATGAGCTTTAGTTACATAAATTTCTTTAATATTTTCTTTTTCATCATAAATTATTTCTTGTTCAGAACTATCAAAATCAAGTTTACCTTGACTAATTTTGTTTTTATTTATTTTTGATGTAAGTTCATAAGCAGTCTTTAAATCCTTTTCAAAAGGTTCATAACCATTTGGAATAATGTTTTCTTCGAGAATTTTATTAACTTTTGAATAAGTCATTTTCTTTTTAGAGTTGATAACTGCTTTAACAATCCTATAGTCAACTTGATTCCCATTTTCATCATATTCCATAATTATTGAGCGGGTTAATCTATCAACACCTTCATTAAGGGAACAAATACCATTTGAAAGTTCTTTAGGAAGCATTGGAAATACTTTGTTAAGTAAATAATAACTTGTACCTCTTTCAAAAGCATCCTTAAATATAGCACTATCATATTTAACATAATGACTTACATGGGCAATATTAACATATAAAAGATAATGACCATTTTCAAGTTTTTCTACTAAAACTGCATCATCTAAATCCTTTGCAGTATCACAATCTATTGTAACAATTCTTTTTTCTCTAAGATCAAGTCTTCCTTTTATTTCATCATCACTAACAGTAGTTGGAATATGTTTTAATTCTTCATAAGTTTCTTGGCTAAAATTTGGATTTGTACCATTAGCAAGAGCAATTTCTTCGATTTTAGATACATTTCCAAGTACAGTATCTATTTCTGCATCATAATATTCATCATACCTTGTTGTATATAAATTAACTAAAAATTTTTGACCTAAATTATATTTTCTAAGAATTTTCTTACTTATACCAATTTTATATTCACCTTTAGAGTGGGTATCTTTTAAATATAGGTTATTATTTTCATCCATTTTAAGTTCACAAAGAATTTTACCTTTGGCTCTTTTAAGTATTTTTATGACTTCATAAGTTTTACTTTTCTTAACTTTTTTTACAATAACTTTATCACCGTTTAAAGCGGAATTTAATTTATTATCTTTGATTTCGTGAAAGTTATTTCCGATTCTAACAAAACTTTTTCCATTATTATCTTGGACTATGGTTGCAACTCTATAATTTTTGGGAAATTTATGATACATAAAATCATCATCTTCGTATATTTTTCCTTCACACTCAAGTTCGAATAATATATGTTTAAGTTCTTCATCAATCTTTTTCTTCGAGGAATTTAAAAGTTTTTTAATACCGTGGTACGTAACATTTAACTCTTTTTCATTTTCTATAATTTTTAATAACTCCTCTTTCACAAAACCCTCCACTAAAATAACTAATTTTATAGTATCATACTTTTAATACTCTGTAAATTGTGTTATGATTAAATTATGAAAAAAATAGTTGTTTTTGTTTTAAGTTTATTTATTTTTAATTTTGTTAATGCTGAAAGTGATAAAGCATTATTTTCAAAATGTGTAGATGGTGACACTGCATATTTTTTAGTAAATGAAAATGAAATTAAAGTAAGGTTTTTAGCAATTGATACTCCAGAAAGTGTAAGTACAAATGTAAGTGAGCAGCCTTTTGGAAAAGAGGCTAGTGATTATACATGTAATAAAATATCAAATGCTAATGAAATTGTTTTAGAGTATGAAAAAAATAAAACAGATAAATATGGAAGAACTCTTGCATGGGTATGGGTAGATGGCTCATTACTTCAGGAAGAACTTATTAAAAATGGTTATGGACAAGTTGCTTACATATATGGAAAATATAAATATACTGATAGTCTTTGTAAAGTTCAAAAATATGCAATAAATAATTTATTAAATGTATGGAGTAATACTTCTTATGAAGAAGGTTATTGTAAAAATAAAGATGTAGAAAATACTGAAAATAATATTATATATGATAATCTTAATAAAGAAGATGAAAAAACAAAAGAAACTTTAGATAAACTTGATAAAATATCAGATAAAATGGATAATGTTATGAACTCACCTAAATTTGATAATATACTTCTTTATATAGTTTTAATAGGTTCAGTAGTATCATTGATTTTTAAGGAAACAAAAAAGAAAAAATAATTAGGCTTTTTAATTAACTAATGCATCTTATAGAAAATATAATGCTATGAGGTGTATTTTTAATATGATTAATTATCTTTCAAATTATAATAATATTTTTTTAGCCTTTGTTGCTTGCTTATTTACTTGGTTAATTACTATTTTGGGAGCAATGGTTGTATTTCTATTTAAAAAAGTTAATAAAACGCTACTTGATGCAATGCTTGGTTTTGCCGCAGGCGTAATGATATCGGCATCGTTTTTCTCACTTATTTCACCAGCACTATCTATGTCTGAGAATTTAAATATTAATGGACCTGTTATAGTTACAATAGGTTTCATATGCGGAGGCCTTTTACTTTTTATCGGTGATAAAATATTTCCTAAAATAATTAAAAAAAATGAAAAAGCAAAAAACTTTAAAAGAACATTTATGTTAATTTTTTCAATAACCCTTCATAATATTCCTGAAGGACTTGCTGTAGGTGTTGCCTTTGGTTCACTTCGATACAATTTACAAGGAGCTACATTAATATCTGCAATAATACTTGCATTTGGTATAGGACTTCAGAACTTCCCTGAAGGAACAGCAGTATCTTTACCGCTTAAAAGAGATGGTATGAGTTCTAAAAAAGCATTTTTAATTGGTAGTTTAACTGGAATTGTCGAGCCAATTGCAAGTGTTATCGGAGCATTACTTGTTTTAAAAGTTAGAACTATTTTACCATTTTTACTTGCATTTGCCGCAGGAGCGATGATATATGTTGTAGTAGAGGAACTTATACCAGAAAGTCAAACTAATAAATCTAAAGACTTAATGGCTATTTTTACAATTCTAGGTTTTGCAGTTATGATGTTTTTAGATGTATTTTTTGGATAATTTATAAATTAACTAGAGAAATAACTCTAGTTTTATTGTGTAAATATATTTACACTTTCCATATGTCAATTAATGTAAATTAAATTAATAAAAAAATGTAAATAATTTGTAAAATTTTATCTTTTTTGAAAAAAATTATCAAAAAAAGGAGGAAATCAGAAATTTTTCGGTAATAAATATATATGAAGGGAGAAAAATACAAAGTTATAAAAAAATGTAAAAATGTAAACTATTGTAAATTAGAAAGTGAGGTAAAAAATGAACGAATTAGAAAAAATAAATGAAACTATATTTGAAAGTATTAAACATGTAGATGATGATGGTAATGAATATTGGTATGCAAGGGAACTACAAAAAGTTTTAACATATAAAGATTGGAGGTATTTTGATTTAGTAATTCAAAAATCAATTGTTAGTTGTAAAAATTCTTTGATTAATGAATATGACCATTTTGTTGTTTACAACAAAATGGTCATGATTGGCTCAGGTGCTAAAAGGTATCAAAAAGATTATATGCTGTCTAGATACGCTTGCTATTTAATATCACAAAACGCAAATCCAAAATTGAAAATAGTCGCTCTTGCTCAAACATATTTTGCTATTCAAACTAGGAAACATGAATTATTAGAGCAAGAATATAATAATTTAACTGAAGATGAAAAAAGATTCTATCAAAGAGATTTAACTAAAAAAGGAAATAATTCTTTAAATCAAACTGCTAAAAAAGCTGGAGTAAAAAACTTTGATAAATTTCATAATGCTGGGTATAAAGGCTTATATAATGGAGAAACGGCAAACGATATTGCTAAAAGGAAAGGATTACGTTATAGGGAAGATATTTTAGATAATATGGGAAGTGATGAACTGATAGCTAATTTATTTAGAATATCCCAGACTAATCAAAAATTAATTAATGATAACGTTCAAGGTGAAGGTAATGCAAATGAAGTTCATTACAATGTTGGTAAGAAAGTTAGAAATGCAATTGCGGATATTGGCGGTACAATGCCTGAGGATTTACCAACACCAGATAAAAGTTTAAAAGAATTAGAAAAAGAAAATAAATATTTAATAATTAAAAAATAGTAAATATAATAAAAATGAAAATTAGTAATGTCACTCTATTGTCACATTACAATGTTATATTATATTTGTATAAATTTATTTTATATAATATAATTTATGTAGGAGGAATATATGAGTAAAGATAAACCAATACTTAGTTTAAAAAAAGTTAGTAAATTCTATTATAATAAAGGTCTTGTTGCATCCGGTTTTAGTAAAATATCTTTAGATTTTTATTTAGGAGAATTTGTAGTAATAACTGGAGAAAGTGGATGTGGAAAAAGTACTCTTTTAAATGTATTATCAGGTCTTGATACATATGAAGAAGGAGAAATGTATATTAATGGCATGGAAACAAGTCATTATAGTAATGAGGAAGCAGAACATTATCGTAAAAGTTATATAGGTAATATATTTCAATCATTTAATTTAGTAAGTAGTTATACAGTGTATCAAAATATTGAGTTAGTTCTTTTGTTAAATGGTTTTAAGAAAAAAGATATTAAAAATAAAGTTATTGAATTAATTAAGGAAGTAGATTTATACAAATATAGAAATAGTAAAGTTTCTCATTTATCTGGTGGTCAAAAACAAAGAGTAGCAATTGCAAGAGCACTTGCTAAAGATGTACCAATAATAATTGCGGATGAACCAACAGGTAATTTAGATCGTAGATCTGCTGCCTCTATAATGAAACTACTTGCAAAAGTAGCAAAAGATAAACTTGTAATTGTTGTAACTCATAATTATGAAGATGTTGAGGACCTTGCCACTCGTAAGATTGAAATGCATGATGGAAAAGTTCGTGAGGATATAACAATTAAACCTTATGAAGAAAGTAAAGCAAGTCTTCATGAATATAAAAATATTAGCTTTTTAAATAAAATTAGACTTGGGGTAAGAAATACATTTAATTTACCTATGAAGTTTATTTTACTTTTAATGGTATTCTTATTAATTACTTTTGCCTTTTTAGGAATATATTCTTCGTTTAGAAAAGCAGAGTATGAAGAAAATAAAAATGGTTATAACTATTATTTTAGTGATTTATCTGATGAAAGAATTGTAATTAAAAAAAGTGATAATAGTGTAATTACAAATGAAGAATTAGATAAAATAAGTAAACTTGATTATGTAAAATCAGTAGTGAAGGATGATATAATTTTAGATACTACATATAGTTTAACTGATGATAATACTTTTTGGTTTTATGGTAATGTAAAAAGTATACGTGAATTAAAATCTAACATTGAGGGTCAAAAACCTATTAATGATAATGAAATAATATTAGAAACTAATAAAAATAATTATTATGTTTCAACTTTAAAAGATAAGTTAAAAGAAACAAAACTTAGTTTAAGAAATACAGATAATGTATCAAGTTCAAATAAAGATTTAAAAGTAACAGGATTTGTTCTTAAAGATAATGAATATGATAATGATATTTTTTATGTAAGTGATGATGTATTAGAAAAAATTAAAATAAATAGTTATGAAAACTATAGTAAGGTTACAATTACCTTAAATAATCAAAAAGTAGATTTACTTTATAGTGTTAGTGATAAAGTACCTAAAGGAAAAGCTGTTGTTCCATATGAACTTAATGTAATGTGTAAATATAGTTGGTGTAAAAATAATATATTGAATATTAATGTTAAAAATATTTATTATGAAAATAATATAGATTTAGAAATTAGTGATATGTATTTGAAATATAATTTTGAACATTTAACAGGTGTTAAAGATTATGAAAATAATAACTCTATAATATATATTTCAAAAGAGGATTATCTATCTTTATTTAATATGGGAACTTATCAATCATCAATTTATTTAAAAGATGTAAAGGATATTCCTGAGGCTAAATGTTATCTTGAATCAAATGGATTTAAGCCATTATTTATTAAAGATGCCAAAATAAATTATTCAAATGGTGTTCTCGAAGTAATTAAAATATTTAAGTTGATAGTTATGACTATTATATTTATTGTACTTTTCTTTATAGCATATTTTGTTATTAGATTAATTGAAAAATCAAGAAATGTTTATTATGCAACATTAAGAATACTCGGAGCAACTAAAAAAGTATTAAAGAATTTAATTAATATTGAATTATTTTTAATATATCATATTGCTTTTGCTTTAATACTAGGATTATGTATTTTAGTTAAGAATAATATTATTGTTAATAATAATTTATATGATATGGTTAAATATCTTGGCATAAAAGACTATATTTTTGTATATGTTATATGTTTTGTAATGAGCATTATTATATCATTTAGATATTCAAGAAAACTATTTAATTCATCAGCGATGAAAACTTATAGGGAGGAGGCAGAGTAATGATAAAATTAGAAAAAGTAAATAAATACTTTAATAAAAATAAAAAGAATGAAATTCATGTTATTGATAATACCTCTGTTAGTTTTGATTCTACTGGACTTGTATGTCTTTTGGGACCAAGTGGATGTGGAAAAACAACCCTTCTTAATGTTATTGGTGGACTTGATAAAGTAAAAAGTGGTAAGATTTATGTAAATGGTAAGAAAATTACTAAGAAAAGTACATACTATGTAGATAAAGAAAGAAATTTAAACATTGGATATATTTTTCAAAATTATAATTTATTAGAAAACTTAACTGTATTTGATAATGTTGCTATAGCGCTTAAAATGATTGGCGTAAAAAATAAAAAGGAAATTGAAAAAAGAGTTAATTTTGTATTAGAAACCTTAAAAATTTATAGATATAGAAATAGACCAGCAGGAATGCTTTCTGGTGGAGAAAAACAAAGAGTAGCTATTGCAAGGGCAATTGTAAAAAATCCTAATATTTTATTATGTGATGAACCTACAGGAAACCTTGATAGTCAAAATACACTTGAAATAATGAATATTATTAAATCAATATCTAAAAATAGATTAGTAATTTTAGTAACACATGAAAATGATATAGCAAAATTTTATGCAGATAGAATAATTGAGGTTTCTGATGGTAAAATCGTAAAAGATTATGAGAATAGTTATGAAGGATCACTTGATTATAAAATTGATAATAAAATCTATTTAAAAGATTTTAAAACTAAAGAGGAAAATGGTAATATAACATTATATTTTGATAATAAGATTAAATCTAATATAACAATAATTGCTAAAAATAATAATATTTATATTAAAACAAATGGTAGTGAAAAAATTGAGGTTGTTGATGAAAACTCTAATATTGAACTAATAAACGATCATTATAAACAAATAGATAAATCAATTTATGAAAAATATGAATTTGATTTTAAAAATATTGAAACTACTAAACATAAGTATAGTTCTATATTTAATGTATTTAAAGTAATATTTTTAGGTTTTAAAAAGATACTTGATTATTCCTTTATTAAAAAATTATTATTACTAGGTTTTTTAGCCTCTGGAGCATTTATTATGTATGCTGTAAGTAATACTTTAGGAATACTTAATGTAAGGGACAGTTACTTTATTGAAAAAAATAAAAATTATCTTGAAGTGAAAATGCAAAAGATAAATATAGATAATTTTGGAAAATATGAATCATTAAATGGAATAGATTATATTTTACCTGGCAGTGGAAATGCAAATTTTAAAATTACATTTGATAATTATTATCAAACTAAAAATGCTAGTTCAACTATCTCTGGTACATTGGTTAATAAAAATTATATAAATGATTCTGATATAATTTATGGAAAAAAAACAGATAATGATTTTGATATAGTTGTGGATAAATCAACACTTAATAAATTATTTGCAGGTGAAGAAAAAATAGGTATTCAAACTGGTTATTCAGTTCAAGATTTAATTGGATATAAGGTTAATTGTGGTGATTTAATATTTACTATCACAGGTATTACTGATATTGGAGATTATAGTATTTTTACAAATAAAAAATACATGATTGATATATTATATAATAGTTTAGGTACTGATGAAACTATGGTTTATGATGCTGAATCAATGGTTTATGATGCTGAAATAAGTGATAAATATTTAAATTATAAATTAATTGATAATTTGAGTATAAAAAAAGGTAGACTTCCAGAAAATGATTATGAAGTTGTTATTAACATTAATAAAGAAATTGATAATCCACTTAATAGTAAATTAGAAAATAAAATTAATAATAAAAAATTAACTGTAGTAGGTTATTATGAAGGAAAAAATATGCTTGTTAATGAAAATATGATTAAATATGAATTAATAAGTAAATCTAAAAACTTAACTATAATGCCAAGTGATAGCGAAATTGCTACTCATAGCTTAAATAATGAAAATTTAAATGTTGTAAAATCTTATGACACTGCTAAAGAAAAATATTTAGATTCAAGGGAAACTGTTGTAAAATCTGGTCTTATTGCATCTGGAGTTATTTTGTTTATTTCTTTTGTGGAAATTTATTTAATGATACGTTCTTCATATCTTTCAAGGATAAAGGAAATTGGTATATATAGAGCAATAGGTACTAAAAAAAGTGATATTTATAAAATGTTTTATGGAGAAATTATTGCTATTACAACTGTAGCATCACTTCCTGGTATTTTATTTACAACTTATGCTTTAAAAACACTTCAGACAATAAGTTATTTTGAAAAAAATTATTTGGTAAATTCATTTACAATTATTTTAAGTATTTTAATTGTATATTTATTTAATATAATCGTAGGACTTTTACCAATTATAAAAATTGTTTCAAAAACTCCAGCATCAATACTAGCAAGAAAAGATGTAGATTAACTATATCTTTTTTTGTGGGACACAAAGGACCTTTATTAAAGAAAAGAAATATGGTTTAATCAATGTAAGGAGATTACACAATATGAATAAAGAAAAAATTGGTAAATATATTAAATTTTTAAGAGAGAGAAATAATTTAACGCAGGAAGAACTTGCTAAAAAAGTGCCAGTTACAAGGGAAGCAGTAAGTAAATGGGAAACAGGAAGAAGAATTCCTGATATTGAAACTTTAATAATTTTAAGTAAGATATTTAATTTGTCAATTGAAAGTTTGCTTTCTGGTGAAGAAAGTAATAATGCAGTGGTTAATTTATATAAAGATAATATAAAGTTACATAAAAAAGTTGGCATTCTTTTACTAGTAACAATCTTAATAATTATTACATTTTTAATCTATTATTTTTTTAATAATTATAATTCATTTAAATTTTATAATTTAACCGGAGGTAATGATAATTTTATACTAGAAAATAGTGTTATGTTCGTTTCAAAAGAAAAGTTATTTATTAGTATTCCAAAAGTAAGTAGTATTAATAGTGATGAAATTAATTATAAAAAAGTATATTATTTAGATAATAAAAATGAAAAGCATTTAATTTTCGAGGGTAACTCTGATGTCCTTAATTATAGTGAAAACAATGGTTATAATGAAAGTATTAATTTTAAAAATTTAGATAATATAATTAATAACCTATATATTGATATTTACTATGAAGATAATATAGATACAGTAAAAATAAATTTATTTTTAACATATTCAAATGATAATTTGTTTACAAAAAAGGTAAAAAGTATATCATAAAATGTAAAGTAGTGACAAATAAGTTTGTTAATATTTAACTAGTGTTATATAATTATACTAGGTGATAAAAAATATGAGAAATGTAGGAACAGTAGTAAGGGGAATAAGAACTCCCATAATTAAAGAAAATTCTAATTTGGAGGATATTGTTGTAGATAGTCTTTTGAAAGCTAGTGAAAGTGATAATTTTACTTTTCACGATAAAGATATTGTTGCAGTAACTGAAGCGGTAGTCGGTATTGCAATGGGAAACTATGTAACAGTTGATGAAATTGCAAAAGATATTAAAAATAAATTTGGTACTAACCATATAGGTGTGGTATTTCCAATTCTTTCAAGAAATAGATTTGCAGTACTTTTATCTGCAATAGCAAGAGCAATGGACAAAATAACTTTACAAATATCTTATCCATCAGATGAAGTAGGTAATGATATTTTAGATAAAAAAAGATTAAAAGAAAGTGGAATAAATCCATATACTGATGTTATTGATGAGAAAACATATTATGAAAAATTTGGCGATTTTAAACATATTTTTACTGGTGTTAATATGGTTGATTTCTATAAAGATTTAGTAAAAAAAGAAAATTGTGAAATAGAAATTATATTAGCAAATGATCCTAAAAAGATTTTAAATTATGAAAAAGATGTTCTTGTTTGTGATATTCATACAAGATTTGAAACAAAAGCTACTTTAAAGGAAAATTCAGATGGTATTATTTTAGGCCTTGATGATATTTTAACTAGTCCAGTTGATGGAAGCGGATGTAATGAAAAATATGGATTACTTGGCTCTAATCGTTCTACTGAAGAAAGAGTTAAATTATTTCCAAGTAATGCACAAGGTTTAGTAGATAATATTCAAAGAAAGTTATTTGAAAAAACTGGTAAAAATATTGAAGTAATGATTTATGGTGATGGTGCGTTTAAAGATCCAGTTGGAGGAATATGGGAACTTGCTGATCCAGTAGTATCTCCATATTATACTAAAGGCCTTGAGGGAAGCCCTAATGAAATAAAACTTAAATATATATCTGATAATAAATTCAGTAATTTAAGTGGTGAAGAGTTAAATGAGGCTATTAAAAATGAAATTAGAACTAAAGATTCTAACCTTAAAGGAACAATTGCATCACAAGGAACAACACCTCGTAGATATGTTGATTTAATAGGTTCTTTATGTGATTTAACTTCAGGTTCAGGTGATAAAGGTACTCCAGTTGTATATATTTCTGGTTATTTTGATAATTATAGTGTAGACAACTAAAAAAAAGTATGGTAATATGTTAATGGCTTAGCCCGTTGGTGAAGTGGTTTAACACACTGCGTTCTCAGCGCAGCATTCAGGGGTTCGAACCCCCTACGGGTTACCATTGTTAATATAAAATCTCTCTTGTGGAGGTTTTTTATTTTGCCTAAAATACTTTTTAACACATAAAAAAACTCAAAAATTGAGTTTGTTATTTAAATAGTTCACTATGACTTATAATAACATCATATTTCTTTCTTCTTTCTATATAAATATATAACAATGTAATGACTATGTCGATATCTAATAAAATTATTATAAATAAAAAAGATGCTATTTTCTAGCATCAAATTTCTTTCTAAGTTCTGTATTTAAAATTTTCTTTCTCATTCTTAAATGATGAGGAGTAATTTCAACAAGTTCATCTTGATTAATAAAGTCAAGTGCCGCCTCTAAAGTGAATATTCTAGGTCTTTTTAGAACTACAGTTTTATCTGCATAAGCACTTCTTGTGTTTGTAAGTTCTTTTCCTTTAACAACGTTTACAGCTAGGTCAACATCTTTATTACATTCACCAACAATCATACCTTCATAAACTTCTTCATTTGGTTCAACAAACATTGTACCACGGTCCTCAAGGCCACCAAGAGAATAAGCAGTTGCTTTTCCTTCTTCACTAGCAACAAGAACTCCAAGTTTTCTTTCACCTATATTTATATTTTCAACAGGTTTAAATTCAGTAAATGTATGGTTCATTATACCATAACCTTTAGTTAAAGTCATAAAGTTTGTAGGAAAACCAATAAGTCCACGTGATGGAATTTCATAATTAATTCTAATTAAGTTTCCTAAATGTGTCATATTTCCCATTATGGCGCCTCTTTGAGATAGTTCTTCGAAAACACCACCCATATATTCATCAGTTATTTCAATTTGTAAGTCTTCATAAGGTTCACATTTTACACCGTTAATTTCTTTAATAATAACTTTTGGTTTAGAAACCTCAAGTTCGAAACCTTCACGGCGCATATTTTCAATTAAAATAGATAAGTGTAGTTCTCCACGGCCTAATACCATAAAGTTTTCACTATCAATTTGTTCAACTTTTAAACTTACATCTCTTTGTGTTTCTTTGAATAATCTTTCACCAATTTTTCTTGATGTTAAGATTTTACCATCTTTTCCAGAAAATGGAGAAGTATTAACTCCAAAAGTCATTTGAAGTGTTGGTTCATCAATATGAAGTATTGGTAGGGCATTATGATTACCAACTTCAGTTAAAGTTTCTCCAACTGAAATGTCCTCGAGTCCCGCAACAGCAACTATATCTCCGACTGTGGCACTTTCAATTTCTATTCTTTTTAATCCAACATAACCAAATAATTTTTGAACTCTAAAGCTTTTTTCAGTACCATCAAGTCTTATACAGTTAACCATTTGACCAACCTTAATTTTACCATTAAATACTTTACCAACACCAATTCTTCCTACATAATCATTGTAGTCAAGTAAAGCTGGTTGAAATTGAAGGGGAGCATTTTCATCTCCAGTAGGTTCTGGTATTTCAGAAACAATTAAATCCATAAGTGGTTTGAAACCTTTTTCTTGATCAGAAGGGTTATTTGAAAGAGAACTTGTTCCATTAGCGGCACTTGTATAAACTGTTTTAAATTCTATTTGTTCATCAGTAGCACCAAGTTCAATAAATAATTCAAGTACTTCATCAACTACAGAGGTAACTCTTTGAGTTGGTTTATCAACCTTATTAATAACAACAATTGGTTTACAACCGGCCTCTAAAGCCTTTTTTAAAACAAATCTTGTCTGAGGCATAGGACCTTCATAAGCATCGACTACTAAAAGTACACCATCAACCATTTTCATAATTCTTTCAACTTCACCACCAAAGTCAGCATGACCTGGAGTATCAAGAATATTAATCTTATAACCATCATAGTCAACGGAAGTAGTTTTAGCAAGTATTGTTATACCTCTTTCTTTTTCAATATCATTTGTATCCATGCTTAAATTACTAATATCCTCATTTTCTCTAAATGTATGAGTATACTTGATAATTTCATCTACTAATGTAGTTTTACCATGGTCTACGTGTGCAATAATTGCAACATTTCTTTTTTTCATAAATAAATCACACCTTTTTTTCTTTTGGTATTATAGCACTAATTATTTGAAATAATCAATAGAAAGTAGTGATTTTATATTTATAAATGCTAATTTTTGTGCTAAAATGAAATTGTTGAGAGTATTTTGTAGTATAAGAGGTTTTTTATGAAAGATGTCACTAAAGAAATGATTAAAATTTTTAGATTAAAGAAACTGGGTTGTGACTTTATGGGCTATGAATTTGTCAATCCTAATGAACTTAGTTTTCATCATTTAATTGTGGCTAGAAAAGATTCTCAAGTTTTAGGTATTGGTGATGGCTATTTATTTTGGAATGGTGCAATCCTTAGACAAAAAACTTCACACGATTATCTTCATTTAATTGAAAGAATTGATCGTGATAGGTTTAATTATATTACTTGTCAAATGATTGATGAAAACACTGCAAATATGATTATGTATGAAAATTTAAAAAAGATTAATGATTGTTTAGAGGGATTTGAAAAAGAACACTGTGGACATTATAATAAAAAGCATCCTAAAGATCCTCTTATAAAGGAAGCTTATACACGTAGACTTGTTAAAAAATAAATGATAACTTGAAAATGGTTATTTTTTTTTATATAATGTTATTAGAAGGTAGGTATATATGAAAAAAAGTTATATTATAGGTATTGTAGTGGCTATTATAGTAGTAATTGGTATATCACTAGGTAGTGGCTATAATAAAATGGTTAAAGAAAATGAAAATGTTGAAAGTGCTGCAGCACAAATTGATGTACAACTTAAAAGAAGAACTGATTTAATTCCTAATTTAGTAAATACTGTAAAAGGTTATATGACTCATGAACAAAAAGTTATTGATAGTATTACAACTGCTCGTGAAAATTTAGTAAATGCAAGTACTGTTGAGGATAAAGCTAGTGCTAGTGAAGAGCTTACTAAAGCATTAAATAACTTATATGTAATTGTTGAAAATTATCCTGATTTAAAATCAAATACTAATTTTATAAATCTACAAGATGAACTTGCAGGAACTGAAAATCGTATTGCTGTTGCTAGAAAAGATTATAATGATGCTGTCAAAGAATATAATAATCTTGTTAAAACATTTCCTAATAATTTAACTGCTTCTTTATTTAATTTCAAAGAAAAATCTTATTTTGAGGTTAATAACTCTGATAAAGAGGTTCCAAATGTATCTTTTGAATAGAATTAAGTTTTTAATTCTATTTCTTTTATTAGGTATTTTAAATGTAAATGCAATAGTTAGTCCAACAAAAGAGTTTTATGTTAATGATTATGCAAATATTTTGTCTTCGGGAACTGAAAAATATATTATAGATAAAAGTAGTCAACTTGCAAATATTGATGGTACACAAATAGTTGTTGTTACCGTAAATAATTTAGAGGGTGATACAATTGAAAATTATGCAAATACCTTATTTAGAAATTTTGGTATAGGGGACAAAACTAAAAATAATGGTTTACTTCTTTTACTTGCTCTTGAAGAAAGACAATTTAGGGTAGAAGTAGGGTATGGGCTCGAGGGAATTTTACCTGATGGTAAAACCGGTAGATTTCAAGATACTTATATTATTCCATATTTAAAAAATAATAAATGGGATGAAGGTATTAAAAATGGTTATGATGCATTTTATAAAGAGATTATTGTTCAAAACAATTTGAATTTAAATTATAATGAACCATATGCAAATGGCTATAGTGATTCTACATTTATTATAGGAATAGGTATGTTTCTTGGATTTATAATAGGCTTAATAATTCGATATATGGGGTTTAGTAAAATAGCTGTTTTTACAATTATTTATTTTTTTGCAAATACTTTTATATCTCAAACTGGAATTAAAGTAATATCTGATTTATTTTCAGTTTATAATTTAATGGGTTATTTTTTTGGCTTATCAATTAATATTTTATCTGGTATAGGTTCAGGTTCTGGCTATTATGGAGGTGGTTCATCTTTTGGAGGATCCTCAGGTGGTTCATCCGGAGGATTTTCTGGAGGAGGAGGTTCTTCAGGTGGTGGAGGATCTACACGAGGATTTTAATAAAAAACACTTGCATTTTATAAAAAAATATAGTATATTATAAATGAACACGAAAGAGTGTTTTTTTATTGGAGGAATTATGACAAAAGAAAATGAAAAAACAAAAAACGTTAAAAAAGTAAATGCTACTAAGAAAAAAAATGTAAAAGCGCCTAAAGAAAGTTATTTAAAAGGCGTTAAAAAGGAAATGAAACTTGTTAAGTGGCCAACTTTTAAAGAGGTAATTAAGTATACTATTGCTACTGTTATTATGTGCTTAGTCGTATGTGGATTTTTCTTATTACTAAATTTACTTTTATCTTTAGTGAAAGGATGGATTAACTAATGGAAGAACAAAAAAAAGAATGGTATGTAGTAAATACCTATTCTGGACATGAACTTGCAGTAAAACAAAAACTTGAAATGCGTACTGAAAGTATGGGTATGCAGGATTATATTTTTAGAGTAATAATACCAGAAACTACTGAAGTTGAAGTAAAAGATGGTGTTAAAAAAGAAAAAGTTAAAAAAATGTTTCCAGGTTATATTTTAGTGGAAATGATAATGACTGATGAAGCTTGGTATATTGTTCGTAATACGCCGGGTGTAACAGGATTTATCGGTTCAAGTGGAAAAGGTGCAAAACCAACACCACTTCCACCTCAAGAAATTGATAGAGTTCTTGCTACTATGGGAATGAGCAGAGTAAATATTGATAATGAAATGAAAGTTGGCGACAATGTTAACATTATTGATGGACCATTCAATGGTATGAGTGGTAAAATTGATAGTATTGATGCTGAAAACAATCGCCTTACAATTATTATTGATTTATTTGGTCAAGAAACTTCAGTTGATGTTGAAAATTACCAAGTTAGTAAATATTAAAATTAATCTTTATAGGTTAATTTTTTTTTACAATAATTTTTAAATGTAGTATAATATTAATGTAGAAAGGTACTTTTATGAAGAAAAATTTAATAATTGGAATAATTTGTTATGTAATTACGGGAGTATTAACAATACTTTTTTTAGCAACATCGGTTAGTGTAAAATTAATTATGCCTGAACTTGAAAAGGTAATAGTTTTATGTGTTGCATCAATATTTACTTACTTTGGCGGAAGATTTTTAACTAAATACCATAATTCAAAGAAATATATGAAAATAAGTATTTGGGTAATGTTTATTCTTTATTTATTATTACTAATTAATTTTATAGTTTTAGGAAATAATTTTGGTAGAAATTTTGAATTTATTTTCACAGCCTCAAAAGATACAATTAAATCTTATTTTGATAACAACTATAATATTATTCCATTTAATACAATTAAAAATTATTTAGATAATTCAGGGATTTATTTTGATATTAAGCTAGTTTGTATAAATTTATTAGGTAATTTACTATGTTTTATGCCTTTTGCATTTTTCTTAAAATATTTATTTAAAAGAGAAAACAAATTTATTAACTTTTTATTAACAATTGTATTAATAGTTATTTCTTTTGAACTTATTCAATTATTAACCCTTTCTGGATCATTTGATGTTGATGATATTATATTAAATACCTCTGGAGCAATACTTTTTTACCTCTTTATAAACTTCAAAGGCATTGATAAACTACTTAGAAATATATTCTTTTTAGAAAAAAATAAAATTAATGGGAAAGATTTAGTTAAACCTATATTAGCTTTATTTGTTTTTATCGTAATAATAATTTCTATTATATTTATATTTATTAAAAAAAGTAATGATAGTAATCAAAAGTGGAATGAAGTTTATAATCCTTTGATAGAGTTTAGTTATGATAAGACTTGTAGTGAAAATAATATGTTTTATGAAGATGAACTTTTTGAATATTATTTTGATTGTTATGATAAAGATAAATTTTATTTAATTGTTAATAAAAAAGATAAACTTTTAATAAATGATTTTTTAGATAATTCTAAATATGTTTATGACATAGAAAAACTAACTTGGAAGTTAAAACAAAATAATATAGAGTACTATACTAAACATAAAAATCCACATTATATTTTACATTTACCAAAGTTTGATGGAGATTTTGGTTATAAAGGTGTAAAAAATGATTATGTAAATATAGTTGTTAAAGGATTAAATACTTCGATATATGATTTGGATTTAAATTTTATACCTTTAAAAGAGGGAAAAACCACTATTGATTTTAAGGTTACAAACGAAGGTAAAGTTTATACATACACATTTGATATTACTATAGATAAAGATTTAAATTTAAAATATGAATTAAAAAATTAATCTTCACGGATTAATCTTTTTTCTATTTTAGAAATAATAAAATATAATAAATAAGAAAATATTAAGAGTATAAATACACCAGAAATTACTAAATCCAAATCAAATATTTGAGATCCATACATAATTAAATAACCAATTCCTTTTTGACAAGAAAGAAATTCTCCAGTTATAACACCTATTAATGTTAAAGATATATTTAGTTTTAATGATGAAATAATTGTTATGTATGATGATGGAATGATTAGTTTAGTAAGAGTTTGAAATTTATTTGCATTAAATGTTTTAAATAATTTGATTTTTATTTTATCAGTATTTAGAAAACCATTATACATTGAAAGAGTAGTTACAATTAAATTTATTAAAAGTGCCATAATTATAATACTTTTCATATTTGCTCCGAATATAATTAAGATTATCGGTCCTAAAGCTACTTTAGGAAGTGCATTTAAAATTACTAAAAATGGTTCAAATATTTTAGAAAAAGTAGGGTATTCATAAAAGATAACTGCAATTAATATACCAAGTATTCCCCCGAGTAAAAATGAAATTAAAACTTCATATAGTGTTGTAAATATATGTGAAAATAAATTACCTTCGATACATAGTTTTTTAATAGTTAAATAAATTTTTGATGGACTTGAATATATAAATGAGTTAATTATACCTTTTCTAGTTAATAATTCCCATATAAATAATAAAAAAAATACAATTAAAATTCTAGTTAGTTTTATTAAAAAACTTTTCCTTTTCATAGTTTTTAAATATAAAGTTTGATTACTATATTTCATCTAAATCCCTCCATATTTTATCGTAATAATCACTAAATTCTTTACATGTACGATTATTAATCGGTGTGGATTTATTTTCCATTTTAATGTCATAAATTTTTTTGACTATACTAGGCCTTTTGGAAAGAACTATTATTTTATCACTTAAACTTATAGCCTCCGCAATGTCATGAGTAATCATAATAACAGTTTTCTTTTCTTTTTTAATTATATTATAAACATCCTCAGAAACGCTTAATCTTGATTGATAGTCAAGAGCGGAAAAAGGTTCATCTAAAAGAAGAATATCTGGTTTAATAGCAAGTGTCCTGATTAGAGCAACTCTTTGCTTCATACCACCAGAAAGTTCTTTCGGATATTTATAGATAAAATCTTTTAAACCATATGTTTCTAAAAGTCTTTTTGTATATTCAATATTTTCTTTTGTTTTAATCTTTTTTAAAGATAAACCCAAAGTTGCATTATCTAAAATATTTAAATATGGAAGAAGTGCATCTTCTTGAAGCATATAACCAATTATAGGATTTTCTTTATAAAATTTTATTGTGCCATTTGTTTTTTCAAGTAAACCAGAAATAATATTAAGTAGGGTTGATTTACCACATCCTGAGGAACCAACAATTGCAATAAACTGTTCATTATTCACATCAAAGGATATACTTTTGATAGCATTAATTTCACCATTTAAAGTGTTAAAAGTTTTAGAAATATTATTAATTTCCAATAATTTTTGCATTTTATCACCTACGATATTTTATGCATTATTTGTATTTTAATCTATTTAATAAGTTTAGAATTCAACTAATAGTTGAGTAAATTCAATGATTAGTTTATTGTTTTTTTAACTTATTTATTTTATTATGTATTTGAAAGGAGTAGAGTAAGTATGAAAAAAATAATATATTTAATAATTGGTATTTTAGTAGGAGGATTGCTTTCATATTTTATATTTAATAAAGTTGAAACTTTAGAAAAACTTCCTAAACCTGAAGTTACTGAAGGTGAAAGAGGTATGCTTGGTATTGATAAAAATATCAATGAACAGACTATTGATAAGTATCTAGGAAGAAGTGATTCAGTTTATCGTGATATGAGAATGCTTTCAGATCCAGGTAATTATGAAGCTATTGGTGGTGATTCAATGCTTTCTGGAACAATAAAAGGTTTTGAGATAATACCTTATCCATATTTAACTAAAGTAAAAGGGCTTCCTGAGGCTGTTGGAAAAACTTATGAAGGAAAAACTTTATTTACAGAAAATGAAGATGGAACATATTCACCAAATTATAAAGAATCTATGGAATTTTTAGAAATGTATTTTCCTAAAGATAAAAATATTTTCTTAATATGTGGTGGCGGTGGATATGCCGGTATGACAAAAAAACTTTTGGTATCACTTGGATGGGATGAAAATAAAATCTATAATATAGGTGGATATTGGTTCTATGATGGTGATAATAATGTTCAAATCAAAAAAGAAGAAAATGGAAAAACTATTTATGAATTTTGGAAAGTAACTTATCACGATATTAATTTTGATAATTTTACGGAGATTAAATAATGAAAAAATTATTAATAGTATTATCTTTATTATTAATATTATGTGGTTGTCAAAAAAAAGAAAATATAGAAAAGTTTTATTTAAATGATAGTTATTATGGTTCCTCTGAAATAAGAGATATTAAGGCAGATGATTTAAAATCAGAGGATAGTTTTTTACTATTTACTTATAATTATTATTGTTCATTAGCAATTCCTTGTGATGAAATATTTAAAAGTTTTTCTAAAAATGAAAATATAGAAATACTTTCTATGTCAATTGATGAATTTAAAAAAACATCATATTATAAAACTGTGAAATATGCTCCATCAGTATTAATAATTAAAGATGGTAAAATTGTGACTTTCCTTGATGCAGAAAAAAATAGTGATATTGAAAAATATCAAGATATAGATAAATTTACTGAATGGGTAAGTAAATATATATATTTAACAAAAAATTAGAAATTTAAATTCTAATTTTTTTTAATATTACTTATTGAAAATAAAAATAATTGTTGTTATAATTGATATGATAGATGATAATATCAGAGGAGGATAAAAATGGGAAATATTAGTGCATTTATTAAAAAGACAATCGCAAATAAAAATACTGTTACTATTTTGCTTGTACTTGCAGGAGTAGTTGTACTTTGGTTCTTTTATAATATGAGAGTTAAGGAGGCAACAACACCAATTAAAGTACCTTATGCAAAAGAAGAACTTCACGCTACTGATGAAATAACTGAAGATAAAATAGGAATGGTAGAGGTTAATAGTAAACTTTTAAAAACTGCTGATATAATACAAAATCAAGGTTCTTTAATTGGATATTATATTACAACAGGAACATCAATTCCAAAGGGTGGATTATTTTATAAAACTCAGGTTGTTACAAAAGCTGAATTACCAAACTCAGTTTTTGATGATATTCCTGATAAACATACAATTTATAGTATGTCAGTAAATAATCATACAACATTTGGTAATTCAATATATCCTGGTGATAAAATTGACCTTTATTTAAAAGCCACTGATGATTCTGGAAAAATTATGTTTGGAAAGTTCATTGAAAGTATATCAGTTCTTGGTGTTCGTGATAGTAGTGGTAAAGATGTTTTTGGTTCAACTGAAACAAGAACTCCTGCAGAACTTTTATTTGCAGTACCAAATGATATGTATGAATTATTAATGAAAGCTGGTTATGTATCTGGAATTACTCTTGTACCTGTTCCAAGAAATAAACATTATACTGATTTAAATGCTGATACGGTTACAATTGATTACTTAAAGAATTTCATTTTAGCAAAAACTGCTACATTACCAACAGAATAAAAAGGAGTGATATTTTGTGAAAGATACAATATTTTCACAGTTAGATTTTGGACCTATTACTGAGTTTTTAAACGATGATAATATTACCGACATTTCATATTCAAATGGCGGTAATGTTTGGTTAAAAACCCTTGATAAAGGTATATATATGGTTAATAGACCAGAAATAAATAATGCGTTAATGGAAAAACTTGCTTTTCAATGTTCAAATGTTATGGGAACAACATTTAATATGGCTCATCCATTTTTGGATGCTGAAAGTACTGAACTTCGTCTTAACTTTGTTCATGAAAGCATTGCCACTAATGGAATAGCGTGTGTTATAAGAAAAACACCTGCAAAAATAAGGTTAAATAAAAATAAATTATTAAGTGAAAAGTATGTTACTGAAAATATTCATAATTTTTTAATTTCTTGTGTTAAAGCACATTGTAATATTTTAATTTCAGGAGAAACTGGTTCAGGTAAAACTGAACTTGCAAAGTATCTTGCTTCGAATACTGAAGAAAATGAAAAAATTATTACAATTGAGGATACACTAGAATTACACTTAGATAGAATATTCCCACATAGGGATATAGTTGCGATGAAAACAAATAATATTGCATCTTATTCAGATGTTTTAGTTACTTGTATGAGACAGAACCCTAAATGGATATTACTTTCCGAGGTTCGTTCTGCAGAAGCAGTTACAGCAGTTCGTAACTCAATTTCATCAGGACATAACATAATATCAACAATACACTCAGATAGTGCAAGTCATATTCCAATGCGTATGTATTCACTTCTTGAAAGTAATCAAGACATTGAACAGTTTTTAAAATCTATTCATAGATATGTACAAATTGGTATTCATGTTAAGGGTTATATGAGTGCGGAACTTCAAAGGTTCCAACGTGAAATAGTTGAGGTTGTTGAGTTTTATGTAGATGAAAATAATGAAGCAAAATCAAACATAATTTTTTCTAAAAGTTTAGATGGAACAATTAATTATAATAAACCAACTAAATACTTAAAAGATTATTTTGGAGCACAAGGAAAAGTTTTGGACGAATCATTATTTAGTGAGGCTAAAAATAGTGTTTCAAAAGAGGATAATGTAAATCAAAATGTTGAATTAGATACATTATAGAAAGGAGTTTTATGATAGAATTTATTATATTACTGTTTCTGGGAATTTTTATAATTTTATATCGTAAAAATCCTGGTGAGAATGTATATAAATTTTTTATAACTACGGCATCTGAAGCATACGAAAAATATGCACCGTATTCATTTAAAACAGTTAGAGCAAAAGCAAAAGAATTAGGACAGGAATTTACCACTAGGCAGTATATTTCTCAAATAGTTATTTTTGCGGGATTCGCTGGTGTTGTTGCATATTTATATTTTTATAATATTTTATTATGTATTTTATATGCTGTACTTGCTATATCAGTTATTCCATATTTAGCATATTTAAGATGTCAAAGAATATATTCAGAATTTATATTTGAACAAATTGAAACATATACTACCAATGTAATAATGGAGTTTAATACAACACAAAGCTTTGTTAAATCTCTCGAGGGTGTTAGAGACTCCGGTATAATCGAAGAACCAGTGCTTGGTGATTTAAGAAAAATGATTGATATGTCATACCAAAATGGTACAATTGATGAATCAATTGATTATTTTAATAAAAAATATCCATATTATATGGTAAAAAATATGCATCAATTATTCTTCCAAATTACAAAAGAGGGTGCTAGAGATGCTGGACAAAGTTTGGAAAATATGGCAATGGATATAGATGCTCTTGTTGAAGGAGTATATAGGGACCAAATGGATAGAAAACAATTTCATTCTAAATTTATTAAATTTGGTTTAGCCTTATTTTTCTTAATACTTGCTGTTCAGTATATGTATGGTTCTGAAAGATATATTGAACTTTTGGATTTATGGTATGTACAAATTATTTTACACGCTATTATAATTGTTAATGCTCTATTTCTTTTAAAGGGAGAGAAGTATTACAATGAAGATGTGGGGGTAGAATAATATGTATTATGAAATAGTTATTTTAGGTGTAATTATATATGGAATAATGTTTGCTACAGGTCAAATTAGTTTTAGCAAACTTGTTAGTGATAACGAAGCAATATTTAGAAAACTAAAGGAAAGTGATTGGGATTTCTATGTAAAGGCTAAATATGGTAATGCAGTTAATCCTGATATATTATTTAACCAAAGGGTTAGAAATGGTTTAATTACTTTAATACTTGCATTTTTGTTATCTATAACTGGTGGTTTTTCCGCTATAAAGATTGTACTTGCTTGTGCTGTAGGATATGGTGTATTTAAGTTAACATATATTAATTTACAAAGTTATTATAAAAAGCATATTTCCCAAATTGATTCACTTTTACCACATTATTTAAAAAGTATTGAGATTTTAATTCAACATTATACTGTTCCAGTGGCAATAGGTAAATCAATTAATGATGCACCAGAGATATTCAAACCTGGACTTCAAGATTTAATAAATGCTATTAACTCTGGAGATGATTCAATTAATCCTTATATGGAATTTGCTAAAACATATCCGGTAAGAGATAGTATGAGGATGATGAGACTTTTGTATAGATTAAGTTTAGGAAGACAAGAAAGAAAACAGGAACAATTATTAACGTTTTCAAAGTCAATCTCATCATTACAACAAAAAGCGAGAGAAACAAGATATAAAAATAGACTTGATAAAATGGAAGGTATGACAATGAAAATGCTTATTACTACAGGTATAGGCGTTATGATTGTTTTAATACTAGCCGTTCTACAAATGATTAATTTATAATGTAAAGTATATTGATAAAAATATAAAAAATTGTTATAATAAAAATATAAAATAAAGGAGGAATAAATTATATGAAAGAAGCTACTGGTGAATTAAGTACAACAGTTATTACTGTAGTTGCTATAGCAGCAATATTATCATTATTTACTGTTTTCTTATATCCACAATTAAAAGGTGCAATTTTAGCAAGAACTCACTGTGCTCAAGCAGTTGCATGTGAGGGAACAGGTAATGATAGAAAGTGTAGATTTTATGATGATGATGGAATTACATTAAATGAAACAGTAATTACTTGCCCGGAACAAGATCAAGCTGAAGATGGTAAATAAGGAGTAAATATGAAAAGGGCTACGGGAGAGCTATCAAATCTAGTTGTTGTTGTAATTTGTGTGGCTATTCTAATAGCCTTTTTTTACTTTACTATTTGGCCAATGATTAAAAATAATTATGTTATGCAAACTAGTTGTGAAAAAGCAAAATGTTCAACAGAACCAGATAGCGATGGAATGGTTAAATGCTATTTGGATGGTAAAGAATTTTTGTGTAATTATAAGGGGTAAAAGATGAAGGAAAGTATAGGTGGAATACAATTATTTTTAATTGTTGTTATATTAGTTTTAGCTTTTGCAGGAATTATGTCACTTACAATTAATCAATCTAATGCATTTGCTATAAAAGATCAACTTGTATCTATTTTGGAAAGTGCTGGTGGATTTGATACTAGTGCTGAATGTGTAAGTGGTTCTTGTAACACTAGCTTAAAAGATCAAGAGACTTTACAAAAAATTATAGATTCACTTGATAGTAACTCTTATAGACAAACTGGATCTTGTGAAATGATAGAGGAAAATTTAAATAAACACACTAATAAAGCCGTAGTAGTGGGCTATACCCGTACTGGTGAAAAAACTATAACTGGAAAGAAAGATTCATTTTGTATAGCAAAGATACCTGCTCAAAAGACAAATAGTGAAGATACTCTAAAAGGTTATTATTATCAAATATATGTTTTTTATCAATTAGATATTCCAATTGTAAATTCATTATTTAATTTTAGAGCAATTGGCGAAACAAAATTATTATATAGATAGGAGAAAAAAATGAATGTTATTATTTCAAATAAAAATGAAAGTGTTTTAATGAGCTTAGGTATTGATGTAATAAAAACTTTAAATGGAGTTTTTACTGTAGATGATTTAGCTGCAACTTTTAAAAATTTTTATTACAATAAAATGATACTTGATATTACAGCCATTGAGGATTATGAAAATATTAATACAATACAAAATTTATCCGTGGCATTTGACATGTCTAAAGTTATTATTCTTTTAGATGATTCTAATGTTGTATCTTCACCAGTGTATTTATCAAGTTTAGTATCTATGGGTATTTATAATTTTACAAAAAATGCTGATGCAATACCATTTTTAATAGATAATCCAAATTCATATAAAGATGTTGCAAATTATCAAGATTTAAATATGCGTATGGAAGAACCTAAACTTAATGATAATGCTAAAACAAATAATGTTGGTTTTATAGGACAAAGAATTATTGGTATTAAGAATGTTACAGAACATGCTGGAGCAACAACTCTTACATATTTATTAAAAAAACACTTAGAAAAGAATTATAAAGTTAAAGCATGTGAACTTGATAAGGGTGATTTAATATATTTTAATGATAATAATCTTGATATTAATGTTAATAGTTTTGAATTAAATAAGTATTTAAGTAACTTAAACAATAATGAAACTGAAGTTATATTAATAGATATGAATAATGCTGATGTTGAAAGTTATTTTACTGATGTGCTTTATTTAATAGAACCAGGATTAATTCAACTTAATAAATTAATTAAATTAGATAGACAAGCATTTAATAAATTAAAAGGTAAAAAGATTATTTTAAATAGAAGTGTACTTTCACAAAGTGATGTTGCTGATTTTGAAAAAGAAAGTGGAAGTAAAGTCTTTTATAATATGCCAAATGTTGATGATAAAATTGATGATAATGTAGTTATAAAGAAGCTACTTAAAGAATTAGGTTTTACAAGAATAGATGACCATGATTCAAAAGGATTTAGTTTATTTAGATAAATAATGTAAAGTGGACACTTAATTATTGACATAATTAGGTAAAAAAGGTAAAATAAAGATATGTAAAGGAGAGTTGTATATGTCAGGTATTGATAATGTTGGAAATGGTGCTTTTTGTTCTACTACTGCTGAGGTATGGCAATTCATTGGAAGAATCGTTTTAATTTTAAAAATAGTTATTCCTATTATGCTTATTGTTCTAGGAATTATAGGACTTGGAAAGGCTGTTCTTGCTGATGATGATAAAGAGATTAAAACTCAAGTTAATAAATTAATTACTAAATTTATTGCTGCAGTTGTTATATTCTTTTTACCAAACCTTGTTACAGCATGTTTCAAACTTGTTAACGGATTTAGTGAAGTTGAAGCAGATTATATGATTTGTGTAAATTGTATAAGTAGTCCAAATAACTGTCAAGTTAGTAAGTAACCATTATATATTAAATAATGGTTTTTTATTTGTAATTTTTTCTAATATATGGTATAGTATTGTTACCAAAGGGGTGAAATTATGAATATAGGAACAGAAAATGGATTTTGTGCTAGTACTATAACAATTTGGCAAGGCCTTGGTTATGTGCTTTTAATATTTAAAATTGTGTTACCAATTGCATTAATTGTATTAGGTATAATTACTCTTGGAAAAGCAGTTATATCAGATGACGATAAAGAAGTTAAAAAAGGTATTAGAGGTCTTATTACAAAATTTATAATTGCTGTTGTAATATTTTTCTTGCCAAGTATTATGAATGGTATTTATCCGCTTATAACAGGGTTTGATATGGTAGAAAAGGACTATGATGTTTGTATGGAGTGTTTTACCCATCCAAAAGGAAATTATTGCTTAAAAAAAGTTGAAGTTTATAATGAAAATAATAGTAAATAAAACTATTATTTTTTATTTCAAACTTAATCGAACAAGTGTACTTGAAATATACTTTTAAATATGTTATATTAATTATGCAAAAAAAATAATTTTTGTGGTAGAATAATAAAAGCAAAGAAGGGATAGTATGGATAAAATTATAATAAAGGGAGCAAGAGAAAATAATTTAAAAAATATAAATATTGAACTTCCTAAAAATAAATTAATTGTAATGACTGGTGTATCAGGTAGTGGAAAAAGTAGTTTAGCATTTGATACAATTTTTGCTGAGGGTCAAAGAAGATATGTTGAAAGCTTATCTGCTTATGCTAGACAGTTTATTGGTGGTACAGAAAAACCAGATGTAGATTCAATCGAAGGATTATCACCATCAATTAGTATTGATCAAAAATCTACGAATAAAAATCCACGTTCAACAGTTGGAACTATTACGGAAATATATGATTATTTAAGACTTTTATTTGCTAGAATAGGTGTGCCTTATTGTCCAACTCATAAAATTCCTATTAAAAGTCAATCTATTGAGGAAATGACTAATAAAATTATGGAATATGATGGTAAAAAAATAAGTATTTTATCACCAATAATTCACGGTGAAAAAGGTATGCATGAGGAAGAAATTGAAGATGCTAAAAAAAGTGGTTATACTAAACTTAGAGTAAATGGTAGTTTTGTTAATGTTGATGAAGATTTTACTTTAGAAAAAAATAAAAAAGATAATATTGATATAGTAATTGATAAATTAACAGTTGCAAGTGATGAAAGAAGTAGAATTTTCGAAGATATTGAAGCCTCTTGTAAAATGGCAAATGGTAAAGTGGTATTTTTAATTGATGAAGAAGAAATAGTTATGAGTGAAAAATATGCTTGTAATAAATGTAATTATTCTATTCCTGAACTAGAACCAAGGCTTTTTTCATTTAATTCACCCTATGGAGCATGTGATGAATGTAAGGGTATTGGAACTAAACTTAAAATAAGTGAGGATCTTATAATGCCTGATAAAGATAAAACTTTAAATCATGGTGCACTTCTTCCTATAAATAATGATAATAATTTATATTTTAGTGCTTTAAAACAAGTGTGTAAAAAATATGATATAGATATGGATACTCCAGTTAAAAATATTTCTCGTGAAAAACTTGATATTATATTTTATGGTACAAAAGAAAAACTTGATTTTAAGTATGAATCAAAAACTGGAAATGTTAGATATGTAACAGATTATTATGAAGGCGTAGTTAATTTACTTCAGCGAAGATATATTGAAACATCTGCATCCTGGGTAAGAGATTGGCTTTCAAATTATATGGTTGAAAGTACTTGTGAAAAATGTAAAGGTACAAGACTAAAAAAAGAAGTTTTAAATGTATTTATAAATAAAAAGAATATTTTTGATTTAACAGATATGAACTTAACAAAACTTAAAAATTTCTTAGAAAGTTTAAAACTTAATGAAGAAGAAAAAAATATAAGTTTACTTGTTTTAAAGGAAATTATTAATAGACTAACATTTTTAGAAAATGTTGGGCTTAATTATTTAACATTAAATAGAAGTGCAGAAACATTATCTGGTGGTGAAGCTCAAAGAATTAGACTTGCTACTCAAATAGGAAGTAAACTTTCTGGAGTATTATATGTTCTTGATGAACCCTCAATTGGACTTCATCAAAGAGATAATCAAAGACTTATTGATAGTCTTAAAGAAATGAGAGATTTAGGTAATACTTTAATTGTAGTTGAACATGATGAAGATACAATGAGACAATGCGACTTTTTAGTGGACATTGGACCTGGTGCTGGAGAAAATGGCGGTAATGTTGTGGCTTTTGGTACTCCTGAGGAAGTTATGAAAAATAAAAATAGTTTAACCGGCAAATATTTAAGTGGAGAACTTAAAATTGAAGTGCCTAAAACTCGTAGAAAAGGAAATGGCAAATTTTTAACCATCAAAGGTGCTAAAGAAAATAATTTAAGAGATATTGATGTAGATTTTCCTTTAGGTAAATTTGTTTGTGTAACCGGTGTTTCTGGAAGTGGTAAAAGTACTTTAGTAAATGAAATACTTTATAAAACACTTCAAAATTATGTTTATAAATCAAAAGTTATTCCTGGTAAATGTGATAAAGTCGAAGGACTTTCAAATATTGATAAGGTTGTAATGATTACACAAGATGCTATTGGTAGAACACCACGAAGTAATCCAGCAACTTATGTAGGAGTTTTTGATGATATTAGAGATTTATTTACAAATACTAAAGAGGCTAAAATCAAAGGTTATGATAAGGGCAAGTTTTCTTTCAATGTAAAAGGTGGAAGATGTGAAGCTTGTCAAGGTGATGGTGTTAAAAAGATTGAAATGCATTTTTTACCTGATGTTTATGTAACTTGTGATGTATGTCACGGTAAAAGATATAATAAAGAAACTTTAAATGTAACATACAAAGGTAAAAATATTGCTGATGTACTTGATATGCGTGTAAGTGAGGCTCTAGAATTTTTTGAAAATGTTCCTAAAATATATAATAAATTAAAAGTTTTAAATGATGTTGGCCTTTCATATATTAAACTTGGTCAAAGTGCTGTAGAACTTTCTGGAGGAGAGGCAGGTAGAGTTAAACTTTCTAAAGAACTTCAAAAGAAGGCCACTGGTAAGAGTGTATTTATATTAGATGAACCAACGACAGGGCTTCATACTGATGATATTAAAAAATTACTTGAAATATTAAATAGTATTGTTGATAATGGTGATACTGTTATTGTAATTGAACATAATTTGGATGTAATTAAGGTAGCAGATTATATTATTGATTTAGGGCCTGAAGGTGGAGATGGTGGTGGTAAAATAGTTTGTACTGGTACTCCAGAGGAAATAGTAAAAAATAAAAATTCTTATACAGGTTTATATTTAAAAAGATATTTAAAATAACAAAATATTAGAACTTATTAATAGGTTTTAATATTTTTTTTGCTTTTATATATAAAGTATGTTAGTATATAATTAAGAAAGAAGGTACTATGGAAAAAATAGCAGTATTGATACCGTGTTATAACGAATCAAAAACAGTAGCCAAAGTAGTAAAGGATTATAAAAAAGCTTTACCAGAGGCAACAATTTATGTGTATGATAATAACTCTAGCGATCATACCGATGAAATAGCAAGAAAAGCTGGAGCAACTGTAGTTTATGAATATAAACAGGGAAAAGGAAATGTAATTCGTTCAATGTTTAGAGATATTGATGCCGAGTGTTACATAATGATAGATGGAGATGATACATATCCAGCCGAAAATGCAAGAGAAATGTGTGATTTAATATTATCTAAAAAGGCTGATATGGTAATTGGAGATAGACTTTCCTCAACATATTTTACAGAAAATAAAAGGCCATTTCATAATTTAGGAAATAAAATGGTAAGATTTTTAATTAATAAATTGTTTCATAATAATGTAAAAGATATAATGACAGGTTATCGTGCATTTAGTTATGATTTTGTAAAAGGATTTCCAGTTTTATCAAAAGGATTTGAAATAGAGACAGAAATGACTATTCATGCAGTAGATAAAAACTATCATTTAGTGGAAGTTCCAGTTAATTATAAAGATAGACCAGAAGGTAGTGTATCAAAACTTAATACATATAAAGATGGTTTTAAAGTACTTAAAACAATTGCCGTACTTTTTAAAGAATATAAACCAAGAGCATTTTTTGGAATACTTGGAACACTTTTATTAATTATTAGTTTAATATTAGGTATTCCAGTATTAGGTAATATACCTGTTCATCAAATAAGATTTGTAATTGCAAGTATATTATTCCTATTAACTTTAATGATGTATTTATCAGGTATCGTTTTAGGAGTGGTTGCTAAAAATAATAAAAAACAATATGAACTACTTATGAATTTAATGAAGAAATAATATGAAAAAATTAATAAATCAAATATTAAAATTTGGTGTAGTTGGAGGTATTGCTTTTGTAATAGATTATGGTATATTATTCTTACTTGCAAAAGTAATAGGATTAAATGAACTTATAAGTGCTGCAATATCATTTATTATTTCCCTTACATTTAATTATTTTCTAAGTACAAAATGGGTTTTTGAGGCAAAAAAACAAACACCTAAAGAAGTAATTATTTTTGTCTTATTAAGTGTAGTAGGATTAGGTATTAATGAAGTACTTATATATTTAGGTACAAAGAAACTTGGAATAGATGTAATGATAGTAAAACTATTTGCTACAGCAATTGTAATGGTATATAATTTTATAACAAGAAAGCTAATTATTGAAAAACATAATTAGTTTTTATTTTATGTTGACAAGTGTATAAAATACACATATAATTAAGTTAAGAGGAGACTAAATGGAAAAGGTAAAAATAAGTAAATCATATAATTTGGAAAATGAAAGTTTTATCATTAATTATGAAGGAATAACTGAAATTAATAATAATGATTTAAGTGATGTAAATAATTTATTAACTGATTTTGTAAATAATCATAATCGTGTTGATATGGTAACAAATGTTAGAATACTTGCAACAATTTTTAAAAATTTTAATAATATGAAATTGGAAGTTTTTTCTCACTACAATGGTGTGTCGGAAAATATTAGGTACAAAAATGATGAGCTACTTTATTATGAAAAAGTAATTATAAGTAAAGGATGCAAATTTGAATACAACAATTTAAATGGTATTAAATTTGAATGTGATAAACAGGGTAGTAAAGTAGTTATTTCATTATTAACAGAAATGGTGGAGCAATTATATTTCTTAAAACAATTCAAAAAATATGATTTGAATACTGATGATAAAATATTGATTGAAATATATAGATTGTTTTATAATGAAAATCCTGATTTTAGTGATAAAAACATAAATATAAAAATTCAGACAATGATGTCAATTTTAGTTCAATTTAATATATCACTTTCAGAATATAGTTTTACACTTTGGAAAAATTCTAAAATACCAACATCTGAAGATTTAAATATGCAAATAAATAAACTTTATTCATTTGGAAAAATAAAAAATGAAGATAATTATATAGTCCTTTCCGAAGAAGCAAAAATGGTTATAAAAACTGTTAGTAAAAGTTTAAATGAATTAATAAATAACAATGAAAATTTTTTAGAAAAGTTAATGCTTATTAGTAGAATTATTTATATAAGTAGATACCGTATTTCATTAGACACAGATATTCAAGAAATTGCTAAAATAGCAGAAGTTTCACAAGAGGATGTTTTATTATGTAGGTCTTTGGTAAAAAAAGTAGAAAATAAAAGCATAAAATAATCATAAAATAAAGACATTTTCTCGGAAATTTGGTAAAATAAATCTAGAAAGAAGGAGAAAATATGGGAAGAGCATACGAAGTTAGAAAAGCAAGCATTCAAAAAACAGGTGCTGCAAGAGGAAAAATTTATACAACATTTGCTAAAGAAATTTATTTAGCAGCAAAGAAAGGTATTCCTGATCCAGATTCTAATATTGTATTAAAAAGAATTATTGAAAAGGCTAAAAAAAATGAGGTACCCTCAGATATAATTAATAGAGCGATTGATAAAGCAAAAGGAATGGGCCAAGACGAGTACGAAGTTGTTACATATGAAGGTTTTGGACCTGGTGCTTCAACACTTATTATTAAATGTTTAACAGATAATGTTAACCGTACTGTAGGTTTTGTAAGAGCAGCCTTTAATAAAGTACATAAAAGTTTAGGAGTAACAAATTCAGTTGCTTATAATTATGATTATCTAGGTGTTGTTTCATTTAAATATGATAATGAAGAAGAAATATTTGATAAACTTTTAGAGGAAGGTATCGAGCCAGTGGACTTTGAAAGTGAAGATGGAGTTATTACAATTTCAGTTAATCCAACAGATGAAAATAAATTAAAAGATGTTATAGAGAAAGTAATTCCAAATGTTGATTATCTATATGATGAAGTAGGTATGTTTGCAAAAGATAAAGTCACTTTAGAGGGTGAAGATAAAGAAAAATTTGAACTTCTTTTAAATATGCTTAATGATATTGAGGATGTTTCAAATATTTATCATAATGTGGAGTTATAATGTCATTTTTTACAAAATTAAAAAATAAATTTACTAAGAAAACTGGTGATGAAGTAACCACTAAATATGAAAAAGGTTTAGAAAAAACTAGAAATGAATTTGTTTCTAAATTAAGTTTACTTGGTATTAAATATACTAAAGTTAGTGATGAATATTTTGATGAACTTGAAAAGATACTCATAAGTGCCGATATTGGTATAAATACTGTCTTTAAATTTATGGATAGAATTAAAGAAAGAGTAAGAAAAGAAAATATTATTGATACAAAATATTTAAATGAAGTAATTGTCGATGAACTTTTCATTATTTATGTTGAAGGTGAAAATTTAACTGATAAAATAAATTATAGTGAAAATGGTCCAACAGTTATTTTAATGATTGGTGTAAATGGAGTAGGTAAAACTACAACAATTGCAAAACTTGCTTATAAATTTAAAAATATGGGTAAAAGTGTAATGATGGTTGCGGGAGATACATTCCGTGCTGGTGCTGTTGAACAATTAAAACTTTGGAGTGAAAAAGTTGGAACAGATTTTTATGGTAAAGAAAATATTGATCCAGCTGGAGTAATATATGATGGTATTCAAAAGGCAATAGAAAATAATAATGATATTGTTTTAGTCGATACTGCAGGAAGACTTCAAAATAAAGTTAATCTTATGAATGAACTAGAAAAGATTAATAGAGTAATAGGTAAACTTATACCTGGTGCTCCTCACGAAACACTTTTGGTAATTGATGCAACAACTGGTCAAAATGGTATTATGCAAGCAACTGAATTTAAAAAAATCACAAATATTACTGGTATAGTTCTTACTAAACTAGATAGTTCCTCAAAAGGAGGAATAGTTCTTGCTATTAAGGAAAATACAAATATTCCTGTTAAATTCATTGGACTCGGTGAAAAAATGGAAGATTTAGATACATTTGATATTGAAAATTATATCTATGGTTTATTCAAGGATATGCTATAATGGAAAATTTTATTTACTATAGCGAGCTTTATAATATTTATAAATGTTTATTTACTGATAAACAAAAAAGTATTTTAGAACTTTATTATAATGAGAACTTATCACTTTCAGAAATATCTGATATAGAAAATGTATCAAAAAGTTATATTGGTAAAATTATTAAAGAAAGTCAAAATAAACTATTATTTTATGAAGAAAATATAGGTTATTACAAATTACTTAAAAATAATCAAAAATAAAAAGGCTCAAGTTATTTTGAACCTTTTTTTATGGCTTCATCAACTACTTTAGTGTACTCATAAACAATTTTTTCTCTTTCTTCATCTGAAAATGTATCATTTCTTGCATATAATCTGTAACCTTTATCAGTATTTTCATATAATACAAAATAGTTTTCTTTAGTAGTATCTATTCTATTATATAACCAATCATCTTTAGCCACTAAAAGATGGGTAAAATCATACTTTTCTAAAAATTCATGAGCATCTAAATTACCATGTTGTAAATCATAAAATTCTTTGAATATATCAGCTTTTCCATTATTTTTCTTTAAGAAATATTCTGCTCTTGGGTCAATATATGCTTTATAACCTCTAAATTCTACATAGCCTCCATCATTAAATGATGAATATACTTTTGCACTTTCAGTATCTTTATAATATTTTCCTAAATTATTTATAGCTCCTTCAGCATTATGTGAAAGTGTTATCTTATCTTTACTAGTGATATAAAAGTAACCAAAGCCAATAAACATTATAATTGCAAATGTCATAAATAGGTAATTAACTGCATTTTGTACTGGCTTAAATATTAGTCTTAAATCTTTTGGAACCATATCTTTAAAGAAATATGCAAGTGGGAAAAATGCGACTAAAATGAAATTACTAAATCCTTTTAAAGCCATAAATCCTAAAATCATTGTTCCGCAAAATAAGCATATGTATCTTACTCTAACTTTTCCTTCTCTAAAGTAAGTATAAATTAGACCTATTAAAAGAATAATAAATGCCATTTGTTTACATATATCTAAATCTAAACTAAATGGTAAAAGTTCTTTAATAAATATACGCATATAATGGTCTGAAAATGAACCAAATATAAATGTTATTGCTTTATAGAAATATGGATTAATTAGTCCCATTAAAATAGAAATTCCTATTGCAATAAATAAAGGCTTTTTCTCATAACCCTGAAGTCTTAATTCTTTGATATTGAATGAATCAATTACATAACATAAGATAAATAAGAAAAGCATTACCCATAAAGAGGCGTGCATATTTATTTGAATTAGTGAAATAATAGGAAGCCATATCAAATATTTTTTATCTTTTTTGTGAATATATAGTTCAAGAGCATATATTAGTCCAAGAAGTGTTATGTAACTAAATATCTGTGGCCTTGAAACTATAAAGTGGCTTATTAATGTTAAATCGCAAACAAACATTAATGTTAAAGAAATAGTTCTATTATTTTCACTAATAAGCATACATATCTTATAAAGTAATATGCATATACAAATATTACATATAACTATTAATAATAGAATTCCCATTTCTCCGAAGAAATCATATACTACCCATAGAAATGATGCTGAAAGCCAGTTTTGAACAACAACATTTAATCCTTCGTGTATTGAAAATGGGTCAGTATGAAATATACCATGTTTTAATATGTATCTTCCTTCGGTTAATAAGTACCATAAATCATTATCAAGTTTCTTATTTACAAGTACTACAAATATTGAAAGAAGAGCAATTAAAAATATTGGTAACCATTTTGATGACTTATAATCATCTTTAATATTTTTTTTACTTTTTTTTGTCATAACCTTTAACCTTTCTAACTAAATTATACCAAAATCTTAACTTAAATCAAAATAAATTGGTATTTTTTTAGAAAATAATTAATAAAAATTAATATGAGGTGCAAATGAAAAAAATTGTTTTTATATTAATTTCTTTATTTAGTTTTATTTTTATAAAAAATGTAAGTGCTGTGGAAATGGAGATAAGTGCAAAAAGTGCTATTTTAGTAGATTTTAATACAGGAAAAGTATTATATTCAAAAAATGAAAATGAACCACTTGCAATGGCTTCGATGACAAAGGTAATGAGTATGCTTTTGATAATGGAAAAAATTGATGATGGTTCATTAAAATATGATGATATTGTAGAGATTTCTACCGAGTCCTCTTCGATGGGAGGTAGTCAAATATTTTTAAATCCTGGCGATAAATATAAAGTAATAGATCTTTTAAAAGGTGTTGCTATGGCATCCGCTAATGATGCAGTTGTCGCTTTAGCGGAAAAAACTTATGGTTCTAAAGAACATTTTATTGAAGCAATGAATAAAAAGGCAGAAAGTCTAGGTCTTAAAAATACTCATTTTGTTAATGTTCACGGTCTTGATGAAGAAGGACATTATTCATCAGCGTATGATATGTCAGTTATGGCAAGAGAACTTTTAAAACATGAAAAAATTCTTGATTTTACAAGAGTATACGAAGAATATTTAACTAAACCGGATGGTTCACAGATTTGGCTTGTTAATACTAATAAACTTGTTAGATTCTATGATGGTGTTGATGGACTTAAAACAGGGTTTACTCAAAATGCGGGTTATTGTTTAACCGCTACAGGGAAGAAAAATAATTTGAGATTAATAAGTGTAGTTATGGGTGAAGAATCAATTGAAAAAAGAAGTAGTGATACAGTAAAATTATTAAATTACGGTTTTAATACATTTAAAGTTAACTTAATTAAAAATAAAAGTGAAATACTTGGTAAGGTAAATGTTCAAAAAGGTAAAAAAGAAAATGTTGATGTAGTACTTGTAAATGATTTGATAGAACTTTTAAATGCAAGTGATAAACCAAGTAATTATAAATTCAAAATATTGGTAGATAAAATAACTGCACCAGTTAAAAAGGGTGATGTAATAGGTAAAGTTAAAGTACTTAATGATAATGGTATTTTAATATCAGAGGTTGATATAACTGTAAATGAAAATGTTTTAAAAGCAAATTTATGGGATTTATTTAAAAGAAATTTAAAATATAATTTAGTTTGGAATTAATACCTTTATAGGTATTTTTTTTTGATTGAAAAATTTTAATACAGTTTATTTATATTTTAAATAAAATGTCACTTAATTTCAGAATTGAGAGTAAAACTTTTTTTTAGATAAAAAGCATTGACTTATTTTATTAAAAGTAATAGAATAATACCTAATTATTAAAGGAGTGATGCAGTATGGTTAATGATTTTGCATTCTTAATCTTATCAATGAATATAGCAAGTTGTTACATTTATAAAAAATGTTACAATTTATTAATTTGCATTACTTCAAATAAAAATGGCTACGAAAAATTATGCAATTTTTTGTCGCCATTTTTTTCTTTTATTGAGGCAATTTAATGAAGTTACTTTAAAAATGTGGATATGTTAGAAATAGCTCTTGCTGATTTATCTTATATTTTAAGATAATTATGAATAGATAAAAGAAAAGGCAAAAAATAAAAATTAATAGGAGGTAGAATTATATGAAAAAATTATCTGAACAATTAAATATAGTACCTAGTATAAAAAAAACATATTTTAATAATATTTATGAAATTATAAAATATGTTTTTAAAACAGATGAATACAAATTTTATTTAAATTCAGAGTTAATTGATGTAAATGATAGGTTTAGAGTTTTTAATTATAAAAATAAAAATTTTATAATAAAAAAAACAAATAGAATAGATGGAGATTTAGAAGTGCAATCTGCACAAAAAGCAATGAAAGTTATAGATGGGTTAAATATTAGCAATTATACTCTAAAAATAGTTGAACCTACTATATATTATGTAGATGATTGTGCATATATTTTAACAGAATATTTGGGAAATTCTTTACAAGAATGCAATTATTCAAAACAGAATAAAAATTTTATTGCACAAAATGTGATATTTGAAATTTTAAATTTATTTTTATCTAAGGGTGTTTTATATAGAGGATTTTTGCCGAGAAATATGGTTATCAATAATAAATTTATATATTTGTTAGACTGGGAAGATGCCATTTTTAGTAATAAAGCTGAGCAAGGAATAAACCTTCTTTGGAAAACAAATTTTTTATTAAATTGGTCGTATTTCTATGACTATGATGAACTAGAAAGGCAATTATATAAATACTGTAATTTAGAAAATGAGCCGCCATTATTAAAGTATGAAAAAAAATTCAAGAATATGGCAAACTTGAATTATAATGATATTGAATTAAGACAATTTATTTTAAAAACAGTTATGGAGTCCGAAAAAAATATTAACGAAAATGGAAATGATTTCTTAATTCCTCCAAATGACATGGCGCATTTGATATCTGATCTATTTAATTCTGATTTAGATGTGTTATTTGATATTGCAAGTTCAGTATTGCGAAAAAAATCAGAAAATCAATATATTCAAGCATTAAAAAAGTTGAGTGTAACGATTGCAGATTCTTATATACATAATGAAAATATACAAAAGAATTCAATTAGAATACTTATAAACTTCTTTGAAACAGTTTCAAGTACTGATTTTGATGTAGATAATAAACTTTTAGCATATTTTGAAAGTGAAAAAATAGAGTTTTCAAACGAATTAAAAAGAGTATTGATTAGAATTTTTTATGAATTTAATGGTAGTAGATTAAGTGATGAAAATTTTGAAAGAATAGTTAATTATATTTATTCTTTCAAATAGGAGGCAAAAAATGGAAAATGTATTATATAAGGATCAATATTTTTATATTACAAATTGTGATGAATACCCTAATGTACCTGGTATGTTTGCTATATATGAAAATAATGAAATTTGGTATTCTAGTGAAAAGTCAATAAAAAGATTATGTATAATTGAAAAAACAATAAGAGATGCATTGATGCAGCAAGGAATTGAATTAATAGGAATTTATAGAGAAGAATACAAAAATGGGTTTAGAATCTTAATAATTCCATATGATATTAAAATTTTGGAACAAAATAATATTTCTCCAGATTTATATCAACCGTATATTAGAGAATATTTATATAGTTTTAAAACCAAAGATACCGATTGTAATAAAATAAATACTAAAATATTAAATAGATTAAAGGAGATAAAAAATGATTGAGAAAATAGGCCAAAAAAAAGAAGTTTATTCTTTAGAAGAGTTATCACCACTCCCAGAAGGGTTAAAATATTTTGCTTGTATTGGTGGTAATAAAAACTTTGAATGTTTTTTAGAAAGTACTTCATTGTCAAGAGCGGTTTTTATGGAAAAATATTTAAGTGAATTAGATAAATGTCACATCCCTATATATGAAGATGAAAATATTAGAATTAGACAAGATGCTCAAATAGCAATACCTGGTTTTTATATAATAGCAACGCGAAAAATTTATAAAAATATTTCTCAAATGGAACTGGATACTTATCAAAAATGTTTATATTTTGTTTCTTTAGTAAGAAGAGGATTAAAAGAAAATTTTGGCGTAGAACGAGCATATATGTATTATGATGAACACTATAATAAACCTTCATCAACTCATTTTTGGGTAATGCCTATATATGATAAAATAGTAGAAGAAAATAACTTAAATGTAACAATACTTTCAAAAGATGTTTGGAAATATCAAGAACTATTTGAATTTAGTAAGACTAAAGAAAAAATATATGAAATAAACAATGAGATGAAAAAAACACTTATTAAAAGGAGGTAAAAATGGAATTAGAAAAATATTTTACAAAAAACAAGACAGATGGTACAAAAAGAATAGTTACAGCGTTTTCAGAATTAAATGATAAAGTAAATAAATATATAAATAAAGAAGAAATGCCAATATTAGATGGAAAAATCGATTTTTATAATAATTTTATGAAAGAAAAACACATTCCTCAAAATGGTAATGATGTATCTAATGTTTTGACAGAATTTTCTAAATTTTTTCAAAGAAGTGTTTTATGGGAAAATCCTGGTACAATGATTAATATTACTCCACCAGCGAATATTCCTAGTATAGTAACATCTTTTTATACACTACTATATAACCCTAATTTTGCACAAGATGAATCATCTGGTTATTTAATGACAACCGAATTAATTGTTTCAAAGTATTTGTCTGAAATGGTTGAGTGGGATGTGACAAAATCACGTGGAATTTTTACATTTGGTGGAAAAGGTACAAATTTATATGCAACTAAAATTGGAATAAAAAAAGCAATACCAAATGTTATAGAGGAAGGATTAAATGAGAAAAAAGTAGTTGTTTTTTCTAATGAAAAGGGGCATCCGTGTCATAGGGAAATATGTGACTGGTTAGGATTAGGCAAAAACGCTTGTTTAAGATTACCTGTTAATAAAAGTGGACAAGTAATTGTAGAAGAATTAGAAAATCAATTAAGAGTTTGTATAAATAAAGGCAATAAAATAGGTTGTATTATTTTAAATGGTGGAACTACAAATGAGATAATTATTGATCCTATTAAAAAAGTCGTAAATTTAAGAGATAAGTTGGTTAAAGAGTATAATTTGGATTATATACCACATATACACGTTGATGCTGTAATCGGTTGGGTTTGGTTGTTTTTTAAGTATTATGATTTTGAAAAAAATGAATTAAATATGAATGATAATGAATTAGCAAAAATATATTCTATGAAAGAAAAAATAATTGAAATCAAATATGCAGATTCTTTTGGAGCTGATTTTCATAAAACAGGATTTTGCCCTTATGTTTCGAGTATTTTTATGGCAAAAAACTTTAACGATGTGACAGGTTTAGGAAATAAGAACGATAGAGGAATTGAAAATTTAAAATTTGGAGAATATTCGCCTTTTGAATATACATTAGAATTGACACGATCTTCAATTGGCCCTGTTGCAGCTTATACAGCTTTTGAATCGTTTGGAATAAAAGGTTTTCAAGAAATAATTTATAAAATTTTTTCAAATTGTGAATATATTAGAAACTATTTACAGAACCAATCAAATTTTGAAGTTATAAATATGAATACTGAAGGCTTTGCAACTCTATTTATAATAACACCATTTTCTGAAACAAAAAGGTATAAAGATTATGTTTTTGGATATTCAGAAAATTTAAGCAAATTAGTAAAATATAATCATAATTTTTATCTATTTTGTTTAAAAATGTTAGAGGAAAAAAAGGTCCATTTTAAAATTACGTTTTCAAAAAGTTATAAACCGTTTGGTGCTGCAAATCCTACAGGAGCTTTAAAAATTTATCCAACATCACCAATAGTAACTAAAGAAGAAATAAAAAAATGTTTGGATGAAATAATTGAAACAAAAAAACTATACGATAAAAGCAATATAGTATTACAGGAGGATAGGGAGGTACCGATTGATTATGTTTACAGAGATTAATTGTTTAATCAAAGCAAAAAAATATTTAGACTTAAAGTACAATGAATCTTCAAAAAACAACTTATCTAAAATAAAATATGACCATTTAATTGATTGCTTAAATATTTTGAAATATTATAACATAAAAAATTACTTATGCTATGGATCTGCAATATTATTACATGATATTGGCAGATTCTATGAAAAAGGTTCTGATTCTTTGAAATTTGATCACGCTGAGTATGGGTATAATCTATTGAAAGCAGAATTTACTAATGATCCTCTTGTTTTATTACCAATTAAATATCACGAAGAAGATACAGAATGGAGAAGATTAATAAATATTGATTCGTATTTTCTAAATTGTTCAAAAAAACAAAAAGAAAAAATTATAAAAGGGTGTAAGCTAGTTAGAGATATTGATATTATTTCTAATATGAAAAATTTAGGTAGAAAAAATTTAAAAAATTGGAAGGTTGGTATTATAAATGAAAAAATAATTGATAATTTGTATAATGATAGAATTAGCGTTAAATCTGATATATTAAATGAATATGATGAAATAAGTTATATATTATGTGGTTTAAATTTGATTTCTTATAATAGAAGTTTAAAATATATAAAAAAAGAAAAAGTAGTTGATAAATTAATAAATAAACAATTAGATATGGTATTAGAAAATAAAAAACTATATGATTCTACTATTGAGTTGTATAAATTTATTAAAGTAAAATTTAAATTGTAGGCGATGAAATGAAAGAGAATATTGAATATGTTGATGTTGAAAACTTGAACGAATTACCAAAATTAAAAAATGATAAAAGATATTTAGAGTTTTTAGGAGGAACAAAAAAATACAGATGCTTTGTTGTTGACCAAAACTATCCAAGATGTAATTTTTATAGAGATCATTTAGAATTAATTGATAAAATGTTACACCCTATATATAAAAATAGAGGAATTGTTGTAGCACAAGATAATACATTTCCTATACCTGGATTTTATATAATTTCGTTTAATAAGCAGTTTAAAAATATAATAGAACTTCCGGAGTCTTTAGTTGTAAGAACTAGTTATATAATACAAAACATTAGGAAAATATTACTTGATAAATTAAATATTAAATTTGTTAATATTTATTATGAAGAAAAAAATACTGAATCTAATAATGTTCATTACTGGATAATGCCAAAATATGAAAATTTAGATTTAAATGAAAAAATATATGAAACGGATATGTATAATTATCTTAATTCATTTGAATTTAGTAAAACATATAAAAAAATATTAAAATATAATGAAATAGTAAAAAATGAATTAGAAAAAATAAATTACAAAAAAATAGATGATGAATTATATAATAAAATTGAAACAAGAGAAAAGAAGATTAATTTATGCATTGCGAAACATTGCTTTATAACTTGTAAGGGTTGTTATAATAATTTTTGCAATAAAAAAGAAATATCTTATAAAGAAATAATTTTATTTCTAAAATATGCTAAAGAAAATGGATTAGAAAAAATTACTTTAAGTGGCGGAGATCCGTTAACGAGAAAGGACATAAGCAAAATTATCAATAAATGCAGTAAATTAAAATTAAAAATAAATTTAGATACTGTTGGTTTGTCATTAACAAAATCCCGAATAGTTCCATCAACTAAAGAAAAAATTCACAAATTTTTAAATATAAATATACTAAAAAAAGTTGAATCAATTGGTATTCCTTTAGATGGTTCAAATAATGATATTGTTTCAACATTTAGAATTTATAAAGGTGATTTATTTAATGAAATAATAAATATACTAGAATTTTTTGATAAAAAAAATATTAAAATTTGTATTAATACGGTATTGCACAAAGAAAACTTGCAAGATGTAGAAAATATATATAATATTATAAAAAAACATAGTTGTGTAAAGAAATGGCAGGGATTTCAATTTATGCCAATTGGAACTTTAGGAAGTAAAAATGCTGCTAATTATAATATAGAAGTAAATGACTTTTTAACAGCTAAAAAAAAGATAGAAAAGATTAGTAAGAATAGTAATATAATTGTAAATTTTAAAACTGCAACGGAACGTTCATACAATTATATGTTAATAAATTCTACTGGTATTGCGTATAAAGTTAATTTGGATAATGAAATTGAAACATTTGGTAGATTAAGTGATAAATCTACGTGGGACAATATAATAAATAATCTATTTTAAATTTATTTAATATTAGAATGCAAAATAAAAAAAAGTAAAATATGTAAAAAAATATTTGCAATTTAATGAGAAATATGGTAACATATAAAATAATTTTTAAGGGGGATGTTTTATGTTTGATATAGACGAAACATTAAAATTTTTATTAAAAGGAACTTCTGGTAATGATGAAGAGGCATTAAGGAAAAAACTTACTGATGTATATAATGAGGGAAGAACTTTAAGAATTAAGTTTGGAATGGATCCATCGGCTCCAGACATACACCTTGGACATGCAGTTGCATTGAGAAAAATTAAACAATTACAAGATTTAGGTCATACAGCTGTAATTATAATTGGTGGATTTACTGGAGCAATAGGTGACCCTAGTGGGAAATCTAAAACTCGTAATCAATTAACCAAAGAGCAAGTAGAAAATAATGCTCAAACTTATTTAGAACAAATATTTAAGGTTATTGATAAAGATAAAACTGAATTGCATAATAATGCAGAATGGTTTGAAAAAATGACATTTGGTGAAGTTATTAATTTATCAAGCAAGGTAACTGTGGCGAGAATGTTAGAAAGAGATGATTTTGCTAATAGATATGCCAATCATAAACCAATTGCAATACATGAATTTTTTTACCCTTTAATGCAAGCATATGATTCAGTTGTTGTTAAAGCAGATATTGAATTAGGTGGAATAGATCAAACATTTAATGTTATGATGGGTAGGAATATACAAAAAGACTTTGGTGTTGACCAACAGGTTCCATTGTTTATTCCTTTACTTGTTGGAATAGATGGAAAAGAAAAAATGTCTAAGTCATTAGGAAATTATATTGGCGTTGATGAGGATGCTAAAGATATGTATATTAAAATAATGAAAATTCCTGATAATATGATTATTACATATTTTGAGTTAACAACGGATGTTCATCCTGATAAGATAACTAATATTTCAAAATTATTAGCTAATGGCGAAGTGAATCCAAGAGATATAAAAATGCTTTTGGCAAGAGAGATTATTTCTTTATATCATTCTCAAGAAGAATTAAGAGAAGGTGAAAATAACTTTGCGGCATTATATCAAAAGAAAAATGTAGAAGTTGAATTACCGATAGTAGAATTCGATCCTAAATTAATGAATGAAAATGGAATGCTTTCTATATTAGATTGTATTTTATCAACAGGAAAATATAAATCAAAAAGTGAAGTTAGAAGATTATTACAACAAGGATCTGTTAAGATAAATGGTGAAAAAACAATGGAATTATTATTTTATCCTCAGGATGATATGGTAATTAGTGTTGGCAAAGGAAATACATTTAGGTTAATAGCAAATAATCCTAATGAAAACATTAAAAGGGTATACAATATTAAAAAAAAGTGATATAATATCTATATTATTAAGTGGTGATTAGCAATTAGTAGTTTGTACACATTTTAAATAGAGAGTTTATATGTGGTGAAAATAAACAAAAGTGTATAAATGAATTACAATGTTATGAACTTAATCGGGTAACTCCGTTAAAAGAATAAGTGCTTGTGTTAACAAGAAATAAGGTGGTACCACGGATAATGTTTTCGTCCTTTTAGAAAATATTAGTCCGTGTTTTTTATGAAAGAGAGGAAATAAATATGACAAAAGAAGAAAAAATTGAATTAATAATAAGAAGGGGAGTTCAAATTTTTAACGAGGATTCTTTAAGAGAAAAATTAAATGGAAACAAAAAATTAGTGGTGAAATTTGGGGCGGATCCATCAAGACCAGATTTACATTTGGGACACACTGTTTCACTACGATTATTAAAAGATTTACAAGATTTAGGTCACGAAATAGTTTTTGTAATAGGCGATTTTACTGCAATGATTGGTGATCCGTCTGGAAGAAGTAAAACAAGACCAGCACTTACATTTGAAGAAACAAGAAAAAGTGGTGAAACATACTTTAAACAAGTTACTAAAATTTTGGATCCATCAAAAACAAAAATTGTTTACAATAGTGAATGGCTTTCTAAAATGAATTTTAATGATGTATTAGAATTAACCGGAAAATATACCGTAGCAAGAATTTTGGAAAGAGACGATTTTGCTAATAGATTCAAAAATAATATACCAATAGGTATTCACGAATTTTTGTATCCATTAATGCAAGGATATGATTCGGTGGCATTGAACGCTGATCTTGAAATAGGGGGAACCGATCAAACATTTAATTTATTAGTTGGTCGTGAACTTCAAAAGGATTATGGACAAGAATCACAGGATGTAATAGTTTTACCACTACTTGTTGGATTAGATGGAAAAGAAAAAATGTCTAAGTCTTTAGATAATTATATTGGAATTGATGAACCAGCTAACATAATGTATGAAAAAGCAATGAAAATACCAGATAATATATTGTTTGATTATTTCAAATTGACTACAGATGTTAATTTAGAAAGCGTTAAAAAGCTAATGGATGAAGATATAATTTTAGCTCATAAAAAATATGCTGAAGAAATCATAAAAATGTATCACGGCGAGGAATATATTCAAGAGGCAGAAGAAAGATACAATACGGTTGCAAAAGGTGGTATTCCAGATGATGTAGAAATATTTGAAATTGAACATACTGTAGTAAATGAAGGAATTCTTTTAATAGATTTATTATTGATGTCAGGTATGGTACCATCTAAATCCGAAGGAAGAAGAATGATTCAACAGAATGGAATTAGTATAAATGGTGAAAAAGAGAATGATGTTAATTCTATTATTACAATTGAAAAATTTAATAATGGTGAATTAGTAATTCAAAAAGGAAAGAAACAATTTAAAAAAATTGTTATAAAATAATTATGTTTTTACTTGAAGGAGATTGTTTTATGCAGATGGAAACTGAAATAACAGTGTTAGTCAAAACTGACTATGAAACATTGAAAAAAGAACTTATAAAAAATGGATTTCAAGAAAAAGAACAATATATAATAAATGATACATATTTAGTAGATAGTACAATTGATATATTAAATATGAATAACCTAGATATATTAAAAAATTGTGTTTTAGTTAGAGATGTTGTAGGTATTGAAAAAGAACTCTTATATAAATATAAGAAGTTTGCTAAAAATGGTGATATAATTGAACAGGGAAAAGTTAAATGCCCAATTACTGATACGGATGCTGCTATTCATTTTATGAAAATGATTAAATATAAAGAATTATTACATATTTTCGATACTTGCATAGTATTTGCAAATGATACGACGGAAATAGTTGTTCAACTAGTTAATAACAAATATATTTTTATAGAAATGGAATCAAAGGGTGAGTATATTACGAAAGAATATAAAAATTCTGATGAATTGAAAAAAGAATTATGTAGATATGATCTTTCAATAGATAAAACAAACTTTTTTGTAAAAAAAGCTGAAATTATATTAAACGAATTATTAAAAGATAATAAATTTAGTAAATGAAAATGTTTTAAAAGCAAATTTATGGGATTTATTTAAAAGAAATTTAAAATATAATTTAGTTTGGAATTAATACCTTTATAGGTATTTTTTGTGTATAAATGTATAATCTGACTTTTAAGCAATATAATAATTGACTTTAATAAGAAATTATATTATATTGGTATTACATTTGAAAAAAGTGTAATAAAAAAGTGGTGATCCCGACCACAATAGAGAACTAAAAAAGGAAACTAGAGAGCTCACTCTAGTTTTATTATATAAAATATTATCTGTATAGATATTATTTTACTATTAAAAATAATTGGCAAAATAATAGATAAATAATGAAATTAAACCAATGGTGTGTGTAAAAATAATTATTTGAATGATAATATTTTTATAGGAAGTGAGAATATGAATCAAGTTAAAATTGGCAAATTTATTGCAAGTTTGAGAAAAGAAAAGAATATGACTCAAGAGCAGTTTGCACAAAAAATGGGTGTAAGTATAAATGCTGTAAGTAAATGGGAAAGGGGAATAAGTTTTCCTGATGTTTCACTATTTAAAAAAATATGTAATGAACTTAATATAAGTATTGAGGAGTTAATTAATGGAGAAAAAGATAATAGTGATGAAGCTAAAGAAAAAGCAATTATTACTTCAATAAAAGATAAAGAAAAAATGAAGAAAAAGAATAAAAAGATATTTATTATAAGTTCAATATTATTTTTAATAGTTATAAACTTTTTAATAATTTATAATTTAAAAATGAAAGTTAATTTAGTAAATGATTCAAATTATTTATATGATGAAGTAATTGACTTTTTAAGGACAAAAGAATTCAAGGAAAATCCTGATGTAAAATATAAAGATTTTAATGTGTTTTATAGTTATTATGGTTTTGGTATTGAAAAATCTGGTAATTATAAGTATGTATATATGTGGATTTATAATGGAAGTTATTATATTGAAAATGAAGAATATGGTGGTGCTTTAGCATCTTCATCGAGTAGTTCAATGCCAATAAAAGCGATATTTAAAAATAATATTTTACAGGAAATTATTTACCCAAAACAAGGTAATGTATATACCTTTTCAATAAGAAAAATGTTTCCTAAAATAATTGCTCATCAAGTTTTAAATTTTGATAAATATAAAAATATCAATAAATTATATAATGAAGTAGAAAATAAAAAAAATATCTATTATAACTATCTAAATGTAGATGTAAATAAAATAACTCTTGATGATTTAGCATATGATGACTTACTATTTTCTGTTGAATCTAAAACTACTTCATGTATTCCTTTACTTTTAAATGTATATAAAAATAATAAGTATGTTTTATATACGCAATATAAGGCTTGTAAAAAAGGACAAGCTTGTAATGATATGCTTGAGTATGTGGATCCAATCGAAGGTAAATATGATTTTGATTTAATTGAAATTATTAGACATAGTACAGATGCAAATTTACATTTATATATTACGGGAGATTTTTCAAATTATACTATTTCTTCGGGAAAAGGTTATACGTTTACTACAGATGATGATAATAAATATTTAAAAGATTTTTTAAAGTCACTTAACATTAATTTAAAACAGTGTGCACAGCCAAAATATAATAATTAATTTTTAAACTAATATGGCTGTTAAAAAAAATTGTAAAATTCTATATTAGTAATATTTAATAATTAGTCATAATTTTAATTTTTTTTGCTATTTCTATTTTTGTGAAAAGAAAGTATGATATAATATAAATAGAGGTTATTATTTTGAAATGGAGGACTAAAAATGAATAAAAAAGTATTAATTATTTTAATATGTATGATTATGATTTTAGGAGTAACTGGATGCAAAAATTCTAAAAATAAATTTGATATAGGAAATGTATCTGATGTAAAAATTTCACAAAGTGATGTTACTTTGTCTATTAAAGAGGGTACATTAACAAATGAAGGAGCAACTTTAATTTTAACTAATAACAGTGATAAAAACTATCAATACGGATATCCGTATGCAATAGAGATAAAAAAAGATGGAAAATGGCATTATATAAATGCTCAACTTGACTTCATTTTACCAGCATTACACCTTCTTGCAAATGAGAGTAAAGAAATTGAACTAAATTGGAAATCAGGCTATGGAACATTACCAGAGGGTACTTATAGAATTATAAAAAGTATTGATTATGAAAAAGAAGAAGGACAATACGAAACTTTTAATGTAGCAGTGGAATTTACTATAAAAAAAGATTTAAATTCTAGTGATGATTTTGACTTTTATATTACAAAACCGCAAACACATACAGATATTAGATATAATGAATATTATACCTCTGATAATAATAGTATTTATTTAGCTGGTAACATCAAAGAATTTTATATTAAAGAAAATGATAAAGATATAACTTTAAAAACTTATTTATCAACAGCATTTCAAACAATTGATGATGGTATAAAAAATATTACTAATAAGTTAGAGTTAAAAGAAACTTTACAAGATGGGGAAGTTCAAATATATAAATCAAAAAATAAAGATATATCCATGATAATATGTAATACTACTAAAAATAATAAAAATATATTAGTTGATGACTATTCTATGAAGTATAATGAAAATGACTGTAAAAACTAAAAATAAAACTAGAACTCTAGCTTTATTTTTTTATTCTTTAACAAGAGGATTAAAATTATCTATTGCTTCGACTAATTTTGGATGTTTTATTATAAAGTGAATAGCTGGATTAGCGTTTTTAGATATAATGACGTATTTATTATTTGTAATTGTAGTAGTAATATTTTTAAATGTTTGCTCCTTTTCATAATTAAGATGATAATTAATATTTTCTTTTTCAAAATTTTTAGTAAGTTTTAAATGCTCTAAATATTCATCATAAGTATAATTAATCTTTTTATTATAAAACATATTTTCTAAAGATAACGTTATATTTTCATTTTCTTTTATAATATAAATATAATCATTAACACTATTATTTTTTAATATATTATTCATATATTTTAATTCATTATTTTTATATTTAATTATTTTTTCTATATCTAATTTACTAACTTTATTTCTTTTTAAAATCTTTTTTAATAGTTCATCAGTAATTGTAAATATAGGTAGGGAAGATAAAAATCTTTTTCTATTCCCATTTACATTTTCATCATTTTTTAAGAAAAGTTCATATTCATTTTGATTATTTTCTCTATATATTTCCATAAGTGGTTTTGCTTTTTTTAATAGTAAATCACATTTTTCTTTATAATATTTAACTTCATTTTTGTTTGTAGACAAATAGTACATTCCTTTGTTATGATAACCTTTTATACATTCACCAGTTAAGGCAGTTACTCCAGATACATAATTTAAATGATTATAAACATTATTTTTTACATTATTCAAATAGTAAGGGGATATTTGACCAGTCATATAAATTGGTATCCAACTTTCAAGTCCAAGCATCATTTCATTAAATGGTCTATCTAAGTTATGAATAATGTTTAAATGATGACCTTTTTTTAAACACATTGCTATAGCAAACATCCATTTCTTACCAAAATCAGTATCTTTTGCCATATCTTCCATTGGCATATCACTACACATAAAAATATCTTCTTTAGATTTTGATAATACAGTGGATTTAAAAAAGTTTAATTCTCCTTCCTTCATTTCTTCGATGCCATAATAATGCTTTGTTTTACCTTTATAAAAAGGTATATTTGGAACTTTTAATTTATCAAATTTTATTACTTTTATATAATCATCTAAATTAAATGTATCAAGATTATGAAGAAAATCTGATATTTGATTTTTAAGTATCTTTTTTTCACTTGTTAGAAAGTTAAATAAAACATCATATATTTTTTCATTTGTTATATCTTTATCACATCCAATTATCTCAATTAGGCTATTTAAATCATCAGGACTTTTATATTTAAATAAGATATATGAACATATTTTATTTGTAAACTCTATTGGATTTGATGGTTTAGATTTTCCATATCTAATTCTTGATATGTGAGATGGATCAAATACAATGTATTTTGCCATTTCATTCATATTTATTTTTAGAGATGTTATTAACGTATTTAAATTATTACTAAATGTTTCATAGTCAAAATTATCATTTTCAAAAGCAACCTCAAAATCACTTGTTATTTTATCAAGTGAATACTTATTTTTACCATTTTCTTTAGCAATATTAAATATGGCATTAATAAGTTTTTTAAATTGATTACTATCCTTTGCAGGAGTTCTTTCACCACTTCGATATCGTGATATAGTGGGTTCAGATAATCCAGACTCTTTTGAAAGTTTTTTCGAAGAACAATTAAGACTTTCTAAATACGTATTTAAGGTATCATTAAATTTCATAATTTCACCACTTTCTAAAAATATTATACTATATTTTTTTAATAAAAAATATATTTCCAGTTAAAACATTGTTTTATATGGAAAGTTTGTTGCTTACGTAGACTTTTATAATTATAATATACGTATAGGTAGGTGCTTTATGAAAATTGGAAAATATGATATATCTAAAAAAAATATGATTATAATTGGTGGTGTTATTCTTGCATTTGTTATAGGAATTATTTTATTAACTAAAAAGGATGGAAAAATATTTTATAATCCTGATGCAAATATAAAGATAGTTAAATCAGAGGCTAGTCAAATTGAATTCGAAGATTATAAAACTAATGAATTTTCTATTAAAAAACCTAAAGGTTGGAAAGTTGATACTCTTGGAGATTATATTCATTACACAATTAAAGTATATGATCCAAATAATCCTACATATCAATTTTTCTTAAATATGAAAACCGAAGGGTATAATAAATCTGAGGATGCTAAAAGGTGGCAACAAAAATACTATCCAAATGATATGTTTGCTAAAACTAGTGTAATTGCCTCTAAAGATACCGAAGGTTTTTATAAAATATTTAATGATTTAGGAACTTTAAATAATTCTGCATCATTTACATTTCCAACTTTAACTGATTTTACTGTTATAGAAAATTTAGGTAAAGGTCCTTTAGGTGGAGATATGTTAAGAGCAGCATTTAAAGATGCAAATGGCAAAGATGGTGAAGGAATATTTACTGCATATGTATACGATGTTGGCCCATATTATGTTTCAGAAAATATTATATCCGGTAAACAAATTGATATACAATATTTAAATGTGTATGATGCAATTTTTATTACAACACCAAAAGATGAATTTATTGATTGGGAAGATATTCTAAATACTATTTGTTCTTCATTAGAATTTACAGATACATTTATAAATGGATTTAATAAAGAGCAAGATGCTGTTATGAATAATTTTCAGAAAATTAGAGCAATAGGTAATGAAATAAGTGATGGAATAATGGATTCATGGAATAAGAGAAGTACATCATTTGATATAATGAGTCAAAAACAAAGTGATGCAACACTAGGCTATGAAAGAGTATATGATACAGAAACTAATGAAGTATATAAAGCATATAATGGATTTACAGATAATTATGATGGTGAAAGATATAAACCTATAACTGATGATATGTACTTAAAAAAGACAAGCGGAACTATAGAAAAGTAGGCTTAATATGAAAAATAAAAAAGTATTAATATATGTTGGTATAGTAGTTATTATTTTGACTATTATTATAATTATTGTCGCTATTAAAAGTAATAAACCTATGCCAATTAATAATGTAGTAGTAAATAATACCTCAGTTGCAAAAACTTTAGTGGAAAACTTAAAACAAAAAGATTCTAATAAAAAATATTTTAAATTAAATGATGGTAAGTTTTTAAATGAGGATACATCCTTTAGTAAATATTCATTTATAAATGATAATTCTATTTATATTTTTAATCCAAATAAACTTGATGAAGGAGAGTTTGTTTATAAAAAAGTGTATGATGTTGATAAAAATATTAAAGTTATGAATATAGCTCCAAACTCTGGAAGTGATATTCTATTTTATGACTATAATGATACGTTATATACATTACATGATAATAATACTGACAATAAGGTTAGAGATAGTTATGATATATATTTAAATGCTAACTATAGTTTAAGTGATTATCTAAAATGGGAATATTCTACGCAGTTTCTTGGAAAGAAAACCAATTATGATTTTATGTCAAATTATATTTATGTAAAAGATAATGTTTTATATAGTAAAAACTATGGAAATGAAAAATATCCAAATATTGAGAAAGTAAGTGGTAATTATGAAGGTGAAAAAGTAATTAGAATTTATAATGAAAGAATACTTAAAACAGATAAAGGGTTTTATGAAATAATGAGTTATTTTAATACTAAAGAAAATAAAACAGTTACCACTACAGTAAAAATTAATATTTTAACTAAATATTATGATGAAGTATTAACATTTACTTATAAATATGTCATTTTAAAAGATTTAACTATTATACCTATAAATGATGTTATGGAAAATAGAGTAAGAGATTATTCATATGACTATTTCTTAAGTGGATTTAATTATGAAAATGAAATTAGATACGAAGAATAATACCTTTTTAGGTATTTTTTTGTTATAATTGATTTATGAAAAAGAAATTATTAATTATTATCATTTTTATATGTTTATTTATTATTTTATATTTGCTTTATTATTTTAACTATATACCACATAAAAAGTATAATAATAACTATTTTAATATTAAGACTTATATTAGTAATATAGATAAAGATAATGATGGTATTGATGATCAAACTGATATATTAGATGGTGCAAAAAAATATATATCCACGAAGCCAAAGTATAAAAGTAAATATTATAATACAGGTTATCCAAATGATGGTTATGGAGTATGTACTGATGTAGTTGCTTTTGCTCTTAAAGATGCTGGTTATGATTTACAAAGTCTTGTTAATGAACATATATTAGCAAATAAAGATTTATATGATATAGAGGTAGTAGATAAAAATATAGATTTTCGAAGAGTAAAAAATTTAAAAATTTATTTAGATTATAATGCGATAAGTTTAACCACAGATATTAATGATATAGAAAAGTGGCAAGGTGGAGATATAGTAGTTTTTAAAAATCATATTGGTATTGTGTCTGATAATAGAAATCGTAAAGGAATTAGTTTTGTTATTCATCATGCAAATCCATATCAAAAATATTATGAAGAAGATATATTAGAGTATCATAATGATATAGTGGGTCATTATAGAATTAGTTAAATTATAATTTAAAAAGGGACAAATAACATGTGTTGAAGATATTCAACACGAATTAGAAATAAAATATCAATAATTAAAATTTTGAAAAAGTATTACTTTACAGTAATTTGACGTTTTTGCTAAAATGTGCTATAATCGTAGAAATTAAGGGGGAAAATAATTATGAATGATTGGGATGATATTAAATCATTGGACGAGGAATTAATTTTAGTTCAATTAAGAAAAAGGGAGAAAGAATTACCTAAAAAAATTGATTTGAAAGATAAATTAAAATTACTATTATTAATCATTGGGGTTTCATTTGTGTCAGGTGTAGCAATAGTAGCTATTCCATCTCCTATAACTTTATATGTAGTTGGAGGAATAGTGCTTACTACAGGTGTAACTATAGCAGGTGTTAATTTAATTAAATTAGGACTAGATTTTAGAAAAAGAAGAGAAAAAACAATGGCTGTATTATTAGAGTTAAAAGAAAGTGGAAATCTTGATAAAATTAACTTTGATGAAAAAATGATATTCGAAGAGGCTAAAAAACAAAAATTAGGACTTGCTAGTGAAGAAGATTTTTATAGTGAAAAAATGCAAAACTATATTGCAACTGAAGAAAACAAAGAAGAAAGTAAGTATGAAAAGGTTCTAAGAATTCAAAATAATAAATCAAATATTAGATTGTATAATCCTAAAGAGCAAGTTCCTAATTCAAAAGATGATGTAATAAATAAAATTATGTATGAATTAGACGCATATTGTTTAGGTTTAAATTTACCTCCGATGGAGATATCAAATAATGAGTGGCAAATATATTTTGATACACTTTATGATGCTTTTAGTCAAAACGGTGCCGCTGATGATTATTATAATGCAGTTTCTAGATTATGTAGAATAACATTATCAAATAGTTTGGTTAATAAATCTGAATATATATCTATAAAAGACTTTATTGATAGTGTTGAATATTTAGATAAGAAATTTTCATTCTTTGATATATCTTTATCTAAAGGTGAAGTAACTGCACTTCAAAATATGTTGAATGAAAAAATTAATAGTGAAAAAATAATTACTTTAAATATTAGTAAAAAAAAGTAAGTTATTTTTAATAATTAAAATTAAACATCTTGCATAAATATATAAATAAATGTTATCTTATAAATATTTTGCGAATTCAGGATAATAAACCCCAATCTGTAAAAGTATAATCAAAAATAGTACTCTTATGAGTTTCTTCTTGCTCATTTACCGTTCCTCCAGCAAAATCTTTGCCAGTCAAAACCCAAAAAAAAATAAGAAGGTAACATCATTCATACACATTCAAGTAAGTATTATACACATATATTTTAGCATTGCAAGGATAGGGCAAAACTAGACAAAATGTGCTATGAATTTATAAAAAATTTAGTAATTATGTTATAAAAAGGCCAACCCAAAAATAGGTTGGTTTACTTATTTACTATTTTAAAAATATATTCCTTTATGTTTTCTATAGTTTCATTTAATGATATTGATACTAAAATTGAATAAAATATAATTTGTAAGGACACTATCTAAAGGTAGAGTCCTATTTTTATGTTTTATAGAAATAGATTATATAATTTTTGTATTGATAGTATAAATTTAAAGTGTAAAATTTGCACTTTAGAACAATTTTATAATAAATGTAATCCTTAATTCATAGACAAATTTATGTAATTTTTATATAATTAACTTGATAGGATGGTAATAATGATATTTTCAAGCATATATTTTATATATTATTTTTTAATTATTTTTTTAATTTTATATTTTATTACTCCGAAAAAGTATAAAAATTATACTCTTTTACTTGGAAGTTTATTTTTTTACTTTTATGGAGATTCAAAATATATAGTTTTATTATTAATAAGTTCTTTAGTAAATTATATTTTAGGAAGACTTATTTCTAAAAAAAATAAAAAGTTATTTTTAATAATTGGTTTAATATTTAACTTTGGTTTACTATTTTATTTTAAATATTTTAATTTCTTTTTAAGTAATATAAATAGTTTATTTAAAACAAATATTAATTTATTTAGTATAGTGCTTCCTCTTGGAATAAGTTTTTATACATTTAAAAATGCAAGTTATTTAATTGATGTTTATAAAAATAGGGTAAATTCTGAAAAAAACTTTATAAATTATTTTACTTATATTGCAATGTTTCCTAGTTTAATACAAGGACCTATTGTTAGATATAAAGATATAGATTTAAAGGATAAAAAAATAAGTTTTGATAATTTTGCTATGGGAGTAAAAAGATTTGTAATTGGTCTTTCTAAAAAAGTTATTTTAGCGGATACTTTAGCAAAACTTGTAACATCCCTTACTAATATGGAAGTTCAAACTGTAGTATCATTATGGGTAAAAGCTACTTCGGATATTGTTAAATTATATTTAGATTTTTCAGGTTATACAGATATGGCAATAGGTCTTGGATTAATGATTGGTATTAAAATAATGGAAAACTTTGATTACCCACTTTCAACATATAGCGTAACATCCTTTTGGCGTAAATGGCATATAAGTTTATCATCATGGTTTAAAGATTATATTTATATCCCTTTAGGAGGTAATAGAAAAGGTAAACTTAGAAAATATTTTAATATATTTGTTGTTTGGTTTTTAACAGGACTATGGCATGGAGCAAGTTGGAACTTTATTTTATGGGGATTATACTTTGGCACAATTTTAGTAATAGAAAAAAGATTTTTCTTGAAGTTTTTTGAAAAACATAAAATAATAGGTAACATGGTTACTAATATTTTAGTGGTAATTGGCTTTGTATTTTTCTATAATGAAAAAAATATTTTAGATATATTTATAAAAATGTTTACTGGTAGGGGAATATCATTTACAAATGTAAGCACTAATTATTACTTATTAAATTACTTGGTGCTATTAATAATATCATTTATAGCTTGCACACCACTTTTAAAAAATATAATTAATAAATGTAAAAAAAATAAAAATCTAAATATAGTTATAAGTATTGTTGAACCTATAGTTTTAATAGGACTATTAGTGCTTAGTACAGCCTTTATTGTAGATGCATCCTCAAACTCATTTTTATACTTTAGATTTTAGAAAGGACTTTTATGAAAAATAGAATAATAACATTAACATTTATATTTTTCTTGTTAACATCATTTTTACTATGTCAAATAAAAAAAGATGATCTTATATCAGAAAAAGAAAGAAGACGTCTTGCAAGTAAACCTAAAATTTCTATTACGTCATTACTAAATGGAAATTATTTTAATAAGCTTGATACTTATGTAACTGATCAAATTCCTTTTAGAGATGAATTTAAAACTATTAAGGGAAATACTTTGAAAAAAACAATGTTTATGAAAGAAAATAATGGTATTTACGAAAAAGATAATATATTATATCAAATAGATACAAAGGTAAATGTTAAAAGTATTAGACATTTACTTGACAAAATAAATTATATTGATAAAACTTATTTAACTAGTCAAAATAAATATTTTGTTTACATACCCGATAAAAATTATTATTTAAATGATGAAAAAATTCCTAAAATAGAGTATAATACTATTGAGGGTAATTTAAAAAATGGATTACCTAGTAATTATAAATGGATTGATATAAAAAATAATTTAGATTTATCATCATATTATAGAACTGATATTCATTGGTCACAAGATAAAATAATTGGTGTAGCAAATAATATTTGTGAGAATATGGGACTTTCTAAATTAGAGTCATACTATACCTCAAAAGAGTATTATCCATTTTATGGAGCATTATATAGTAAAACAGTTACTAGCATAAAACCAGATAAAATAACCTATTTAGATAGTGATATAATTAGAAATACTAAAGTATATAATTATGAGAAAAAAGGTTATGAAAAAGTTTATAAAGAAAGTAATTTAAATAACATTGATAGTTATGATATTTACTTATCTGGAGCAACTGCTTTATTAATACTTGAAAATAATTCAAATACCTCAGGAAAAGAGCTTATTATGTTTAGAGATTCCTTTGGAAGTAGTTTAGCACCACTTTTAATTGAAAAATACTCTAAAATTACAATGGTTGATTTAAGATATATTGGTAGTAAGTATTTAGAAAGTGTATTAAATTTATCTGGAAATGAAGATGTTTTGTTTATTTATAGTAATGTTATAATTAATAATAGTTTTGCTTTAAAGTAGAGAAAGGAAGGTAGTTTATGAAAAAAGTTTTAAGTTTATTATTAGTTTTTATTGGAATATTATTTTTAGCAGGTTGTGGTAAAACTGAAAAAAATGTTGAGGGATCACTTTCTGATTTAATGACAAAGGTTTATGATGGAGCTGGAGTTTCTCATGAGGATATGGAAACTGTAGAACTAAATAGTGAAAATACACCATTTTATTTAGGAGATGTGTCATTTTCTTTCAAAGAGGCCCTTGCAAGTGAACCAATAATGTCTTCGGTAGCTCATTCAGTAGTACTAATTAGACTTAATAGTGCATCTGATGCTGAAAAAGCAAAAAAAGAAATCAAAGAAAAAGTTGATCCTAATAAATGGGTATGTGTTTCTGTTGATGAAGAAAATGTTTATGTTGAAAGTGTTGGCGATTTAGTTATACTTGCAATGGACAACCAAAATGGTGAAAAATTAAAAGATAGTTTCTTAAATTTAAGTAAGTAAAATAACATTGTTTTGATGTTATTTTTTTTCGCAAATTTTATTTTGCGTTTATAAAAGTAAATTTTGCGTTAATTTTATATTGTGATTATTTGCTAAATCATTTATACTTTAAATAGGTGATACTATGAACATTGGCAAACACTTAAAAACTTTGCGTGAAAAAAATAATTTAACTCAAGAACAACTTGCCGATAAATTATTTGTATCTAGGTCAAATGTTTCAAAATGGGAAAGGAATATTAGTCTTCCAGATGCTGAAACTTTATTAGAATTAAGTAAAATTTTTAATGTTTCTGTAGATGATATATTACTTGGAAATAATAAAAATGATAGCAGCGGTGTTTTAAATATATATAAACAAATAGAAAAACAAAAAAAGGTAATGTTAATTATATGTGTATCATCAATAATAATAATTTTATTATTTTTAATTTATTATTTTTTAAGTTTTTATAATAGTAATAAAATATTTTTAGTTAATGGGTATGGAAATGAAAGCTATTTTAATAATGGTATTATCATATACACAAAAGAAAAAGAATACCTTTCTTTAGGAAAAATCAATTCTAAAAAAGATATATTGCGAATGAAATTAGTTGTATCTATAAATAATGAGGAGAATATTATTTATGAAACTACTAGTGATGAAATTTTTTTATTGGAAAGTCGTGGATACAATGAACTTGAATTATCAAAAATTTTGTTGAATAAAAACAAATTAAATCTTTATATTTATTATTGCGATGGTACTTATGAAAATATTAAATTAAATTTAAGACTAGATTATTCAAATAAAAATTTGATTTTTAAATTTGAAAAAAATATATAAATAATACAATATTTGCAATGAGCCGATAAGTCTCATAATCTAAATTACTATGTAGCCAAAATGTCGCTTGATTTTTTTATATAATTTTGGTAACGTAAAATTAGAATTGCAGTTCGAAAAGCAGTATTTCTGCAGAAAGGAGAAAGTATGAAAAAAGTTAGTTTATTGATGGTTGCTATAGTGGTTACAATTTTATCAATAGTTACCGCCTTTGCATTAACTATTGATTTAATACCAATTGATTATCATTTAACATCACTTCATGGAGCAACCACTGATGCAAGAACTACAAGATTTAATTATCAAAAAATTCAAAATACACCTTCGTTTGTTAGTAAGGACACTGACAAGTGTTATTTAACGGTTAAAGCAAAACGAAAAAATGGATTATTATATTCTGTTATTAAAACTGTTAATTTTATTAATCCGGTTGCCGGAGTAAGTGCATCTACAACATATATGGATATGCCTAGTGGCAGTTATAAATATGAACTATATAATAATGGTGTTCTTGAAATAAAAGGACAAGTTATGGTTTATATTTCAGACCAAAGTAATTAAGAATAAGTATTAAGGTTGATTTTTCAACCTTAATACTTAAAATTTTATTTTTGAAGGGAGTAAAAAATGATTATAAAATTAGAAAACATAAAAAGAACATTTAATGAAAATATTAATGTTTTAAAGGGGATAAATATAGAGCTTGAAATGGGTAAATTTTATATTATAATGGGTCATTCAGGTAATGGTAAAAGTACTCTTTTAAATATATTAGGACTTTTAGATTTAGGGTATGATGGCAATTATTATTTAAACAATAAGTTAACTAAAGATTTATCTTTAAGTAATCTTTCTAATATAAGAAATAAAATGATAGGTTTTGTTTTTCAAGATTATTATTTGGATGAAAAATTAACTGCTCTTGAAAATGTTTTACTTCCTACGATTATAAATAAAGATATAAGTAGTAAAGATGCAAAAATTAAAGCTATAGATTTACTAAAACAATTTGGGTTAGATAAAAGAACTAATCATTTTCCAAACACTCTTTCTGGTGGTGAAAAACAAAGAGTGGCAATAGTAAGAGCAATTATAAATAATCCTGATATATTACTTGCCGATGAACCTACGGGTAACTTAGATGCAGAAAGTGAAAAAAATGTTATGTCTATTTTAAAAAATATTAGTAACAGTGGAAAGTGTGTAATAATGGTTACTCACAATACTGACTTAATTAAATATGCGGACAAAGTGTATAATTTAGAGAATGGTGTTTTAAATGAAAAATAGTTTTAAACTTTTTATACTTGCTCATAAAAATAATCGTGGTATTCATAAAAAAGTAGTTTATACAGTAATAATGATTTTACTTTTTCTATTATTAATAATTCCTTTTTCAATATTCAAAACTTATGATAATGAACTTAAAAGATTTGAAAATGAGGATGACAGTGCAAAGATAATTTCTTTTTATTATGATGAAAAGGAAAATTATGAAAAAATAAAAAATAAAGTTGAGGAAAGTAAATATTTTATTAAAGAAAAAGATTACACAATGCCTTTTAAAAATGGTTATTTTGAAGAAATTAGTGATAGTTTGTCAGATGATACATATATTTATCCATACATTTATGAAAAAGATATTGTTTCTGGTAAAAATATAAAAAATGAAAGTGAAATCATTTGTAGTAGTTTATTAAGAACTAATTATTTTGAAAATACCAAGTCAAAAGATTTAATTGATATGAAAAAATATCTTGGTAAAACATTAAATTTTAAAACTGCTAAGATAGTTTATGATGAAGAAATTAATGATTATAAAAATATTTATTTTACTTATAAGTTTAAATTAACAGGCCTTATATATGATTCATCAAATAGTAAGTGTTATATTAATGAAGAAAAATTTGATGAAATAATTACAGAAACTTTTCCGGAAATTCCTATGCAAAAAGAGATTGGAATTTACACCACAAGTAATGAAGGTGCCAAGACTATTGCTAAAATATTTGATAGTAATAATATGTTTTATAACTTAAGTGAAGTTGATACTAATTTTATATATCTTATTAGAAATATTTCATTTATATTAAGTATTATATTTTTTATATTACTTTTAATAATGTTTAATATTTATATAAAAGTATTTATTAAAGAGAAAGAAAAAACACTTAATTTATATAATTTTTTAGGTTATAGTAAAAATGATTTAAATAAAATAATATTATTTAGTTTTTACGAGATAGTGACATTTTCATTAATGATAACCTTGTTAATATGTTTAATTATTAAAATTTGCTTTAGCATTTATTTTAAATCTACTGCAGACTATATGTATGTTAAGGCAAGTCTTTATGTACTACCTGTATTTATAATGCTTTTTATACTAATTATTTCGTCAATATTTATTGTTAACAAAGAAAATAAAAAATTGTATAAAAGGATGAAATTATGAAAATATTTTTAAAAGGATTAATTAATAAGAAAATTATTTATAAGTATATTTTAATGTTATTTATTATAATGTTAATGTTACTTTCACTAAATACTTATAAAAATTATTTGCACGAAAATGTCCAAAAAGAATATAATAATGATACTTATAAAAGTGCATCTTTTCAAAGTGAAAAATTTTTTACTAAAGAAGATTTTGTTAATATAAAAGACTTTAGTTATGATGAAAATGATAAAATATATAGTGTTACATTTAATAGCATTAAGGATTTAGAAAACTTTGAAAAGAAATATAAAGAAAGTTTTTTAACTTATCAAAGGTGGACTAATGCAAATGAAAGTAACAATATTTTACTTATAAAAATAACAAATATAGTAATAATAATCTTTTATATTATAGTGTTTGTATTAATTATATTTTTCAACTTATATTATTTTCTAAATATTTTAGGTAGTGTTAAATTATATTATATTTTAGGTTTTAATTATAATAAATTAGTTTTTGCAGTGTCACTTTTAAATACATTTATGGAATTTTTACTTTTAATAATAAGTAACATTATTTTTTATATTATTAATTGTTATAAAAATATTTATTATGTTATAAATTATAGCATGATATTAATAATTTTAATATCTAATTTAATTAGTTTGTTATTATTTTTATTTGATATATATAAAATAAAAAGAAAAATTATTTTTTAAGATAATACTACTAAATTTAAGTAAGTAAAATAATGTAAAGAAAAGGCAAAGTTATTGCTTTTTTTCTTTATTTAGATTAAACTTAATATGTAAGGATGAAATGATGAATAAGAAGATAAAGTTAAAACAAAAATATGTTATTATGTATACTTTGATAATTTTAGTAACTATTATTTTGCTTTCCTATATTATTTTTAAAAGTTTTGCTTTTAAAGGGACTAATAATACTAATGTAAACTCTATTATTAGTAATAATGGAACAAATATAGTAGAAAATAATATAGTGGATAATAAAGTTACTGAAAATAATACTACTGATGATAAACCAGTGCAAAATAATACAACTCCCATAGAAAAACCTAGTGAAAATCCAAGCGTTACAATTAATACTTCTTATGTTCAAGATGAATTTTCAATTGAGAATATTACCCTTGAGGAAACAAAAATAATATTTAATGAGAAACATGCAATGGCAGTAGGTGATTCTATGGCTGAGGGACTTGATTGTTATGGTGTATTAAATAAAGAAAATGTTGTTTGGCACAGGGGAAGAAGAATAGATACTATGAGCGTTGATTTAGAAAAAGTAAAAGCGTATAATCCTAGTTTTCTATTTTTAGCCTATGGAGCAAATGATATAAAAAGTTGGACAAGTAATGTTGATGGTTGGATTGCAAAATATCGTGAAGCAATAATGAAAATACAAAGTGAACTTCCAAATACAAAAATAATTGTAAATTCTGTACTACCTGTTAGTGATTATGCTACTGCAAATGATCCTTCATTTACATATCAACCTATGTATAATGATGCTTTAAAAAATCTAGCAAAAGAGTTAGGTATTCAATTTTTAGAAAATGGCGTTTATTTAGCAGATAGAGTAAATTCATTTTCCGCGGATGGAGTACATCCTAAAGTACCATTTTTCCAAAATTGGGGAAAACATATGGCAAGTTATTTAAAAAGTGTAAATTAAAAGACAAATTTATGCTTTTTGTTTATTTACATATTTCTAAAATATTTGTATAATTTAAATAGTAGAAAGGAGTAATATGTTAGAGAAATTTAATAAATTCTTAAACTCTTCGATTGTACTTTCAGTTTTAATGTTTATTTTAGGACTTATTTTTATGATTTATCCATCAGTATCTTTTTCAGTAGTTACATATATAATCGCAATTTTCTTAATACTTAATGGACTTTATTTTATAATTGAAAAAGATAATAGTATATTTTTTTCAGGATTCTTAACTCTTGGAGTATTAGAATTTTTAATGGGTATCATAATGTTAATAAATCCTAATATTGTTAAAACATTATTTCCAATTGTCGTAGGAATTTCTATGGTAGTTAAATCCGCTTTAGATTTAAGAATTTCAATTAATTTAAGTAGTGTTAATTACAAAAATTGGTTAATATTATTTATTTGCTCACTTCTTGGAATTATATGTGGTGTTTATATTATTGTAAATCCAGGTGTTGGAAGTGAAGTAATTACAACTTATGTTGGTATAGTAATTATGGTTTATGCAATAAGTAATATTATTGATACAATTATCTTTAAAAAGAATGTTAACGAAATTGTTAAACTTTTAAAATAGGCTAGTAGTTAGTCTATTTTTTTATAAAAATAATTTATGAAAAATATAAGATAAACATCTTGCATAAACATATAAATAAATGTTATATTAATATTAAGGAACGTGCAAGATATCACGTTACCTAAATTGCTTTAGTTGGCGCTTATCCAAATAGTATTATGTACATTAACTTTTTTACAAGCAATGCATATTCCACTATAATACGGATGGCGCCTTTTATAAATTCAGGATAGTAAACCCCGAACTGTAAAAGTACAATCAAAAATAGTACTCTAATGAGTTTCTTTTTGCTCATTTACCGTTCCTCCTTTCTTCAGTAAAATCTTGGCTGCCCAAAACCCCGAAAAAATTAAGAAGGTAACGCCATTCCTGCACGTTCAAGTAGTTATTATACATAAGAAAAAACTAATTGCAAGCAATTCGACAAAACAAGACAAAATATGCTATGAATTTATAAAAAAATATATAATGAAAATAAAATTAATAAAGGATTTAATGTAACTGATATTTCTAAAAAATTTTGTTTAGCGTAGGGAGAAATGGCTGAGGCTTATGAAGCTTATCGTAAAAAAAATGATTTAGGCGAAGAACTTGCAGATGTTGTAATTTATCTTTTATGAATAAGTGAAATATTAGGTATTGATTTAGAAAAAGAAATACTTTATAAAATAAATAATAATGTTCATAGAGAATATAAAATTATAAATGGAGTTACTACTCTCGTAAAAGAATATGAAGAATAAAAAAATGTTACTTTAAATAGTAGCATTTTTATTTTTCATCTTTAATAAGTTTATCAATATAAGAGATAATATCTTCTTTAGAATATTTACCATTAGAATTTAAATATTCAAATCCTAGATTTAAAACTCCACCTACATAAAATTTTGCAATAATTTCGGCAGGAATTCCATCACTAAATTTTTCTTTACTAATTCTTTTCAAAATATCATCATTAATTGCACTTAGTAAAATATCCATCATTATACTATTTCTATTATGAATCATGATCGAGGAGTATATATCTTTTTTATCTTCAACATGATTTAAAAATATTTTAATTAATTCAAGATAATATTCTTTTATATTTAGGGCTTTATTATTTTCTAGTTTTTGTGAAAATTCCTCTTTTAAATCTTTAATAAAATCAATTAAAAGTTCATATTTATCTTCGTAATGAGCATAAAATGTAGATCTATTAATTAAAGCTTTTTCACATATATCAGATACTTTAATTTCTTCGAATGTTTTTTCTTTCATAAGTTCCACTAAAGCAGTATATATCATTTTTTTAGTTTTAATAACTCTTAAATCTTTTTTCTTTTCCATTTTTCTCACCAACTAAAGTATATCATTTTATTAATCAAAATAAAAGATAAATAACAAAATGTTGGTTAAAAATATACATAATATAATAAATTGTTGTTTAACATACAATCTTAAGTATATGTATGTGTTATTTTTATAACTATTGTAATAAAATGTTTTGTGTGAAAGGAAAGATATATATGAAAAAGTTTGCAAATAAAATATGTGAACATAAAAATCTAATTTTAATAATAACAGGTATTTTAATGGTTTTATCATTTATAGGCATGAATTTAACTAAAGTAAATTATGATATTTTAGTTTATTTACCTGAGGATATAGAAACTATTAAAGGTCAAAACATATTAACTGATGATTTTGAAATGGGTTCATATTCTATTGCAGTAGCAAAAAATATGTCCTCAAAAGAAATAATGAATATTGAGGATAAAATTAAAAATGTGAAAGGAGTTAATAAGGTTGTATCTCTTTATGATGCAGTAGGTGTAATTCCTATTGATATGCTTCCTGAAAGTGTTACAAAATATTTACATAGTGATGATGAAGATATTTTCTTAATTACTTTTGCTGGTGGTACTTCCTCTGAAGAAACCATAAATGCAGTTAAGAAAATTAGAAATATTACTAGTGATAAAATAAAACTTGGTGGAATGAGTTCAATGGTACTTGATACAATGAATTTATCTAATGAAGAAATAGTTATTTATATTATTATTGCAGTAATATTATGTACTTTAGTACTTGAGTTATCACTTGATTCATATTTAGTTCCAGTTTTACTCCTTGCAAATATTGGAATAGCAATTTTAATAAATATGGGAACAAATATCTTTTTCGGAGAAATCTCCTATATTACAAAAGCTTTAGTGGCAGTTTTACAACTTGGTGTAACAACAGACTTTTCAATATTCTTATATAATTGTTTTGAAAAGAAAAAAGAATTATATAAATCTAAAGAAGAAGCAATGTCTAGTGCTATCGAAGAAACATTTACCTCTGTTATTGGTAGTAGTTTAACAACAATTGCAGGTTTCTTGGTACTATGCACTATGAGTTTAACACTTGGAAAAGACTTAGGTATTGTAATGGCAAAAGGTGTATTAATTGGTCTTATTTCAACACTACTTTTATTTCCAGCACTCATTCTTACATTTGATAAGTATATAGAAAAAACTAAACATAAAAAAGTAAATTTAGTATTTGATAAATTAAATCATTTTATAGTTAAAAGTTATAAAGTAATATTTATTATATTTGCACTTTTAATTATACCGGCTTATCTAGCATATTCTAAAATAGATGTTTATTATAAAATGGATAAAACTCTTCCGGAAACGCTTGAAAGTATTAGCGCAAATAAAGAGTTAAAAGATAAATTTAATATTGTAAGTCCAGAAATGATTATATTAGATAGTAACGTTAAAACAAGTGATGTTACAAATATGATTAAAGAGATTAAAAATATCCCAGGTATTGATTTTGCTTTATCACTTTCTGAATTTGAAAAGTTGGGATTATCTGAAAATGTTATTCCAGATGAACTTCTTAAAATTTTTAAAAGTGGTAAATATCAAATGGTACTTGTAAATAGCATCTACGAAGTTGCAAGTGATGAAATAAATAATCAAATTACATTAGTAAATGATATTGTTAAAAAATATGATAAAACTGCTATAGTTGCGGGTGAAGGTCCACTTATGAAAGATTTAATAAAAATAAGCGATACCGATTTTAATAATGTTAATTATTCAAGCATAATATGTATATTTATAATATTAGTTATTTGTTTAAAAACATTTACTCTTCCACTTTTACTAATTATTTCAATTGAAGCTGCTATATTTATAAATATGAGTATTGCATACTTTGGTGGTATTACACTTCCATTTGTTGCTCCGATTGTACTTGGTACTATACAGCTTGGTGCAACAATTGATTATGCTATACTTTTAACTACAACTTATAGAGAAAAAAGAAAAAATATGGATAAGAAAAAGGCTATGGAAGAAACTCTTAATTACTGCACATCCTCAATTCTTATAAGTGGTTTATGCTTCTTTGCTGCAACATTTGGCGTTGGCATTTACTCTAAACTTGAAATGATCTCATCACTTTGTACATTAATTTCAAGGGGAGCCCTTATAAGTATGGCTGTTGTAATTTTAGCACTTCCAACAGTACTTCTTACATTTGATAAATTAATATTTAGAAAGAAAGGAATTGATAATATGAAAAATATTAAAAATAAAAAAATAGTAAGTGCAGCACTTTTAAGTTTACTAATTAGTTTACCTTTAAATGCAAATGCCCTTACTAAAGATGAAACAGTTTATGCACATTTAAAAAATAATGGTGAAACTAAAAATATCATAGTTTCAGAAATACTTAAAAATAATGAAGGTAAAAATGAAATTATAGATTATTCTACTTTAGAAAATATTATAAATAAAAATGGTAATGAAACTTATACACTTGATAAAAATAATTTAACTTGGATGAGTAATGGAAATGATATTTATTATGAAGGTAAATATCAAAAAAACTTACCAATTTCCATGAACATAACTTATAAATTAAATGGTAAAAAGGTTAATGCTAAAGATATTTTAGGTCAAAGTGGTAAAGTAGAAATTACTATTAATTATAAAAATAGTTCAAAAAAAGCTATTAATGTTAATGGAAAAAGTGCAAATATTTATACACCATTTATGATTATGTATGGTACCATGCTAGATAGTACTTATAACAAAAACGTAACAATAAATAATGGTAAAGTTGTTTCAAATGGTAATAAAGATGTAATTGTGGGTCTTTCAATTCCAGGACTTAGAGAAAGCCTTAATATAAATGAAATTAATTTAGATAGTTTAGTTATTACTTATGATACCACTAAATTTGAGGTTCCAACAATGTATAACATAGTTTCAAATAAACTTATAAGTGATGGAAACTTTAATCTTTCTAAAATAAGTACTATCTATGATAAAGTAGGTGATCTTCAAGAGGGAATCGATAAAATAAACGAAGGCTCAAAAGAACTTAGTGATGGTTTAACATTATTAAAAAATACTTTAAATACTTCACTTTCATCTTTAGATAGCTCTTCAGAGGCACTTACAAGTAGTGAAGTCTCCTATATCAAAGAAACTGCTATAAATAGTACATTAAATCAAATGAAAGAAAATATTATTACTGATGAAAATGGTAATGTAATAGGTTCAAAGGATGAAAATGTAAATACTATTGTTACAAACTCTGTTAAAAAGGCTATTTTAAATTATTTAACCTCAATTAATGAAGTTGGTAATGTAAATACTTATTTAACTATAATGACTAAAATGCAAAATAATATAGAACTTACTGATGAAGAAAAAGTATTTGCTTATACTCATAAAGATACTTTAACCATACTTGGTATAGTGGTTAATGCAAGCCAGGTATCTGCAAAAGATGTAAGTACAAATATTTCTACTTATGTTGCTAAATCTGTTGCCGGAAGTGTTTCTGAAAATGTAGCAACTACTGTGGCAAACAAAGTTAAAAATGCAGCATTAGAAAGTACGAAAAAATCATTAACTGACCTTTTAAGTGCTATTACAAAACTTGATAACGGTGCATCATTATTAAATAATGGTATTACTAAATATAATAATGAAGGTATTAGTGCTATAACTAGTCTTGTTAATAATAATGTTAAAGAGTATGAAATAAGATTAAATGAACTTAATAAACTTGCTAAAGAATATAAAACTATTGAAGATAAATATTTAAGTAATAATGATGAAACTAAGTTTATTATGGTAGTCGATGGTGAAAAACAAAAAGATACTGTTAAAGAAAACACTACTAAAGAAACTAAAACATCTTTATGGACAAAAATTAAAAATTTGTTTAAAAAAGATAACTAGTAAAAAATATGCTATATTAAGTATGTAAGAAAAAGACTTACATATAATAAAAAGGAAACTACCCATAAACTCTTTGCGAGCACTGCCAATAAATGGCTTAACGCTTCAATCTATATGCAAATATAGATTGAGGCTTTTTTTATAAATTTTACACTTACTATTTGCTTTTTTAAACTTAAATTATTATACTATTGATATGAGGCTTTATGAAAAAGAAAATTAATTTAATTATAACTATTTTATCTTGCTTAATATATGTTTTAGTAATGTTTATATTTGATATAAATTTAGGAACTGGTAAAAAAGAACTTGAAAATATTTTAATAATAATATTTCCTTGTTTAATGTTTTTATTTTATTTATTATACTATGAAAAAGATAAAAATATTATTTGGTATTATTTAATACTTTACATTACCATGTTAATTGGCTTTACATTTTCAAATAATAGGGTAAATTATCTTACAATAAATAATATTTTAAAAAGAGAAAATAATTTAATACCTTTTGTATCAATGATAAATTTATTTAAATATTCAAAAAGGACTTTTTTATATAATGCTCTTGGAAATCTTTTAATGTTAACTCCACTTGCGGTATTATTACCTTTATTAAGTGATAAATTTAAAAGGGTAAAAAACTATTTTCTATGTGTTTTGATTTTAACGATAACTATTGAAAGTGCTCAATATATATTTAAATTAGGTTCATTTGATATTGATGATATTATATTAAATGTTGGTGGAACAGTTTTATTTTACATAATAATTTATAAATCTAAATTAAAAAGTATTATTAATAAGATATTTTTAACTTATAAAAGTGATAAAAAAGTTTTTAAATATTTATATTATTTATCTATGATATTTTCAGTAATTGTAATTATTTATTATATATTTTTAATATTTACTAACATATATGAAAATAAAATTGATTATCAAAATTTAAAATGTATACAAAATAACAAAGAATTTATAGTTAAAATAAATAATGATAATTATTATTCTCTTTGTAAATATGAAGGTTTTATTAAAAAGGGTAACATTAAATATTCTATAAAAGAGGCTTTAGAAAATAATTTTTTAAAGGAATCTGATTTAAAAAAAATAAATATTATTAAGGAAGAATTTATTACAAATGTAAAAATAATCGAAGATAATAAAATAAATAAAATTAGTAATTCAAATTATACTTATTATTTAGTTAATATTAAAGATATGATTTATCACTTTGATGAAAAAAATGAAAGTATATATGATTTAATGAATACTGAAAATGTTAATGACTATATTTTTTCTTTAGTAAAGATAAGTTATTTTTCAAATGATAAAATTATGACTGCTTATTCAGGCAAATATTTTGATGTAATAAATTGCACAAATATCAATGAATATTATATAGTAAGTAAAGACTATGAATATGATGAAATGTTTTGTAAAAACTATTAAATAATTTTTGGAAAGTAAATAAAATGCTTTTCTTTTTTTTAACGAAAAATGTCGAAAAAAGTAGAATAAGATGTTATATAAAAAAATGTTTTGACATGTTTTGTCGAAGTTGTTTAAAAAGTTTTAAAAGTGTGCTTTATTATTATATAGAAAAGAGGTTATTATGCTTAAAATGAATTTAGAATATAATAAAGGAATACTTTTTGTAAGACTTGATGGAATGCTTCATCGAGGATCTACTTATAAAATAAATAATTATTTAGTACCCGTAATATTAAAACATAAAATAAAATATTTAGTTTATAATTTTTATAACCTTGACGATATTGATGAAGATGGGATTGATGCACTATTAAATAGTGAAGAAGCAATTAAAACTAATAAAGGTGTTATGTATATTTGTGAAGTTAATAAAAGATTAGAAAGGAAATTAAAACATTTTCGTGCAAGAAAATTTGATAATGAACTTACTTGTATGAAATTAATCGAGGTCTAATATGAACAAAGAACAAATTATTAATGAGAATGTTGGTTTAATTTATATGATAGCTAAAAAGTTTTATAATGTTTCAAAAGAGGATCTTTTCCAAGCAGGTGTTTTAGGACTTTTAAAAGCATATCAAAATTATGATGAAAGTTATGGTGCTAAATTTACATCTTTTGCTTATACATATATTTATGGAGAAATGTATACACTAGCAAATAATAGACAAATAAAAATAAATAAAGATATTTTAAAAGTATATAAATTAATCGAAGAAACTAAAAATAATTTGGCTTTAAAAAATGGAGTTGTTCCTAGTTATGAAACTGTAGCAAACTTTTTAGAAATTGATCCTAATAAAATATATGAATATGTTTATGCAGGGCAAAGTATAATGAGTCTTGATAATGATGAAAATAGACCATTATATGAAACTATTTCAAATAAGGATGATGTTTCTCTTGATGAAAGAATAGAACTTGAAAATAGTATGTGTACTTTAACTGAGGATGAAAAAAATATTATTATGTCAAGATATTATGAAGATTTAACTCAGTGTGAAGTTGCTAGAAAACTTTCAATGTCGCAAGTAATGGTTTCAAGATATGAGAAAAAAGGTATTGAAAAAATGCGTAATTATTTGAGTTTATAGTATAAATATCACCATTTATTTAATAATAATAGTGGTGATTTTATTTTGAATAAAGAAGAATATAAAAAGTTAGTTAAATCTTGGCAAACAAAAGAGCCTAAATTGAAAAATGCTGTTATATCCTTTTTAGTGGGTGGAGGTATAGGTATATTAGGCCAAGTAGTATCAAAACTTTTAATGATATGTTTTGATATTTCACAGGTTATTAGTTATAGTATTGTATGTCTTTTGTTAATATTTTTAGCATCACTTTTTACTGGACTTGGTTTTTTTGATGATTGGGTTTGTAAAGTAAAATGTGGGTTAATTATTCCTACAACAGGATTTGCTCATAGCATGACATCATGTGCACTTGAATATAAAAAGGATGGCCTTATTACAGGTGTTGGGGCAAATTTTTTTAAACTTGCAGGTTCTGTACTTTTATATGGAATTATATCATCATTTTTTCTATGTCTAATTAAGGTGGTTTTTTATGGGTAATTTAAAATTTAATAATGTTTATATTAAAAATTTTTATACTATAGCGGGTCCTAAAGAAAAAGATAGTAAAATATCTAATGTTAATTTGAAATTTGATGATTTATATTTTGGTAAACAAACTTTTGAGGATGCTGAAATTAAAATGCAAGAGGTATCTATTCAAAATTTACTTAATAATGAAAGGCTTTCTGAAAATAAAATTGATTATGTTTTTGCTACGGATTTAATAAATCAATTAGGAGTTTCAAGCCAAACTATGAGTAATTTTAATATACCTTTTGTTGGAGTATATGCAGCGTGTGCTGGATTTCCTTTGCAAATACTTTTGGGTTCAAACTTAATTGAAAGTAAAAATGCAAAGAATATTATTACTCTTGCATCCTCACATAATTTGACTGCTGAAAGACAATTTAGATATCCTACTGAGTATGGTTGTCCTAAAAAAGGAACAGCAACTTGTACACTTACTGCTTGTGTAAGTATGCTTTTAACAAATGAAAAAACTAACATTAAAGTAAGTGGAGGGCTAATTGGCAAAGTTGTAAATTTAGGAATAAATGATGTTAATAATATGGGTGCAGTTATGGCTCCAGCTTGTGCAGATACAATTTATACTTATTTACAAAATGCTCATGAAACAGTTAAAGATTATGATTTAATTTTAACTGGTGATTTAGGAAAAGTTGGTTTAAATATTTTAAAAGAGTATTATGAAAAAGTTTATAATGAAAGGCTTAATAAAATAATGGATGCTGGTGATGAAATATTTTTAGAAACTTCCCAATATAGTGGGGGAAGTGGACCAGTATGTCTTCCTTTAGTGTTCCTTACAAAAATACTAAAAAATAAAAAATATAAGAAAATTTTAATTGTGGGCTCAGGATCACTTCATAATCCTACTTTAGTAAATCAAGGTAAAGAGATTCCTGCAATAAGTCATTTAGTTAAAATCGAGGTGTTATCATGATATATTTAAATGCTTTTTTATTTGCAGGCTTTATATGTATGCTTGGACAAATAATTTTAGATAATACAAAACTTACACCAGGACATATTACTTCACTTTTTACAGTAGTTGGAGCACTTCTTTCTTTTTGTGGAATTTATCCTACATTAATTCAAAAATGTGGAGTAGGTGCAACATCCCTAATTATGAATTTTGGTAATATGTTATATCAATCTGGAATAAATGGCTATGAAAATGCTGGCATTTTAGGAATTTTTTCTGAACTTTTAGATAAAAGTAGTCTTGCAATAGTTAGTGCAATTATATTTGCTTTTATCATTTCTATTATCTTTAAGGCAAAAAAATAACTAAAAAATAAAAAAATATTCAATTTATACTAGGAATATTTTCTTTTTTATGTAATAATTATAATAGAGGTATGATAGATATGGAAGAAAATAACGATTTTAAAATTGAATTACCAAAAATTAATGAGGAGGTAGTAGAACCAGTTGTGGAATCTCCAGTAGTTGAGACTCCTGTTGAACCAGTTACTCCAGTAGTTGAGACTCCAGTTGAACCAGTTGCTCCAGTAGTGGAAACTCCAGCTGAACCAGTTGCTCCAGTAGTTGAGACTCCAGCAGAACCAGTAGTTGCTCCAGTAGTAGAGACACCTGCTGAACCAGTTGCTCCAGTAGTTGAGACTCCAGCTGAACCAGTTGCTCCAGTAGTAGAAACTCCAGCTGAACCAGTTACTCCAGTAGTGGAGACTCCAGTTGAACCAGTTGCTCCAGTAGCAGAAACACCTGCTGAACCAGTAGTTGCTCCAGTAGTAGAAACTCCTGCTGAACCAGTAGTTGCTCCAGTAGTGGAAACTCCAGCTGAACCAGTAGTTACTCCAGTAGTAGAAACTCCAGCTGAACCAGTTGCTCCAGTAGCAGAGACTCCTGTTGAATCAGTAGTTACTCCAGTAGTGGAAACTCCAGCTGAACCAGTAGTTACTCCAGTAGCAGAAACTCCTGTTGAACCAGTTGCTCCAGTAGCAGAGACTCCTGCTGCACCAGTTCAAGAAACTGTAACACCAACAATAACACAAACTGCACCAATTATGGAAACAGCACCAGTTGTTGAGGGTGAGAAAAAGGAAGAAACAGACAAAAATGGCTTACCTAAAGTTAGTAAACCAGTTAAAATTATTTGTACTGTAGTAGTGCTTCTTGTTGCTATTATCTTAGTAGTTGTTTTGGTAAAAAGATTTTTTATGGTCAATTAAGACTTACAATTTGGTCAAATAAGATTGTATTATTTTCAAAATAGATTTTATGATAAGTAAAGTCTATTTTTTTTATGTAACTATTTATTAAATTAATATTTCCATTTTGATAATATGAAATGTTAATTTTACTTTTACTATAGTAGGCAATAAGAAGTTTTTGTTCGTTAACATTTTTTTGTTCTTCGGATAAAATTGGCATACTTATTTTACTTTTATTTTTTAAAATACTATTTATAATTTCTTTACTAGAAACCACTGAATTAAAGGGCATCCATTTAATCATTCCACGATCATGCATTATGACCACCAACTTTTTTATTTCTTTCTTTAATTGTAGAATCTTCGAGTAAACTTGAGGCTTTTAAAATACTATTTTTACCATATTTTTGTTTTATTTTATCAATAGTTAAATTAACTTCATCATCTTTTTTAATATTTTCATAGTTTTCAAATAGATTAAGTTGTGTTCCTTTTTTATCTTTTAAACTGCCAGCACAAACAGTAACTTTTCTTATGGGTAATCCTTCATAAAATCTGTCAAATATAATACTTGCATATTTAATAAGTTCATTATTTTTATCTGTTGGACTATCAAGTTTTATATTATGATAAAATCCTCCAGGAGTATTTTTTGAGTAGCCAATTCCAAGCCCAAAGTTTTGGCACTCTTTATTACTATTACGAAGTCTAGCACATAAATTATCAATCATTTCATTTATAATTATAAAAATATTTTTTTCGTTATAATCTTTGAAAAGTACTTGCGAATTTGAATATGATTTATCTTTCGTTTGTCCATTGAAATCAGAAATTTTACTTGTATCAATACCATTAGCATGATTCCAAAGTTCAAGTCCCATAACACCAAATTTATCTTTTAGAATACCGGGATTAGTTTTGGCTAATTCTTCGATTGAAAAAATACCCATTTTATTTAGATTTCTTTCCATATTTTTGCCTATACCCCACATATTACTTAAAGGAGATATTTTCCAAAGTTTCTTTTCTACATCATCATAAGTCCATTTACTTATATTATCTTTTGTATGTTTTGCTTCAATATCCATACTTACTTTAGCAAGTAGCATATTTGGACCAATACCTGCGGTAGCGGTAAGATGAGTTTTTTCATACACTTTAGCAAGTATTTCTTTTGCAAGTTCATAATCTGTTTTTTGATATAACTTTAAATAATGAGTAACATCTAAAAAACATTCATCAATAGAGTAGATGTGTAAATCCTCTTTAGAAACATAATCTAAATATACAGAGACAACTTCTTTACTTTTTTGAATATAATAGTTCATATGAGGCATTATGGTATCGTATTTAATATTTTTGGGTATTTCAAAAACTCGACCTCTTGAGGGAACTCCTAAAGTTTTTAAATAGGGGGTAACTGCTAAAGTAATAGCACCACCACCTTGACTAGGATTTGCCACAATAAGAGGGTAAGAAAATGGATCTTTATTTAATCTAATACATTCACAAGATGCAAAAAAGCTTTTTAAATCTATACAAATAATATGATTGTTTTCCATAATACCTCCTTACAAACAAATGTTTATAACAATATTATATCTAAAATTTTGTAAAAATCAACTGGTAAAAATATGAAAAAAATATTTATATTTTTCTTTTTATTTGCTATAATTAATTACATGAATGCATATGTTTTTAAAATTGGAAATTTTGGTGTTAGATGGTATTCACTACTTATACTTATTGGTGTAATTGTGGGTATTCTTTTGATTGAAAAAGAGGGTAAAAAATTTAATATAAGTAAAGACTTTTTATTTAATATGGCTTTTTGGGCTATTATAATAGGTATAATTGGAGCAAGGCTTTATTATGTAATATTTAATTTTAATCTTTATCAAAATGATTTACTTTCAATATTTAAAATATGGGAAGGCGGACTTGCTATTCATGGTGGTATAATTGCAGGTTTAATTGTAATTGCACTATACTCTAAAAAATATAAGATGCGTTTTATTAGAATAACAGATATATGTGTGCCATCACTTTTATTTGCTCAAGGCATAGGTAGATGGGGAAATTTCTTTAATCAAGAGGCACATGGTGCCGCAACTAGTTTGGAACATTTAAAATCTCTTCATTTACCACAGTTTATTATAAATGGTATGAATATAAATGGAATATATTATGAACCAACATTTTTATATGAATCACTTCTTTGTTTAATTGGGTTTATCATTGTTTTATTCATTCGTAGGGGTAAATATACTAAAGTTGGAACAATTACTTCATTTTATTTAATGTATTATTCAGTAGTAAGATTTTTAATTGAAAGTATGAGAACAGATTCACTTATGCTTGGAGGATTTAAAGTGGCTCAAATTATTTCAATTATATTGTTTTTAATAGGACTTGGTAATATAATGCTTATATCAAGAAAAAGTAAGTTTGAAGATTTATATAATAATGTATATAAAAATGAAATGAGATTTTAAAAAGGAGGATGTCTATGTATGATGTTATAATTATAGGAATGGGTATTGGGGGAATAACTGCAGGAATTTATGGCAAAAGAGCTGGATTAAATGTATTAATGTTTGAAAAAAGTGCTCCTGGAGGAATGCTTCAGAAAATTGATAAGATTCAAAATTATCCAGGTTTTTCTGAAATAAGTGGACCAGACCTTGCACTTAATTTATTTAATCAAGTTAAAAAGGTCGGCGTACCATTTAAATTCGAAGAGGTTATTGATGTAGAAATTACTGAAGAATATAAAAAAGTTATTACTAAAAATGGTACTTATGAAGCAAAAAATATTATTGTTGCTACCGGAAGAACACCTAAATATTTAGGACTTGATAATGAAAAAGATTATTTAGGAAGAGGTTTAAGTACTTGTGCTAGCTGTGATGGAAATTTTTATAAAGGCGAAGATGTTGCAGTAGTAGGTTCAGGTAATTCTGCACTTCAGGAAAGTTTATATTTAGCAAATATTGTTAATAAAGTTTATCTTCTTCATAGGGGAGTAAACTTTAAAGGTGATGATGCTTTAGTAGAAAGAGTAAGAAATACTAAAAATATTGAAATTGTTGATGGCGTAAATATTAAAAAGATAAATGAAGTTGAAGGTAAGATTGAAAGTGTAACACTTGATAATGAAAAAACTATAAATGTAAAAGGGGTATTTATCTATATTGGTTATAAACCTGATACAGAAATGTTTAAAAAACTTGACATAACTAATATAAATGGTGATATTATAGTAAGTGAAAATTTTGAAACAGAAATTGATGGGCTTTATGCAATTGGTGATTGTGCTAAAAAAGATGTATATCAATTAGTTACCGCTGCAAGTGATGGTTGTATTGCTGTTTCAGATATTGAAAAAATTAGAAATTAGGAGGTTTTTAAAATGGAAGTTAGAACAAGATTTGCTCCATCTCCAACTGGATATATGCATATAGGTAATTTAAGAAGTGCCTTATTTACATATTTAACAGCAAAGAGTATGGGCGGAAAGTTTATATTAAGAATTGAGGATACAGATCAAGAAAGAAAAGTTGAGGGTGCAGTTGAATTTATTTTAAATACACTTAATATGCTTGGACTTCATCCAGATGAAGGAGCTGGTGTAGGTGGTGATTTTGGACCATACTATCAAAGTGAAAGATTAGATATTTATAAAAAATATGCCGAAGAGTTAGTGGAAAAAGGCGATGCATATTATTGTTTTTGCGATGAAGAAAGACTTGAAAAGTTAAGAGAAATTGCCTCAGCAAGAAAAGTACCATTTACATATGATGGACACTGCTCACATATTCCTTTAGAGGAAGCAAGAAAAAGAGTCTTAAATGGTGAAAAATATGTTATTCGTCAAAAAATGCCTAAAGAGGGAGTAACATCATATATTGATACTGTTTATGGTGAAATTAAAGTTGAAAATAGTGCTTTAGAGGATCAAATACTAATTAAATCAGATGGATTTCCAACATATAATTTTGCTAATGTAATTGATGATCATTTAATGAAAATTAGTCATGTTAACAGAGGTAATGAATATTTATCATCAACACCTAAATATTTACTTTTATATAAAGCATTAGGTTGGGAAAGTCCTGTATATATTCATCAACCACTTGTAATAAAGGCAGATGGTACTAAAATTAGTAAAAGAAATAAAGATGATAATTTAATGGATTTAATTAATAGAGGTTTCCTTCCTGAGGCAATTATAAATTATATTGCATTAATTGGATGGTCTCCGAAAGAAAATAAAGAATTCTTTACTTTATCTGAACTTGAAAAAGAATTTGATATTCATAGAATTTCTTCCGCACCAGGATGTTATGATATTAAAAAACTTGAATGGTTCAATGCTCATTACATTAAAGAAATGGATGATGAAAGATATTTAGAGTGGATTAAACCATTTTTGAAATATGATATATCAGATAAGAGTGAAGACTGGGTAAGAATGCTACTTTTAACATATAAAACTCATATTAACTGTGGCGAAATGATTAATGATGTTGTTAAGAATTTCTTTTTCGAAGGGTATGAACTTGATGATGAATGTAAAGCATTTCTTGCAAGTGATGATATTATCCCAGTAGTAATTGACACATTTGCCCGTGAAATCGAAGCAATTGAAGATTTTACTACAGATAATATTAATATTGCAATTGATAATGTAAAAACAAGTTTAAATGTTAAAGGTAAACTACTTTATATGCCACTTAGAATTAAGGCAAGTGGATTTATGCATGGTCCAGAACTTGATGCTTGTATATATTTACTTGGTAAAGAAAAAACACTTGAAAATTTAAGAAGGTAAATCCTTCTTTTTTTATTAAAATTTTGATTTACATATATTTTTTTTATGATATAATTATTATAGAAAGGGTAGAAGGGTATATGAAAAATAAAAATGAAAAATTATTTATAGTGGCAATTGCATGTATTATATTATGTATACCTATTGGCATAATAATTGGAAAATCATTAATTAATAAAAATGATACTGTGAATAATGTAAATGAAAATGTAACTGAAAACAATGTAACTGAAAATGAAAGTGTAAAATTAAAATATAATTACACTGAAAGTGATATTATTACTGATAATAGCATTGTAACATCATTACTTTCTAATATTGGACTTGATAAAGAAGATGAAGTTCAAGAAAAATATGGATGTACATTAAATTATTCTTTACAAGATTATTATTTCAATAATGGTTCTTTTATGGATGTTATTTCAAGGTATAGTGAAAGAAATAATATGCTTATAATGCCACCCAAAGAAATATATAGTAGTGATGAATGTGGAGTAGGATCACCAACATGCAGGTTAATTACAAAGACTAGTATTGATAAAATTATTAGTGTTTATCCATTTATTAATATTAATATGTTTAAAAAAAGTAATTTAACTAATGATTATATTACAGCATCACCTTATGTGTGCGTTAGTGGTGAAGTAATTACACATAATATTATATTTATAAAATACAATCATGAGTACAAGTACATTGGCATTGATAAAATAAAAACAAATTATGATGAAAACGAAATTATATATTATATTTTCAATGATAAAATGCAACTTATTAATATTGAAAAGTAAAAATGGTATATCATGATTGATATACTTTTTTTAATATAATCTTTTTGTTTTAATTAAAATATAGTATAATAGTTGTTATGGAAGGTGATGTTTATGAAAATTTATAATACTTTAAGTCATAAAGAAGAAGTATTTATTCCTTGGGAAGAAGGAAAGGTAAGTTTTTATACATGTGGACCAACAGTTTATCATTATGCTCATATAGGAAATATGCGTAATTACATTGGTCACGATATATTAGATAAAACACTTAGATTTATTGGCTTTGATGTAACGAGATGTATGAACATTACTGATGTTGGACATTTAACCTCAGATAGTGATTCTGGTGATGATAAGATGGTAGCAAGTGCTAAAAAAGAACATAAAAGTGTTCTTGATATTGCTTCATTTTATACAGATGCATTCTTTAAAGATTTTGATGCTCTTAATTGTAAAAGACCTGAAATTGTTAGTAATGCTACAGATAATATAGAGGAATATATAAAAATAATAACTAAACTTTTAGAAGATGGTTATGCTTATAAAGCTGGAGGTAATGTTTATTTTGATACTTCAAAATTAAAGGATTACTATGTTCTTACTAACCATAAAGAGGATGATATGGTTGTCGGAGCAAGAGAAAGTGTTGAATATGATGCAAGTAAAAAAAATCAAGCAGACTTTGCTTTATGGTTTACTAAATCAAAATTTGATAGTCAGGAATTAAAATGGGAATCACCATTTGGAACAGGTTATCCAGGATGGCATATTGAATGCTCAGGTATCTCAATTAAATATCTTGGAGAGCATTTAGATATACATGGTGGTGGAGTTGATAATATTTTCCCACATCATACTAATGAAATTGCTCAATCAGAAAGTTATTTAGGACATAAATGGTGTAATTATTGGTTTCACAATGAACATTTAAATGATGAATCTGGTAAAATGAGTAAAAGTAAAGGAGATATTTTAACAGTTAATTCTTTAATCGAAAAAGGTTATAATCCACTTTCATTTAGATTTATGTGTTTACTTTCACATTATCGTAGACAACTTACATTTTCTTATGCTTCACTTGATGGTGCTCAAAATGCTTATTTAAAATTAAAAAATAAAGTATTATCATTAAAAAATGAAGGAGCAGTTAATGAAGATGCTTATAAATTTTATAATGAAAGATTTACATCTTGCCTTGAGGATGATTTAAATACTGCAAATGCTATAACACTACTTTATGATTTATTAAAAGATGAACATCTTAATGGTGCTACAAAATTATCTTTAATTAATAGATGGGATGAAGTATTATCACTCGATTTAACTAAAGAAAAAACTCATGGACTTGAGGAAGAATATATAAAAGAAATGCTTGAAAAAAGAGCAGAAGCTAAAAAAAATAAAGACTTTGCTTTAGCAGATTCTATAAGAGAGGAACTTTTAAAACAAGGTATCGTTTTAAAGGATACTAGGGAAGGAACAATTTACGAGGTGAAATAATGGAACTAATTTTATTTATTTTAATAATAATATTACCTTTAATCGCAGATATTTTTGTTAGAGTTAATTATAGTATTAATTTAAAAAAAGAAAATTCTAAAGGTATGACTGGAGCAGAGATAGCAAGAAAAATACTTGATAAGAATGGACTATCTAATATTTATGTAGTAGCAACAAATGGTTATTTAACAGATCATTATGACCCAAAAAGAAAAGTAATTAGACTTTCAAAAGATGTTTATGAGGGAAGTAGTGTATCAAGTATGGCTATTGCATCTCATGAATGTGGACATGCTATTCAAGATAAAGAAGGATATTTATTTTTAAGATTTAGATCATTAATTTTTCCAGTGGTTAATGTAGCAACATCAATATCTTATTATATTATATTAATTGGTTTTATATTTGAAATGCTTGATTTAGTTTATATAGGAATAGGACTTACAACTATTGGGCTATTTTTCCAAATTATAACTTTACCTGTGGAATTTAATGCAAGTAAAAGAGCAGGAAAAGAAATAGATGCAATGCATTTAGCAAATTCCGAAGAAAAATCTGGTATTAAAAAAGTTCTTGTTAGTGCTGCACTTACTTATGTAGCAGGTGTACTTACAAGTGCTTTACAAATTTTAAGACTTTTATTAATTGCAAGCAGTGATAGAGATTAATTACCATAATAGGTAATTTTTTCTTTACAATAAAAATGTAAACTAGTAATTTAAATAAATTTATGGTAATATTTTTATAGAGTAAAGGGTGAGCATGTGTGAATAATTATATTGACATTGAAAATAAAGATAAATCTATAACAAAAGCCTTTATTATGGGAATGAAGCATTCAAAAAAATATGGCTATGATTTCCTTGTTTGTATTGTTAAAACTAAAGTAGTAATGTATGCCATAAAAAAAGTTAATGATAATTTTTATAAATATGATATAAATAATCTAGTTGTTATAAGTAATTTAAATAATGAATTTCAAGATGAAAATAACAAATATTTAGATACAAATATATTACCGAAAGTATTAAAACATTATAAATAGTTTTAATATTTTTTTATATACAAATCAATATATTCCTCGAGGGTTAAATCATTTTCATAAATAATTTTAGCATTATCTTTACCAACATACCTAATATGCCAATTTTCAAATTCATAACCAGTTATATTTTCTTTGCCTTTAGGAAATCTTATTATAAATCCAAATTTATAAGCATTTTCACTTAATATTTTATAATCTTCATCAGTAAGTCTTACATCAGATTTAATAGCAATGTTTTTTAAATCAATGGATAGAGCAGTTTGATGTTCAGAATATCCAGGCCTTGCGGAAAATGTATCAGCATTTTCTTTACCATAATTTTTTACATAATTATCATATAAAGTTTTTTGAAATGTTTCACCTCTATAAGCTGTTGTAGGAAGAAGTTGTAAATCAAAGTTATCTTTTATATATTTTTGAAGTTCTAAAAAATTTTCTTTGGCTATCTTTTTCATTGGTACATTATTTCCATAAGCTCCTTTTACATAATCTAAATCTTTTGGAATATAACCGCTTGGTAAATAGTTATATTTATTTACTAATACTAAAATATCATCAATATTTTTAACTTCATTTGCATTTTCATAAAATTTATAATCTAAATTTAAATTTACATAAGTAACCGTTTTCTTAATAGAAATATTATTTTTTTCTTTATAATCTATATATCTTTGATAGTTATCTACATTAAAATTTTTTATATTATAAAAATCTTTTATATCAATATAATCAATATTTTTAAGCTTATTTATGTTTTTATCACTTAATGAAAATATATAATTTATTTCATCTCCAGAGTAGCCTTTGGGTAAAAAGGTGGTAAGTACCATACTAAAATTTTCCTGATTATCAAATTTTATTTTATCATATTCATCTTTGTATTTTTCATCATATATTCCATTTAAATAAACATATTCAAGTGTTTTTGAACTATATTCCTTAAAGGCATTTTTACTTTTATTAGCCTCTAAATAAATACCTAATCCTAACATAATAATAATTAATATAAATAATATTTTTTTCTTCATATTATAAGTATATTATAAAATAATTCAAATTAAAAGTATAAAAAAACTAGAAAATATTTTGATTATTTCCTAGTTTCCTGATCATCAGTAATAGACTTTATTAATTCATCAACATTATTAAAAGCTTTTCTTTTTCCAGACTTAATTTCATTTTCAATTATTATACTTTCTTTTAAAGCTTTCTCGAGTTCTTTACTTAAAGTTACATTATAAATAATTGGTTTATTTGCTAGTTCTTTTTTATATTCATTTTTGCTAGTTAACATATCATAAATAATACTTGCTTTAATATCTAGTTTATAAACAATAGAGTTTTTATCGGGCTTAAGTGGAATATTAATATCTTTTTTAATACTATTTAAATACTTTTTACCATTTTGACTTAAACCAATTATATTTAAATAAGTAATTTTTTCTTTAGTATATTCTTTTTTTATTCCAAGTAAAATATGAATAAGCATTCTGTTAAGCTTGTTATAAGTATATTTTTTTGACTTTAATACTTTTAAAAGTTCTTCCATACTATTAACATTTTGAATATTATTTTTTAGCATATTATATAAGTTTATATCTACATCTAAAATATCAGATATATTATCATTAAGAATTGTAATTTTAATTAGATTAAATAATAAAGTTTCATCATAAGTACATATTTTTTCTTTTGAAAGAGTAGGTAAATGTTTTGATATATCAATATTATCCTTTATTTTTTGCCTTATATTCGAAGCACTAACAATATCTTCACAAGAGGCAGTATCTAAATAATTATTAGTTCTTTGAATAGTTTCTGCTTTAATATTAAAATTGTTTTTGATAATTGATTTAATGTAGCATATCCCTAAAAGATCATTAGAGTTATATGTAAATGATTCATTTATAACTTTACTAAGAGCAGTAGGGTAATTCATACCACTTTTTAGAGTATGTTTTAAATCTTCACTTTCATCAAGTTCTAGAGACTTTTTAGCAATTAATGTAAGTTTATCTATATCATTTGTTTCACTACCAAAAATGATTTTATTAACTTTTAAATAGTTAAGTAATTTAATAGAGATATCAGCAAAAGTATCCGCACTTTGAACACCATATAAAGTAGGAAGACTTATTACTATATCAACTCCATATTCTAAAGCTAAACCTGCTTTATCATATTTTGATATAATTGAAACTTCGCCCCTTTGCAAAAAGTATCCATTAAGTACTAAAACAAGTAAACTATTTGGATATTTTTCTTTAATTTTATTGATATGGTACAAATGACCATTATGTAGCGGATTATATTCCGCGATTAAACCTATTATTTCCATGAACTTAATATATAAAATATTTGCATATTTGTCAAATTATATTTATAATAATTGTGAAAGGAGAAGTTATGATTATATGTGTATGTGGGCCTACGGGAATAGGTAAAACAAGACTTTCAGAAACTATTGCGGAAAAATTTGATGCTATAGTACTTAATGCTGATGCAACGCAAATTTATAAAGAACTTGATATTGGTAGTGCTAAAATAACTAAAGAGGAAATGGGAGATAGAAAACATTTTTTATTTGATATAGTAAGTCCAAATGAAGAATATAGTGTAAGTGATTATCAAAATGATGCAAGAAATATTTTAAATAAATATAAGGATAAAAATATAGTTATTGTCGGAGGAACTGGACTTTATATAAAAGCTTTATTATACGATTATAAATTTGAGAAAATGCATAAAAATAATTATGATGATTTTACTAATGATGAACTTTTTGCTTTAGCAAATAAAAAAGATCCTAATCATAACTTACATAAAAATAATCGGGTAAGATTAATTAATTTTTTAAATCGTGAAAATAATGAAACTAATAAAGATATTTCTATATATGATGCAATATTTATTGGTCTTACATGTGATAGAGATGTTTTATATGATAGATGTAATAAAAGGGTAGATAAAATGTTTGAAAATGGGCTTTTAAATGAAGTGAAAACTTTATATTCAAAATATCCAGATAGTAATATTTTAAAAAGAGCAATTGGTTATAAAGAAATAATAAAGTATTTAAATGGTGAAATACAGTTAAATGGGGCAATTGAATTAATTAAGAAAAATACTAGACATTATGTAAAAAGACAATATACTTGGTTTAATAATCAATTACCAGTTAATTGGTTTAATACTGTTTTCGAAGACTTTTCTAAAACTGAAACTGAAGTTATTAATTTTATTCAAACAAAAAATAAAGAGTAGTTTCTTTATTTTTTTAGTTCAATAATTTTATCATTAAATTCTAAATAATAATTTTTATCAAAGTTATGTTCTTCGATTTCTACTTTACCAGAATCAACTTCCATAAGTGATTTAGTATCAATTAAAAAGTATTTATGATATAAATAATCTTTACCATCATCACTAACTGGATCATCCCAAGTTAAGTCTAAATGTAAAAATTTTCCATCAAGATTTACTGCATTCCAAATATGACCATTCGAAGAACTTTTAGAACTTTTAGTGGTAGCTATTTTATAGTTTGGAATACCTAACTTAGTTAAATAAATAGCCATTAAATCTGTATATCCATTACAAGTTGCATATCCCTCGAATAAAGGTCCATATGCAATATAAGATAAATATTTACTATCTCCATTTTTATTTCTTTCAACATCATATTTTGCATTATTTATTATATAATCATGTAATACTTTAATCTTTTCATAATTTGTCATATTATCATTTACAAGTTCTTTTAACAAAGAGTTTGTTTTATTTTCAATTTTTTTGATTTGCTCTTTATTATATAAATAATTTATTTCAATAGTTATTTCACCAGACTCCATTATACTTGTTTTAATATTTGTAAAACTATTATAGGGATGAACATAATTATTTATATGAGTAAGAGTAATATCATCTTTAGAAATGTTTTCTACATCATTAATACATTTTTCATATTCACTAGGACAATAAAATGTAAAAAAGTCCCATCCATAATTAATAGTAGTATAAATTATTTTTAATAAATCGTTATAGGAATATGGTACAAAGCTATCAGTATTTTGAATAAAAATAAAGTTATCCTCTTTTGCATATTCATTTTTATCTTTTATAATTACCTCTTGATTACCAGTAATTTTTTTTGCAATAAAATCACTTATATAATTTGATTTATATGATATAACTAATAATAATAAAGCACATATAATGCTAATAATAAATTTCTTCATAAGAATATTTTAACAAAAAAATATAAATAAAAAAAGCAGTTTTTATTAACTACTTCATATTTTTGATTTTTAATGATAATCTTGATTTTTGTCTATCAGCAGTATTTGCTTTAATTAAGCCTTTACTTAATGCATTATCGCATGCTTTTTGAAAATCTTTATATAACTTAGAAGCGCCTTCTTTATCTTCAGCGGCAATTAATTTTTCTATATCTTTGATTAAATTTTTAACTTTAGCTTTTGCTTCATGGTTATTATCAGTTTTTTTTGCGATAACTTTAATTGCTTTTTTTGAACTTTTGATATTTGCCATAATTTTTCTTCCTTCCTTTTTGCATAACTATTTTATCAAATGTTTTAGTAACTTTCAAGCACTTTTGTGTTAAAAAGGTTAGATTTATGATATTTTTGATATCAAAATTTGTGCTACTTGATATTTTACAGATAATTTGGTAAAATACTTGTAGCCAAGAAAACTTTATAGAAAAGAGTGATAATTATGTGTAAAATAAAAATTTTTGGTTTGGGCGGTTTAAATGAAAATGGAAAAAACTGCTATGTTGTCGAGGTTGATAACGATATATTTGTTTTTGATGCTGGTTTAAAATATGCTACAGGAAACCTTTTGGGAATTGATTATATAATACCTGACTTTAGTTATTTAATAAAAAATAAGAAAAGAATTAAAGGTGTATTTATAACTCATGGTCATCAAGAAAATATGGGAAGTGTAGTAGATTTATTAAATCAAATTCCAACACTTAAAATATATGCAACAAAATTTACTAAGTTTTGTTTAATGGAAGATGGTGTAAACGAGGAAAGTATTATTGAAATAAAAGCTCACAAAAAGATAAATTTTGGAGTTTGTTCAATATTTCCAATTGAAATGTCACATTCAGTGCCAGATGCAGTAATGTATGTTTTAAATACTCCAGATGGGGCAGTTTGTTATACTGGAGACTTTACAATAGACCCCGCAATGATGGGACATTATGAAATGGATTTAGGAAAAATTGCATATATTGGAAAGCAAGGTGTTCTTGCACTTTTATGTGAATCTATATTTTCAGAAAATCCAGGACATACCTCTCCCAAACATAAACTAACTTCATTTTTCAAAGATATTATAAAACATAATGAAAAAAGAATTATTTTTAGTGTATTACCAGATCATTTATATACTATTGAAGAAATATTTAATGCTTGTGCAAATACTCATAGAAAAGTAATTGTTATGGGTAAAAAACTTCAAAATATGATTAACTATTCAATTGAAAATAAATATTTAACTGTCGAAGAGGGAATCATTGGTGATTTAAGTAATTTAAAAGATAATAATGCAATTGTTCTTATTAGTGATGATAGAGCAAATCCGTATGCAAATATTAATAAGATATTTACTGGATATGATAAATTTATAAATTTACTTGCTACCGATACTATTGTTTTTGCTGAGCCTAAATATGATAGTAGTGAAAAGTTATTTGTTAAAATAGAAAATGAACTTGCAAAATATGGTTGTAATGTTATTGATATTCCTAAAAATTATTCAATACTTCAACATGCTTCAAAAGAAGATTTAATGCTTATGATAAAACTTGTTAATCCTACATATTATATGCCTGTAAAAGGAGATTATCGTTATATGGTAGGTAATGCAAATGTTGCTTCTTCATTAGGAATTAGTAATGAAAATATCATTTTAAAACAAAATGGTGATATTGTTAATATTGATGATAAAGCACTTCAAGATAAATTTGAACATTTTAATGTTGATGATATATTTATTGATGGAAAAAGTTCTGATGATATTGGTGATTTAGTAATTAAAGATAGAGAAGTTTTAGCGGAAAATGGAATAGTTTTAATTAGTGCAACTGTATCTAAAAAAGAAAAAGTTCTTTTGGTAGGTCCTGAAATAGTTACTCGTGGATTTATTTATGTTAAAGATTCTAAAGAAATGATCGAGGAAATTAAAAAAATATGTGAAAAAGTTATTAATGATAATATAACTCCAAAATATGTTGATTATAATTTAATTAGATCTCAAATAAGAGAGGAATTAGGAAAATACCTATACGAAGAAACTGAATGTAAGCCAATGATTATTGCAGTTGTTCAAGAAGTTTAAATATGAAAACTAGTTATAATTTTTATAATTAGTTTTTTTATGCCTTAATTTTTATATTCATATAAAAAATGTAAAGCAATTTACATAAAGTCTTATGTAAATAAAATGTAAATAAAAACATTAAAAAATGTCAAAATAGTGTAAAATTTTAACTTTTTTTAAGAAATTTAACAAAAAAAGGAGGAAATCAGAAATTTTTCGGTAATAAATATATATGAAAGGAGAAAAAAGAATGAAAAGAAAAATTATCATTGAATGTCAAAAAGATGTAAAGGACTGTGGACCTTGTTGTTTGTCATCAATAATTAAATTTTATGATGGTTATGTTCCTCTTGAAAAAATCCGTATGGATACATTTACTTCTTATGAAGGCGTAAGTGCATATCATATACTTAAAGCTGCTGAAAAGTATGGATTTGATGGTTTTGTCAAAAAAAGTAATAACAAGAATTTGTCGGAAATTATTTTACCTGCAATAGTGCATGTTATTTACAAAAATGGGTTAACACATTTTATGTGCCTTTATGAAATTAAAGGTAATAATTACATACTTATGGATCCAAGTAAAGGTAAAATAAAAATGGCAAAGTCTGATTTTGATGAAATCTTTTCTGGAGTATTTATAGAACTATTTCCTAAAAATAAAATTATATTATTGGAAAAGAGTAATAGTATTTATAATCTTTTCTTTAAAATAATTCTAGATAATAAGAAACTTTGTATAAATACACTTCTTTGTAGCATACTTCTTACAGTTTTTACAATTAGTTCTGGTTTTTATTATAAGATTATAAATGAGATGCTAGCAAATAATTATTATGAAAATAAAATAAAATTAATAATATTTCTCTTTTTAATCTTAATGCTTTTAAAAGTAGTATTTAATTACTTTAAATCATATTATGAAAATCATATTAATAAAAATATTGACATTAGTATTTATGATAATTATATAACTCATTTATTTAATCTACCTTTCAATGTTATTTCTTCGCGTACAACAGGAGAAATAATGACAAGGATAAATGAATTATCTAGTATAAAAAATTTATTTTCGGAAATATTTATATCTTGTTTTTTAGATTTATTTATAGCTTTTACAGCATTTTGTGTACTATGTTTTATAAATATTCGTCTTACAATAATATTATGTATAATTATGCTTATTTATATATTATTTAGTTTAATGGTAAATCCATATCTATATAAAAGAATAAGAAAAAATATTGATTATCAAACTGAGTTTAATAGCACATTAATTGAAAATATAAATATGATGTGTTCAATAAAAAATCTTGATAAGACCAAACCAGTATTAAATCACATCGAAGAAAAAAATTCTAATTTAATTTTTGATAATTATAGATTTTTAAATTTCATTAATTTTATTCAATTCATTCAAAGCTTTATTTTAGAGAATTCTGAATTCATAATTACTGCAACTGGGGTGTATTTAATAATTAAAAATAATTATTCCTTACTAAGTTTAATTACTTTTAATATGATAATGTCTTATTTTAAAGAGCCAATTAAAAGGTTTGTTGATTTATTTCCTAAATACAATTTTTTTCGAGCGTCCTTTAGGAAGGTCTGTGATTTTGTCGATATTAAGCAGGAATACCTAGGTAAATTAGAAGATTTTCAAAGTGGTGATATTAAAATAAATAATGTAAGTTTTTCCTATAACGATTTTAATTTAATTTTAGATGATTACTCTTTAGTTATAAAGCAAAATGAAAAAGTTATGATTAAAGGTCAAAGTGGTAAAGGTAAATCCACGTTATGTAAATTATTAAATCGTTCATTAGAATTAAATAATGGTTCTATTTTAATCGGAGAGAAAAACATTAATGATTATAGTTTAAAAACTATTCGAAATAACATTATTTATGTTGGTCAAAAAGAATTTTTATACACGGACACAATTAAAAATAATATTATGTTTTATAATGATGATTTAGAAACGTTTGATAAAGTTTGTAAGATATGTTTAATAGATGAAATAGTTGAGAAAAGAAAGTTTAGATATGATTTTGGAGTTTGTAATGACTCATCAAATATTTCTGGAGGTGAAAAGCAAAGAATTATCTTAGCAAGAGGACTTATGAATAATTTTGAGGTACTAATATTAGATGAAGCCCTTAGTGAAACAGATTATGAAATGGAAGCAAAAATAATTAAAAATATTTTGAAATCATATCCCGATAAAACCATTTTATACATTTCCCATAAAAAGCAAGATAATTTATTTGAAAGAGTCATAGAGATTGGAGGTAAAAATGAATTACTATAAATTAAAAAATATTAAATATAAAAATAACACATTAATTATTATATTTTTTGGAATTGTCGGCATATTATTATTCTTGCTAATATTTTTACAAAGTTATGATAATTTTGTAACTTATGCAAGTTTTAATGGAAAAAATTTTATCATACCAGTAAAACTTGAAAACTCTGATATAATTAGCAAGGCAAAGATTTTAAAAATTGATGATAAAACTTACAATTTTAGTATTTCAAGTATCTCTGAAATTTTTAATGAAAATTATATTAATTATCAAAATTATGAAATAACTGTACCTGTAAAGTTTAAAAATAATGAAGTAAAGAAAATAACATTTTATTATAAAAAAGAGAGAATGATTAAGAAAATTCTTAAATTAATTCTTTAGAAAGGAGAAAGCAATGCAAAATTTAAACGCAAATGAATCAATTAAATATGTTGGTGGTGCAAAATTTACAATTGGACTTGTTAGTGCTTTAGCATTTATTACATCATTTATTTTAGGCGTATTTGATGGATATTTTAATCCAAAGGCTTGCAATAAAAGATAAAATGGTGTTAAATAAGAATGAAAGCATTTTATATGTTGGTGGAGCGGGTATTTCCGCAGCATTAATAACTGCCATTGGAAGATTTGCAATAGCAATTTATGGTTGGGGTCAAAACTTTGGCTCAACCTTAAGAAGATATTTTAGCCATACAAGTTGCTAAAATTCTTGTCAAAGAATGTGGTAGGTGTTATAATATGTGTAGCTATTGAAGGGAGGGATATGATGACAAAGGTAGTAGTTCAAAATGGTAATGTTGATCTTGCTTTAAAAAAGTTTAAAGCAAAATTTGCTCGTAGTGGCGTCCCTTCAGAACTTAAGAAGAGAAAATGCTATGAAAAACCAGGCGTTAAAAGAAGAAATGAAAAGAAAGAAAACATTAAAAATTCACGCCGTAGAAACCATAACTAAGGAGGCTATTTATGGAAAATCAAATTGATAACGATTTAAAATTAGCTTTAAAAAGTGGTGACAAATTTACTTTATCAGTATTAAGAATGCTAAAAAGTGAGATTATAAATGAAAGCCGTAAAGGTTCAATTCATACTCTTACTGATGATGAAGTCCTTAAAGTAATCAAAAAAGGTGTAAAAACTAGAAAAGATTCAATCGAGGAATATAAAAAATATGGCAAACTTGATACTGTAAATGAACTTGCCAAAGAGGTAGATATATTAAATAAATACTTACCACAGGAAATGAGTGAGGAAGAAATAATAAAGATTGTTAATGAAGTTTTCGAAGAACTTAAACCAAGTTCAATGAAAGATATGGGAAATCTTATGAAAGTTATTTCTTCGAAGATAACAAATGCTGATATGTCACTTGTTAGTAAAATTGTTAAGGATAAATTATTAGGTTAATTTATCCTTTTTATTTACAAATAAAATATCAAGTGATACAATATAATTACTATGGAGGAACTATGATAGAAATTAAAAATGTAAGTAAATCATATAATGGAAAAACAAAGGCACTAGATAATGTTTCATTTAAAGTACCTAATGGAAAAATATTTGCTTTTATAGGTCACAATGGAGCAGGTAAAACAACACTTATTAAAATGATAATGGGTATTTTAGATTTTGATGAGGGAGATATTTTAGTCGAGGGTAAAAGTATAAAAGATAGTCCTATTGAATGTAAAAAAGTTATGGCATATTTACCAGATAATCCAGATCTTTATGAAAATATGAAAGCTATAGATTATATAAACTTTGTATGTGATATGTATGATGTAAGTAGTGAAATTAGAGAAAAAAATATTTTAAAATATTCTCGCCTTTTAGAAATGGATAAAAATCTAAATGATGAAATATCTTCGTTTTCTCATGGAATGAAACAAAAAATTGCTTTGATATCAGCGCTTTGTCATGAACCTAAAATTTTAGTAATGGATGAACCTTTTGTTGGTCTTGATCCAAAAGCGGTTTTTGATATGAAAAAGATAATGAAAGATATGGTAAATGAGGGAAAGATAGTTTTTTATTCAACCCATATTCTTGATGTAGCGGAAAAACTTTGTGATGAAGTTGCAATTATTAAAAAAGGTAAACTTATAAAATGTGGAACTATGAAAGAAATTAAGGGCGATGAATCACTCGAAGAAGTATTCTTAGAACTAGGTGAATGATGAAAAAATTATATTCTTTAATTAAGGCATCATTAAGTGAGGGAATGAGTTTATTTAAATTAAAACAAATTGATAAACAAAGTAATATAAGAAAAAAATTATTTCCAGTTTTTCTATTTTTAATTGTTATGTATGGGATAGGAACATATGCTTATTTAATTGCTAAACCTCTTTCTAAAATAGGACTTACTCATATAATGCTTTCGATGATGATTATGTTTGTTTCAATTTATACAATAATCGAAGGTTTTTATAAAGCACAAGGTATGCTTTTTGATTGTAAAGATAATGATATGTTACTTTCAATGCCATTGAATAAAAAAACAATTTTCTTTGTAAGAATGTTTAAATTTTATTTATTTCAACTTATGTATGATAGTTTATTTATTTTACCAGCATTTATAATTTATGCTTATTTTGAAAGCCCAGGAATAAACTTTTATTTAATGTCTTTAGTAATGCTTATTTTACTTCCTATTATTCCCTTAATAGTCGCATCTTTTATAGGCTATATAATAAAACTTATTTCTGTAAATTTTAAAAAATCTAAAAATGTTCAAACAATAATTTCAATGTTACTTCTTATAAGTATATTTTATTTTTCATTTAATATGGAAAGTTTAGTAAATAATATAGTTAATAAAGCAAATGTAATTAATGATGTAATTACTAAGATATATTATCCAATAAATTTATATTTGTCATTGATTAATAAATTTGATGTTTTAAAACTTTTAAAATTAATTCTAATTAACATTGTTCCTTTTATTATTTTTATTTATTTAGGTTCAATATACTACTTTAAAATTATCTTTAAATCTAAGAAAAGTGATATTAAAAAAAGTAATAGGGCATTAACTTTCAAAAGAAAAAATGTAATATTGTCACTTACGAAAAAAGAAATGAAAACTTATTTTGGTATTCCAGTTTACATAGTAAATACATTATTTGGAATGGTATTAATGATTATATTAACTATATTACTTTGTACAAATGTAGATAAATTTATTTCACTTTTACAATCTAGTTCAGATATAGTTATAACACCAAATATTATTAATAAATATGCACCAATATTTTTTGTGGAAATGATTTTATTTACGGGTTTTATGACACAAATTACTTGTTCATCAATTTCCCTTGAGGGTAAAACATTTAATATTTTAAAAAGTTATCCAATAAATGAAAAAAAGATTTTTATATCAAAAGTTTTATTTAGTTTATTTTTAACTATTCCAATTATTCTTTTATGTAGTTTAATCTTTTTAATAAACTATAAAGTTAAATCAATCTATATAATTTATATATTACTATTTTCTTTTTTAACACCACTTTTTTCTGCACTATTAGGTCTATTTATTAATTTAAAGTATCCTAAACTTAAATGGAATAATGAAACTGAAGTTGTTAAACAAAGTACCAGTACTATGATTTGTACATTTACTGGAATGGGACTTTTCTTTATAAGTTTATTTATAACTATAAAATTTATAAATAATATAAATATTGTTATGTTAATTCAAATTATTATTTTAATTATTACTAATATAATATTATGGTTATTATTATCAACTGTAGGTGTAAAAGAGTTTCGTAAGTTAAATTATTAATGTAAACAAAATGTGAATATAGAAAAATATATTTACATTTTTTTAATATTTGATAAGATTAGAATAGGAAAGAGGTTTGTGATATGAAAGAGGAAACAAATAAAAGTAAAATAATATTTATAACAGCACTAGTATGTATAGCATTATGTATACCAATTGGGGTGCTTTTGGGAAGAACTTTGCTAGGTAAAAATGATAAAAATATTTTTTACAATAATCAAATTAATAATGAATTAGAAAATAGTAGTTTATTAGGCTTTGATTTATATAATATGAACAATGATGAATTAAATGAATTGTTAAATATAAAGACAAGTTTGTTAGATAATAGCAATTATGGCAAATTTATGCTTTTATATACGAGTAATCTTATTATAAATGAATTGCAGAAAGAAAAGATTGTTACTGGGAAGTCTAGTTATAAAATAAAAATTGATGATTTAATAAGAATTGGTAGTAACTATTTTGACTATAGTAAAATTTATAAAGAAGTACCGTTGGATAATGTTAGCATTAAATATGGCTTTATAGATAGTATTGAATGTGGGGAAATTGAATGTGACATTTATTATGACACTATAAATCAAAATGAAAAAATATTAAAAGTTGAAAATGCTTCTTTTATACCATACAAAACATCTAAATATTTGATAGATAATGAAAAAGTAGTTAATATTCAAAATTATTTAGTTAAATCCACACTTAATGAAAATAACAAATTTACTTGTGATTACTACTTTAAAAACTACGATATGTCTTCTTTTGAAAATGATAATTTTAAAGTAAAAACATTGCAAAATGCTGATGATTGTAAAGCAATTCCAGAAAATGTGGATAAAAAACTTATTATTGATGAATATTTTGAATTACATTTTTTGGAAAATGGAAATGGTAAGTATAAGTTGATTTCTATAAAAAACTAAAAAGATAAATTATTAATAAAATTTAAGTTAGTATAAATATATAAAAATACTAACTTTTTTGATACAATATTTATAAGAGGTTTTATATGAAATGTATATTAATGAATAAAAATACGAAAATTTTATGTGCAGAATATAATAGTGCTTTATGTGCTTTTACAAATATTTATGAGGTATATAATATAACTTTCGCACCATATATTTTAAATGATATTTATGATGAAAATAATATTAATAGCGATAGTTTTAAAAAATGTTTAAATAGATGGTTTCAAGGAAGAGGGATTCCTTCGTGGAGAGATAAACTTGATTTATTACTTCATAGACTAAATATTTCTGCCCCTAGTGAACTATTAGATAAGTCATTTGGACTTTCACTTTCAGATCAATATTGGATAAAACCTTATAATGTAAATGTAACATACGATGAAATAAATTTCTTTGACAATGATTTTGATTATGTAGATTTTATGGAAGCATCACTATCTAAAAATAGTAATAAATCATTTATAACATCATCATTAAAAACTCCAAATAATACTACTGATGGAATGTTAAAAAAAGCTTGGATTATTGAAAATAGAACTAGATATTTACTTAAATCTGGTTATAAAAATGAGATATTACAACCATTTAATGAAGCTCTTGCTAGTAAAATATGTGAGTGTTTAGGATTTAGTCATGTTAATTATACAGTAGATATTTATAAAGATACTGTAGTATCTAAATGTCCTTGTTTTATAACAAAGGATACTGAATATGTTACTTGTCATCAAATATTAAATGAGTGTTCAAAAAAAGATTATGAAACTTATATTAATATTTTAGAAAATAAAGGAATAATAGATGCAAGAATTAAACTTGAAAATATGTTTATTTTAGATTTTTTAATAATGAATGAAGATAGACATTTAAATAATTTTGGTATTATAAGAGATGTAAATACTTTAAAATGGTTAGATGTTGCACCAATTTTTGATAATGGTCAAAGTCTTAATATAAAATATTATGATAGTGATGAATTACATATTTCAGGCGAAGGGAGATTCTTTTATGAAGTTAAAACTTTTGATGAAATAATTAAAGTTGTTAAAGATATCAAAAGAATTGATATTAATAAACTTGAGGGTATTGTAGAGTGGTTTGATAATTTACTTCATAAGTATCAAAATATCACTTTAATTTCTGATGGTAGAATTAATTTATTATGTATTTTATTAAATAGACAAATTAATAAATTAAAACAAATTGTTAATACAAAATAAATGTAAATATAAAAAATTATATTTATATTTTTTTTATATTTGATAAAATTAGAATAGAAAAGAGGTTTGTGATATGGAAAAAGAAACTAATAAAAGTAAGATAATATTTATAACAGCACTAGTATGTATAGCATTATGTATACCGATTGGGGTTCTTTTAGGAAGAACATTACTTGGTAAAAATGATAAAACAAATAATAATGTGGTTAATAAACAAAATATTATTGATAAAAATTCTAATGAATATAAAGATGCTGAAAAAGTATTAAATTCTTTTGAAAATGAATTTAAAATATCTTATAAAAATTTATATAATGGTAACTATAATATAAAAAATATTTCTGATGAAGATAAATTAAAATCAGTAATTAAATTTATGGAAAATGATGGTTTAATTAAAAGTTCATGTGAAAAAGATAGAGATGTAATAACTTATGATAAGCTTAATGAATATTTAAATAGTTTTAATTCAAAAGTATTAAATATAGAGTCTAATGAAAAATACAATGAAGATATAATTAAGAATTTAACTAAAAAATATGGTAGTGAAGTTTATTCATTAGATTATTATTACAATATTGAATTTAAAAATAATGGACTTGATATATCTGGACCTTGCACAGAAACTGATAAAATAAAAGCTAGTGATAGGATAATAAAGGTAGAAAAAGAAAATAATAATTATATAGTTTATGCAAAAATATTTTTTAATAATGCTAATTTTATATACAAAGATTATGCTGGAAAAGATGTAATTTATGAAGCCACTATAGAAAATAACTTTATAGTTGATGATAATTTAGATAAATTTGATACTTATAAATATACTTTTAAAATAGATAATGGAAATTATTCATTTGTATCTTTAGAAAAAATTAAATAGTGCATAAAAACACTATTTTTTTTATTATTTTTTTTGTATAATAATGGTATGAAAGAATATAAAAGAAAAAGCGTATTTATGATTTATTTTTTATCATTTTTGTATATGGAATTTGTCTATAGATTTTTATTATACAAAAAAGTTTTTGTGTTATCTAATATTAATATGATTATTTTTATACTAGGATATAGTATTTTAATGTATGTTTTAACAAGAATTTTTAGTGAAAAACTTAATAAATTTATATTTTATTTTACATTTGTGTTCTGGTCTTTATGGTTTTCTGCACAATATGTTGTAAAGGGATTTTTTGACTTTTATATTTCTTTTTCAGTACTTCAAATTGCTGATCAAGTTACTTCATTTTTAGGCAAAGCAGTTATTGAAACTGTAAAAAGACTTCCTGGAATAGTTCTTTTATGCATACCCTTAATTTTAGTAATTATTTTTAAAAGGAAAATTTATTTTAAAAGAACTAATGGTTATAAAATTGGCATGGCTTTAATAATGTTAGTTTTTTCAGGCATTGGTTATATTTATTCACTTAATATTGGTAAAGAAAAATCATTTAGTCCTTATGAACTATTTTATCATGTAAATAATCCAGCACTTAATATTGAAAAAGAGGGTATTATTAATACATTTTTTATTGATAGTTATCGTTTTATATTTGGTTTCGAAGAAAAAATATATGATAGTAATGGTGCCACAAATAATGTAGAAACAAATTATGAACCTAATACATTAGACATTGATTTTGATGCTTTGCTTAATGATTATGCTAGTAATAATAAAGTTACAACTTTAACAAATTATATTAAAGATAAATATACTTATCAAAATGAATATACAGGTAAATTTAAGGGTAAAAATTTAATTTTATTTATGGGAGAAAGTTTTAATGAAATTGCTGTAAGAAAGGATATTACTCCAACTTTATATAAATTAGCAAATAATGGTTTTGTATTTTCTAATTATTATACTCCAACAATATATTCGACTATAGGTGGAGAATTTCAAGAATTAACTGGACTTTATGCAAATTTTTCTTCATTAAAAGCATTTAGAAATGGTACTAATTCTTTTCCTTATGGAATAGGTAATTTATTTAAAAATGAAGGTTATAATGTTTATGCATATCATAATAATTCTTATGCTTTTCAAGATAGAAACGTTTATTTAAAAACTTTAGGTTTTGATAATTTTTTAGCATGTTATAATGGACTTGAAAAAAGAATTAATTGTCGCATCTGGCCTCAAAGTGATGTAGAAATGATTGATTCAACCACTAATGATTATATTAATAGTGATAAACCTTTTATGGTATTTTATGCGACTGTATCTGGTCATGCAGGTTATAGTTTTTCAGAAAATGCAATGGCAAGAAAACATAAAGAGGAAATTGAAAAATTTAATTTAGGTTACAGTGAAGGACCACTTTCTTATTTAGCCGCGAATATGGAACTTGATGATGCTTTAGAAAGTTTAATAAATAAATTAAAAGAAGCTGGTAAACTAGAGGATACAGTAATTGCTTTAGTCGGAGATCACTACCCATATGAACTATCAATTGATGAAATAAATGAAATTTCTAGTTATAAAAAGGATGCTAAAATTGAGGTAAATCATAGTAAATTTATTTTATATAATAGTGCTATGGAAAATGTTAATATATCAAAAGTTGGTAGCTCAATAGATGTACTTCCGACAATATATAATTTATTTAATTTAAAATATGATTCAAGACTTATTATTGGTACAGATTTATTAAGCACAAGCGATGGCCTTGCAATGTTTGATAATCGTTCTTGGGTTACTGATAAAGGAACATACTTTACCGCAACTGGAGAGTTTATTAAAAAAGGTGATGTAAGTGATGACTATGTTAATAAACAAATGCAAATAGTTAATAATAAAATTAATTTAAGTAGTTATTTTATGGATACAAACTATTATAATATTGTAAGTAATTATGTTAAATGACTTGTAAAAATACTATAAATTTGATAAGATTAATTAAGAATAGAGAGGATTATCTATGAGTGAAAAAGATAAATTAAAATCACAAGTTTATTTAATAATTTTCATATTTATATTTTTAATGATTGTGATAACTGGTGTTTATGCATATTACATAACAAAGGATTTTAAATATGGTTCTTTTGATGTTGAAGTTAAAACAAAAGGTGTTGATAATTTAAAAATTAAAAGTGGAAATGATATAAATATTAATGTAAATGATCATAACTTTATTAAGGATGTTGGACATTCAATTACTGGAGAAACTTCAATAGATGTAAACCTTGATACTACTAAAGAAAAAATAAAATATTGTTATGATGTTTATTATGAAACACCTGAATATGAAGTATTTAAGTATAGTAATTATCCCAATAGTGAACTTACTTTGAATGTATATTCTAAAGTGAATGATGAAGAAGAAAAACTTCTTATAGAAAATATGGATATAACAACAGTAACAGGAAAAGTAAATATTCCAATAAATTTAAATATTGATAATTATGAACATAGTATAGATACAGTAAAAAGAGTAAATAAGAATATTAAATATATAGCAAAAGTTACTTATAATTATTTTAAAGATATTGATCAAGGAATTAATGATGGTGCAAATTATAATGCTAAATTTAATATTGACAATGTAAGAGAGTGTAAATAACACTTTCTTTTTCTCATTATGGACTTTTTATAAGAAATTTTGTATAATTTTATTGGTGATAGAAATGAGAGCATTATTCTTAACATTATTAACAGGAATATTTTTCTTAATTGGTATTTTTATAAATAAATTATTTAAATCAAATAAATTAGTCGAGACTTTTTCTATTGGAATGTCTTTTATAGTTCTTTTTAATATTATCTTTTTTGATATTATTCCAGAAATAAAAGAATTTTTTGATTTTAAATATTTTTTGATAGTAATTCTTGGCTTTTCACTTCTTAAAATTCTTGACTTTTTTGTGCCAGACCATAATCATCACCATAAAGAAAAGCTTGATAATATAAAAGAACATAATAATCATCAAAATCATTTAGGCGTTATAACAATTCTTGCTTTACTATTACATAATATAATTGAAAATATGGTTTTATATAATATAACTTTAGGAAGTTTTAAGACTGGTCTAGTTTTATGTTTAGGAATAGGACTACATAATATTCCTTTAGGATTTCAAATTGAAAGTGGTTTAAAAGGTAAAAATAAATTTAAAGTTTTTATCCTTACAATGTCTGGATTTATCGGTGGACTAATATGTTATTTCTTTAAAAGCATTCCTCTTTATATAACAAATTATTTATTATCATTTACTTTAGGAATGCTTATCTATTTATGCTTTTTTGAACTTCTTAAGGAGTTATTTGTTAATAGAAAAAATAAAGGTACTTATTTTGGTATAGGACTTGGAATAATACTTGTTATTATTTTACACATTTTATAAAGGAGAATTATGAAGAAGGTTGTAATATTTGGTGGAGCCGGTAGTATTGGCTTATCATTAATTAAATATTTACTTTCCGAAGGTAAATATGAGATTACTGTTGTGGATTTAAAAAATAAAGAAACAATTAAGAGATTAAAAAAATATAAAAAAAGAGTTAATATTATTTATTCTGATTGTTTTGATCGTGGCCTTATTGATTTTTTAATTAAAACTCATGATTACGTAATTAATTTAGCATCATGCGTATTACCTCTTGCAAATTATAAAGAGGATCTTGCTAATAAAATAGAGTATGGTGTTACTGAAAATATTATTAAAGCAATTACTTATTATAATCCTAATTGCACTTTAATTTATGGTAGTAGTACAAGTATTTTTGAAAATTTAGATACATATTATAACAAAGCAAAGATTAAAACTGAAAAGCTTGTTACAAGTAAATGTAAAAATTATGTTATTGTAAGATTTCCTTTGGTACTTTGTGATTTAACATGTGAACCATTTATTTATACAGTTAAAAAAGATAATTTAGTATCATGTATAACTAAAGAAGATGGTGCATATGCAGTATGTAAAATTTTAGATAATTTAGATAAAGTGAATAAAAAAGAAATTAATTTAGGTAATATTGAGTGTAAATACGAAGACATACTTAATAATATTTTAAAATATCATGGACTTTCATTTAACTATATTTTATCAAGAATATTTTTAAGTAAAGATATGTCTTTTCCAATACTTAATGATACAAAAAAATATGAAAAGATTTTAGAGTATTCAAGTGATTCATTAGATAGCTATTTTATGAGACAAAAACGAAGAAGTAGACATAGAAAAATTAATATTTTACTAGGTAAATTCATACTTTTAATTAAGAAAGGAAGGTAGTATGGTAGGACTTGCATTAGCTGGAGGGGGAGTTAAAGGTAGTTATCAAATTGGTGCTTATATGGCCTTTAAAAAGTGTCATATTAAATTTGATGGTGTATGTGGAACCTCAATTGGTTCATTTAATGCTGCAATGATTGCTGCAGGAAGAGAAGAAGAACTTCTTGATTTTTGGCTTAATGCGGATATTGGTAAAATACTTGGTTATGAAAAAAAATATGTTGATTTAGTTAATAGTGATAATATAGATGAATTAGAACTTTTAAAATCAAGTTTTGATAATTTTGTAAATATTATAAAAAATAAAGGCATAAGTATTGAAGGACTTCAGTCTACTTTAAAAGATTTTAATTTAGAACCTGATATTAGAAATAGTAAAATGGATTTTGGACTAATTACTTATAGACTTAAGGATTTTAAACCTTTAGAACTTTTCAAAGAGGATATGAAAAAAGGTTCTATAAATAACTATATTATTTCAAGTTGTTATTTACCAGTATTTAAAATGGAAAAACTCGAAGAGGATAGTTATTATTTTGATGGTGGTATTTATGATAATTGTCCTGCGAATATGATGCTTAAAAAAGGTTATGATAAAGTATATCGTGTTGAACTTAAAGGCATGGGTTTTAAAAAGAAACTTATTGATAAAGATAAAGTTATAACAATAATACCTACAAGAAAACTATCTTCAACATTAACAGTTAATAAAAAAGCAATTACTGAAAATATTCAAATAGGTTATTTTGATACAATAAAAGTTCTTAAAAATTATCCTGGAGAAAGATATATATTTAAAAAAAGTCCTAATTGGTATTATGATTTTGTACTTAAAAATGTTTCTGATAAAGACATATTAAAATATAAAACATTATTTAATGTTAAAGATAATAAGTCACTTGTTATTAAACTTATAGAGTATGCTATGGAAAAAGATGAAGTAACTTACTTTAATATATATAGTTTAAATAAAATGATTAAAAAATATAAAAATAGTAATCAAAAATATGGTATTTATAGAGTAATTAAAGATTTTAAATCTTTTTAAAGATGAACTTACAAAGTTTGTCTTTTTTATTTTTATTTATTTGAATAAATTCATATTATTTTGATGTATAAAAATATATTTTTATAAACTTATAATTTACTTAAAAATACCTATACTAAATATAGGTGTTTTTAAATGGATTATAATAAAATATATATAAATAGTTCAAATATAATAGATAATTTAGAAAGTATGTATTATAAAACAGATAATATAAAATTAAAAAATAAAATATTATATGAAATTAATAAATATAAGAAACTTAATGAAATATGTTTAATTAAAAATCCAAATATTAAAGAAAATATAATTCACAAATTATCTAATGATTTCTTATTTATTATAAAATTAAATTTTATAAATGATGAAAATATTGTAAAAAATATTATAGATTTATTTGATGATAATATTAAAAAATTTTCTAGTAGAAAGTATTTATTTTATAAAAATTTACTTGAAAAAAGTAAAATTAATTTTAAATATATTGTTTAGAAATATTTTTTGTGATATTATTTATAATAGGTGAGGGTATGAAGAAAGATACTAATGTGATTATAGTAGTTATTTTAGTTGTTATTTCTTTTGCGTGTCTTTCTGTAGGCACTTCTTATGCATACCTATCAACTGTCTCGGTTGGGGGGACCCAAAATATTACTACGGGGAATTTAAGTGCTAATTTAACTATAAATGGTATGGAAAATGTTGAGATATCTCCGATGAGTGATGAAGAAGGTGTAAATCAAACTACTTACGCAAAAGTAGCTATAGATAAAAATAATCAATATACAGTATTTTATTCTTTAAGTTTAGCATATTCAATGAGTAGTTTACCAAATACAATTACAAAAGATGGTTTATTACCACTTGATTTTATTAAAGTGGCGGTTTTTGCAAGTGATACAGATTCAATAGCAAGTGCTGTTCAAATAAGTGATCCAGTTAAAATTACTGAACTTCCTATGCAAAGTGTAGATACAACTGATCATTATAATGATGAATATATGCTTACATTTAATACTTTTAAAGTGCAAACAGATAAAAAATATTATTTTATTAAAGCTTGGTTAGTACCAGAGACTCCAGAAATATTAGATGAAAAATATATTTATTTGGATGCAAATGTTAATCAAGAACCACTTATTAGTAAGTCATTATATAATTTCACTAATATAAGTGTAATTAATGGAAGCACTACTTTAAGTAGTGGTTATACTATAAAATTACAAAAGGGCGCCATTACGGGAACAGCCTCACTTTCTAATGTTCCAACTGGTACTTATCTTTTAGAAGTGGTTTATAATGGAAATACTTATAGTACAACAGTAAAAATAAAAGAAATAGATGACGTAAATACCACTGAGGGAGTATCTACTTTAAGTGGAAAAACTTGTGGTGCAAATGAACCTTTACAAAATTGTGCTTATACATATTACACAACTGTAGATAAATTAATTAGAAAAAATGATATTACTACATATAGCAATGTAAATCCTACAGCATCCTATAATGTACCTAATTCTTATGTTATAGTAGGTAAAGACTCTTTAGGTGTATCAGAAATAAGTGGGTTAAAATTAACACTTAATTCTAGTGATTATTCTATTACTTTGAGTAAATAGTAAAGTGATTTATTCACTTTTTTATTATGATAAAAAATAATTATTAAATTTCACACCAATTATTAAAAATGTGTTAAAATAGAAAATAGAGGTGATATCTTTGTATAAAAATATAGATGAGTTAAATAAGATTTTAGATGAATTATTATTAAATACAGAAAATGAATGTGTGGAATTTAAAAAAGCAGAAAACAATTTTGATATTGATATTTTAGGAAAATATTTTTCGGCTTTGGGTAATGAAGCAACCTTAAAAAATAAACAATACTCTTGGATAGTTTTTGGTATTGATGATAAGACTCACAAATTAACTAATACTAATTTTTATAGTGATAATAATTTTAATAAAGTTAAGAAACAAATTACCGATAATACTACAGATAATATAGGATTTATTGAAATATATGAATTTATGAGAAACGGTAAAAGAGTTATTATGTTTCAAGTACCTGCAGCTTCTGGTACACCAATTAATTGGAAAGGTTTTCCATATGGTAGAAACGGTGAGTCAATAGCACCATTAACTTCAAATAAAATAGAGCAAATCAAAGCGACTGCAAATTATGATTGGTCAAGACAAGTAATAGAAGGGGCTACAATAGATAATTTAGACAGAGATGCAATTAGAGTTGCAAGAGAGCAATTTAAATCAAAATATAAAGGTAAGAGTATAGCAAATGAGGTAGATAATTTATCTGACATTGATTTTTTAAATAAAGTTAAATTAACTTTAAATAGTAAAATAACTATGGCTTGTATGCTTCTTTTAGGTAAGAATGAAGACGATTATTTAATGAATGGTTATACACCCAAAATGACTTGGAAACTTTATGATGATTTTAATGTTATTGATTATGAACATTTTGGTATACCATTTATTGTTAATGTGGAAAATCTTAAATCAAAGATACGAAATTTAAGATATAGATATATGGTTAATGACAATACTTTATTTCCTAATGAGGTAGATCAATATGATAATTATATTCTTCGTGAATTAATTAATAACTGTATTGTCCATCAAGATTACAAACTACGTGGTAATATAAATGTGATGGAATATAAAGATAAGTTAATAATAACAAACGAAGGAAATTTTATTCCAGAAACAATTGAAAACGTTTTAAAAGATGGATTTTCTTCACCATATTATAGAAACCAATTTTTAGCTAATGCAATGGTAAATCTAAATATGATTGATACTGTTGGTAGTGGAATACGAAGAGTATATGATATTCAAAAGAAAAAGTTTTTCCCAATGCCGGATTATGATTTAAGTAATGATAATCGTGTTATAGTTACTTTATATGGAAAAATAATAGATGAAAAATATAGTAAAATATTATTCGAAAAAACAAATTTGGATATAGATAAGGTAATGTTATTAGATAAAGTACAAAAAGGCTTTGAAATTACAAAAAAACAAAGTGATTATTTAAGAAAAGAAAATTTAATTGAAGGAAGATACCCTAATATTTATATTTCTTCGGATATAGCAAAAATAACAGGTGAAAAGAAAGATTATATGTACAATTCTGGTTTGGAAAATGAATTTTATATGAAGATGATTATAAAGTATTTGGAAAATTATGGCTCAGCAAGTAGAAAAGAAATATTTGCATTATTAAATGATAAACTGCCAAAGTCACTTGATAATAAAAATAAAATTAGTAGAGTAAGATATTTATTAGATACTTTAAAGAAAAATGGTAAAATATATAATGATGCAAAATCGGGAGGTTCTTGTTGGAAGATTAAATGATTTGCTGCTTTTTTGCCGCTTTTTGCTGCTTTTTTGCCGCTTTTCACCATCTTTTTGCCGCTTTTTACTCTTTTAATACTTTTTTTCTTAAAATATATATATAAGTATACTCTACAAATTATAGTATTAATTGCTATAAAGTTGTAATTCTAAATACTTATTATTGATTATACTATTAAATTACAAAATTGTGCTTATACATATTACACAACTGTAGATAAATTAATTAGAAAAAATGATATTACTACATATAGCAATGTAAATCCTACAGCATCCTATAATGTACCTAATTCTTATGTTATAGTAGGTAAAGACTCTTTAGGTGTATCAGAAATAAGTGGGTTAAAATTAACACTTAATTCTAGTGATTATTCTATTACTTTGAGTAAATAATAAAAAAATTTTTACAAATTTACAAAAAGGACTTGATTTATGATTATGATTTGTGATAAATTTATAATAGAAAGGAGATAGGAAAACAAGATGGAAAAGAAAAATACTTTATTGTTAACTGTTATCGCAGTAGCTACATTATTAGTAGCAGTAGTAGGAGCTACATTCGCATACTTTGGATCATTTTCAACTAAAGTAGATAACAAAGCTGGTGTAAATGTAACAACTGAAGCTGCTAAATCTTCTGCGTTTTTAACTGAAGCTGCTCAACTTAAATTAAATGTTGCTGGTGCTGAAATGTTAAAAGGTGAAGGTACTGCTACTTCAGTAGGTACTTATGAAGGAGATAAAGCTACACTAACAGTTAAATTAAATGCTACAGACCCTGCAACTAAAACTACTTGTACTTATGACATTTATTATAAGTATGATGATGCTTCTGCAGTTTATGGTGTTGCACCAACTCCAGTTACTGATGGTACAGCTAATAAAGAGTTTACTTATACACTAACTCCAAGCACAGGAATTACAGTTGAAACTGCTTATGTTGCAACTGAAGAAAAAGATTTTAGCGTTTTCAAAGATGCAACAGCAGAAGTTAAAGTTGCTAGTGGTACTATTGAAGTTAGTAATGGTGATGCATCACAAACTCTAGATGTTAATGTTAAATTCTATAATTTCCCAACAGTTGACCAAACTGCTTTAGCAGAAAAATCTTTTGCTGGTAAATTCTATGTTAAACAAGAATCTGTAGTATGTGGAACAACTAAAGTTGGCGCTTAGTAATAAAAACAAGTTAACAATTTAATAATATAAATTACGGCCTTAGTGGTCGTTTTTTTGTGGATTATATGTTAAATAGCGATATTTACACAATAGCTAAAAAATATTATATATTTATAAAATTTAATATTGATTATTCTCTAATATCTAAATTATGTAATATATTTATAATAGTTTTGATTATTATATCTTCATTATTAATAGTTTTAAAAAGAAATGAAGTACAAAAATATGCTGCTAGTAATAGTTATTCATTCTTACTTAAACATTATGATAAAGATGATATAAGACTATATTCTATTATGGAAGATGGTGGCTATGGTATGTTTTTAGGTGTTAAATCATATTTAGATTGTAGGCAGAATATTTTATTAAATATAATAATAAGAAATATGATATTTTAAAAGAATACTTTCTATTACAACATAGTAAAATTAATATTAATGAATTTTTAGATAAATATAAATTTACTCACTTACTTTTAAATAGTGGTGATATAATGTTTAAACTTTCTGAAATTGATGGGTATAAACTAATATATCTTGATAAAGAATATGAATATAAATTATATGTAAGAGAGGATTTAATAAAGACTGATACTCCAGAAATAAAAGAATTATATATTAGAATATGATAATGGTAGTTAAAATAAATTTATTAAATATCTTAAAATATTACGGTTGAAAGTCTTAAAAGTGTACGGTTGAAAGTCTTAAAAGTGTACGGTTACTATAAAAATAATAATAATAAATATTATTATACTAATGTTGCTAAGCAAAAAAAATGGTGCTAAAATACATTTGAAAGGAAAAAAAGTATGAATGTAAATTATGATAATGTTTTTAAAGATATAGTTAAAAATATAAAGGGAACTCCAACTGTACTTTTACATAGTTGTTGTGCACCATGTTCTTCACAGGTTCTTGCTAGATTATCAGATTATTTTTTAGTAACTGTTTTATACTATAATCCTAATATTGAACCATTTTCTGAATATGAAAAAAGAAAAGAAGAACAAAAAAGATTCATAGAAACTTTTCCAAGTAAGAATAAAATATCAATTTTAGATTGTGATTATGAAAATGAAAAATTTAAATGTATTGCTAAAGGTTTAGAGGATGCTCCTGAAGGGGGAGAAAGATGTCATAAGTGTTATAATTTAAGACTTGAAAAAACTGCTATATTAGCAAAAGAGAATGGTTTTGATTATTTTTGTACAACTTTAACAGTAAGCCCATTTAAAAACTCTCGTATATTAAATGAAATAGGAAGTAATTTAGAAAAATTATATGATGTAAAATACTTATATTCTGATTTTAAAAAAGAAGATGGTTATAAAAAATCAATTGAATATTCTAAAAAATATAATTTATATAGACAAAATTATTGTGGATGTATTTATTCAAAAAATAATTTAAAATAAAAACTCGCTTAAGTGCGGGTTTTAGTTTGTGTATTTTTACCTAGAATGCCACCTATAATTGAGGATGATAAAAGTATTAAGTAGTAAAGCAGTGTAGTATAACTTAAATGTCTAATAAATAAAATAAGTGTAATAATAAAAAGTGTTAAGATAAGTATTAGTCCATTAATAAGACCACATATAATACCTTTTTTATTAGTGTGTTTACCTTTTATAAAAGATAGAGTAAAAAATAGAGAAATATTTATAACAAAGGAAATTAAACTTGTTATATATGAGGATACTCCTATAAGATTAAATAATCCTAAAATAAATGAAATAAATAATTCAATAAGTATAAATAAACCAATATATTTACCATAAACTAATAATTTTTTTATAATAATCACCTAATAAATTGTATGATATGTTTAAAATTATATTACTTTAAACATAATAATAATGGTGATAAAATGGTTTTATTTAAGGTAGTTATACGTACATTATTCTTTTATTTTTTTATAACAATATCATATAGGTTAATGGGAAAAAGGGAAGTAGGACAGCTTGGTGTAATTGATTTAATAGTTTCTATCTTAATTGCGGAACTTGTAGCTATATCAATTGAAAATCATTCAGATCCTATGTATTTAACAATAATTCCAATTTCTATTTTAGTATTACTTGAAATTGTTCTTGCTTATATTTCAATCAAATGTAGACATTTAAGACTTATACTTGATGGCAAACCCTCACTTATAATTTCTCAAGGAAAAATAAATTATCATGAAATGATTAAACAAAGGTATACACTTGATGATTTGCTCTTATCTTTAAGACAAAAAGAAATAAGAGATATATCTGATGTTGAATTTGCTTTTTTAGAGCCTAATGGACAGCTTTCAATATTTAAATATAAACCTCTTAAAATGAAAGGTAATTATCCAATGCCAATTATTATAGATGGAAATATTGATATAGATGCTTTAAAAAATATTAAGAAAAGTGAGTCTTGGATTAAAAATGCTTTAGAAAATGAAGATATTTTACTAAGTGAAATATTTTATGCTTTTTATAAAAATAAAAAACTTTATATCATAAAAAAAGGTAGTTAATCTACCATTTCAAAACGATATTCTTGTTCAGCACTTGGATATTTTTCTTTATCAACTTTAGAGATAAAGTTATCATAAGGTCTTACCCATATTTTACCATCATGATTTGATTTGTAAATTACCACTTTTACGGGATTACCATTTTCATCAGTTTTCTCACTATCATTTCCAATAAATAATACTTTGTAAACATTTCCTTTAAAATGTCTATATGTTTTATTTTCCTCAATTTCTCTCATTTTTTTATCACCTAATAAATATTATACAATTTTTGCTTTAAAATATCTAGATTTTATTATATAATTATATAGAAGGTAGGTTGATTATATGAAAGTATTATGTGTAGGACAGTCTACATTTGATGTAACTACAAAAATTGATAAGTTTCCTGAGGAAGGTTCTGTAACAAATTTTAGTGAAGTCTATGAGTGTGGTGGAGGAAGCTGTGCAAATGCCGCTTATTTATTAGGAAAATATAAAGTTGATTCTTATTTAGGCTCAATGGTAGGAGATGATACTTTTGGTAACATTATTCGAAAAGAACTTGAAAAAGTTGGTGTACATACTGAGTATATGGAAATAGCATATGAAAAAAGAACATCACTTTCATATATTTTATTAAATGAAAAAGAAAAGAAAAGGACTATTTTAAATATTAATAAAGAAAAACTTCTTATGAAAAAAACTGAATTTCCAATGGATCCTGATCTTGTTTTAGTCGATTCATTTGATTATGGTGCATCACTTTCTGCATTTAATAAATATGCAAATAAGATAACTATTATTGATGCAAAAATGGCAAATTCTGAAACAATTGAACTATGTAAGTATGCAAAATATATTATAGCAAGTAAAGATTTTGCTTCATATGTTTCTGGTGTAAAAATCGATTTTAATAATCCAAATTCTTTAGTAAATTGCTATTCAGCATTATTAAATAAATTTCCAAATAGAAATATTGTTGTAACTTTAGGAGAAAAAGGAGCAATGTATTTAATGGATAATCAAATAAAAGTTATGCCAGGCCTGAAAGTTAATGAAGTTGATGCTACTGGTGCAAAAGATATTTTCTGTGGTAGCTTTGCTTATGCACTTTTAAAAGGATATGATATTGAAAAAACTGTAACTTTTGCTAATATTGCCTCAGGTCTTTCAGTAGTAAAAATTGGTGGAAGATCATCAATACCAGAATATGATGAAATAATGAAATATTTCTTACAAAAATATCCAGATGAAGGAACTATTCAAAAAGAAACTCCTCCGGTTATAGCAACTGAAGCTGGAATGTAATGATTATTACTAGTAAAACACCTCATCTTGATTTACATGGAGAAATAGAAAGTATGGTGGAGGTACTTGTAAATGATTTTATTAATGAAAATATACTATTACATAATGACGTAGTTGTTATAATTCATGGTAAAAGTACAAATATTTTAACTAAAGAAGTTCATAAAGTTTTAAGTAATAATAAACAAATAAAAAAATATTATTTAGATAACTGGAATTTAGGACAAACTATTGTAGAGCTTAAAGATAATCTTTAGGCTTTTTAATTTGACAAAATACAATAAAGTAAGTATAATAATGTTGTTTTAAGGGGGAAATATGACTGATTATTTAAGAGAGTATAAAGGTTATTGTTTAACTTGTAAAAATTATGATTTGGAACGTAAAAGTGATGCTACAACAAGAGGTTTTAGATGCACATATCATGGTAGACCAATGGCTATGGATGAAAAATGTCCACATTATTCAAAAGATATTGTAAGAAGCAATTCATTTATTGATTCTCAAGTAAGGTGGATGAATAGACATGGTTATGATCCACGAAGAGATAAAGATACATTTTGTTATATTACTACAATGTGCTGTGATATATTAGGGCTAAGTGATAATCATAAATATTTAGAAAGTCTTCGTAAATTAAGAAGTTATTTAATAACTTTTGATTTTGGTAAAAAAATACTTTTGGATTATGATGTTTACGGTGTTTTAGTTAGCAAAAAAATATATGAAGATTATTGTAAGGATAATAATAAAACTTTAGAAATGATAAATAATATAATAGTTCCATCATTTTTAGAACCACTTTGTGATTTAATAGAAAATAATGATTTAGATAATGCAGTTTATTTATATATAAAAATGACATTTGCATTATTAAACAAATATAAAATAAAATATTTACCAATAAATGAAAGTAATATTGATATAAATAATTTAGGCCATGGTTATAGTAGAGAAAGAAAGTATTTTGTAGGTAAGTAAACTATAAATGTAATAATACTTACTTAAAACTAGAAAATTTTACTTGACAAGCATATAATAATGGTGTAAACTAATTTTAGTTAATTAAAGGAAAGAGATTTTTATCCACCTGACTAGTAATAAACTGGTAGGTTAAAGGCCGAGTGAGAATATGAGCTTTTAAGGTGGATAATTGTATCCATCTTTTTAATTATAAGGAGGGAAAGAGATATAGCAAAGATTGAAGAGTTACCTATTAATAACCAAATCAAAGCTGATGAAGTTATGGTAATAGGTCCAAATGGGGAAAAAATGGGTATTAAAAAATTAAGTGATGCACTTACTTTAGCTGGTTATGCAGGACTTGATTTAGTACTTATGAATCAAGGTAATGGTGTTGCTGTTACCAAAATAATGGATTACAATAAATTCCGTTATGAAAAACAAAAAAAATTAAAGGATGCACAGAAAAAACAAAGAGAAACGAGTAAAGAAATTAAAGAATATCGTTTATCAGTTACAATTGATGTTGGTGATTTTGAAACTCGTCGTAGAAATGCTGAAAACTATTTAAAAAAAGGACATAAAATTAAAGCATTTATTCGTTTTAAAGGTAGACAAATGGCTCATACAGAACTTGGGATTGATGTATTAAATCGTTTCGCTGAGGCACTTTCTGAGGTATCTACAGTTGAACAAAAACCCCAACTCGATGGTCGTCAAGCATATATGTTGCTAGCTCCAAAAAAATAGAAAGGAAGTTTAATTATGGGAAAATGTAAACAAAAAACACATAAGGCAAGTAGCAAAGTATTAAACAAAAAGAAAAATGGTACTATTACTTTCAAAATGGGTAATGGTAATCACAAAACAGGAAAGGATAGCTCTAAAGCAGTACGTCAAAGAAGAGGTACAACTACTTTAGGTAAGGCAATGGCAAAAGGCCTTTCAAAAGTTATATAGTAAGGGTGGTGTAAAATATGGCAAGAGTTAAAGGTGGCGCTGTTTCTAAAAACAGAAGAAGAAAAGTTTTAAAACAAGCTAAAGGTTATTTTGGAAGTAAACATAGACTTTATAAAACAGCTCAAGAACAATTATTCCATAGTGGTGCTTATGCATTTAGAGACCGTAAACAAAATAAGAGAAACTTTAGAAAACTTTGGATTACAAGAATTAATGCAGCATGTAGAGAAAATGATATAAGTTATTCTAAATTTATCAATGGATTAAATAAAGCTGGTATCGAAATCAATCGTAAGATGCTTTCTGAACTTGCAATCGATGATCCAAAAAGTTTCACTGCTTTAGTTGTTACTGCTAAAAAAGCACTTTTAGGTGAAGAAATTAAAGCTGAAGTTAAAGAAACAGTTAAAGAAGTAAAAAAAGAAACTGAAAAGGTAGCAAAAGTTGTTAAAGAAAAAATTGAAGAAGTAAAAGAGGACTTAGAATCAATGAGTCTTGCTGATTTAAAAGCTTTAGCAAAAGAAAAAGGCCTTAAAGGTTTTAGTACTTTAAAAAAAGATGAATTAATTAAAAAACTTAAATAGTTTAATTCTATTTGAGTTTTTTTATGATAAAATATTTCATTAATTTATTTTCATAAGGATAAGTCTATTTAATATCAATTTTTTTATATAATTAATATAATATTATTTATAATTCTTAAATATGGTAGGGTATTTTATGAATAGAGCAGCGTGCTTCTAACCATCTGAGCAATATATTTTTAAAAAAGTAGTTGATTTTTAGGAAAATATATATTATAATTTAAATTGTTGTTGGACCTCTAGCTCAGTTGGTTAGAGCACGCGGCTCATAACCGTGCGGTCATAGGTTCGAGTCCTATGAGGTCCACCATTTCATGCAGGTATGGCGGAATTGGCAGACGCGTTAGACTTAGGATCTAATGGATTACTCCGTGGGGGTTCAAGTCCCTTTACCTGCACCAATAAAAAGTATGAGGGATGCATTATGATTTATTAATGCGTCCTTTTTTTATTGGAAAATGAATGGTGGACTTCTCGACCAATGACCGCCGGTTATGAGCCTTTTTAAAACAACAAAAATTTTCATAGCAAAGGAGGATATAAATGCAAGAATAAAAATATGAAAAATTAATAACAAAATTTGAAGAGATTACAAGAAGGGGATGGATTAAAGGTGTAACTGAAGATGAAAGTTCTGTAGGATTAACTTTTGAAAATGAATTAGGCAAGGAATTTGATAGTATGTATTTTCCAGATTATTATGGTACGGAGATTAAATGTACTACACGTTATAGTGGTTATCCTATAAGTTTGTTTTCCCTTTCATTTGATGGAAAATACTTATATCAAATGAATTTACTTTTACAAAAGTATGGAATAAGCGATCATGAATATCCAGATAAGAAAAGATTAATAGGAAGATTGATTCCATTTAAAAAGATTAAAATAAATGATTTTTATTTTAAATTAGCACCAGAATTTGAGGAAGATAGGCTATATCTAAAAGTTTATGATGAAAATGAAAGATTTTTAGAAAGTGATGCTTATATTAATTTTAGTACTATAATAGAAAGAGTTAAATTAAAATTAAATACATTAGCAGTTGTTTATGCAAGTAAAAGAATAATTAATACAGAGCAATATTTTAGATATTATAAAATTATTATTTATAAATTAAAGACACCAGAAATATTTTTAGATTTAATTGCAAGAAATAAAATAACAGTATCAATTATTGGTAGAGTCTCTCGTTCTGGAACTAAGGAGGGGAGACAAAGAAATAAAAATTTAACTTTTTCCCTACCAAAAGAAAATATTGAACTTCTTTTTGATAAAATATTTGAACTTGATGTTGATAATAAATCTTAAGAAGTATATAATAGTCTATATATTTTGGAGGGTTTATGGATGTTTTAAATGAATATAAGTCATATGTTGGAAATTTTATAGATGATGACAAAGTAAATGAAATAGTTATGGGTTCTTTAATTTTTAAATCTCAACTGGAAGATATGTTTAATGAGCATTTTAAATTAAATGAGGAAGCCTCAATAATGCTATCTATTCCTGATGATTTAGATTATGTTTGCACTGGAGATATTACACTAGATACATTAGTGCCATTTACATATTATGGCAAATTATTTTATTTTAGCAAATTTATAATAATTAAATTATTTCTAGGTATAGCAGATATTTCTTTAGATTATATTCAGTATAGTGAACTAAATGAAGAAACAAATCTTTATGAAATGAATGTTATTCCAGTAATTAAGATATTAGCAAACAAAAATAACTTTTGCAATGTAAACAAGTGTCAAAGGTAGTAGTCAAATACTTCCTTTTTTTGTATAATTGTTTAGTGAGGTAAAAAATATGAATGAAAAAATAATAAAAAATATTGCTAGTGATTTGAATGTTAAAGATAGTCAAGTTGCTAGTGCTTTAAAACTTTTGTCCGAGGGAGCAACAATTCCATTTATCGCAAGATATCGTAAAGAGGTTACTGGTGCTTTAGATGAAGAACAGCTTCGTAAAATAAATGAAGTATATGCTTATGAAGTAAATCTTTTAGAAAGAAAAGAAAGTGTAATTAAATTAATTGATGAAAAAGGATTACTTACTGATGAATTAAAAGAGAAAATTTTAAATGCTGAAAAACTTGTTGAAGTTGAGGATCTTTATAGACCATTTAAAGAAAAGAAAAAAACAAAGGCAACAGATGCAATTAATAATGGACTTGAACCACTTGCAAAAATGATAATGTCATTTCCCACGAAAGGTGATATTACATCTTTAACCTCAAAGTTTATAAATGATAAAGTTAAAACAGTTGAGGAAGCAGTTACTGGTGCAAGTTATATAATTGCGGAGTACATATCAGATAATGCGTATTATCGAAAATGGCTTCGCAACTTCATATTTAAAAATGGTTTTATAATTTCTAAAAAGAAAAAAGATGCTGAGGATGAAAAGAAAGTTTATGAAATGTATTATGACTTTAAAGAGGAAGTATCTAAAATAAAATCATATAGAGTGCTTGCTATTAATCGAGCAGAAAAAGAAAAAATAGTTACAGTTTCAATTGATATTGATGATGCAAAAGTTCTTTCATTTTTCGAAGAAAAGATAATTAAAAATAAAGAAAGTTTTGCTGTGGATATTGTAAAAAATGCTATTAAAGATAGCTACAAAAGACTTATATTTCCAAGTGTAGAAAGAGAAATACGTGCAGCATTATCTGAAAAAGCTGAAGATGTTGCTATTAAAAACTTTAGTGAAAATTTAGAAAATTTACTTTTAACACCACCGATTAAAGATAAGATGGTATTAGGATTTGATCCAGCATATAGAACTGGTTGCAAACTTGCTGTTTTAAACCCAGTAGGAAAAGTACTTAAAATTGAAAAAATCTATCCACATCCACCTGTAAATAAATATGAAGAAGCAAAAGCAAAAACAATTGACTTAATAAATAAATACAATATTGATATTGTAGCAATTGGTAATGGAACAGCTTCCAGGGAAAGTGAAAAATTTATAAGTGATGTTATAAAATCTATTGATAGAAAAGTTGATTATATAATTGTTTCGGAAGCAGGAGCATCTGTTTATAGTGCATCACCACTTGCAATAAAGGAATTTCCTGATTTAGTTGTCGAAGAAAGAAGTGCAATAAGTATAGGAAGAAGACTTCAAGATGCTTTATCTGAACTAGTAAAAATAACTCCAGAAAGTATTGGCGTAGGTTTATATCAACACGATGTTAATGCTAAAAAATTATCATCATCATTAGACTTTGTTGTAACAAGTGCTGTAAATGAAGTAGGTGTAAACATAAATACTGCAAGTCCTTCGCTTTTAAAATATATATCTGGTCTTACTAAAACATACATTGATAAGATAATAAAATATCGTGAGGAAAAAGGCAAAATTTTATCTCGTGAGGAAGTTTTAAAAAATAAATTATTAAGTGAAAAAGTTTATGAACAAGCAATTGGATTTATGAGAGTTGAAGGTGGAAGTAATATATTTGATACAACTGATATTCACCCTGAAAGTTATGATATTGCTAAAAAAGTAATGGAAATTTTAAATATAAATGCTGATGAAATTGGTAAATGCTCAGATAAACTAAAAGACATTAATGCTAAAAATCTTGCTAGTGAACTAGGTACAGATGAATATACAATTGATACAATTTTAAAAAGTTTTGCTAAAGCCCATCGTGATCCCCGTGATGAAATGGAAAAACCAATACTAAAAAGTGATATTTTAGAAATTAAAGACTTAAAAATTAATGATAAACTCGAAGGAACAGTTCGCAATGTAGTAGATTTTGGTGCTTTTGTAGATATTGGACTTCATAATGATGGCCTTATTCACATTTCTAAAATGAGTAAAAATTATATAAAACATCCAAGTGAAGTTTTAAAAGTTGGTGACATTATTAGTGTATATGTAATTGGAATAGATAAAGAAAAAGAAAAAGTACAATTATCACTTTTTAAGGAAGATTAAAAGTCTTTCTTTTTTCATATAATTAAATGGTGATAATGTTGAATATTAAAAATACAATAATTGATTTTTTATATGATAAAAATTATTTTATTACAATGTATGAAAACTTTTTATATATTTATAATTTTCAAGAGATAATAACATTAACAAATGAACTTATAATGCTTTCTATAGAAAATTTTAAAATTAAAATAACTGGTAGTGATTTAAAGATAAAAAAAATAAATAGTAGTGAACTTTTAATCGAGGGTAATATTATTAGCATAGGAAAAATTTATGAATAGTTATATCCTTATTAAAAGTAAATTTAAAATAAATGATATTATACTTAAGTTAAAACAAATTAATATTGATATATATTTAATATATACTGAAAAAGGTTATACATTTGTTAAAATTAATTATATGGACTTTCCAAAAGTGCAAAAGTATTATAAGTATTTAAATTTTAAAGTAGTAAGATTTTATGGTAAAAAATATTATTCATTTATTTTAAAAAAATATTATTTAGTATTTATAAGTTTTATATTAATAATAGCTTTTGTAAGTTTTTTATCTTTTTTTATCGTGGACATTAAAGTAGAAAATGAAAATCCTAAAATAGTAAATTTAGTTATTCAAGAATTATCTAATAATAATATTGAAAAATTTACTTTTCGAAAAAGTTTTCAAAAACTTGAAAATATTAAGAAAAAAATTAAAAATGATAATAAAGACATAATTGATTTTATAGAAATTGAAAGAAAAGGTATGATATATATTGTTAAAGTTACAGAAAAAGTTTATGAAAGAAAAAACGAAGAAAAAGAGTATTGTAATATTTATGCAAAAAAGTCTGGTATAATTAAAACTATTACTGTTTATAAAGGAACACCTCTTATAAAACCTGGAAGTTATGTTAAAAAAGGTGATTTAATTGTAAGTGGAGATATCCTACTTAATGAAAATGTGGTATCAACAGTATGTGCAAGTGCAAAAGTTTATGCAGAAAGCTGGTATACCGTTAATGAAAAAATACCTTTAAAATATACGAAAGATACAATTACAAATAAGAAAAGAAATAATTTTATAATTAATTTTAAAGATAAGGATTATGTTATTTTAAAAGATAGACTTAAAAATTTTACCTCAAAAGAAAAACTATTATTTTCTGGTTTTGGTATAAAAATATATAAAAGAATAGATTATGAAATACTAAAAAAGGAGGAAAAATATTCCTTAAAAGATGCCGAAAAGAAAGCATTGGAGTTAGCAAAAGAAAAGGTACTTTTATCCCTTGATGAAAAAGATGAAATATTAACAGAAAAGGTTTTACAAAAAAGTATAAATGATAGTATAATGAATATAGATATTTTTATTACGACTAAAGAAAATATTGCAACTCTAAGTTAAGGAGGTACTATGATTTCAAATCTACTAAATAGCAGTTTAAAGCATGTTTGGCAGGCACTTGTTATAATTATTGTTACAGTGATTGCAAGTAGAATTTCATATAAAATATGTAATAAACAAAAGATAGTTTTATATGAAGAATTTTATATACTTTTAAGTATTACATATTTAATTATGCTTTATGAACTTGTTACTAGAGTAGATTATAATACTTTAGGGGGTGGAATAAATATTATTCCATTTGCTGAAATACTTAGATATAAAATTAGTAGTCATCTATTTTTACTTAATGTTATTGGTAATATTTTACTATTTGTACCTTTTGGGTTTATTATTTCTTCGTATGTTAAACCAAATAAGTTTTATTTACCGGTGTTAATTTCATTTTTAGTAAGTATTACAATTGAGTTTGTTCAACTAAATATTGGTAGAAGTTTTGACGTTGATGATATCATTTTAAATACAATTGGAGCAACATTTGGTTATTTAATTTATAAAATTATTAATAAAATGCCTATTTTTAAGAAAAAATACATTAATTATTTGATTTGCATAGGAATTTTAGTTATAATATTATTGTATTTTTTGAAGGTTATGGGGAATGTATGAATAAATTTAAAATAACAGATACAGTAAATTATAAAAAATATGGTATAGTAAAAAAAGTATTAAAAAGATGCTTAAAAATGGAAGGTGTTCATAACTCTTTTTTTGAGGTCATTTTAGTGGATAATAATACTATTCAAAAAATTAATAAAGAGTATCGTAATATTGATAGAGTAACTGATGTAATATCGTTTGCTTTTGAGGATAATGATAAAGATTTGTATAATGGAATTAGGATGCTCGGAGAAATTTATATATGCATTCCTAGAATGAAAGAACAAGCAGTAATGTATGGACATTCTGAAACTAGAGAGATTGCCTTTTTAGCGGTTCATGGGCTATTACATTTGCTTGGCTATGATCATACAAAATCAAAAGAAGAAGAAAAAATAATGTTTGGGAAACAGGAGTTGGTATTAAATGGATTTAATAAAACGAAAAGGTGAAAAAGTAGGACCTATTAAAGATGTAATGCATAAATTTAAATATTCATTTCAAGGATTTTTATATTGTTATACACACGAAACAAGTTTTATATTTGAAACTATTGGTGTTATAGCAATAATTATATTTGGCATTATTTTTAAAATTACTTTTATGCAATGGATTTTTGCACTTATAAGTATGCTTTTAATAATGGAGATAGAGTTTTTAAATACAGCAGTTGAGGCAACAGTGGACCTTGTTACACAAGAGTATCATCCACTTGCAAAAATAGCTAAAGATTGTGGTTCTGCAGCAACATGTATGGCTACATTTATGGCTTTAATTGTTAATAGTATTATTTTTATTCCTTATATTATAGAACTATTTAAGTAGGTTTATTATGCGAAGTGGATTTGTAAGTTTAATAGGAAGACCAAATGTAGGTAAATCTACACTTCTTAATGCATTAATTAATGAAAAAATTGCGATAACTTCGGATAAAGCTGGTACAACAAGAAATGTAATTCAAGGTATTTATAATGAAAAAGATTATCAAATAGTTTTTGTTGATACTCCAGGTATTGCTAAACCAATTAATAGACTAGGTAGAGTACTTAATAAAAAAGCAAAAGAAATGGTTGATGATGTTGATGCAATACTTTTTGTAATTGATGGAAAAAAAGGTATTGGTCCTGGTGATAAATATATCTTAAATATGCTTAAAACAGTTGAATTACCCGTTATTTTAGTTATAAATAAGATTGATCAAATATCTGATGAAATACTTCTTTATACAATAAATGAATATAAAGATTTATATCCATTTTCAGATATCGTACCAGTGTCTGCGGTTACTCATGATAATACAGATAGATTGATTAAGGTTATAAAAAAATATTTAACTGATGAAGTAAAATATTATGATGATGATATGATTACCTCGAATACGATGAGTTTTATGGTCGGAGAAATTGTTCGTGAAAAACTTTTAAATGATACTATTGAAGAAGTACCTCATTCAATTGCTTGTAACTGTATTGGTTACCATGAGAAAAAAGATGTTGTTAATATTTTAGTTGATATAATCGTAGACCGTGATTCAATCAAAAAAATAGTTATTGGTAAAGGTGGAAGTAGACTTAAAAAAGTTGGTATTGAGGCACGCGAGGAAATAGAAAGATTAGTAGGTAAGAAAGTTTATATAGAACTTTATGTTAAAACAATTAAGAATTGGAAAGATAAAGAAAAGTACTTATTAGAATTAGGTTATTTAAATAATGAATAAAATTTTATATTTTTCATCAATATATAATTAGAAAGGATGAAAATATGAAAGCAAAAGAGGCTTGGGATAAATTTAAAAATTCTGGCAAAATTGAAGATTATTTAAATTACAAAAAAGAAAGTAAAGGAAAATAATATGCTACTGGAAGTTGAGGGTATAGTATTAAGTGAAACACCTTATGGTGAAACAAGTAAAATAATTAATTTATATACAAAAGAAAAAGGGCTTATAGGAATAATGTGTAAAGGCGCTAAAAGTATGAAATCTATGTTTAGGGCAAGCACACAGGTATTATCCTATGGCGTTTTTAATTTGCATTATAAAGCAGGTAAACTTTCGACTTTAACAGGTGTTGATATAATAGATCCCCTTATAAATATTAAAGAAGATTTAAAAAAGATTACAACCGCATTTTATTTAATTAAACTTATTACCCAAGTTTTAAAAGATACTCAAGATTCAAAAATTTATGATTTATTTATAAGTACTATTTTAAAAATAAATGAAGGTTTTGATGAAACAGTTCTTTGTAATATTTTAGAAATTAAACTTCTTCCTTTTTTAGGAGTTACTCTTTGTCTTGATGGTTGCATTAGATGTGGTTCTAAAAAAGAAATTGTAACAATAGATGCATCATATGGTGGCCTTATTTGTAAAAATTGTTATCGAAATGAACAAATTATTGATTTAAGGGTAGTAAAACTTTTAAGAATGTATTATTATATAGATATAGGCTCGATAGAAAATATTAAAGTAGATGCCAAGTTAAAAAAGATTATCAATAAATTTTTAACTGACTATTATGATTCTTTTACAGGGCTTTATTTGGATAAAAAGGTGTTAGAGTTTAAGGAGTAGTAATGACAGATTTAACTTTATTTTATGGGACAATGGAAAGTGGTAAAACAACAAAACTTTTACAAGATAATTATAATTATCGTAAACACGGACACAAAGTTTTAATTATAAAACCTTTGATAGATTTAAAGGGTGGTAATACAGTTGTTAATAGAACAAATGAGTTTGCTCCAGTAGATATACTTTTAGCAAATGATGAATCAATATTTGATGATAAATATTTACCACTTATTAAAGGTACTGAGGTTATACTTGTTGATGAAGCACAGTTTTTAACAGAAAAACAAATAATTGAATTTTGGATGCTTGCTCATAAAATAGGTATTACAGTTATATGTTATGCTCTTAAAAGTGATTTTAAAGGAAGACTTTTTAAAGGTACACAAGCTTTAATTGGATTTGCCGATAGAAAAAACGAATTAACAGTAAATTGTAAATGTGGTGAAACAGCAGTATTTAATGCAAGAATGGTTAATGGCAGTTTTGTTTTTGATGGTGATGAAGTTGCTATAGATGGTCTTGATAATGTTTCTTATATTCCACTTTGTTCAAGTTGTTATTTTAATGAAGTTATTAGTAGTGAAACAAAAGAGAAGGTTATTACATATAAAAAGGTTCTTAAAAGATATAAAAAAGATGATGAAAGTAGGTAGGATTTCATTTTTTTATTTTATACTTATTGTGTGGAGAGAATATGAAAAATTATATTTTAATGCAATACTTTATTCAAAACATATTAAATGGAGCAAATTATTATAATGGAGTGATTAATGTAAAATTTAGTAATGAGGAAATTATCAACGCTAATGCTAGTAGTTTGATAAAATGTGTAGCGAGTTATTTTAATTTAGATAACTTTTATCCTGAAGTAAAAGATTTAAAATTAGATAAAGCATTATATGATTCATTAAAAAATGATTTTGATTTATATAAAAAAGATAATGTTGTTAACGCAGAATTAGATAATAATTTAAAAGAATATTTAAATACTTTAGATAGTAAGAAAATTCATTTAGAATTAAAAAAGTATTATCAAAATAGATTAACGAATATTGAAGTTATAAAATATATTAAGAAACTAATTGATGACCAAGATTTATATAATTATGATAGGTATTTAAATTACACAAAAGAGCAATGTGAAAAAGGAATCAAAACATTAACTGAAATATTTAATATTCTTGATAAAGTTGAATTTGAAATAAATGATTTAGGTATAAAAGAAAAATCAATTACATTTGAAGTTGGCTCATATGAATATGAGAATATAAGTCCTTGTTTAAACTTTGATGAATATGATATAAGTTTTTATAAAAGGGTATTAAATTTATTAAAGAAAATGTTAAAAAATTTTGGTAAATAATGAAAGTTGTTAGAAAAACGCACAACTTTTAGTCAAAAGTCGTTAGAAAAACGTGAAACATATTGATTTTAATCTTACAATTAGGTATATTTTAATTAAATAGGAGGAAAAGATGGAGCAAATATATAATAAATTAGTTAGAGATAAAATTCCAAACATAATAAAAAATAATGGTGGAGAGCCTTATACAAGGATTTTAAGTAATGATGAGTATATTGAAAATCTTAAAAAAAAGTTAATTGAGGAATGTAATGAAGTAATGTTTGCTAAAACAAAAGAGGATACTTTAGAGGAACTTGCAGATACTTTTGAGGTAGTAAGATCACTTGCAAAAGCATTAGGTTATTCTTATGAAAACTTAATTGATGCAGTGGAAAATAAAGCCACTAAAAGGGGTGGATTTAATAAAAAAATATTTCTAGAAAAAGTGATAGAAAAGGACTAAAAATTGTTGTAAAAAAACAAATAATAGTTTATAATAACTTTAGCGATGACGGGGTTGGAATCCTAGAGCTATAAATTATAAAAGTGATTCCTTTGGGAATAATTAGGGTGGAACCGCGGATTATATTCGTCCCTAAATTATTTTTTAAAGGAATTTTTTTGTTTAATGGAGGTATTATGGAAAATTTAACAATGGAAAAGCTTACTAATTATTGTAAGAATTATGGATTTATATTTCAAGGAAGTGAAATATATGGAGGTTTAGCAAATTCTTGGGATTTTGGTCCTCTTGGAGCTGAACTTAAAAGAAATATTAAAAATGCTTGGCTTAAAAAGTTTGTAACTGAGGATGAAAACAATGTTTCACTTGATAGTGGAATACTTATGAATCCTAAAGTTTGGGAAGCAAGTGGACATTTAAAAACTTTTGCAGATCCTTTAGTAGATTGCAAACATTGTAAAACAAGATATAGAGCAGATAAGTTAATCGAAGACTATACTAATGGAAAAGAAACTGGCGATGGATGGAGTAATGAAAAACTTGTTGATTTCATTAAAGAAAATAAGATTACTTGTCCAAAATGTGGTAAAAGTGATTTTACAGATATAAGACAATTTAATTTAATGTTTAAAACTTTTCAAGGTGTAACTGAGGAAGCTAAAAGTACAATTTATCTAAGACCTGAAACTGCTCAAGGTATATTTGTTAACTTTTTAAATGTTCAAAGAAGTATGCGTCTTAAAGTACCTTTTGGAATTGGTCAAGTAGGTAAGAGTTTTAGAAATGAAATAACTCCAGGAAACTTTATATTTAGGGTAAGAGAGTTTGAACAAATGGAACTTGAATTTTTCTGTAAACCAGGTACTGAACTTGAATGGTTTAAATTTTATAAAGAAAAATGTGTAAACTTTTTAAAGGAAATTGGTATAAAATCAGAAAATATTCGTTTAAGAGATCATGCCAAAGAAGAACTATGTTTTTATTCAAATGCTACAACAGATATTGAATATAACTTCCCATTTGGTTTCGGTGAACTTTGGGGAATTGCCTCAAGGACTGATTACGATTTAAAACAACATGAAAAATTCTCTTGTGAAAATTTAAAATATTTAGATCCTGAGACTAATGAAAAATATATTCCATATGTTATAGAACCATCACTTGGTGTTGAAAGATTATTTTTAACAGTACTTTGTGATGCTTATAATGAAGAAGTTTTAGAGGATGGTACAACTCGTGAAGTACTTAAACTTCATCCATATTTAGCTCCATATAAAGTAGCTGTACTTCCACTTGTAAAGAAATTTCATAGTGAAAAAGCTAGAGAAATATATAAAAAGTTAATTAAAGAATTTAACTGTAGTTATGATGAAACAGGTAATATTGGTAAACGTTATAGAAGATCTGATGCTATTGGAACACCTTTTGCAATAACAATTGATGATGAAACAATTAATAATAATACAGTTACTTTAAGAAATCGTGATACAATGGAGCAAATTACTTTAAATGTTAATGAAGTTGCTTCATATATTAATGAAAAAATAAAATTTTAGAAAGGAAAATATTTATGAATAATAAAATGACAGAAAAAATTACACCAAGAGATGTAGATTATGCACAGTGGTATACTGATGTAGTAAAGATAGCAAGATTATGTGATTATACTGATGTAAAAGGTTGTATGATTTATTTACCAAATGGACAGGCTATTTGGGAAAATATTCAAAATAATATTGATAAAATGTTTAAGGAAACTGGAGTTCAAAATGTATATCTTCCAATGCTTATTCCAGAAAGTTTACTTCAAAAAGAAAAAGATCATATAGCGGGATTTGCTCCTGAAGTTGCTTGGGTAACTATGGGTGGAAATGAAGAACTTGAGGAAAGAATGTGTATAAGACCTACAAGTGAAACTCTTTTCTGTAACTATTGGCAAAAAGAAGTTAAATCATATAGAGACTTACCTAAAATTTATAATCAATGGTGTTCTGTACTTAGATGGGAAAAAACAACTAGACCATATCTTCGTAGTCGTGAATTTTTATGGCAAGAGGGTCATACAATTCACTCTACTAGTAAAGAAGCTATGGAAAGAACTTTACAAATGCTTGATGTTTATACAACATTTTGTAAAGATTATCTAGCAATTCCAATGGTTACTGGTCAAAAGACTCCGTCTGAAAAATTTGCTGGTGCCGAAAATACTTATACAATGGAAGCAATGATGCATGATGGTAAAGCTTTACAATCAGGAACAACACATTATTTTGGACAAGGATTTGCCGAGGCTTTCAATATAAAATTTTTAAATAAAGAAAATAAACTTGAAACTGTTTATGAAACTTCTTGGGGAATATCTACTAGACTGATTGGAGCTTTAATTATGGTTCATGGTGATGATAATGGTTTAGTTCTTCCTCCAAAAATTGCTCCAGTTCAAGTTATTATAGTTCCTATTGCCTCTCATAAAGAAGGTGTTATGGAAATATCTAATGAAATTTATGAAGATTTAAAAGCAAAAGGAATTAGAGTAAAACTTGATGATAGTGATAAAACACCTGGATTTAAATTTAATGAAAGTGAAGTTCAAGGAATTCCGCTTCGTATAGAAGTTGGACCAAGAGATTTAGAAAATGGAGAAGTTACTTTAGCAGTTAGATTTACTCACGAAAAAGAAGTTGTAAAACTAGAAAATATATGTGATGAAGTAACATCTAAACTTGAAGTAATTCAAAAAGGAATGCTAGAAAAAGCAACACAGTTTGTAAATAGTCATATTTATGAAGCAAAAACAATGGATGAAATGATTGAAATTGCTGGCACTAAAGAAGGATTTATAAAAGCTGATTGGTGTGGAGAAGAAGAGTGTGAAGACAAAATAAAAGAACTTACTGGTGGTGCAGGAAGTAGATGTATTCCTTTTGAGGATAAACTTATTACTGGAAAATGTATTTGTTGTGGTAAGGATGCTAAACATAATGTAATATGGGGTAAATCATATTAATATATTTTATAGGGAGTTTGAATGTTTAAAAAGAAAATTTACAATTATAAATTAAATACTTTAGGAATAGAATATTTTAAAAGAGTAACATTAAGAAGTGGTGAGATAGTGTTTATAAAAACTACTATGGATAAACCTTTTGAAATGATACTTGATGATTTTAATGAGTTTGGTAAGAAAACCAAAATATATAATGGAAATCAAAAATATTTTATGGATTGGGTAACTGGTAGAATTATTCCAGTTATGTATGAGGAAGATAAAGTTATATTAGGTCCAAGTATGGTAAGTATTCCTAAAGAAAATTTAACTGTTTGTAATGATGCAATTGCTAGTTCAATTAAAATTATTTCTTCAGAAGAAAATGTAAATCATTATGATGCTTTAACCGAAGATATAATTATTAATACATTTTTTTGTAAAAGAATAGCGGAAAGGTTAAATATTGAAGTAATTCCTTCATATCTTGTTGATGAAGAAAGATATGCTTATGAAAATAAGATTGGAATGGAAAAAGAAAAGTCAAGATAAAATTTAAAAATCTATTTTAGCATTATTGCAAAGTAGATTTTTTTTTAGTATAATTAAAGAGATACTAGGAGGGCTAAATATGGCTTTTAAATTTAAAAAATTATTTGAAGATAATGATGATGAAATGCAAAGTGTTAGTGAAGATGAATTTTATAGTATAAGTAAAGAAGATGCTGTAAAAGAGGCAGATAAAACTGGAAATAAAATGATTCTTTTAGAACCACGTGCATATTCTGAATCTCAACAAATTGCTGATCATCTTAAAAATCGTAATTCTGTTGTAGTTAATTTAAAAAGGGTTACTGCACCACAAGCAAAAAGAATTATTGACTTTTTAAGTGGATGTATTTATGCAATTGGTGGTTCAATGCAAAAAATTGGTGTTGGTATTTATTTATGTACACCTAAAAATGTAAATGTACAAGGTAAAATAACTGATGATTCAGAGAAAAAAGAAAAAGAAGATTATGAAGAAATAGATTTATAGAAAGGCATAGTCCATGGTTAAGTTTAGAACAAATATCTATGGGTACAATAAAAGTGATGTCGCTAGTTTTGTTAAGGAAGTAGCAAGTGAATATGAAAGTATCTATGAAAAACTTAAAAATGTTACTTTAGAGGCTGAAAGTTTAAGAAAAGAAAATGAAAAATATAAAAGCCTAGAAAAAACACTTAACGACACTCTTTTGCTTGCTCAAGAAACTAGTGCTAATGCTCAAAAAGCGGCTTATGCACAAAGTAAATTAATCGTGGAGGATGCTAGAAATAATGCTTCGAAGATTGTGAATAATTCATTAATTAAAGCACAAAATATTGAAAGAGAAGCTGAAGAATTACAAAGAAAAGTTATAAGTTATAAAAAAAGATTTATTGCTCTTGTTGAATCACAAGTAGATGAGATGGATAAGTTTGATGAAAGGCTGTAAAATGAAGACAAGAATTATTAGTGCGGTAGTTGCAATAGCCATCGCAATTCCATTTATTTATTTAGGAGGTTATCCATATAAAATTGCCATAGGCCTTATAGCATTATGGTCGTATAAAGAAATAATTAGTTTAAAAAAAACACATGAAAAGTTACCTACTGTACCTATGTTTTTGGGACTTTTAGGGTTACTTTTAATTGTATTTGCTAACACAACATATTCTCTTTATTATAGTGGTGTATCATATATTTATTTATCTGTATTATGTTTTGGACTTATTATACCAACATTATTTTATGATAATTATTCAATAAAGGATGCTTTTCATTTAATTGGGTTGCTTCTTTTTATTGGGCTTGGTTTTAATAGTTTAATATTAGTTAGAAATTTAGATTTAAAATTATTTTTATATTTAGTTTCAATTCCAGTTATTACCGATTCATTTGCTCTTTTTTCGGGAAAATTTTTTGGTAAAAATAAAATGTGTCCAAATATTTCCCCTAAAAAGACTTGGGAAGGATGTATCGGTGGAAGTCTTTTTGGAACAATAATTCCTTGTATTTTATATTTCATACTATTTAAAGAGTTTAATTTTATGATTATCTTAATTACATTTATTTTAACAATAATGGATCAATTAGGTGACTTAATATTTAGTAAATTAAAAAGAGAAAATAATATTAAAGATTATTCAAATATAATGCCTGGTCATGGTGGAGCACTTGATAGGCTTGATAGTACTCTTGTTATATTTTTAACATATGTAGTACTTTCATTAATATTATTATAGAAAGGAGAAAAAAATTATGCTTCCAAGTATAGGTTTATTTATTATAAAAATTTTATTATTATTATTTATTTTAGGAATAATAATATTAGTTCATGAATTTGGTCATTTCATTTGGGCTAAAACATTTGGAGTTCATATTTATGAATTCTCAATAGGAATGGGGCCTTTATTACATACCCATAAAGGAAAAAAAGATGGTATTAATTATAATATTAGAGCAATTCCTATAGGAGGATTTGTATCAATGGCTGGCGAAGTTTATGATTCTGGTGAGGTTGATGAGAACAACAAAAAGATAAAAAAAGACAAATTAATGTGTAATAAAAAATGGTGGCAAAGACTTATCATTTTAGTCGCAGGAGTTGTTAATAACTTTATTTTAGCAATAGTAATTCTATTTATTTATACACTTATTTGGGGTGGTGGAGCAATTACTCCAAAAGTATTAAATGTAGTCGAGGATAAACCAGCGGCAGCTGCTGGATTAAAATCAGGTGATGTTATAACAAGCATTAATGGTTATAATGTATCATCTTGGGATAAAGCACAAATTATTTTATATTATAAAAATACTAATGAATATTATACGTTTGAAGTAAAACACACTGATGGAACTAAAGAGGAAATTAAAATTAAACCAGAGATTATTAAAGATGAAGAAACTGGTGCAGAATCTAAATTATTTGGTATTCAAATTGATGCTGAAGATACCTCAAATGTATTTAAATCATTTGTTTATAGTATAAGAAAGTTTAACTCTATTATAAGTTCAATGGTTTATACTATATGGGGATTAATTTCAGGTAAAATTGGTTTATCTGCTTTATCAGGACCTGTAGGTATTTACGAAGCAGTAGGTGAAACAATTAATTACGGTATAAATTATTTCTTATATATTTTAGCATTCTTATCAATCAATGTTGGATTTATTAATATATTACCATTCCCAGCATTTGATGGAGGACACGTATTATTTTTAATAATTGAAAAAATTAAAGGTAGTCCAGTTAATGCTAAAATAGAAAATACTTGTCATTTAATAGGATTTATATTAGTTTTCCTTTTAATGATTGTAGTTACAATAAGCGATATAATTAAGTTATTTTAACTTAGTTATATTTTTTTTTGATAAAAATTTTACATTTGCTAATTTTTATGATAGAATACTTGTAATTTAGGGGAGTAATATGAATATTTATGATTTAGAAAAAATAAGATTAAATTTATTTGTTACTTCTGATGTTGATGAAAAAAATTTTGAATACTTTTTAAAATATAACAAAATAACTAAAGAGGAATATACATCTTTATTAAATGATTACAGACAGTTTTTAAAAAGATATAAAGTGTTAAATGAAGAACTTTCTTTTAAAGAACCTATTTCAATATATACTTTATTTGTTTATATGTATAAAAATGGTTTCTTATCTAAGGATAAATCTATCGAATTTAAAGTATTTTATAAAAAATATTTAGATATTATTAATTTATATGGAACAAATATATTTAGTGGTAAGGGAGTATGTAGACACATAGGTTCTATGCTTACAGATATTTTAAGAGAAAGTAACATAGAAAGCTATAATTATAGTAATTTGTGTTCAGTACCTTTATTATATGGACTTATTCAAAAATACTATAGGGATGTTTATAATTATCAAGGAAAACTTGATTATGTTATGAACCGCTTTTTAGTTAGATTTTTAAAAGTTAATTATATTTATGCACCACATTTAATTTCCTATGCAAGTTATGATGGTAAAAATTATTTTTTAGATCCAACAAACGAAAGAGTATTAGATTCATTTGAATTTGGTATTACTGATGACAAAGGAGTAATGCTTCCTATTTTTAAGGGAAATGGTCGTTATGATTTACTCAATGATAGAAAAAGAATGTGTGATTTAATAAATAAAAATAATAACACATTACCTAATGAAGAAGTACAAGATATTTTAAATGAATCAAATGCAAAAATATTATTACATAAAGATATGTGTGAGGACTTTTATAATGAGAATAAAGCATTTTATGAAGATATGTCTTTAAGACTTACAAAACATAAGTAATTTACAAAATGGATACTTTTGTGGTACCATTAATATGGTGATAAAAAATGGAAAATAAAAATAGTAAAAAAGAAATAGTAAAAATGCTTTTAAAAAAAGATATTAATGTAACTGATGAAGAAGATTTAATAAATATGCTTATTAATGAACCAATTAGTGTTGATACAGATAAAGAAAGTGATTTAAATAGAAGTTTTGGAGACTATTTAGCAGATAAAATAACTGAAATCGCAGGTAGTTGGCCATTTATAATTGGACTTGTTATATTTCTTCTTTTATGGATAATTCTTAATATATTTATTTTAACAAATGCAGATCCATACCCATTTATTCTTTTAAATTTACTTTTGTCTTGTATAGCAGCTCTTCAGGCACCAATTATTATGATGAGTCAAAATAGGGAAGCAAAAAAAGATAGACTTCGTAGCTCAAATGATTATAAAACAGATTTAAAAAGTGAATTAATGCTTGAGGACTTACACAATAAAATGTCTCAAATAATTAAAAATCAAAATAAAATAATTAATATTTTAACTGAAGAAGATAATAAATAATCGTATCTAAATGATATGATTTTTTTTATTTTAAAATTTATTAGATTGTAAACAATTTACATAAAAACACATGTAAAACATGTGTAAATAAAAATACTAAAAAGTGTCAAGAAAGTGTAAAATTTTAACTTTTTTTAAGAAATTTAACAAAAAAAGGAGGAAATCAGAAATTTTCCGGTAATAAGTATAGTGAAGGGAGAAAAATGATTATCTAAATCAGTAATATAATATGAATCAACAAAAAATGTATGCAAATATAACAAGACAATGGCTTAATAATAATCAAAAACTAATAAATTAATTGTTCACAAAAATGGTGATATGTTTAAATATAAGGGTAAATCATTTTTAATTGATAATCATGATGTAGTTTTAGATTTTAAAAAAGGTGAATTAGAATTTGCTGAATGGCTTTCCTCAATGACTTCAAAAAGAATAGAGGTGTTTCCACGATTTAACAAGCCAGCTAATAAAAAATCTGCTGATTTTAAAATTGGTAAAGAATATTTTGATTATAAACATACTTATGGGTGCAGTAATCAATTAATATATCATAATTTAGAAAAGGCGAAGGGTCAATCATATAACTTTATTATAAACGTTACAAATAATAAAATTAATAAACATAATATTTTAATGCAACTAAATTACACTTTTAGAAGATTAAAATGGGTTAAAATCATAGCGATAAAATCTAAGTATGGATTTTATGTATATAAAAGAAAAAATCAGTAACCGTAGTGAAAAAGGTCACCGCGATTACTGATTACAAATTAATTATATAATTTTAATTGTGCTTTGTCAACAAGTTTAGAATTTATTAGAGTGTAAATTGATTTACATAAAATTATATGTAAAATATATGTAAATAAGAATATTAAAAAACGTCAAAAAAGTGTAAAATTTTAACTTTTTTTAAGAAATTTAACAAAAAAAGGAGGAAATCAGAAATTTTTCGGTAATAAGTATAGTGAAAGGAGAAAAAAGATATGACATAGAAGAATTTTAAAAGTGTCAAAAAAGTGTAAAGTAAAAATTTCAGCAATAAAGGAGGAATTAAAAATGCAAGAAATTAATCAAAAAATTACATTTTCTACAACTGGAGATGTAGACTATGAAAAAGTAAGAACTGGACAAATACCTAAAGAAATTTTAAGTGAGGTATTTGATAATATCTTAGAGCATTATGATGTGCCAAGGGAGAATTGCCATGAAATTGGTATTAGAATTAATGAAATAGAACCACCAGAATTTATCGATTATGACGATGATGAAAGATTCTTTGAACTTTTAATCAAACTAATATTTAATAAAAAAGAGGAGGAAAAATATGATGATAATTAGACTTTTAATGAAACTTATTCGAAGATATAGTTTTATAAGATTTATTTAAACAATAAGTTAATTGCAAAATAAAATAATAAGTGCTATACTAGGCATATGAAAAAGAAGTTTGAATGTTTTATATTAAGTTTTATTAGTGCTTTTACATTATTTTTTAATTTTAAAAAATTGTATTTAGGAAAAAATCCTTTTAGTATTTTAAATATAGTTTTGATAGTTTTATTTACTTTTATATTCTATATTTTTTATGCTAAAAATGATTATAAAAATATTAGTAAAGAAGATAAAATACTTTTACCAATGTTTTCTATCTTTGTTTTAGTCGGTCAAAGTTATAGAGATGTTGGCTCTCTTAGTATCTTATTTAGAAAGTATATGTTCTTTTTTACAATAATAAGATTTATTGGATTTTATAATATTTTAAATCTATTTATGATTTATATAAAAAAGACTATTTCAATTTTTGAAAATAAATTTAATTTAAAAGATAATAAATTTATAAAATTATTTAATAAACATCCATTTTTAGTTAGTCTTTTTGTACTTATATTATGTTATAGCATTTATTATATAGCATATTATCCTGCAGTATTATCGCCAGATCCTAGTAATCAAATAAAACAGGCATTTAATGTAAGAACAAAATATGTAGATTATTCAATTCAAATTGATCCAAAAGTTAATTTAACTAATCATCATCCAGTACTCCATACATTGATGTTAGGTTATTCAGTTAAACTTGGAAGACTTCTTGTTAATGATAACTTTGGCTTATTTATTTATACTTTTTTTCAAGGATTGTTTTTAGTTTTAACACTTTCTTACTCAATTTCTTATTTAAAGAAAAAAGGTGTAAGTAATAAATATTTACTTTTAATGTTATTATTATATGTTATAATGCCTTGTTTTCCATTTTATGCAATTAATACAAATAAAGATGTTTATTATTCAATTCTTATGATTTGGCTAACAATATTTTTAATTGAATTTATTGAAAAATTCAAAAATAAAAAAATTGAATTTAAATGGTTAATATTATCTTTTGTATTAATGATGTTTATTTGTTTATTTAGAAATAATGGTATTTTCTTATTATTATTATTACTTCCATTTATGTGTAATTATAGTAAAATTAATAAAAAAAGAATAATTTGTTTAGTATTTGCTATATTTATAAGTTATATTTCTTATTCTAAAATACTTTTACCTGCACTTCATATAACTGGGACAACGGTTAGGGAAGTATTATCAATTCCTTTTCAACAAACTGCTAGATATATAAAATACCACGAAGAAGACTTAACCGAAGAGGATAAAAAAAATATTTCAGGACTTCTTAACTATGATATTATTAAAAGTAAATATAAACCAAAATTATCTGATCCAGTTAAAGCAACTTTTAACAAATATGCTACAAAAAAGGATTTTGTTAATTATGCAAAAACTTGGCTAAAAGGATTTTATACTCATCCATTTACCTATATAGATGCAACACTTAATAATATTTATGGCTACTTTGATATTGGTGATTTAAATTGGTATTTATACACCAAATTTGATAAAAGAATTACTGAAAATAATTTAGTGGATTATCATTTTAATAGTTTTAAACATTTGCGTTCTTTCTTATCTGGATATGGAAATGCTTATAGATGTTTACCAGTTATTGGCTTATTTGTAAATATTGGCTTTAATGTTTGGATAGTTATAGCTATGACTGTTTATTTAATAAAACAAAATAAAAAGAAATATTTAATAGTTATAAGCCCAATGCTTGTCGCAGTATTTTTTTGCATACTTAGTCCTGCGAATAACTATTTTAGATATGCACTTCCATTTATATTCCCAATGCCCCTTGTTATAATGTATTTATTAAATTTAAAAAAGATAGAAAAAGTTAAATAAATTTCTATCTTTTTAATTTACTAAATATGCGTGAACAACAAGTCTTGATGTATCACTTTGACAAGTTGATAGGGTAAGTATTTTTGCATTTTCATCAAGGCTTACGTTAAAATCATAAATACTACGGTCCTTAATAAGTTTTATAAAGTTTAATTTTTCTTCATTATTTTCAAAATTAGTAGTTAAATAATCAGTTGTTGTTGGAATAATATATATTGAAAATATTTTATATTTATATGAACCATATAGAGTATCAAACGTAATAGTTTGGTTTTTTTCATTTGTATACCAATTTTTATATAATACTTTATTTAAAGTACCAAACATAACACCATTTAAAAATCTATTGTGTCCATATAAAATTATATTATCATCAATTTTTGTAGCATTATTTGTATAATCCATATAAATCCATCCGTTTGGATCTTTTTCTTTATATAAATTATGAGTTAAATAATATTCATTATCAATACTTTTAGTTACAGCATAATCAATGTTAGTTTCATTAACTTTAACCCAGCCAACAACATCAGGATTAATTGTTGTAAGAGAGTACAAATAATTATTTTTTATTTCTAAACCATTTAATGTTCTATTAGAGTTTTCTTCGTTTATATCTTTAGCATTGATATAATCAATTACTTCATTTTGAATTTTGCTTACTTTCATCATTGACCTATAATTATCATAAAAAACATATATAAAAGAAAATAAGATTATAGCAAGTATTACTAAAGCAATCATTCTAAGAACTGCATTATTTGTTTCACTAGCAATATTATTTTCAATATATTCATTAGAATATTTTAATTTAAATGATATTTTATATTTCTTTTTTATTAATTTATTATTCTTTTTTAAATATTCAATTACATTTGGATCATGTTCATTACCATGTAAAATTATTTTAATATTTTTTTGATTATTATTTTTAAGTATTTTTATTACAGTTTCTAAATCCTCTTTATTAAGTTTATTAATATGAATTATTTTTAAATTTTTATTTATATCACAAAATGTATTGAAATTTTGAATGTCTTCATTAGAAAATGGAAATTCTAAATAAATATTATTTTTATAATATATTGATGAGTATGTATTAAGATTATTTGTTTCCATAAACTTTGAGGTAAATAATATTTCACTTCTTGATTCTGGAATATAACCATGTTTATCAAGTAATTCAAACATATATTGAGGAATGTATTCAAAACTAATATATTTTATATTGTTAATTTTACATAATTTTTCACATAATTTATAAGGCATTATTTCATCAGATTCTAAATATAATGAATTAATTTCTTTGAATCTTGATAAAAGTGGTAAGAATATGTAAAGTACTTCGAGTGATTGAAAAGATAGAGTAGTAATAGAGTAAGTTTTTATTAACTCATTAAAAAAAGTACAAATTATTTTTTGATTTAAGAAAATATATTCATCACTAAATACTAGTTCATTGTTACTAATTACGTTAGTATTAAGCATATTTTTATAATCTGGATTAAGTTTTTTTCTAGTAATAAAACATAATCTATCATTTTTAATCTTTACTAATATCTTCACAAACAACCTACCTTATATTAATTATGATAACACAAAACTTTACATTTTAATATAATTTTTTAAAAAAATATATTGTTTTTTAGAATTTTATGATATAATTAGGTCATAATAAAGATAGGAGAGTTGATGGATGAAAAAGTTTTTTAGTTATTTACTAGTTATGGGAGCCTTTTTATGTATGCCTTTAGTTGTTAGAGCAGCTTACAAAGAAACAATTAATGTTCCAGGTAATGCAGGTGATTTTACTACAACTACACTTTCTTCAGGAGATGAACAAAGAACTTACAAAATTATGATTATTCTTGAAGATAATACTGAAAATCATAAGGTTACTCAAAAAACTGTTAAATTCACTTTAGGAAAAGCAATTACTGAAGCTAAATGCTCTGACTTTGGTGAATACGTAACTGATGGTGGTACTGTTACTAAAAATTCAGATGGTACATCTACATTAAGTTGTACATTTGATAAAAATGGTTCAACTGATACTGGTAATAATTTCCAAATTGGTTCATTAGTAGTAACTGTTAAAAAAGATTCTGCTGATGAAGATTGTTCAATCGGAGTTGAAAATGGAAATTCTACTGGTACTAAAAATCCAGAAACTGGTGCTAGCCTTCCTTTAACAATTGTAGCTATAGGACTTGCTGTTGGTACTGGTGTATATTTTGGAACTAAAAAAAGAACAAAACTTTATAAAATTTAATTGATTTGTAATTTTTAATCTACCTTTATGGTAGATTTTTTTATGAAAAGACTTTATATATAAAATAATTTATGTTAAAATAAACGAGAAGTGGTGATATTATGGAAAGAAATTTTACAGAACAAGAATTAGTTAGAAGAAATAAACTTGAAAATTTAGTAAATCTAGGTATTGATCCTTTTGGACATAGATTTGAAAGAACTGGTTATGCTTTAGATATAAAAGAAAAATATCAAGATATTACTCATGATGAATTTGAAAATAGAAATGATATTGAGGTTGTTGCCGGAAGAATTATGTTTATAAGGAAAATGGGTAAAGCATCATTTTTCTCAATTAAAGATAGAACTGGTAATATTCAAATATATATTTCAATTAATGATGTAGGTGAGGAAACTTATAACTTATTTAAAACAGCTGACCTTGGTGATATAGTTGGTGTTAAAGGTAAAGTTATGAAAACCGGTACTGGAGAAGTAACTATTAAATGTTTAGAATATACTCATTTAGTTAAAGCACTTAAACCATTACCAGAAAAATTTCATGGACTTACTGATATTGAAGAAAGATATAGACGTAGATATGTTGATCTTATTATGAATGAAGAATCAAGAAAAGTTGCCTATACTAGACCTAAAATTATTAGATGTATTCAAAACTTTATGGATAACCTTGGTTTTACTGAGGTAGAAACACCTGTACTTCAAACACTTCTTACAGGAGCTAGTGCAAGACCATTTATAACACATCATAATACACAAGATATTGATATGTATTTAAGAATAGCCTTAGAACTTCCTCTTAAAAGATTACTTGTTGGTGGTATGGAAGCTGTTTATGAAATAGGTAGAACTTTTAGAAATGAAGGTATGGATCCTAAACATAATCCAGAGTTTACTTTAATGGAAGCTTACCTTGCATATTCTGACCTTGAGGGTATGATGGATATGACTGAAAAAATGTATCAAGAAATTGCTACAAAAGTTATTGGTAAAATGGAATATAATTGGTGTGGTTATGATATTAATTTAACTGGACCATGGAAAAGAATAAGTATGGTTGACTCTATTAAAGAGGTAACTGGTATTGATTTTTCTAAAGAAATGACAGTTGAAGATGCTTTAAAGCTTGCTAGTGAGCATCAAATTGAAGTTCAAGAGCATGAACATACAGTAGGACATATTATAAATTTATTCTTTGAAAAATATGTTGAGGAAACTTTAATCCAACCAACATTCCTATATGGTCATCCAGTAGAGATAAGCCCTCTTACAAAAGCAAATCCAACTGATCCAAGATTTGTAGAAAGATTTGAATTATTTATTGGTGGTAAAGAATTTGCTAATGCTTATACAGAGTTAAATGATCCAATTACTCAACTTGATAGATTCGAAGAACAACTTAAAGAAAGAGATCTTGGTAATGATGAAGCAAATGATATTGATATGGACTTTATCGAAGCTCTAGAATATGGTATGCCTCCAGCTGGTGGAATTGGTTATGGTATTGATAGACTTGTAATGTTATTTACAGAACAAGATTCAATTAGAGATGTAATCTTATTTCCCACAATGAAAAATATTAATAAATAATTATAAAGTGGTATGTAAAAAAGTACTGCTTTTTTAATGGAAAAATTTATAACAAAAAAATTTAATTAAAACCTTGCAATCCCAGTATTTACCTTGTTCGTATTTTCCTAAATTATATAGATTTGAGAAAACTTATCCTCATATTTACGTATCTTACTATTAAATAATACCATTAATTTTTAAAAAAATCTAGTACCATATCCCATAAAATGGGCATCGATTTTTCCTATATCTATATAATTTAGGAAAACTTATAGCCATATTTATGTAGGATTGGAGTATATATGAATAAAAAAATAAAAATAGGACTATTTGCATTAATTATTTTGGGAACTATTACATTATGTTTAACTTATAAAAGTGATGATAAAATAATTAAAACTAAAAAAAGAAAACAAAATAATTTAGCAATAATGATTAAAGAAGATGGTGCAACTGATTATACAAAATCAAATTCAAAAGATATTCCAAAAGGTGATTATGTATTAAATAGAGATAAAAGTTATTGTAAAAACAATGGTAAAATAGGTAATTATGATAGCTCTTTAGGTAAGGTAAGTTTTTCATTTATAGGTACTGATAGTTGCTATTTATATTTTGATTATAAAGAGTCAAAAGAATTATATAAATTAATTGCTAAAAGATATAACAGCAATGATACATATGTAAAACTATATAATGAGTCAGATGCCAGCACATATGCAAATCCAGTATATTATTTTAATGGAGCAGTAGAAGATAACAATGTCCTTTTTGCGGGCTTTTGCTGGAAGATAGTAAGAACGACTGAAACTGGTGGGGTTAAAATGGTATATAATGGAGTTCAAACTGATGGTTCTTGTAATAACACAGGTGTTGCTTCACAGTTAGCAAGTACAAAAGCATTTAATAGTAGTTATAATTCACCAGCATATGTAGGCTATATGTATAACACAGTTTATACATATTCATCAAAATCAATAATAAGGTCGGCAAGTTTTAGTGGCTCAAAGATAGTAGGAGATTCTGTAACGTATAGTGGTAGTACATATACACTTAATAATACATCAACATTAAGTGTATCAAGTTCAAATATAGGTGAAATGGTGGGCAAATATACATGTAATAGTAGTTCAGCTACATCATGTTCAAGACCATATTATATAGTTGGCTATAGAGGAACAACAATTTATTATTATAGTTTATCTGATGGAAATACCGATGGAACAAGTTATAGCAAAGATTATGTATTTGGTAAATCATTTACATATGCAAATGGAACATATACATTAAGTGATACAGTAGCAATTAATTCGGATACATGGATAAATAACATTAGTTCAATCAAGACTAGTATAAATACACATCATTATACATGTTTTACGGATGGAACAACATGCACATCAATTTATTACATATATTATATAGCTGATGACGAACCGTATTATATAACGCTTACAAACGGCAAATCCGTAGATGATGCATTAAATGAAATGTTATATGCAGATGATGTAAATAAAACTGATAGTACAATAAAAGCATATATAGACTCATGGTATAAAGGCAACATGACAAGTTATACTGATAAACTTGAAGATACAGTATTTTGTAATGACAGGACAATGTATAACCAATCAGCAAATGGCTGGAATCCAAATGGAGGAAGTACAACAACACCTTTAGAATTTAAAAATTATAGTACAAATTATAATTTAGCATGTACAAATGAAACTGATAGATTTAGTATGAGTAATAGTAAAGCAAAACTTACTTACCCAGTCGGGTTATTATCCGCACCGGAGGTGTGGCTAGCATATAGGAATGCCAGTTATAGTACATATTATTTGAAGACCGGCAAGTCGTACTGGCTTGCTTCCCCTAACAACTTCGCCGACTACATCGCCATCGGCAAGAACGTGTACATCACGGGTAGCATTGATGACAACAACGTCATCAATGCGTTTGGCGCGCGTCCGGCCGTTTCTTTGAAGCCTGGCACTGTGTATGCCTCAGGTGATGGGTCATATACAAATCCATTTGTGATTGGAGATGCTGTAGAGGAACCTAGTGGAAATTCTTTTGATACAGTCTTTGCTGCTAATAATACTGATATATTTCCTGAAAATGGTTTAAGATATGAAGGAGCAGATCCAAATAATTATATATGCTTAGATAATAAAAAAAGTGGTACTTGTTCAGATAGTTCATTACTATTTAGAATAATAGGCTTATTTGATGAAGATACATCGAGTGATGGAACAAATAGCAGTGGCACTAAAAAACTACTTAAAATAATAGATACAAATAATTATGGTGGAACAAGTGGAAAAGTTTGGAATTCAGCAGGAACAAATAATTGGAGTACGGCATCACTTAAAACAGAATTAAATGGACCATACTTGACTACTTTATTAGGCACATCTAATGTAAATAGTAAACTATCTAGTGCAATAGCAAATGCAAAATGGCATTTAGGAGGGGCTAGTTCATCAAATTATAATACTTTAACAGCAGAAGGTATTTATAAAGAGGAAAGAAATGCAAGTGCGATATATAGTGGTAATCCAAGTAGTATATATGCAAAGGTAGGACTCATGTACCCAAGTGATTATGGATATGCAACAGTGGGAGGTACAAATATTAACAAGTCAGAATGTAGAACAAGAGATTTATATGATTGGGATGGCTCAATATACAGTGATTGTAGGAATAATGATTGGTTGTTTATATCACAAAATAATTTTGTCAATAACGTTGAATGGACAATTACTCCTCGTTCAGATACTTCTGGCAACGTTTTACATATACGTTCGACAGGAAATGTTAGTCATCAATATAATTATATTGATGTACCCAATTTTTATTGGGCTGCACGCCCGACATTTTATCTAGATTCTAGTGTCTTAAAAATTGTTGGAGGAACAGGAACTAGTGATAACGCATATCGTATTGGTTAAAAATAGACATTAGTCTATTTTTTTTTATTTATCATAAACTTTAGTATGATTTCAATATTATGGACATTTTTAATTGTTATAGGAATTTTATATAGTTTTTTAACTGGGAATATAAATGTAATTAATGAAAGTATATTAACTAATGCAGATAAAGCTTTAAAATTAATATTAAGTTTATTTCCAACAATAGTATTATGGTCTGGAATAATGAAAATAGCGGAAAGTGCTGGAATGCTTACAAGGTTTGCTAAGTTTTTAAGACCAATCTTGTCTAAACTTTTTCCATCTGTTCCAAAAGATAATCCTTCACTTGGTTATATTGCATCTAATATTGCTGCGAATATGTTAGGACTTGGTAGTGCAGCAACACCTTTTGGATTAAAGGCAATGAGTGAACTTCAGAAAATAAATGATAAAAAAGATACTGCTTCAACACCAATGATAACTTTTTTAGTTTTAAATACTGCTGGGGTTACTATAATTCCCACAACAATAATTGCTATAAGACTTGCTTATAACAGTTTAAATCCTACAGAAATAATTGCTCCAGCATTAATATCAACGTCTTGTTCTTGTTTATCAGCAGTTTTAATTGATTATTTTATAAGGAGGAAACGAAGATGAAACTTTTTTCTATTATAGTTATTCCTTTATTTATTTTGTTTGTAGTTTTTTATGGCTATATCAAAAAAGTTGATGTGTATTCCTCCTTTTTAGAGGGTGCTAAAGAGGGAATGAAAATAGTTTATAATATTTTTCCTGCAGTACTTGCAATGGTTTTTGCAGTAAATATTTTCTTAGATAGTAATATACTTCCTTTTTTATTAAGACCCATTACTAATATTTTAAATTTACCTCCAGAAATACTTCCTATGGCTTTTTTAAGACCAATATCTGGTACAGCTTCGATGAGTATAATGACTAAAATATTTGAAATATATGGGCCGGATACATATCCAGGAAGACTTGCAAGTGTACTTCAGGGGTGTACTGATACCACAATTTATGTAATTGCTCTTTATTATAGTAGCGTAAAAATAAGTAAAAGTAGATATACTGTAGTAGTAGGCCTTTTAGCAGATTTAGTTGGACTTATTATGGCATTTGTTTTAACTAGGATTTTCTTTTGATGTATGATATAATTTTTGTGGTGAGAAATTTATGGAAAAAATTCAAAAAATAATAGCAAATAGGGGATATACATCAAGAAGAAAAGCTGAAGAGTTAATTATGCAAGGAAAAGTGTATGTTGATGGTAAAAAAGCCTCTATTGGAGATAGAATAGATGAAAATGCAAACATTTCTATTGATGGTAAAGAAATTATAGGTACAAATAATAAAGTGTATTTTCTATTAAATAAACCAAGAGGAGTAGTTTCTACAGTAAGTGATGAAAAAGGTAGAAAAACTGTTGTTGATTTTATTGATACTGATGAAAGAATTTATCCAGTTGGAAGACTTGATTATGATACAACAGGGCTTTTAATACTTACAAATGATGGTGATCTTGCAAATAAGTTAACTCATCCTAAAAATAAAATAATTAAAACATATTTAGCAAAATGTACTGGAATTATTACAAAAGAGCAAATTGATAAACTAAAAAAAGGTATTTATATTGATGATAGAAAAGTAGATATTATTGATTTTAAAGTTAAAAAAATAGATAAAGAAAAAAATGCAACATTTATTTCAATATCTATTATTGAAGGTAGAAACCATATTGTAAAAAGAATATTTGAAAGTATTGGCCTTTTAGTGGACAAACTTACAAGAACTCACTATGATTTTTTAGATTTAGGTAATTTAAAATCTGGTGAATATAGAACATTATCAATTAAAGAGGTAAAAAAACTTTATCGAAATTAAAAAATAACCCCATGGGTTATCTTTTTTAGTTACATTCTTCGCAGTGACATCCTTCATCATCGCAGTGGCAATCATGACAGTGACAATCTTCACAAGAACATTTATTTTCTTCTTCTTCAGTAATTTTGATTGCATTTACAGGACAAGAAGAAATAGCATTTTGTAAGTTTTCACTTTCAAGATTTTCTTGTGAAATAGCTTCAGAAAGGCCATCTTCATTAAAGTCAAAATGCTCACTATCAATAGCTACGCAAGCACCACAACCAATACATTTTTCATCATCAACAATTATTTTTTTCATTTATTCCTCCTTTTTCATTATAACATGTATTTGAAAAAATATGTAAAAAATTTGACAAATATCAAAAATATGATAAAATATAACCTCGTCAAAAGGGGAAAGACTATGAAAGTATATAGAATTGCAAATAGATTAGAAATAGATAAATTTTTAGAAAATAAAACATTTAGTAATGTTGGAAGTACATTTAATGAGACTTGTAAAAATAATTCTCATCATTACAAGAAAAATACTTTTTATATGCATTTTTTTGATAGTAAAGATGATATATTTTATTTTAATAGTCCTTTGAAAAGATTTTTATGTACATATAATATTCCTGATGAAGTAACTAAAGGATATTTAGGACTTGGAAAATATATTTCCAAATATGATTCAAGTAAAGAAGATTATGTTTTAGAATATGCTATTCCAAGTAAATTAATTAAATTAGAATATTTAGAAAGCATTGAAGTTTTACCAGTAAGTTATACATTTAAAGATTTTTTACAAAATGAAGACTATAATAGTCAGATGATTTATAGTAAAGAAGACACAAATTTATTAAAAATGTAATGATTTAACTTTAATAAGTTAAAAAATTATGGTATCATTAAATAGTAGAGGTGTTTTAGTATGGATGAATATGGACAAAAAATTCCAAGTAGAGCTTCGAGAAATCAAGAACTATATAAAGAAATTAGTAAAACAGAGCTTGATAATTATGAAGTTAGAAGTAATGAGGCCGTAATTGGAGATAATAAAGGTAGTATTGATGTAGAAAAAATTAAAAGTATATTAGATACTCATTATAAAGATGCTCCCAAAAGAAAAAGTATTGCTATTGAAGATGAAGAAATTGTTAAGACTAAAGCCGAAGAAACTAAAGAATATGATATTAATGTAATTTTGGATAAAGCTAGAGAAGTTAAAGAAGATGATTATGAAAAAGAAAGAAATAAAAAACTTCGTAATACAGGATTTGATATATTAAATAGTTTAGACTTTAATGAAGAAAAAGAGGAGAGTACTCATAAAGTAAGTGATAAAACAGCTGAAGAACTTGCAAATTTAATTAATACAATTTCAATAAATGAAAAAGCTATTAAAAAAGCGAGTGAAGAAAGTGATCCTCTTGCATTACTCGAAGATTTAAAAGGCAGTGATAATACTGAAGTTATCGAAGGAATTCATGATGATAATGAAAAAACAAAAGAAACTGTTTTCGAAGAAATTAATAGTAATGAAGTAAAAGAAAATACAACAACATTAGATAAGTCATTTTTTACAGAATCTACAAAGTTTAAAAAAGAAGATTTTGATGACTTTTCTGATATTGAAGATAGTAAATCATCAGTATTTGTAAAAATAATCATAGTTTTATTAATACTTGCTTTTGTAGCAGGAATAGTTATTTTAGTAAAATCATTTTTATAACATATAATTTAGTATGAAATTAAAAGAAAGACTTAAAAGAAAATATTATATTTTGATAACCTTTTTAATAAGTCTTTTTTTGTTTATTATAATTTTTAGTTTATATAGTAAAAAACTAAATCCTAAATTAAATGATTATATTGATTTTTTAGTTAAGGATGAAATATATAAGAAAGTTATTAAAAGTAATAATTTTATAACCAATGAAGAAGTTAATGATATTTTATATATTGATAAAAATAAAAGTAATGAAATAGTTTATTTAGATTATAATATGGATAAAACTTATAAATTGTTAAATAAATATATTGAAAGTTTAAAAAAAGATAATTCTAAAAGTAAGATTTTAACAGTACCTTTTTTTATAGCAAGTGATAATATTATTATTTCTTCGTTAGGTCCAAAAATAAAATTTAAATATGAAATAATAGATAATGTAAAAGGTAAAATTAAAACTAAAGTTACTGATTTTGGAGTTAATAATGCTCTTGTAGAAATGTATTTTGAACTTGAAATAGGGTATTTAGTTGTTATTCCTATGAATAAAAAAGAAAGTGTTTTAAAAACAGAAATCTTAATCTCTTCGAAAATTATTAATGGAAAAGTACCAACATTTTATGGAAAAAATATCTTTAAAGAAAGTAGTGTAAGTACTTCCAATTAAAAAAAAAATATGCTATACTTAATAATAGGTGAGAGTATGAAAAATGGTGTGTTTATTAGCGAAGCATTTACTAGTGTAATTAATGATTATTTAAAGGGTAAGTCACATCCTGAGGGTGTAACATATAATACCTTTTTAGTTGTTGTAATAAGACTTCTTACACTAATTTATGATGAACTAGATATATTAAATCCTTTTTATTTAAATAATGAGCAAGCTTTAAATGATAACTTAGAAAAGTATGGATATTCATATAATAATATTTGTACATTTAAAAGAGCCTTTAACCATTTTTATGAAAAAGAAAATTCTGAAGACTTTATTAATATACAAAAAATGCTTATAGATATGTTTGCTCTTAAGAAAAAAAGTATGGATTTAAAAGAAAGTGAAATAGATAGTTTTAAAGATTTATTATATACAGTAAAGTCACCTAATCCATTAATAACATCTTATAACTTTTTAATGGCAAAAGATGTTAATGAAATAGAAAATTATTTTGAAAAAATAGTTAAAGAAAATGTTTATAAAAAGAAAGAAAGAGAAAAGAGAAAATTAAATATAGATGCTTATGAAATTTTAAAATATTCTTTAGAGGATATTAATAAAATGGATGCTGATCAGCTTGATGAAGTAAATAAAAAGGTATATAATTATTTTGATATTAATGAAAATGCAATTAATAAAGATTATTTACTTGATAAGGCAGTATTTGATTTTAATAATCCAAAACCATCATTTTCCACAGGTAATGGATATGTAGATATTTTATTAATACTTTCTATAGTGGTAACACTAGGACTAGTAATATTCTTATTAACAATATTTGTTTTTTAGGGGGATAAATGAAAATAACAATTAATAATAAAACATATGAAGTAATAAAAAATGAAAAAGATGCAATAGATGAAGAAGTTTTAAAAGAGGCAATAACTGAATACTTTGAAAATTTTGATTTTATAGTAGGTGATTGGGCTTATGGAAAACTTCGCTTAAAAGGTTTTAACGATAAATCAAATAAAAATTTTAAACCAATTAATGATATAAAAAATGTTGACAATTATATTAAAAAATATTGTGCATATGGTTGTAGATATTTTATTTTAAAAGTTATTGAAAAAAATTAATGATTTTGTTATAATTTAATTATCATATGAAGGGATTGATATAGATGAGTAAGATTAGGGTAAATTTAACAAGTGGAAATGTTTTTGAAAAACCATTAGTAACTTGTTTTCAAGGGACAAGTGCAAACTATGTTGTTTTTGATAATGAAATGAATGGTTCAATGGGACTTCCAATTATTTGTATAAGTAAATTAAATGGAAATAGATTAGAAAAGATTTTTGATCAAAGTGAATGGGCTAGTGTAAAAGAAAATTTAAAATCAATTATAAGTGGTTCAACTCTTATGTATTTAGATGTTCCAGAAAATTTAAGTGCACAAGATGATTTCTTTACACAACTTACTTTGCCTGTTGCATCATTTGATGTATTAAAAAGAAGTTATAATCCTCCAAAACCTGAACCAGAGGTAATGCCTACACCACAACCTGAAGTTGCTCCAGCACCTGCTCCAACTCCAGAGGTTATGGAAACGCCAGCTCCTCCAGTAATGGATGGACCAATATCATTTGGTGGTATGAATACTGTAAATACTGCTCCAGTTATGCCAAACATGGGTGCTCCAGTTATGAATAGTAATCCAGCACCACAAATGATGGGAAATAGTGATATGTTAGGTCAAACAAATACTATGGCAATGCCAAATGAGATGGCCTCAATGAATAATCCTATGCCAAATGTAAATAATCAAATGCCAAATCCACAACCAATTTCAAACATAAATTATGCAGATTTAAAAGAAACATTTATGAAATCTTGTGAAAATATGTTTGATGCTTTAGTAAAAAGATTTGAAAATAAATAACTTTCATAAAATTGAAAGTTTTTTTATATATTATAATATGAAAGATTTAATAGAGTATTATTATAATTTAGTAATTGATAAACTTTTTATCGAGGATGATAAGTATCATTTTATTTTAAATAACCATGATTTTTATTTTGTATATTTTTCTAGAACTAAAGAGGATCTCGATGATATTTTATTTGTTTCAAATGAATTAAAACAAAAGGGTATAAATGTTCATAATATTAAGTTAAATATTAATAATAGTTATTTAACAAAGGTTGATGGAATTGATTATGTTTTACTCGAAGTATTTAATAAAGATGAAATAATAGATATATTTAGTATAAATAATTATAATAAGAAGCTTTCATTAAATGGTATAAAAAGTAATCTTTATCGTAATAATTGGGCTTATTTATGGAGTGTAAAAGTAGATTATATAGAAAGCCAATTAAATGAGATTCAGTATGATAAAATAATTGATAATTCAATAGATTATTATATTGGTCTTTCAGAAAATGCTATATACTATGTTAATAATGTAAATTCAAAATATAGTATGTCATCTTTAGATAAAATAGTTTTATCAAGAAAAAGGATTATTAGTCCAAATTATAGTTTAAATTATTTTAATCCACTTTCATTTATATTCGATTTAGAGGTTCGCGATATAACGGAGTATATTAAATCAACTTTTTTTGATAACGGTGATGCTTATCTTGATTTAGAGTCTTATTTAAAAAGTACTAAACTTACAATATATTCATATAATATGCTTTTTGCAAGACTACTTTTTCCATCATACTATTTTGATATTTATGAAAAAGTTGTTAATAAAGATGTCTCATCAGAAAAACTATTAAAAATAATAAATAAGGCAAATGAATATGAAATTTTCTTAAAAAAAGCATATGTTTTAATATCAACATATGCTCCCTTAGAAAATATTGAGTGGCTTAAAAATTAACATTTATAATGCCTTTGATATCAGGAATTTCCTCCTTAAAAAAGGTAAGAAGATTCTCATTAATTGTATTATCTTGATATAAACAATTTGCACAAGCACCATAAAGTTTAATATAGATATAACCATCTTCATATTTAACAAATTCAATGTCGCCACCATCCATATTTAAATAGGGACGAACTTTTTCAATAACATTTAAAATCTTTTCTTCCATATAAATCACTACATTATTATAGCATTTTTTTTGAAAATATGGTAGAATTTTGTTTGTGAGGAATAGTTTATGGCAGAATACAGAACGGGTAGTATCGTTAAATGCCAAGTAACTGGAATAGAGAAGTATGGAGCTTTTGTAAATATTGATGGTATTTATAGTGGTCTTATTCATATTTCTGAAATATCAAATGGTTTTGTAAAAGATATTAATGACTTTTTACAAATTGGTGAAATTATTTATACACAAATATTAGATGTAGATGAGGAAAATAATAGGCTTAAATTATCTATAAAAAATATAAATTATAAATCAAATACAAAAAGTAAAGTTAAGGAATCTAGACTTGGATTTTTACCTTTAAAAAATCATTTAAATACTTGGATTAGTGAAAAACTATCCGAAATAAATAAGAATAATCAAAAGTAGGTTATTCTTTTTTTATTTATAACATAAAAAAAACTTCCATAGGGAAGTAATTTTCAAATGGTGCCCGAGGCCGGACTTGAACCGGCACGGGTTTTAATGCCCGCAGGATTTTAAGTCCTGTGCGTCTACCTATTCCGCCACTCGGGCAGGCACTGTCTTAATTAATAAGACTTCTTAATTATAACTTTTTTTTTTAGTAAGTGCAATACTTTTTTGCTAAAAATTTATTTTTTGTATGAATAAAATGTGAAAATGTGTCTATTTTTTTACTGAAATTATGTATTTATAGTAAAAAGTTATAAAATATATTAATTTTTTTCAAAAGTTAATTGACATTTGAAAATAGTTTATGCTATAATCAAATTGCGCTTGAAGAAATGGAGGAATACCCAAGTCCGGTTGAAGGGACTGGTCTTGAAAACCAGGAGGTCGGGTGACCGGCGCAGGGGTTCGAATCCCTTTTCCTCCGCCAATTTAAAATTTATATCGCGGGATGGTAGCAGTCTGGTAGCTCGTCGGGCTCATAACCCGAAGGTCGTAGGTTCAAATCCTTCTCCCGCAACCAATGGTTCCATAGTGTAGCGGCCTATCACGCTTGCCTGTCACGCAAGAGATCACGGGTTCAAATCCCGTTGGAACCGCCATTTGGCTTCATAGCTCAGTCGGTAGAGCAGAGGACTGAAAATCCTTGTGTCGCTGGTTCAATTCCCGCTGGAGCCACCAGAAAAACAAATAATTCCCCAATGATGGGGTTTTTTATTTTGCTAAATATTTAAAAACATACTTTTAAATGATTTTTCCTGATTCAATACAAAAAACTTTGAATAACAAAATTTATATAGTATAATAGTAATTATTAATTGGAGGGTTTAGTAATGAATTTAGAAAATGCAAAAGGGGAATTAGTAAAAAGATATAAATACTTATATGGTAATGCTTTTTTAATTTTAGCTCCATATATGTATGAAGAAACTAGCGAAGAACTTGTAAAAAGATTAAAAGAGCAACAAATAGAGTTTGGTACTATTTTTGCAGATAAACCACTAATATATTTAAATATAAGTAAATTAGATGGAATAAATTCATTATTCGAAGAATTTCTATTATCTGATATACCTATGGAAGAAAGTAAACTTTATCAATTATTACAAAGTAAAAAAAATAATAAAGAATATTTAGAACAAGTAAGCTATGGTCTAGCGTTATTAGAAAAAGAAAATGCTGATAAAAGATCATTTCCTTATACAATAGATATATTTAAAATATTAAGTAAAACTTGTGATTATATTGAAGAACAATCTGGTGATTTAAATAATAAAAAAAATAAATTAAATGTACTTGATGAATATTATAGAATAGGAAGATACAAAAATAATGGAAAAATATATACAAGCGGAAGAAATTTAGACTTACACGATTGTGATTCACTTTCATTTATAATTGATAAAAATCCAAGAAAGCCATTAAGAGATAAAAATGATGTTGGTGTAAAAAATAATTTGTTTATAACCGCAATAGTAACTGCACCTCATTATGAAGATAATTTATCAATTTTTACTGAAAATGAAAAACAACAAGTATATTTAACTTATCATGATGAATTACCTTGCAATTTAGAAATAGCTTGTGCTTTAGAGGAAGTGTATATTCATGCGTCAACTGATACTAGATTACAAAGGCCAAAAAATACTGAACCTTGTGGAGAATATTTTACTATTAATGAAAATGAAATATTTGTTGATCCTAATGATAGTTTATATAGATATTATCAAATGTGTCCTCATTGTGGTTATATAGTAAATATACCTAAAGAGATTTTATCTGATGGAATAAAAGAAAGAATAGAAGATAGATGCAGCAAAGATAATAAATTATTTAGAAAAATGTATCTTTATTCAGAACTATATAGTTTAGATAAGTCTTCCACAAAAGGACAAAAAAGAATATTACAAAAATAAAAGTAAAAATTTATAAAAAATCGTTTCTTGAACATATGAGAAACGATTTTTTTTATATTAAAAGTAAGACAAAATTAATGGTGCCGAATACAAGAATTGAACTTGTAGCTGATGCTTACCATGCATCTGTTTTGCCATTAAACTAATCCGGCATCAATATTATTTTATCATAAGTAATAGATTTATTCTATAAAAAATGTTATACTTATTATAATAAGAGGTGGATATATGAGAGAGTCAGTTGGGTCAACATGGATATTTTTAATAGCTATAACATTTACAATTATTTTTGCAGGTTTTTTAGTTATGGCATTAAGCTATTCAAGAACTTATAAAGAAAAAAATGAATTAACATCAATAATAGAGAAATATGAGGGATTAACTACTAAAACTATACATCATAAGAATATTGATGGGTCTATTAATGTTATGAATACATACCTTAGAAATAACAATTATAACCGAAAAGGATTTTGTCCGAAAATTGATTCAGAATATGGAGATACAGTTAATAAAATGTATGGATTTGATATTGATGGAACTCCAGAAACAGCTCAGAATGACAAAAGGTATGATTATTGTGTTCTTGCTATGACAAATTATGAAACTTGTAATACTATTTTTAGAGTAACAGTATTTTTTGATTTTAACTTACCAGTATTCGGAGATTTAGTTAAATTTAGAGTTTCTGGACAAACAAATGAAATTATGGATGCTTATATTATGGATGAGCAAACAAGATGTAAAAAATAAATATTTGTATTATAATTAAAAATTAGTTATAATATTTTTGGATGTGGATTATGGAAAATAAATTAAAACATATTGCAATTATAATGGATGGTAATGGCAGATGGGCCCAACAAAGAGGACTAAAAAGAAGTTTTGGCCATAAAAAGGGTGCTAATACATTAGAAAAAATAGCAACCCATATTAATAAAATTGGTGTTGATGTTTTAAGTGTATATGCTTTTTCTACGGATAATTTTAAAAGAAGTAAAGAAGAAGTAGACTATCTTATGAATTTATTTATTGAAATGTTTAATAAAAAATTTACTAAACTAAAAGAAAAAGGAATTAAAGTAGTTTTTAGTGGTTCTAAAGAAGGTCTTAGAGAAGATGTCATATCATCAATGAATAACATTGTAAAGGAAACTCAAAATAATAAAGGAACAATACTTAATGTATGCCTTAATTATGGTGCTCAAGAAGAAATTATTAGAGCAAGTGAAAGATACCATGAAGATTTAGTAAATAATAAAGTTTCTAAAAATGAAATTAATAGAGATAATTTTTATAAATATTTAGATAATGAATTACCCGCTATTGATATTTTAATTCGTACTGGGGGAGAACATCGTTTAAGTAATTTTATGTTATATCAAATGACTTATGCAGAAATATTTTTTATAGATACCTTATTTCCAGATTTAAAAACTAAAGAAATTGATGATATTATAAAAACATTTTTACATACTGATCGAAGATTCGGAGGACTAAATGAAAAGAAAACAAATAATTGATTTAATTACTGCAATAATACTTATTGTACTTGGTAGTATAATTTTACTTTTCCCATTACTAAAAATAGTTAATGTAAAATATATTTTTATGGGTGTACTTTCTTTTTATGGAATTATGAATTTATTAAAATTTATTTTAACTAATGAAGCCAAAGATTATGAAGGTTTATTTACATGTATTGTAAGTATGATTACATTAATTTTACTTGGACTTATTGATACAAATATACCACTTAATTTAGCATTAACTTTATTTGTATGGATAACAATGATGAGTTTAGTTAAATTAAAAAAATGTGATTATTATCATGATAGACATAAAGAAATCTATATTTTAAAAATAATAACTTTAGTTTTATTTATTTTATCTGGACTTCTTTGTACAATTAATTTATATTATGAAAAAAGTGTACAAATTTTAGTACTTGGATTCTTTTATTTTATAAATGGTATTTTAGAGGCTATAGATCCAATTACATATTATTTAATAGAAAAACAAAAGTAATAAAATAAAAATATTTTCATATTATGTATTACGGAGGAAATATGGAAATATTAAAAGTAGGATCAAAATCAAATCCAAGTAAGGTTGCAGGGGCAATCGCAAATATTTTTAGAGAAAATAAGAGTGCCACAATTCAAACTGTTGGAGCAGCAAGTCTAAATCAAGCAATTAAAGCAATTGCTATTGCAAGAGGGTTCGTAGCACCAATGGGGGATAATTTGGTAACTATTCCAGCATTTTCTGATATAGAAATTGATGGTGAAAAGAAAACTGCCATTAAATTAATAATCGAGTCAAAATAGGCTCGATTTTTTTATAAAAAAATGTTAAAATTATTATGTGATGTAAAATGAAGAAAAAAAAATTTTTTAAGAGTAAAACTCAAATGATAATTTATATTATATTATTTGTAATATTTATTGCTTTATTTATTTATTTTGGTACACTTGAAAATACCACAAAAAAGACTAGTGATAGTGATAAGTTTAAAAATGAATATAAAGAGGTAAATGAAGATAATGTTTTTGTGTATTTAAATGCCGCTGAAACGCTCGATTATATCAAAAAAGATAATATATTAATTCTTTTTGGTATGAAAAATAATTCTTTTGTGGGAAATTATGCAAATATTTTAAATGAAGTTGCAAAAAATGTTGGAATTGAAAAAATATATTATTATGATTTAACCGAAGATCGTAAGATTAAAAATGGAACTTATCAAAGTATTGTCAACTATTTAAAAGATTATGCTGTATCACTTGATGATGGTAGTAAAAATATATATGCACCATCACTGCTTGTTAAAAATGATGGAATTATAACTTACTTTGATGATGAAGATGCAATTGTTCATGGAGAAACTAATGCTAATGATTATTTTGATAATTATAGAACAAACTTAAAAAAGATTACCTTAAAGAGTGTGTTGGAGGATTATAAGAAAAATGAAAACAAATCAAATTAAAGTATATTTCTTCATCTTTGTAATATTAGTATTTATCTTCGGAGGATTTTATTTAATGAAGAAAAGTGAAAAACTTAAAAATGTAGTAGATAAAAAAGTTACTGAAGTAAAAGATACTGATATTAGATTAGATAAAACTAAAGATTATATTTATTATTCTGATGTAAATGTAGTCGAAGGAGAACTTGATATTGAATATAAAAACATTAATATTAATTTCGAAGATAAAGAGGGTGTTGCCGCAATTGTTAATAAAGAAAATGAGGAAATGAGTAAATCACCTGTTTATGATGAAACTAATGAAGAAGCAAATTACAATCATTTAATAAGTGCAAAATTTGCAAAATATGAAATTATTCATTATGTAGATTATATCACTTTAGTGGTAAATAAATATAGTTTTGATTATAAAACAATTATTACTACACTTGGAAGTGATGTATATGTATTTGATAAAACAACTGGAAAGCTTTATAATAATGATGAACTTTTAAGTAAGTTTAGTGTTAATAAAGATGATATAAATGAAAAAGTGAAAACTTACTTAAATGATAAGAATTTATTAAGCGAAGAAAATAAAATTGATGTTGAGCAAACTATTAGTAATAATACAAAAAATAATCTTTATGTCGATAAACTTGGTAGACTTGTAATAAGTATTCTTGTCAAAGCTGAGAAAAGCGATTATAATGATATTATAGTTTTAAGTTAGAAAGGAAAAAATATGGACACTGAAAACAAAATGAAAAATGCTTTAGAAAGCGTTAAAAGTAGATTAGGAAGTATAAGAGCAGGAAGGGCTAATCCAGCACTTTTAAATGGAATAATGGTTTCTTATTATGGAACTCCAACACCAATTCAAAGTATTGCTAATATAATGGTTCCTGAGGCAAGACAACTTCTTATTAAACCATTTGATAAGAATGCGGTTAAAGACATTGAAAAAGCTATTAATGAGGCTAATTTAGGTATTAACCCAACAAATAATGGAGAAATGGTTATATTAACTATTCCAGAGCTTACTATGGACAGAAGAAAAGAATATGTTAAACAAGCAAAAGCAATAGGTGAGGAAGGTAAAGTAGCACTTAGAAATATTAGACAAGATGCTAAAGATGAGATTACTAAAGCAAAATATCCTGAAGATGAAGAAAAACTTTATATGGAAGATCTTCAAGAGTTAATTGATAAATATAATAAATTAATTGATGAAGAAATCAAAATAAAAGAAAGTGAGTTATTACAAATCTAATATGAATAAATTATCTAAAATATTTTTAGGTATATCTATATCATTTTTAGTAATTATCTTCATTTTAAGTTATGTATTAATAAAAAAAAGTAATGAATTTGATACTTCCTTTATGAGGGAGGTTACTGTAAAAGAAGTTTTAACTCTATTTGAAAGTGATAATTATCATGTAATATATGTAGGAAGAAAAACTTGCCCTTTATGTGAAAAGTTCTTACCTAATTTAAAAAATGCAAGTATTGAATATAACTTTACACCTTTATATTTAGATATTTCTAAAGTAGATAGAACATCTTCAGAATGGATAAAATTAATAAAAAAACTTAGTATGAAATCAACTCAAACATTAAATGAAAGTGATGAAGGGGAAACTGTTACTGAAACTTATGGATATTTTCTTGATAATTATGGATTTACACCAACTATTATAGTTAGTAAATCAGGTAAACAAGAAGCAGGATTTATTGGTTATAAATCTGAAACCGATTTAAAAAAATTTATAAAAGAAAAAGGCATAGATTAAGTTCTATGTCTTTTTTAACTTTCTTCGATAAAATGATCACTTTTATGAGGTTCATCTCTAAGAAGTCCAGGATAACCTTGTTGCCTTAAGGCTTCATAAGTCATTATTGCAACTGTATTAGAAAGATTTAAAGCTCTAACATTATCAGTCATTGGAATTCGGATGCATTTATCAATATGTGGTTTTAATAACTTTGGTGGTATTCCTGTAGATTCTTTACCAAACATGAAATAGATATTTTCGTTTTTATTTGAATAATCAAAGGCATCACCAGTTTTATGACCATATCTTGTTAAATAATAAAATGTTCCTTTATTTTTATTATAAAAATCATCAATATTTTCATAAACAAAGTATTTACACTTATCAATATAATTTACACCACTTCTTTTAATGTGAACATCATCTAAAATAAAACCAAAGGGTTTAATAAGATGTAGTGTGCTACCAGTTGCAACACAAGTTCTCATTATATTACCAGTATTTTGTGGTATTTCAGGTTCAAACAATACTATATTTATCATTATTCTTTATCAAACTCGTTTTCCTTTAAAAGATTTTCAAAATTTGTATAAGTTTTATTTAAATCTTTATTATATATAACTTTTTTAAGTTCATTATTTTTAAAGTGTAAAATACATGGAATATTATTAATTAATTTTGTATTAAATGTATTATTTATTTCACTATAGAAGTTTTCATCATCCTTTATATTAGTTACATTTACAAAGTAAAATTCATCTTTTAAATTATAGTTATCAATTAATTTTTTTAATTTCTTTTCAAAACTATAAACTTTTTCATCATTTGTATAACTTATATAAACAAAATACTCAGATGGTGACTCCTTTAAAACTTGAATTGTTTCACTTAAATCTTTAATTTCAACACTTAATGTATTTGATGTAATAAGATAACTATTCATAAGTTTTTCTTCTTTTTTAACATTTTTCCAACTAATTATATACCATATTAGAAATATTATTAAAAGGAAACCTATGATGAAATAAAATAGTTTTTTAAAATTAATATTATTTTTTTTACTTTTCTTTTTTGCCATATTATCACCATCCTTATTGTAGCAAAATTTCTTTTTTTAGTAAATTATTCATTATCATTTTTTTCTAACTTTACAAGAACTTCACGTGGTTTAGAACCATTTTGTGGTCCTACTATACCTCTTGATTCAAGAAGGTCAATCATTCTTGCAGCTCTATTATAACCAAATCTAAATCTTCGTTGTATAAGTGATGCAGAGATTTTACCAGTTTCAATAGCAAACTCGACAACTTCATTATACATTGGATCATCACCACCATCAGTATCAGAATTACTGCTTCCTGAAGATGATGTATGAGGACTTTCTTGATTAGTAAATTCTTCATTATATTTAACTTGCGTTTGGGCTTTACAATATTCAATTAATTTACTTATTTCATTATCGGAAATAAAGCATCCTTGAATACGAGTAGTATGACTTTCTCCCATTGGAAGATATAACATATCACCTTTACCAAGAAGACTTTCAGCACCTGAAGCATCAAGGATTGTTCTTGAGTCAATTGCACTAGATACTGAGAAGGCAATTCTTGATGGAATATTATTTTTAATTACACCTGTAATAATATCAGTTGAAGGTCTTTGAGTAGCTACGATTAAATGAATACCTGCGGCTCTTGCCATTTGTGTAATTCTCATAATAGAGTCTTGAACTTCTTTAGAGGCTACGAGCATAAGGTCCGCAAGTTCATCTATTATTACTACAATATATGGCATTCTTGTAGTATTTATATCAGGATTTTTCTTTTTTTCTTTTTCAATTAAATCATTATAACCCGCAATATTTTTAACTTCTTTTTCAGCAAAGATATCGTATCTTTTTTCCATTTCTGCAACTACTTTTTGTAAAACAACGGAGGCTTTTTTAGGGTCTGATACAACAGGGCATAATAAATGAGGTATTCCATTATAATTTGTAAGTTCAACTTTTTTAGGGTCCACTAATACAAGTTTTACTTCATCAGGTTTATATCTCATTAATATTGAACAAATAATGGTATTAATACATACTGATTTACCAGAACCAGTAGAACCAGCGACTAATAGATGCGGCATTTTAGATAGATCCGCAAGAATAGATGTTCCCATAATATCTTTACCAAGTGCCACAAGGATTTTATTTGCTCCATTATTTTGCCAAGTTGCTTCGAGTACCTCTCTAAAACCTACTGAAGATATTTCACGATTTGGTATTTCAATACCAATAGTATTTTTACCAGGAATAGGGGCTTGTATACGAACTTCTTTTGCAGCCATTGCTAAAGCTATTTCTTTATTAATTCCTACAATTCTACTTACTTTTGTACCACTTGGGACAATTATTTCATATTCAGTAACTGCAGGTCCAATATGAATTTCAACAACTTTACCTTTAATATCAAAATCATTTAATACTTTTTCTAATTTAATTTGATTTTCTTTAATAAATGGTTCCTCACTATTTTTCTTATTTTTTGGAGTAGGTGTAAGTAAATCAAATTTTGGTAGTCTATATACACTTGGATTTGAGGCTCCTTCATCATTTTCAATAGGGTTAACATCAAAACTTTCTTTTATATTTTTTTCTGGTGTATTAATATTTTTTAAATCATCTATACTTGTAATGACAATTTTTTCTTTTTCTGTTGGCTCATCTTTATCTTTAACATTTTTGATACCAACAAGTTCATCACCTTCGATGATATATTCTTTTTTGTTTTTAACATTTTCTTTTTCATCATCATCGTTATCCCTTTTAAATAAACTTACAAACTTATTTAAAATATCTGATAAGGTAATATTAAATATAAGGATAAATGAAAATATTCCTAATACAACTAAAACGATTTTTGTTCCAGTTAAACTAAATGCTGCTTTAAGTCCTCCGGCAAGTAAGGAACCAATTAAGCCACCACCAATAACAATTGAGGAAGAACCACTTGATAAAATAGAACTACTTTCTTCCATAGTACCAATTCTAGTCATATAATTATTGTAAGTAACATCCATTAAATCTGAAAAACCATTAGTCTTTTTTAATAGTTCAAAATGTCCTAAAACTAAGATTATTGCAAATAAAATATAAACACCAATTAATCTTGAGGAAAAAAACTTTGGTAGTTTTCTTTTAAATAACATTGATATTCCTAGTATTAAAACACCAAATAATATTACAAACCAAAATTCTCCGGCTAAAAACATCATAAATTGTTTTATAAAATTACCAATTATACCAAATCCCATACCTATAATTCCTATAAGTATTAAAATTAATCCTGTAAGTTCTACACTATATGTAGGTGAACTTTTACTTTCTTTACTTTTTTTTCTCTTTGCCATACGCTTCACCATAATAATTATACCTAATTTATAACATTTTTACAATTAAATTAATAGACAAATTCATTAAATATCTTTATAATATTTAGTGGTGATGAAAAAAATGGATATTAATGAATTTGATTATAATTTACCAGAAAATTTAATAGCTCAAACTCCTATAGAAAATAGAAGTGAGTCAAAACTATTAGTTATGGATAGAAAAAATGGTGCCTTAGAGGATAAAATTTTTAAGGATATTACTTCTTATTTTCATAAAGGAGATGTTTTAGTATTAAATGATACTAAGGTTTTACCTGCAAGAATATTTGGCATTAAAGAGGAAACTGGTGCTCATATAGAACTACTACTTTTAAAGGATTTAGGTAGTGATACTTGGGAATGCCTTTCAAGACCTTTTAAAAGATTAAGTGTAGGAACTATTATTAATTTTTCAGATACTTTAAAATGTGAGGTTATAGAAAAGGATGAAGAGGGAATTGTTAAAGTTAAATTTTCTTATGAAGGAATTTTTATAGAGCAAATTGAAAAAATTGGTTTAATGCCACTTCCACCTTATATTCATGAGTCTTTAAAAGATCAAACAAGATATCAAACTGTTTATGCAAAATATTTAGGTAGTGCGGCGGCTCCGACTGCGGGACTTCATTTTACAAAAGAACTTTTAAATGAATTGAAGGAAAAAGGTGTTGAAATTTTATATGTTACACTTCATGTTGGACTTGGTACATTTAGACCAGTAAACGAGGAAGATATTACTAAACATCATATGCATAGTGAAAGATATATTATGACTAAGGATGTTGCTGATAAACTTAATAAAGCTAAAGAAGAAGGTAGAAAAATTTATGCTGTTGGTACAACCTCAACAAGGACACTTGAGTCAATTATGAATAAATATCATAAATTTGTAGAGTGTGATGAAAATACAAATATATTTATTTACCCAGGTTATAAATTTTTAGCAATTGATGGTTTAATTACTAATTTCCATTTACCAAAAAGTACACTTGTAATGCTAGTAAGTGCCTTTTCAACAAGAGAAAATATCTTAAATGCCTATAATCATGCAATTAAAAATAATTATCATTTCTTTTCATTTGGCGATGCAATGTTTATAAAATAGTAAAAGTATGTTATAATTTTCGAAGGAAGAGGTAGTCTATGAAAGTACAATATAATTTAAAATATACTGATGAAAAAACTGGTGCTAGACTTGGAGAAATAGTTTTTAATGGTAAGACTTATGAAACTCCAATGTTTATGCCTGTTGGAACAAATGGTACAGTTAAAACTTTATCACCCGAAGAGGTTAAAGATACTGGTGCTGGAATAATTCTTGCAAATACTTATCATTTGTGGTTAAGACCAGGTGAAGATATAGTTCATAAAGCAGGTGGACTTCATAAATTTATGAATTATGATGGACCTATTTTAACAGACAGTGGTGGATTTCAAGTTTTTTCTCTTGCAAAACCTAAAGATATTACTGAAGAAGGGGTAAGCTTTAAAAATCATTTAAATGGAGATAAACTATTTTTAACACCAGAAAAATCAATTGGTATTCAAGAAAAACTTGGTAGTGATATTGTAATGAGTTTTGATGAATGTATTGGTTATCCAGCAACATATGATTATTGTAAAAATTCTGTTGAAAGAACACTTCGCTGGGCAAAAAGAGGAAAAGATGTTTTTAAAGGTGAAAATCAAATACTTTTTGGTATAGTTCAAGGTGGTGAGTACCCTGATTTAAGAAAATATTGTGCTGAAAAATTAACTGAAATGAACTTTGATGGTTATTCTATTGGTGGTACAAGTGTGGGTGAAGATAAGCCCACTATGTATAAAATGGTTAAAATGAGTACTGATTATTTGCCCAAAGAAAAAGCACGTTATTTAATGGGAGTAGGCGATCCAATAGATTTAATTGAAAACTCACTTCGTGGAATAGATTTATTTGATTGTGTAAGTCCAACAAGACTTGCAAGACACGGACACGCTTATACAAAAAATGGTAAGATTAATTTAAAAAATAGTAAATATAAAGAAGATTTTACGCCAGTCGAAGAGGGCTGTAAATGTTATGCTTGTCAAAGTTATACAAAAGCCTATATAAAACATTTAATTAATGCTGATGAAACTTTTGGAGCAAGACTTTTATCAATTCATAATATTTATTTTTTAGAAAATTTAATGAAGGAAATTAGAGAAAATATTAAAGCTGGCACTCTTGAACAGTATCGTGATAAATTTATTCTTTCTTATTATGGAGAAGGTTATGAATACAAATAAGATTGTAATATATGTAACAATTATTGCTATTACTTTAATAATAGCTGTACCAACATTTTATAAAGTAATAAATATTAATCAGCAAAGACTTAATGAAGTAAATGAAAAATTAGTAACTGAAAATGCTTTTAGATGTTATTATGAAGGAAAATGTCAAAATAAGATTGTTACTTTAAATGAACTATATAATTTAGGTTATATTACACAAGATATAGTTAATCCAAAAACTAAAGAAATATATAGTAAAGACTCTTATGTTGAAATAAGTCTAAATGAAATGAAACTTACTTATAAATAAAAAGATTTGGGAAAATTCCTAAATCTTTTATTTTAATTTAAAATATATTGTTAATCCAGCAATTAAAATACCTAGTAAAATTGTGGCTATAATTATTATAAATGATTTTGCAAAACCACTTTCATCATTATATAATTTTATTCCCTTTATAGCAGAAGCAGGAAGTAAATCTCTTGAAAATCCCTTACTTTGACTATTACCATTATTTTGACTATTTTTATTTACGCTATTAAGTTCAACATAAAATCTTGCTAATCTTTCTTTTATAAGGTCAATAGCCGGATGTGGTCTACCATCATTTAATGAAAGGTTATAAGGATTATCAATTTCGTTTACTGGTCCTCCCAAAATATTAAATATTTTAGTTAAATCATCATCTTTTTGTTCTAGGTTTGAATATTTTTTATATGCATCAAAATAGACATCTAGATAACTTATGATAGCATTTTTTAAATTATCATTAATTTCATTTAAATATAAACAACGATAAATAACATTTGCTTTTTTAGTTAGATTTTCAAAATAAGCATCATCATATTTAGCCATACCTTATACTCCTATACTAAATAAAGTGTATCAAATTTTTTTATATTTTTCAATTGTTTTTAATTATGTTTTATTGTATTATATTTTTGGGAGAAAAAAATGGAAAAGTTAAATGAAAATTTTATAATAAATTTATCAAATAATAAGGGTGAATCACTTTGGATGAAAAACTTTAGATTAAATTCTTATAAAAAGTTTTTAGAACTTGATAATCCTTCGTTTGGTCCTAAAATAAATATTGATTTTGATAATTTAGTTTATCATAAAGGACTTTTTGCTCCACCAAGTTGTTCTTGGGAAAATGTTGATAAAAAAGTCAAAAATACTTTTAATGACTTAGGCGTAATTGAGGCTGAAAACAAATATTTAAAAGGTGTTTCTAATCAATATGAAAGTGAAGTTGTTTATCATAAGATGGAGGAAAGTGATGGAATTATCTTTTTATCCACTGATGAAGCTTTAAAAAAATATCCAGAATTATTTGAAAAATATTTTAATAATTTAGTAAAATATGATGAAAATAAATATACTGCTTTAAATGGTGCTTTATGGTCAGGTGGTTCTTTTATATATATTCCACCTTATACTAAAGTTGATAGACCACTTCAAAGTTATTTTCGTATTGATACTAAAAATTTAGGACAATTTGAAAGAACAATTATTATTGTGGATCATGATTCATCACTTCATTATATCGAAGGATGTACTGCAAAAAATTATAGTACTACATCACTTCACGCTGGTGTTGTAGAAATATATGTAGGTAAAAATAGTACTTGTAAATATTCAACAATTCAAAATTGGAGTAAAGATGTTTATAATCTTGTTACCAAAAGGGCAATTCTCGAAGAGGGTGCTTACATGCAGTGGGTTGATGGTAATATTGGAAGTGGTGTAACTATGAAATACCCCTCTTGTATACTGAAGGGAGATAATTCAAAAGCAAGTTCAATTAGTATTGCTTATGCTAAAGAAGGTCAACATCTTGATGCTGGTGCTAAGATGATTCATTTAGGTAAGAATACAAAAAGTACTATTATTAGTAAATCAATTGCGGGTTTTGGTGGTACAAGTGATTACAGGGGAACTGTTAAAATTGCTAAAGATGCAACTGGTTCTTTTGCTACAATAAAATGTGATAACATCATACTTGATAATATTTCTAGTTCAAATACATACCCTAAAAATATTGTGGAAAATAATGAAAGTACTTTAGAACACGAAGCTACAATATCTAAAATTAATGAAGAAAAATTAAATTATTTAATGGGTCTAGGTATTAGTGAGGATGCTGCTAAAGATTTATATGTCCTTGGATTTATGTCTGACTTTAAAAAGAGTTTGCCAATGGAGTACGCAGTTGAATTAAATAGATTAATTAAGGAGTAGAGATACTTCTTTTTTATTATATTAAAAAGTGTAAAATTTGTGTAAAGTATAAAAAATACTAAATTTTCATAATTTAATCTAAAAATATAATTTTGGAAGCAAATAAAAATTTTTTTTGAAAAAAATGCTTCCAAAAATGTTAATTTGGAACAAAAAGTGAATTTTTTGGGTTTTTGGATTTTTTATTTATTTTTGTTAATATGCATTTGAAAGGAGGTAAATAATTTGAACACCGTTGTTTTAGTTGGAAGACTTACCGGAAATCCAGAAGTAACAGTTACTGAAAATGGTAAACATATTACGAAAATCTTGCTAGCGGTTAATCGTAATTATAAAAATGTTGATGGTATTTATGAAACTGATTTTATAAGATGTGTACTATGGAATGGTATTGCCGGTGCAACAAGTGAATTTTGTAAAGTTGGCGATGTTGTTGGCATAAAAGGAAGACTTCAAACTAGTGTCTACGAAACCGAAGATAAAAAGAAAAATTATTCAACTGAGGTAATTGCGGAAAGAGTAACTTTTTTATCCTCAGGAAAAAAACATGTCGATGAAAAATCATTTGATGAAAATGATGAAGTAAAAGATAAAGAAAAGCCTAAGAAAAGTTCTAAAAAGAGCGAATAACCTTATATTTATCTACATATGGTAAACATTCGACAAAATTATTTTATCTTGAATTATACTTTTTTATGTAAAGTGTGTGATAAAGTGCAAAATAATCACATAAGCGGTAGGAACTATCGTCTACATAAAAAGTAGAAATCTTATTTAAGAAGTTCAAGAAGGAGTAGTAGTATGTTGATAGGAAAAAGGCTAAGAGAAGCAAGAAAAGCACATAACTTAAGTGCAGAACAATTAGGTAATATGATTGGTGTTACAAAAGCAGCAGTTAGTTTATACGAAAATGAAAAACGTAATCCTAAAATTGAAACACTAATTGAAATTATGTATGCCCTTGGTGTCAGCAGTGATTACCTTTTAGGGGCGGATAAGTTTGTTGAACTAAAGGATCCAACTATTCATTATGAAACTTTAACTAACGAAGAAATGATGTTTATCAATGAACTTAGAAAGGATAAAATTTTGCAAGAAAGACTTTTATCAGATCCTAAAGAGGGCATAAAGATAATTAAAAACAAAATATAAAAACTGGTTATTTTAATCAGTTTTTTTCATATTATTTATTAATGAAAAAATATGTAAGTTTTATTTTAATTTTAATCCTTTTAATAGGAAGTTTCTATTATGCTGATAAAGTATCAAATTTTATTATAAATAAAAGTCCTCTTATGAAAACATTAAAAAGTAATAAAGATAAATATGAGATTAAAAGTGTTGATGCAATAGTTTCTGATGAATATATTATTCCAGGTATCGAAGGAAAAAAGGTTAGTGAAATAGAAAGTTATTATAATATGAAAAAATATAATACTTTTGTTTCTAATAAACTTATTTATAAAAGCATTATACCTAGTATTAGTCTTGAAAAAAATAAAGATTTAATAATTAATAAAGCAAATCCTTTTAAAAAAGGGGTTAGTTTATTAGTATCAAATAATAAGGGTGTTATAACATATTCAAAGAATTTAGATATAACCCTTTTAGTAAATGATAAAAATTTTAAAGGAAATATTTTAAATGAACAAATTAATGATGGACAAAATTTTAATAAAACTAATGATATTTTAAATAAATATAATAAAAATAAAAAAATATGTATAATAAATAAATACCAAAATGATGATTGTTATAAAAAAGGTTATTATCTTGTTAAACCTTCCTATGAAATAGGTAATAATAATATTTATATTAAAGACAAAATTACCTCCGGAGATATTATTTTAATAAGTGATGATTTAAAAGTAGAGTATTATAAAGAAATATTAAAAACATTAAATTATAAAGATTTAAAAGTATATAAATTAAGTTATTTAATTAGTGAAAAAAGAGATTAATTTCGACAATTTTTTCACTATTTTTTTGATACATTATAGTTGGTGAAATTATGAAAAGATTTAAAAGTGTTTCAAAAAAGAAAAAGATTCAAAGAAAAATAATTATATTTTTACTTGAAATAATAATAAGTTTATTGATAGTTATATTTATAAAAAATAATTTTAAATTAAGTGAAAGTAAAATTAAATATTTAACTTATTCATATTTAGGTAAAATGGAACGAAAAAAAGAAATGATTAAAAATGAAATAAAAGTTTTTAATGAAAGAGCACCAAATGTTTATATCTATAATACTCATCAAACTGAAAAGTATGCTTATAACAAAGTAAATAGTTATAATTTGGATTATGATGTATATTTTGCTAGTTTTATACTTAAAAGTTATTTAAATGACTTTGGCATTTTAAGTATTATTGAAAATGAAAAGGTAAGTAAAGTGTTAAGTGATAAAGGACTTACTTATAAAGATAGTTATATTGCAAGTAGATATTTACTTGAAAAGGCTAAAGAAAATAATAATGATTTAAAATATTTTATTGATTTACATAGGGATTCGGCTACTTATGAAATGACCACTTGTAAATATGATGGTAAAAGTTATGCAAAAATATTATTTGTTTTGGGAATGGAGTTTGAAGGTTATGGAGAAAATGAAAAAATGATAAATTATTTAAATGAAAAACTAAAAAGTATTAATCCTTGTTTATCAAGAGGGGTATCTAAAAAAAGTGGTAAAGGTGTAAATGGAATTTATAATGAAGATTTTGATAAAAATTTAATTCTAATTGAAGTTGGAGGTCAATATAATAATATTATAGAGGTATCTAATACTTTAGAAATTTTTGCTAGGATACTTTCTTTATATATAAATGAGGATAGTAATGAAAAAACATAATTTTTTTAAAACATTATTTATTTTAGTATTTTTACTTTTCCTAGCACTTTTTATTGCAAGTAAAACAGGTTATTATGAAAAAAGTGTTAAAGATAAAACTTATTTAACAAATAAAAAGTTAAAGGAATTTGAAAAAGATATTAGTGAAGGAAAAAATGTGGATGCAAAAGATTATTTTCCTAAAGAAGTTGACTACTCAAATGTGTTTACTAAATCTGCGAATAATATTTCTAATAAAATTGGTTTAGTTGTTAATTCTAAAGCAAAAAACGTTTGGGATTTTATAAAGACTTTATTTATTTCTTAACATCTTGTATAATAATATTTGGTGATTAAATGAAATCAAATATTAGAAATTTTTCGATTATTGCTCATATAGACCACGGTAAATCTACTTTAGCAGATCGTTTTTTGGAACTTACAAATACATTTGATAATAGGTCAAATGTTTCCCAAGTACTTGATAATATGGAACTTGAAAAAGAAAGAGGGATTACAATTAAACTTAATGCTGTATCACTTGATTATAAAGGATATACTTTAAATTTAATAGATACTCCAGGTCATGTAGATTTTTCTTATGAAGTTTCAAGGAGTTTAGCAGCTTGTGAGGGAGCTATTTTGGTAGTTGATGCCTCTCAAGGTATTGAAGCCCAAACTCTTGCTAATCTTTATCTTGCACTTGAAAATGATTTAACGATTATTCCAGTTATAAATAAAATTGATCTTCCAAATGCAAATGTTCCTAAAGTAAAAGAGGAATTTGTTAAAACTTTAGGTTTTAAGGAAGAAGAAATCCTTCTTTGTAGTGCTAAAACAGGAATTGGTGTTAAAGAAATTCTTGATGCCGTTATAGAAAGAATTAATCCTCCGGTTATAAAAGAGAATGCACCTTTAAAAGCATTAATATTTGATTCACATTTTGATTCATATAAAGGTGTTGTTCTTTTGGTAAAGGTTACCGAAGGCTCTATCAAAGTTAAAGATAAAATTTATATGATGCAAAAAGGTTCCTCTTTTGAGGTAACTGAAGTAGGAGTTAATAAAATAACTAATAAAGCTCTTGAAAAACTTTCTAGTGGTATGGTAGGTTATGTAGCTGCGGCAATTAAAGATATTACAAAAGTAGCAGTGGGTGATACAATCACTTTGGAGGATAATCCTGCGTTAAAGCCTCTTCATGGATATAAGCCAATGAAACCAATGGTATTTTCTGGTATATTTCCAATTGAGGCAAGTAAATATGATGATTTAAAAGAGGCCTTAGAAAAATTAAAACTTAATGATGCATCTTTAGAGTTTACTCCAGAAAATTCAGTTGCTTTAGGCTTTGGCTTTAGAACAGGATTTTTAGGACTATTACATATGGATATAATCTTAGAAAGATTAGAAAGAGAGTTCAATCTTGAAACTATTGCCACAACTCCCTCAGTTGTTTATAAAGTAGGACTTACAAGTGGCGAAGAAATTGAAGTATCTAGTCCAAATGAAATGCCAGAAAAGGTTAAAATATCATATATTAAAGAACCTTATATTTATACAAATATTATTTCACCAACAGAGTTTATCGGACCAATTATGACACTTTGTCAAAATAAAAGAGGTATTTACGATACAACTGAATATATTGATGAAACAAGAGTTAATATTCATTATTATATCCCTTTAGGTGAAATTATTTATGATTTTTATGATAAACTTAAAAGTTATACTAAAGGTTATGCTTCATTTGATTATGAAGTAAGTGATTATAGAGTAAGTAAACTTGTTAAAATGGACATTTTATTAAATGGAGATATTGTTGATGCTTTGTCTGTTATTGTTCACGAAGATTTTGCCTATAATAAGGGTAGAGAAATTGTAACTAAACTTCGTAAAACAATTCCAAGACAAATGTTTGAGGTACCAATTCAAGCAAGTATTGGTTCAAAAGTTATTGCTAGAGAAAATGTTAGTGCAATGAAGAAAAATGTACTTGCTAAATGTTATGGTGGAGATGTTTCAAGAAAAAGAAAACTATTAGAGAAACAAAAAGAAGGTAAAAAGAAAATGAAAATGATTGGTTCTGTTGAAGTTCCAAAAGAAGCCTTCTTAAAACTATTAAGTGATGAGGAGTAGTATGAGAAGTAAAAAACAAGAAGAAGAAATGAAAGTTAAAATATTATTTTTAAGTAAACTATTTTTAGAAAGTAATTATTCAGATATAGAACTTTCAAATATTACTGGTATAAGTTCTTCGAGTGTAGGAAGATATCTTACTAGTGATTTAGCAAAAGAAGTTTTGGATGAAAAAACTTATAATGATATATCTAAAAAAAGACAAGAAAATTTATATAATGCAAAAATTAAAGGTGGACAAAATTTTATAAAACAAAATGTTCCTTTTAAAGATAATGAAGGAAAGTTTATAGGTAGTTATAAAAAGGAAAATTATTTAAATGATTAAAAGTGCTTATATTCATATTCCTTTTTGTAATAATATTTGCTTTTACTGCGCATTTTGTAAAATGCTAAAAAATGATGCATTTGTAGATAAATATTTAAATTCATTAGAAAAGGAAATTAAAAAAAACTATAAAGGTGATATATTAGATACTCTTTATATAGGTGGAGGAACGCCAACATCCTTAAATGAAAAAGAACTTACTAAACTATTTTCTATTTTAAAAATCTTTAAATTAAATGAAGAATATGAATATACTTTTGAAGCTAATATTTTAGATATTAATGAAAAATTATTATCAATTTTAAAAAACAATAGAGTAAATAGATTAAGTATTGGTATCGAAAGCTTTGATGAAAATAATCAAAAGTTATTAAATAGAAAGGTTTCTTATGAAGAAGCAAAATCTAAAATAGATTTATGTAAAAAATATTTTAATAATATAAATGTAGATTTAATTTATGCTATTCCTAATGAAAGTATTAAAACATTAAAAAGTGATTTAGATAAAATTATTTCTTTAAATGTTAACCATATAAGCACATATTCCCTTATGATTGAACCTAATACAGTTTTAAGTATAAATGGGACTTTACCAATTAGCGATAGTCTTGATAAAAAAATGTATGATGTTATTTGTGGTGCTTTAAAGAAAAATGGTTATATTCATTATGAAGTAAGCAACTTTGCAAAAGAGGGCTTTTATTCAAAACATAATAGTGCTTACTGGCTTAATGATAATTATTATGGATTTGGTCTTGGTGCATCAGGTTATATTGATAACTTAAGATATACAAATACTAAAAATTTATCTTTATATCTAAAAGGTAATTATATTTCTCAAAAAGAAATTCTAACTAAAGATGATGAAATTACCTATGCTTTAATACTTGGATTTCGTTTTATAAAGGGAATAGATATAGAAAAATTTAAAGAAAGATATAATGTAGATTTACTTGCAAATGAAAAAATAAAAAAATTATTAAGAAATAAAAAACTTGTTTTAAATAATGGAAGTATTAGTATTAACAAAAAATATATTTATGTAGAAAATGAAGTATTAATAGAATTTATTTAAAAAAGGAGAGAGAAATGCTTTATAACTTAGAAGTTTTAAATGGAGAAATGACTCCAGACTTTAGTAGTGAAGTATTTGATTATGATGTAAATGTAGATTCAAGTGCACTTACATTAATATTTAATTATGATACTTGTGATAATTGTAAAGTAACAGTATATGGTAATAGTAATTTAACATCCGGAGAAAATCATGTTTTAATTGAGGTTTATGATAAAAAGGTTACTACTTATACATTAACTGTTTATAAAGAAAAAAAAGCATCACAAGTGTTTAGTGAAGTAAAAACGGTAGTTAATACCGAAGATAAACCAAAGGAATTTTTAATTCCGATAATATCAGTAATATGTTTTTTAACAATTTTGGTATTATTTTATGTAATATTTCATAAGAAAAAAGTATGAGAGAATATAAATTAATTGCCCACAGAGGTAGTCATAAATATGCAAAAGAAAACTCACTTTTTTCTTTTTTTAATGCTATAAATGAAAATTATTATGGATTTGAATGTGATGTAAGAGAAACAAAAGATAAAAAGTTTTATATTTATCACGATATGCTTTATGATGGAAAATTATTTAAAAGTTTTAATTCAAATGAAATAATATGTGATACTTTAGAAAGTGTTTTTAAATTAAATACAAATAAAATAATTCTTTTGGAAATAAAAGATCCTTTTATAGATATAGATAATTTAGTTGAAACTTTAATTAAATATGAAAGTAAAAATATTTATGTTATGTCATTTTATAATACAGTTATTGATAAATTAAATATTAAGAATAAAACTTATAAAGTTGGTATTTTAAATTATGTATTAAATACTACAGAAAAACATTTTAAGTATGATTTTATATGCATTTTAAGACCTTTATTAAATGATAAAATAATAGAGTTTGTTAAGAAAAATAATAAAGAACTTTTTGTTTATGGTAATTATAATAATAATTTTAAATATGATTTTCCATATTATATTGTTGATTAATCTTTACAAGTTCCATTATAAAGGCTATATACATCTTCAATATAATTTATTAGTTTATCATAATCATATTTTCTTTTTTCATAGTTATAAATATACCTGTTTAAATTATTAAACCAATCTTCATATGTATCTTTATCTGTGTAATAATAAGATGTAACATTTTTTACTTTGCCTTTTTTATTATATTCAATAAAATATTCATATTTTTCATTGTTATAAAAGCACGTTACTCCTTTGCTACCATAAAAAATATTTCTTTCATAAATCATTTTAAAGATTAATAATCCTAATAATGCAAGTATAATTATAATAGCATTTATTATTAAATATATTTTTAATACTTTTTTGAAAAGATTATTGGAACTTTTTCCTTTTTTGCAAAAGTAGTTTAATTCAATATTAAATACTTTACATATTTTTTCTATATCATTTAGATTCGGAGTAGTTATATTTTGCTCCCAGTTAGAAACTGTTTGTCTAGATACTCCAAGTTTATTTGCAAATTCTTCTTGAGTTAAAGAATTATTTTTTCTTAAAATTTTTACATACTTTCCAAAATTCATAGTGTTCCTCCATATAAATATAATAATATATTTTCTAAAAAATTAATATCAAATTTATTTGACATTTTGATAAAGTGATTTATATCTATTTATAATTTTGAAATAATGAATCTTTGTCTTGGACTTTTTAAAATTTTTGAATTTTATACTTTTGGTTTGAAAAATCTTGCAATTTATTTTTTGAGGGTATATAATTGATTTGTAGATGAGCTCTGGATCCCGTGTGGACCAGAGATTTTTTTGGAGATGATGTCAACTATGGTAAAAGAATTTAAAACAATAAATGAGCAAATTGAAATATTAAAAATGAGAGGATTAGTATTTGATAATGAAGAATTTGCAAAAGAGAAATTATTGGAAACTAATTATTATAATACAATTAATGGTTATAAAAAATTATTTATAACATTGGATGATTCTGGTAATGAAATTTTTAAAAATAATACAAAATACGAAGAGTTATTTTATTTATCTGAATTTGATAGATCTATGAGAACTGTTTATTTAGAGAATATTCTAAAAATTGAAAACAGATTAAAAACATTGGTAGCATATTATTTTTCAGAAAAATATGGGCACGACAATTATTTGAAAATAGATAATTTTGATACGCTGAAAAATAGTAGTAATAAAAACGAAACGGTAGAAAAAAGAATTAAAAATATTCAATATTTAATTTCTTCTATTCAAAAGGAAATCGCGGATTCTATTGAGAAAAAAGATTACATTAATCACTATATTATGAAACATGGTTATGTTCCCTTGTGGGTACTTGTAAATGCATTGTCATTAGGAACAATTTCAAAATTTTACGAATTTATGCAACAACCTTTAAGAGTTAAAATAGCAAAGCATTTTAATGTTAATGAAAGTGATTTATGTATTTACATTAAAATGTTGGCATTTTGGAGAAACTTATGCGCTCACGATGAAAGATTGTATGATTCTACATCATTTAAAAAGATAAGTTTACCTGATACAAAATACCACCAATTATTAAATATACCAATTCAAGGTAATCAATATATTCAAGGTAAAAATGATTTATTTGCCCTAACAATCGTATTAAAAATACTATTATCTGAAAAAGATTTCAACCACTTTTATAATAAAGTGAATGGTAGAATATATAGCATTGCTAGTAAATTAGAATCTATAAGTATAGAAGAAATAAAAAAAGTTATGGGATTCCCTTATGGATGGGGACAAATAAGAAAATCCTAGTTCCACACGGGACACTAGGCATATTACATATTATGCCAAACAAATATAAAAATATACCTAATAACAATTTTAAAACAAATGAATTTATATTAGATTTATTTTACATTTGATAAAGTGATTTATATCTATTTATAATTTTGAAATAATGGTACAATATTTATAAGCGGAGGCTTTAGTGAAAAAGTATTTGGTATTAGGTAAAAGTAATATAATTAATCATTATTGTGATGATAAGAGTGATGTTACTATTTGTGATTATGCAAAAGAGTATTACAATTTAAAATCTTTTGTTAAAAATAATGAACAATTTAAAGATAACATTATAGTTTATAAAGAGCTTTTGGATGAAGAAAAATTTTGTAATATTCTAAAAAAACATAAACCGCAAAATATTATTGTCGATATTAATATCTATAAAGATAGACTATCATCTTATCTTGTTTCTAATGATACTAATATTGATTTAATTTCTTATTTTAAAATGATATTTGATGGAATAAATACCATAAAAAATGTAAATGTAATATTAATTTCCTCTTGTGATGTTTATAACTCGTCTAGAAATATAATAATCAGTGAAAAAGAAAAAATTAGAGCATCTAAAGTTAATTATATTAATAACCTTATAAATATTGAAAATTTATTTTTAAAATATAGTTTTAATAAAATAATTTTAAGGGTACCATTACTTTTGGGTTATGGTTTAGAAAATAATTTTATAGAAAGAAAAATTTCACAAGTATATAAAGGACATATTTCTTATGATAGTGATATTCCATTTTATAATTTTATTGATGTTAGTTTTTTATGGAAAGCAGTAGTTAATTCAGTAAATTATATGGATGATAAAAAAGATGTAAGTGAAGTAACAAATGTTGTAAATAGTAAATGTATTAATAGAAATAAGCTTGTTAGAAAGATAATCAGTTATACAGAATGTGAAAAAGCATATAAAGATTGTCATTATAAATTACCTCGAAATAATGATAAAAACGATTTATTTAATACAAATTATAGATTATTTAATAATCATAAAATGAAAAATATGCTAGGACTAATTGAAAATACTGATATTGATGATAGTTTAAAAGAAACAATACTTTGGTACAATAACTCTCATTTATTAAATCAAAAATTAACAATAGAAATAAAAAAAGAATTTGAAAGTTACAAAGATGCTATAAAAAGAGCAGAGTACATTATGAAATATCAAGAAAATGAATTAACTAATTTAGAAATAATGAAATATTTTAGAAATAATAAAAAAGTATCAGCAAATAAATTAAGTGATACTTATAAAGATTTAGATTTAGATAGTTTGATTAATTTAAAAAATGATATTATTAAATATTTGAACCAATTTAAAAATAAAAAAGTTAAAACATTTCCTAATGGAATAAAATATCAAAAAACACATAATAAAGTAACTACATTTCTTTATGAAGATATTTTAACTGAAAATGATAAAAAGTATTTTGAAAATCTATTAAATGAACTTGAAGAATTAATGACAAAGAATACTTTAAAATAAATATAAAAAATGAAGGTATAATGAAACTATTCAAACCAAATGAAAAATATAAAAATTCTTATTATGAACTCGTTAATGATTTGAAAAAAATTATATTTTGATGAAAAAAGTCAAAAGAAAATATATATAGATATTGGGTTAATAATACAAGTCAAATAGTTTAAATAATAATGACTTTAAAGCCTTATTATAGTATAATATATACATAAATAAGAAAGAAATTTTATGGAGATAATCGAAATTAAAAAAGCATTAACCCTGCAAAAAAAATTGAATTTACTTGGAAATTTATATCATAAAACACAAATCGATTTTGCATATAATTCCAATTTTATTGAAGGTTCAACAATTACATCAGATGAAACAGCAAGTATATATGATACAGGAACCATCTTAACGTCAAATGATAAGGTCATTGTTTTAAAAGATGCTACAGAAACTAAAAATCATTTTACTTTGTTTAAATATATGCTTGATACTGTCGATGATTCACTAACTGAAAATATGATTAAGAAGTATCATTTTATATTAAAAAATGGTACATTAACTGATGAAGAAAGTAAATGGTTTAATGTAGGAGAATATAAAAAGAAAAAGAATTTCGTAGGGAATATTACAACATCTTCACCTGAAAATGTGGCAAATGATATGAAAAAGTTATTAAATTGGTACAATGATATAAAAGCAAAAACTTTTGAAGATATAATAGAGTTTCACGTTCGATTTGAAAAAATTCATCCTTTTCAAGATGGCAACGGAAGAGTGGGAAGAATGATTATATTTAAAGAATGCCTTTGTAATAATATAATGCCTTTTTATATAGAAGATAGAAATAAAGAGTTTTATATAAGAGGAATAAAAGAATACCAAAATAATAATAAAAAAGGTTATTTAATTGATACTTGTTTAAATAGTCAAGATAATTATGAAAAAATGGTTCATTTCTTTTTAGATAATGATTAATATAAAGTGAAAAATTTTACTTAAACATGAAAAATTTTTCACTTTCTTTTTTTATTATCTAAAATATATAGAAAAACTACTATTTTTTTTAGTGAAAGATTTTATTGACTTTAGCAAAATCTTTCACTTTGTTTTTTTAACTTATATAGATTATATGAAAATATGGGCTTCTTTCTAGTGAAAAATTTTATCAAATAACGAAAAATCTTTCAGTGAGATTAGTTATAAAATGCTTTTAATACTAAAGAAAAAATTGATTTTATTAATTTAATATGAAAATTTCTTGAAAGAAATTAATAGTTAAGGTATAATAAGACTAGAAAAAATAGGTGAGGGTATGAGAAAGATAATAGCATGTTTAGATATTGGTTCGTTTAGTATTAAACTTGTTGTCGGAGAAATAACTAAAAATAAAGTTAATATTTTAGCGTGTGCTGAAAGTCCCTCTCAAGGAATAAAGAAAGGTTATATAGTGAATCCTGAAAGTGCTAGTATAGCAATTAAAGATGTTTTTTCTAAATGTGAAAATATGTTAGGGCTTCCTATAAAAAGTGTACTTCTTTGTGTACCCACTGATAATCTTGAATGTTTTGTTTCTAGTGCTTCAGTTAATATTACAAATGAAGATAATGTTATAACTCATGATGATATTACAAAAGCAATGCAAAAAAGTATTTATAAAAAAATTGATGATAATAAAGAATTAGTTACAATTTTACCAACAAAATTTATTATAAATGATGATGAAGTTGTATCTAATCCAGTTAAATGTGTTGCAGGTAAATTAACTGTTAATGTAGTTGCGGTAGTTGTACCTAAAATAAATACAGATAATATAATAAAATTTTTAAGTAAACTTAATATAAAAGTTTTAGATATATGTATTGAACCAATAAATGATTATTATGAATTTAAAAGACCGGAGTATGCTAAAAGTGTTGGTGCTGTAGTAAATATTGGTTATAGTAATTTAACAGTATCAATTATTAATAAAGGAATCCTTACATCTAGTGAAATAATTGATATAGCATCTTCCTCAATAGATAAAGATATTGCTTATGTGTTTAAAACAAATAAAAAAGATGCAAATTATATAAAAGAAAATTTTACTTGTGCTGATATACATATGGCAAGACCTAGTGAAAGTATTGTAATCAAAGATATTAATGGTGATGATAGAAAAATTTCAGAGTATGAAGCCACCAATGTAGCAATATCGAGGTTAAAAGAACTAGCTGGGTTAATAAAAAAGCAAATTAACCTCTTAACAAAAAAAGAAATAAGTTATATAATAATTACAGGGGGAGTTACAAACTTACCTTATTTTGAACATTTTATACAAGATAACTTTAAAGATTTAGCCAATTATGAAGTTGTTAAAGAACTTGGAGTTAGAGATAATAGATATTCAAATGTAGTAGGTGCTATAAAATATTATAATAGTAGATTAAAATTAAGAAATGTTGAGATATCAATATTTGATTTAGAACAGCAAGAAGAACTTGGGGGAACTTCAAAAAAAGTAAACATATCCGAAAATTCTCTTCTTGGCAAAATATATGGATATTTTTTTGATAATTAAGGAGGAAAGTAGATGTCAAATTTAGTAATGGATCAAGTAGCAAAAATAAAAGTTGTTGGTGTAGGTGGAGGCGGTTGTAATGCCGTTAACCGAATGATTGAAGAAGGAGTACAAAGTGTAGAGTTTTATGTAGTTAATACAGATTTACAAGTACTTAATGCTTCATTATGTCCTAATAAAATTCAAATAGGTAAAAATATTACTGGTGGTAGAGGTGCTGGTGCAAATCCAGAAGTTGGTAGAGCTGCTGCTTTAGAGAGTAAAAGTGAACTTGAGGAAGCTTTATCTGGTGCTGATATGGTTTTTGTTGCTTGTGGTATGGGAGGCGGAACTGGTACTGGTGCTGCTCCAATTATTGCAGAGATTGCTCAAGAACTTGGATCACTTACTGTTGGTATAGTTACAAAACCATTTAAGTTCGAAGGTAAAAGAAGAATGGAAAATGCTCTTTTGGGTCTTGATGATTTAAAAAAACATGTAGATACTTTAATTGTAATTCCTAATGATCGTTTAAGAGATATTATAGATAAAACTACTTCATTTGATGATGCGTTTAAAGAAGTTGATAATGTACTTCATAGAGGTGTACAATCAATTTCTGACCTTATTGCTGTTACTGGAGTTATCAACCTTGACTTTGCAGATGTTAAAACAGTTATGGAAAAAAGTGGTACAGCAATTATTGGTATTGGTTGTGCTGCTGGGGAAAATAGAGCAATCGAGGCTGCAAAACAAGCTGTATCAAATTCTCTTCTTGAGGAAACTATTGATGGAGCAAGAAATGCTATTGTCAATGTAACAGGTGGTAATAACCTTACATTATTTGAAATTGAAGATGCAGTTGAAACTGTTAGAGAGGCTGCAAATAATGATGTTAATATTATCTTTGGTGCAATTAAAAATGAAAATCTTCAAGATGAAGTTATTGTTACTGTAATTGCAACAGGTTTTGACGAAGAAATTAGTAATGAAACATTATTTGATGGACAACTTCCTAAAAGAAAAACACCAGAGATTTTAGATAATGATTATGAAATTCCTCCATTTTTAAGAAGTCAAGACTAATTGACTAACTAAATAAAATATGCTATATTAGGTATGTAAGAACAAAACTTACATAAAATAAAAAAAGGAAGCAATCGTTTTTTGGTTGACGAGCGCTACCAATTTGTTTGTGTTGCGCTTACGCTACATTACTGTAACATAGGCGCTTTTTTTATTTAATAATAAGTATTATTAAAGCAAAAGTTTGAATTAACAATATAATACCTATTAGAAATATTATCATAAAGTAGAAAATTTCTCTGTAGCATTGTCTCATATGACCACCTCTCTTTCTAATAAAATAATAGTGTTGTGGCAGCGCCCGCCTAACGGTTACTTCATATATTAATGATACCATTGGTTAGAATTTATGTCAATAACAAATGTTTGTAAAAATTATATTTTTTTGCTTCGAAAAAGGTTGAAATTCATTATATTATTTGTTATATTTAATTTGTAAGATAAATGTCTTACAATTAGTGGTGCTATTCGTAATTGCTATGCGAGCGCTACCAATAGAGTAAACGTTCAACTTACATTACTGTAAGCGGAGCACTTTTTATTTTAATAATGGTAAAAGGAAATGACGTTGTCATTTCTTTTTACTTGTTACAAAATATATCGTCATTTTGAAAACTATAAAAATATTTCTTTTTTTCGAAATGAAATATAAAATAACTTTTAGACATTATTTGACATAATTTTTATTTCTTTTTTTATAAAATAGTGTTGGTGATGATATGACAGTTTATATTGATTTAGTATGTATAATTAATTTTATATATGATTTTTTAATACTTCTTACTGTATCATTTACTTTAAAAAGAAATAGAAAAATTTATTATTATATCTTATCTTCCTTAATAGGGGTGTTATCTATATTTTTATTATTTTT
>ENA-OPVH01000005-OPVH01000005.1-human-gut-metagenome-genome-assembly--contig:-NODE-5-length-208049-cov-9.296710_pt1 | contig 208049 bp, 235 predicted proteins | sample MGYA00241494_ERZ501980 | MGnify/ENA primary metagenome ERZ501980 (study PRJEB25962, sample SAMEA1964914) | human gut metagenome | biome: human gut; feature: human-associated habitat; material: faeces... | reverse complement strand
ATACCATTTAAGATGACATAGAACTAAAACCTCTATTGACTAAACATACATTTTATCATTGTTTTAATACCATTTAAGATGACATAGAACTAAAACCTCAAATTTTAGTTCTAAGTATCATAGAGTAATACTTTTCATCTTAAATGAAAATTCTATATCACATTTTATTTTACCACAAATTCGACCAAATTGTTATCGACTATTAATTTTTTTTCAAAATCATGACTACAGCCATAACATTGAGAATCAATCAAAATAATGTTTACATTATTATAAATTGAATATTTATATAGTTCTTTTAATTCATTATCATCTAGATATTGTTTTAGATTAACAAGTACTATAAATTTACTAGATTTCAAAGATCTTTCAAGTTCAATAATAGAGAATAAATTTTCAATTATTGAATTTTTATAATTTATTTTTAATTTCAAAAGTTTTGTAAGGGATTCAATAGTCGCGTCATTATTTACCATAATTGGCAAATCAACTGTTGAAATAATACTATTATACTTTTGAATTAATTTTTTATATAATAGTAATAAAGATTTATCAGAACTACCTTTTAAGTTTTCATTAATAAGTTTATTAATTGAAAGCATATATCTTGAAAAATCAATATTAAAATAATCACTTATAACATTAACTTTATTTATAATACTAACTTCTTTATCATCAATAAATGTTTTAATTTCTTCGATAACATTACCATTACATATTTGATTTAAATCATTAATTAATCGAAAAAATATTTTTTTATTTTCTATTTCAAGAACATTAATATTTTCATTGTTAATTTCAATATTATTTTCTAAATATGAAACTGTTATTTTCATAATACAACTAACCTACTTTCATCATTTATTATTTTATTAGTTGATGAACCAATAATATACTCAATCTGAGAATATTGTTTCTCTGTAATAGTTAGCATTTGAATAATTCCTTTATTTGGTGCAGATTTTTTAATTCTATTATTTAGAAAATTAGCTTGTTGTGAATTTAAAACTATTTTTGAATAAACTGATTCTTGCATCATTAAGAAACCCTCATTTAGCAAAAACTTTCTAAACCTTAAATAGTTTCTTTTATCCTTTGCATATATATTAGGAAGATCAAAAAATACAATTGCTCTCATAACTCTATTCTTCTCCATAAATGAAAGCCTCATAATTTTCAATATTTTCAATAGAATCCAAAGTTTTTTTTACATACAATTTTATAATATCTTTTAAAGTATACATCTTACTTTGATATTTATACGTATGATTAAACAAATTAACAACATCTAATTTATAATCACTATCAAGTTTTCTGTCTTTATTATAATACACAAAATTATCAATAATAACTCTAAAAGGTTCCATCAAATCACAACTTAAATTAAATTGATTAAATTCATTTGTATGGTTAATACCCAATTCAGTTAAATAACCATTTGCTTTAACTTCTTTATTAATTGTAGATAGTAATATTGCATAACCATAATTCAATGCAGCATTTGTCTCTTGCTCTGAATGTCTAATAAATTCATTACCAAATAAAGCATTAAAATATACTTTAGCAGCATGTCCCTCTCTATTTGTAATGTCTCCTATTTCAACATCATTCGCATAATTTAATAACATTTCATATTTATCATCATCAAATTTTCTTAATAACATAGCTTGATTTATTATTTTATTTTTAATTATTTTTCTCCAAAGACTATCTTTGTCAGGTTGTTTCCAACTAATCTGTTTTTTTATTTGTTTACTTGAATTATGCCTTGAATAAAAACTTACAAGTTCTCCGAAAGGGTTATGTTTTTCATCACAAAATATAATATTAATTTTATTTAATGATAGTTCCTTTAATAAGAAACAAGTTACTACCGAAGTGGGATTATCAATAATTATAGTGTCAATTTCAGAAAGATGAATATATTTTTCATCTTCCTCTTGTTTGACTACTAAAAACGAATTTTTATAACTAAGTTTGGATTGTTTAGATATTACAACAGTCCTAAAACTCATTATATTTACTCCATATACCTGTATATGAATTATTGTATATTTTGCAACTAGATATACTCTTATCTTTTTTTCTGCCAAATTCGCTAGTTTGATTTATAAATTTAAAATTACCATGAATGCTTGAGCACTTTAAAGTTTTTAGTATTTCAATGATAAACTGTTCTTTATTTTCCAAATTATTATCTAATAATTTAACCCAGTCCTTTAATCTATCGTTTAAAGTTTTAAAACATATATATTCTCTTTCAATCTTATCTATTAAATATACAATTATTTCATCCAATTGTCGTAAATATACATTTTCATAAACAGATGATTTTTTATTATTAAATAATTTATTAAATGTTTCCTTATGTGTAGTTAAAAATTGTTTTTCAAATTTAAATTGTTTAGCATTAATTATTTCAGCACCTCTTTCTGTAGCACCCACCAAGTAAAATTGTCCACATTCCCACTCAATTAAACTGTAAAAAGGTATTGGACTTGATATTTTCAAAATATCCTTATTATCTTTAAGTTTTAACAAATTCACTAAATAATCAGTAGTTTTCATTTCATCTTTTTTTGATGTAGTTAAAATATAAATTGGCATTCCAACAATTTTCTTTGTTTCTTTACCCTTATTCAAATAAGTTACCATTACAGCATATGCTGGATTTAAACTTGTATATGATCCATATAATTTCGTAGGAAGATTTTCTTTTAAAGATACACCTTTACTTCCCTTTCTCTGTTTAGTCTGATTATAAAATTCTCCGGATTTGTATTCAACTTTCTTACTAATCAAAATATCATTTGAATATAAAGCATTTTCGATATTTTTATTAAATACTTTTGAATCAAATTCTTTTGTAATTACCTCACCAGTTTCTTCATCGATTTGCATTGGAATTATATCATTTATTAAATAGTTCATTTTATCATCTAAACTATTTATTACATATCCATATTTTAAAGACTTATAATCTTTATTAGCAATTAAATCTTTATTTAATTCCTTAACCATATCAAAATCAATATTTTTTCTTAAGTATTTTTCTTTATATTCTCCTAAAACTGCAGCAAGATATGCATCATGTGCATGATGATAGTCATTAATATCTCTAAATTTATATAATTCAAATTTTTCTCTATAATTATGCGATAAGTTTGCTTTTAAATAAATTACTTTTGAATTTTCATATAAATTTGCCAATATATTTGCAACGTGTTTAGTAATTTGTCTTGTTTCTACAATTTGTCTATTGATAAATCCTTCTATATCTTTTGAATTAAATTCTTTTCTTATCAAGTTATAATATTTTTTATTTGATATAAGACCAATGCTCTTTAAACGTGACCACCATTTTCTATTTGTATCGGTTTTATAATTAGAAGGTAAAACAAAACTTGCAGCCTTATTTTGATTTTCCTCTTTTAAAACTAATGCTTTATTATCTATAGAATCATCTTTTATTAATGTTCTAGGAATAATATGATCAACTTCATAATCGCTTAAATTCTCTATTTTTAATGGTGTCATTGAATATAAACTTTTTCCTTCTTGAATAAAATACAAGAATAATTTTTCAGAATCTATTTTTTCTTGAGACTTTAACTCTTTATTTAAATTATTATAGTTATTAATTTCATTTCTATATTTTTCGTATAAATTTGCTAGATATTTTTTTCTATCTGGTTTTCTTTCTTTTTTATCTTCATTTCTCGCCATTTCTATAGATATGTACTCTGGATCATATCCTATATAATTTGTAATTTCGTCCACTATTTTAAGGGCTTGATATATACCCCTTTTTATTGCTGGAGAAGTAACCAATTCCCTAACCAAATCATAATTAACTTTTTTAGTTATTTGTTCACCATTAATTTTATCAATTAGCTCTAAAAACTTATATTTTTTATTGTTAAGAATTTGCATAAAATTTTCTTTTGTTTCAATCATCAAATCCATAATTGACTTTGAAGTATTTGTTTCTTTATCGAAATATAAAACACCAGTTAATAATTTTCTTGATAGACTACTCCATCCAGTATATTTTGTTTTTAACAATTTATTAACTTTTTCAGCATTTAAATCAGGATATTCTCTATTTAGTTTAACTTTAAGAATATTTTTATCTTCGAAAATAGTAATCCATTCAATTATTTTTTCGGCATCATTTAGAGTATAATTTGTATTTTCAAATACCCCATCTATTCCAAAAAAATCGACATAACTTTTCATACTATTAGCAAATTTTTCATCAGCTGAATAGCCCTTTACTAAAATATCATCACCATAAATATCAGTAACTTTATTAGCGTATAAGTATTCTTTGAATTTTTTATCAGTTATTGTTCCAGATGTATTTAAAAATAAATCATTATAAATTTGTTCTTGTAATTCTTTAGAAAGAGGATTGTCATTAATCTTAATTTGTTTTAATTCATTTAATACTTTAAATTTTGAATATAAAATTGAATTTGCAGGTATAGCCTTTTCATTAAGTAGATATGTACAACTAGAAATCATTTTCTTAATAAACTCTTCTGCAGAGGCTTCTTTATCAACAACCTCATCAAAATTATATGGAGTTATTCTTATGCTTTCTTGACCACTTTTTCTTATCATCCAAGCGAAATTACTTTTTTCTGTTGTAGTTAAAGGACCTACATAATAAGGAATCCTAAATTCAAGTAATTGCACCAATTTATTAGTACCATTATATTCATCACCTAAAAAAGGATAATATTTCTTTTGATTTTCAATTATCTTTACCAATTCATTCTTATTTAACTGATATGGAAATTTACCATTTTCTACAGATGTTAATCTTGGTAAAAAATCACCATTTTCTAATCTCATAAGTATTTCTTCATTATATTTTTTTACTAAGTAACTATCAACATTATTCCAATTTACACTATCAAATAATTTTTTTAGTTCTTTTTGAAAATCATCATATGTAATACCATTAGTTATATATCTATCATATAAACAATAATTTTCTTTTTTAGCATTATTTTTTGTTCTAAATAATTTATCATATAAGCTTTCTTTTTTACCACCTATTGTTCTATCTACATTAAAAACTTGTTTTAAAAATTTTAAATCCTCTTTATGCTTATCATAATATCCAATCATTAAACTAGATAAACTCGGTGTTTTACTTTCCTTAAATATTTTTTTTAAATAAACAATGTCATATAAATTTTTTAATGCCTCTAAAAGTTCAATTTTATCGCCAAGTATTTTTTCATACTCATCGTACTTATCATCATATTCAGTAGTTGAAAATGATAGTTCAACCTTTGATGAATCTATATCTAATAAAAACATTTTTATAAAATTAAATTTATTACCATTTATCATTTTAATAAATTCATTAGTAAATTCCTTTGGCATAAAATTAAAGTAACTTGTAAGTTCAACCTTTTTATCATTCTTTGAATCTAATAATAGTATTTTTTCTAAATCTTTAAAATCTCTATTTTCATCTATATCAAATTCTTGACAATAATCACAAATTAAAGATACAACATTACAAAAAGATTCCTCGATATTTAGACTTTCTGTATTAAACTCACCTTGCACTAAAAAACTTCCACGATATTTTATTATATGATGTAAAGCAAGATATACTAACCTAATATCAAATTTCTTATCTTCATTAATTAAATCATTTCTTAGGTGATATATAGTTGGATAATTTTTTTGATAAAAATTAAAGAAATCTTTTTCTTCTTTATTTAATTCTATAGTTTTATTAATTTTATCATTCTTATTATAAAAAGATTCTTTCATTATTTGATAAAAATTAGGATCAACTTTATTTATTTCATTTTGGAATTCCTCTTTTAAAAGTTTTATCCTATATCTTCTTCGATCATATCTTCTTCTAGTACTTCTAAAGTTTCTTCTTGAAGAAGCAGAAACAGCTTCATCAAATAGTCTAACACCCCATAGTTTCTTGTTACCTTTTCTTAAAACTTTTTGCTTTTCAGATTCGACAACTGCCCATCCTACAGAATTTGTTCCAATATCTAATCCAATATTATATTTTTTCATATTGACATACCTCCTTTTAATATGATAATATTTAATTGTCTTAATACCATTTAAGATGACATAGAGAGTTAAAATAAAGGATAACCTAAATACTCATTATGTGATGAGAGGCTGCTTAGGCTAGCCCTTTTTTTATGTCTTCTATTCACAATTTAATTGTACTAAATAATTAACTTTATGTCTACTTAATTTATTTGAATTATTAAAAAATTATTTTATTTAATTTATATTTTTATAAAGCAAATAAAAAGTACTATTTTCTTAGTACTCTTTAATTTTTACCCATATCGCCCTTCATTATTCCATATATTTCTGATATAAACTCACTATCTTTTTTTAAATTTTTATCACATAGTAAATAAACATGATTTTTAGTTCTTGTAAGAGCAACATAAAATAATCTTCTTTCGTCAGCAAAAGGAATGCCTTCATCAATAACTTCATTTCGATACAATTTTTCTATCCAAGTCATACCTGTTTTAACAGATGGAAATGAAGTATTTAATCCAATAATAATTACATCATCAAAAGTAAGACCTTTAGATTTATGCATAGTCATTGCTTCAATATCTATATCTTCATAATTTTTAAATACTAAACTAGATTCTATTCCATCAAAGAAACTTTCATCATCATATAAATTATCTATAATCCTATTTGTTCTACCTAATATTAAAATTCTATGATCTGGATTATCACCATATATCTCTAAAATAGTATTTTTAAGTAAATTAATTTCCTCTTTATTAGATTTAGTTCCATCAAAAGTCTTAATAATAATTGGTTTATCTATATGTTTATCAGATACTAAGTCTTTTTTTATTTGACTATTATTTTTCATAACAAACTGTCCAGATAAGTTGATAAGTTCTTGACTATTTCTATACGTCTTATTAATTTTAAATAGTTTTGCACCCTTAAAATAGTTAGTAAAATTATAAATATACTCTATTCTTGAGCCACTAAAGGAGTAAATACTTTGCCAATCATCTCCAACTGCGAATACTTTAGCATCATTTCTTTTAGCGGTCTTCATAGTAAGTTCATACTTAATATTAGATATATCTTGATATTCATCAATAATTATATAATCAAATAATAAATGAGTTTCACTTGTTAATTTTTCAATATACTTAACTGCATAGTATAATAAATCATCAAAATCAAAGTAATAATATTCTCCACCATAAAGTTTATTTGAATAATAATTATAAAAGTCTAAGAAGTATTTTGCCTCAATCATAACATTTTGTTTTTCTTCACCTTTTAAAGTCATAATATATTTTTTTATGACTGTTTTATCCTCTCTATAAGCAGATGATTTTAAATATTTAATACTTGAGTACATAAAATATTCAAATGGATATACTTGTGAAAGTGGATTTAAACGAAGAATATGTTCATATATTTCTTCATTAGTTCTTTCATTATATTCAACATTTAACTCTTTTAATTTGTTATCTATAATTCTAACAATATTTGAAAGTGATGTTCTTTCAATTTCAATAAATTTATTATTATGCTCTTTATGGTATTTTTCTTTTTCTAATTTTATTTTTTTATAGTTTTCATCCTCTAAACCAAAGTATTCAATATATATTTTTTCACCAGCATAATCAATTGTAAAATCAGGTTTATATATTAAATTATTTTCCATTAGTTCTGGATAAGCTTCTTCATAAGAATATGAAAGACCTCTTTTATAAAGAAAGTTTGCTATTACTGCTTCACCGGCTGATTTAACATAGTCTCCATTTATAGATATAATATTTTCATCTTTCTGAAGTTGCCTTTCAATCCAAGATTTAATTAAATTTATAGTTCCTACAGTTTTGGCTTCATTAAGTTTAACACTTACATAGTATTCTATAAGCTCATCATAAGTATTAAATTTTTGATAGTTATCAATAAAGAATTTGCTAAATACAAAATTTTTCATTTGTTTAACAGTATCAAAATTATTAATTATTTCGGTAATTTTATTTTTATCTAAATATAAGTTTTTAAAGTACTCTAAAAAGATTTCTCTTTTTTTATTTCTATCAAGTATAACGCATTTTCGATTATTAAATATTTCTCTAATATATTCATAACCAAGTGAATGAAATGTTGTAACGTGTGCTGGGATATTAAAATCTAAGCAAATTCTTTTATCTAGTTCTTCAGTAGCTTTTCTTGTATAACTTAGTACTAATACTTTTTCTGGTAAAACATTTTTCTTTTCCACTAAATATTTTACTTTTGATGCCATAGTGGTAGTTTTACCTGTACCTGCTCCGGCAATAATAAGACTATATTTTTCATCACTTAATATGGCTTTACACTGCTTTTTATCAAGTTTTATATTAGGATCAATATCTTTAAAGAAATTATCAAAGTAATCTTTATTTAATAAATATAACTTTTCTAATACAATGTCATTATAAGTATCAATATTAAAGTTTGAGGGCACAGCATCACTATAATTTGCTAATACATTTAAATATAAATCATTTAAAATATATTCATGATTATTATATTTTTTTATAAACTCCTCTTTCACACTGCCACCTACTATAATAGTATTATAACAAAAATCAATTATTTTTTATAGTGAGTTTTGTTTAGTTTAAATTTTTTGTAAATATTTTATGGTATTATATTAAAAAAATAGGATATTACTCCTATCTAATAAATTATATAGCAAATGCCAACCAAGGAATTGTTAACATTAAACTTATTAATAAACACACTTTATAATCTTTTTTAAATAAGTTAATTATATCTAATGAAGAAAGTATTGAAATAATAACTAATATCATTTGAACTACAGTTATTACAGCTGATATTATATGTGAATCACTAAAGCCCTCGATGCAAAATATTCCATATATAAAGAATAAAATAATACTAATAATTCTAATTACTTTTTTACTTTTTTCTTCTTTACTTATTAATGATTTACCATTTTTTTCAAAATATTTCTCTTCCATTTTGTTTTTATGTTTTAACTCTATTATTTCTTTTTTGTTTTTAGTTTTAGATTCTAATTTTTCTTTCCAATCGTTTTCACGTGAATTTATACCTTTTTCAATAAGACTTTCTGCATCAGCCTCAACTTCAACTCCAATTTTTTTAAAATTAACTTTCATAAACTATTTCACCTCATTAAATACAATGTTTTTCTCGCGAACTTACATCATACTAATTATATCACGTATAATGTTAAACATAAAGATTTTATGATAATACCTATAATTACTTAATAGTTCTAAAGCCCTTTAATATAAGCAAAAATGAATGTTTTAGTTCTCTTCAGGGGGCAATTCTATGAAAAAAGAGGCTTCTTAAAAAGCCCCGTAATATCGACATATAACTCATATAGAGTTTATTAAAATTTAACTAAAAATTGATAAATTTAATACAATTTGATGGGTGACTGATGGGTAGAAATATCTATCAGTTTTTCATTTTTTAATGACAATATGACATTATATTTATATATTAAAATAAATCTAGCAAAAATGAATTGTTAATTAGTTTAGTATTGTTTTCAAAATAATTATTTGATTCTTTAATATATTTATTTGGAATCTTATAATCTATAATTCTTTTACTATAATCAACATTACCGTAATTACATTTAAAGCAAAAGAAACGATTACTATCATTATATGATAATGATGATAAAAGTGAATCAAATATAATAATTCCATTATAATTACTATTTTTAATTTCTTTTTCTACAAAATCTTTCATTATCTCTCCAATGCTATAAACAGTATTCAATGCAATGAAACAAAGATTATCATCTTTAAATAGTATTTTATATTGACTCATAATATCACCCCTTTATAATTAATAATATTTAGCTATTAATTCTATTGTTTTAATTATGACCTGTTGACTATCCTCTTTTGATAAAGTCATAGTATCATCTATATCAAGATCTCCAAAATGTAACAATTTATGTCTTATCTTACTATATTGATTATAGCATTTATCAATATAATCAACAATTCCATTATCAATTTGATTTACATATTTTGATTGTAAAGAATAAATTCCTGTTCCTAAATCCTTATCAAAATAGCAAAAAGTATTCGTCTTAATATCTATATTTAGTTTTTCTTTAAAAACAAGTTTTAGTTGTCCCTCTAGTGCTCGTAAAACAGGAGTTGTTAAGAAACTACAATCTTTAAAATCATTTACATTTAAAAATAAATTATATACAGCTTGAACAATTAATTTATAAATTGAAAGATTTATTTGTTTATTTTTCAAAGTCGGTGCTAAAGAATATAATCGTTCTTTTATTAAATCTTCTGAAACTTCAGTATTATTATTTACATTTAAACTTCTTAAGATTGAATTGGTAGAATTGTATTCATTTAAATATGTAAGTAATAATGAATATATCTTGGTACTTTGATTAAGTGGTATTAACAATTGATTAGTACTAATAAATTTATATTTTTGAAATGTTAATTTTTCTTTTCCTAAAAAGCATTGGTATACTACATGATTATTCTTATCTGTTGATAAATATTGAAAGTTGTTCTCATCAGCTTTAATTTTATTTAATACTTTGATTATAATTTCATCACTAAACCTAAAACTTTTAAATCCCCATTCATCTGATGTAGATGGAGCTAGTGATTTTAATTCATTTTTTGCAAGTTTATCACATATTTCATTATATTTTTCACCAGAATGTGCTTTAACTTTTGTAAATTCCAGTTCCATTTCAGATTTGTATTTATTTATTTCATTAACATAATAAGTAGAATCTGAAGATTTTACTTTCCACTCTCCTGTAATCCATTTTGATAATCCTTCATAATCATGATAAATATATACTTTCTTTTTGCCTTTATATTTTGCATATTCTAATCCTTCTAACACACCTTTGATTTCACCAATAACTTGTCTACTACCATTAGGATCATCAACAATTCCACTACGATGATACTCTGGTTGTGCCTTTTGTAAATATACAACACCATAAGACGAAAGTTTTAAATCTTGATTATATGAGCCATCACTATATATAATTATTTCTTCTTTGCTAAGAGAATCTACTGTTCTTATAGAATTTGTTTCATCTAACAACTCTTCTTCATTATCATTTACTAGAAATTGCTCTGCTTCTTCCTTACTTTTAAAAGATTTATAATCAGCTCCCTTATAACCTTTTATACTTTTTTCACATTCATCCCAATTATCAAAAACACCTATATTATTTCCCTTTTTTACTGCATAATATTTCATAATTACCTCCAATTTTTATAATAATTGCTTGTGATAGTTTAGTATTTTTTTCAACATTATATCTTTCTATAACAAAATATCTAACAATATCACCTAATTTAATATTTTTATCAACATACTTTTTATCAACGAAAACATTTATTGAACCATCATATATAAATGCATTTTTACATTTTGTAATATTTACTATTTTACCACATTTTATCAAATTACCTAAATTTTTATCATTAATAATATTTGAAATTATTTTTTTCTTTAATTTTTTATAATTTAAAATATTATATTTTTTATTTTCATATTTATAACAATCGTCTAATGTTTCAATAATAAATTTATATTTAGAATTCTTTAACCAATTTAAGATATATGCATAAAAATAATCGTCTAGTTTTTTTTCTAGTAAAAGTTCAATTATAAGTAAAATTGTGCTTGATTCATTCGAATAATCTAAATACTTAATTGGTAAACCCAACACATATTTTTCTCTATTAACTATTAACAACTCTTTTAAATATTTATTAGCTTTTTCATAATTACTATTAACAAAATTTAGTCTACATATATGATATTTAATAAAAAATATTATTTCATTATTTTGATTATTGTTAATATATTCATTTAATAAATTTTCTAAATCATCTTCTTTATTTATTAGATCTAAAACTTTCGCCTTTTTTAAATAATATAATTCTCTATCACTATATTTATTGTTTCCATATACACTATTATTCAAACTATCTACATCATAGTAATTTAGCCATTCATTTATTTCATTATAATTTGGATTGCTTTTTTGTTCCAAGTAATATACAGCCTTTTTTATAAATGGTATGTTTAATTTCAAATTTTCTAATGTACATTTTTCTATAGCATATTTAAACATAATAATAACATCATCAGTCATACCATTATTACCGGTAATGAAGGTTGCATATAATTTTTTTCTATAATCTATTAAAATATCGGTAGAACAATTATTTTTTATAATTAAATTGCATTGTTTTTTTAAAGACTTTATGATTTCTCCATTTTTGAATAATATATCTATTTTCTCATATTCTTTCATTATATCTCTATCCATAAAGACCTCCATAATTTAATTTTTTTAATTGAATTAAAACAATGTTACTTTAAATTATTTAATATTCCATTATCTAAATCATCTATTGAATACATTGTATCTAATACATTAAATGTTTCTTCTAAATTCTTTCTTGCACTATTCCAACCTTGTCCATCAGTAAACCATATAAAAGTTACACCATCTACTTTTTTTGATTCTTCTGCTAACATTTTATAACTTCTTGCTGTTTCATTCAATTTTGAACCACCTGAAGCATAGAAATTAGTTTCTATAACATATACCTGATTATCAGTTTTGATAACAAAATCAAATCTTTTAGTTGAAGTATTATTACCAGATATCGCAGACAAATCTAATCCCCATCTTTTTTCAATGTCACTTAAATACATTTCTTTAAAATAATCAACATTCTTTTCATATCCAGCTTTTACAATATAACTTTCTACTAAATCTTCCATTAAATGTCCACCACGATTTTTTCTGCCATTTGAATCTAATCCTACTTCAACACCTAAAACATAATCATATAAATTATTTATCAAATGATTTTCTAATAAATCAAATAACCCAGTTTCTTTCATAAATTTTACATAATCATTAAATGAATAAACCATTTTATTAAATTTGAACAAATATTCATCAAATTCATCTTTAACAAAAATTTCATTTGATCTAACTGCCAATAAAACTGGAATACACTCCAATGTTTCAGGATATTTAAAAATAATATTTCTAAATTCTTCTTCTATATTTTGACTACCAATTAAAGAATTTAAAATATTAAGTTCAATTTTTATTTTGTCTACATTTCCATATATCTTGTTAAAATCAACATAATAACTATAATTTGAAATACTTGCTTTAAATTTACTTAACCAATCATTAAAATTTCTATTCATCATTTACTTCCTTTCTTCTAATAGTTAAATCAAGATATTCTTTTTCTTGTTTTATTCCTATATATTTTCTATTTAATTTATTCGCTACAATTCCTGTTGTTCCACTTCCATTAAACGGATCTAAAATTAAATCTCCTTCATCTGTAGATGCTAAGATTATTCTTTCTAATATGGCAATAGGTTTTTGAGTTGGGTGTTTTCCTTGTTTTTTCTCACTAGGTTTAGTTAATGATGACTCCCAAACATCTTTCATTTGTTTATTGTTATTTAACTCCTTCATCAAGGAATAATTAAATTTATGTTGTGCTTTTTTAATATCTTTTTTTGCCCATAAAATTGTTTCTGTTGAATGAACAAATGCACGACAGCTTATATTCGGTGGTGGATTTAATTTTTTCCAAGTTATATTATTTATTATTTTAAAACCTTCCTGTTCCAATGCCATACCTATTGAGTAAATATTATGCATTGTTCCACTAATCCATATTGTTCCTTCATCTTTTAAAATATCATAACATAATTTAATCAATTTTCTATTAAACTTATGTTTTTTATCAATATCTATTTTCTCATCCCACTCACCTTTTTTTACACTTACCATTTTGCCTGCACTACAACTTATACCATCTCCAGATAAAAAATAAGGAGGATCTGCAAAAATCATGTCTATTGATTTAGGTTCAATCTTTTTTAATTCTTTAAAAGAATCACCATGTATAAGTTTAAAATTATCTTCTTCATAGTAATATTTCATTCTCATACATATTTCTCCTCTAAATGTCCTATTCCTTTGAAATTTGTTGATTAGTTAATTGATAAAATCTTTGTGTTGAATCTTTATCAGAAGCTATTTTAGCCATTGCCAATGCATATTCAACATTGATTTTTGCATCCATAGGTATCTTTGCTTCAATTACCTTTCTTAATAACATAGTTAATGGTTCCCCAATAGCCTTTTTATAATTAAATCCTATTAATTGCATAATAGTTAAAGTTTCAACTGATAATATTTTCTTTATCTGTTCAATTTGTTCTTTTTCATTATCTGGAACAAATTCTATTAATATTGGCAATAAATTATCAGTAATGTACTTTATATCATCCCCTGTGATCTTTTGAGAAACAAGTTCTTGCTCATATGCTTGTGCAATTCCTTGAATTTCAGCTTTATCGCTTAACAAATCGTATATAAGCTCTTCTAATTCACTAATTGTTTGTTTAGCATCTTTCTTTGCTTTCGCAGTTTTTATCTTTGTATTAATTGCACTTGCTCCATTTCTTGCTGCTGCTTCAATTAAATTTGCTCCAAGTTGGGTAACTGTTTGAAAATCCATTTTAATTCCTCCTTAACTATTCTTCAAAACCTTTTTTATTTTCAAAGTTTGTTATAATAACTTCTTCTACTTTTTCCCTTTTCTTTCCATTAGCATTTATGTTTCTTTTAGCCTCAATTACATGTATATGAAAATCTTTATATAACTCATTTATTAAAGTTGTATTGTGATTAGAAAGCATTACATAGCATCCTCTATCAGACAATTCTTTAAATACTTTAGCAAGTCTTTTTTGTTCTTCTTTTCCGAAGCCATCTTCAGTATAACTATTAAATGTAGAAGTATCGGAATCATAAGGTGGATCAAAGTAAACAAAATCTCCTTTTTTTGCATCCTTTATTGCTTCTTCAAAATCAACTGACAATAACTTAATGTCATTATAATTTAAATAACCACATATAATACCTAAATTTTGTCCTTCATAAGTATTTACTTTAGTTTTCTTACCAAATGGTACATTAAATTCATTCTTACTATTAACTCTATATAATCCGTTAAAACAAGCTTTATTTAAATAAATAGTACGAGCTGCTCTTTTATAATCTGCTAACTTATTAAACTTCTTCTTATCTCTATCAATATTTCTAACTTCATAATAGTATTCTTCTGAATGTTCAGTTTCATGATGATTTAATTCTCTACACATTGCTTCGAATTTTTTTTCATCTTTAATACATTCATATACATTCATAAGTTCTTTGTTATAATCATTAATAACAGCTTTTTTAGGTGAAAGTTCAAATAATAATGCTCCTCCACCTATAAATGGTTCATAATAAGTATTAAACTCATATGGAACATATTGCTTTAATTTATCTATTATTTGTCTTTTTCCACCAGCCCACTTTACAAATGGTTTTCCTTTTATCATATTAAAACCTCCTACATATCTTTTGGTAATTTATCATAATCATATTTATGTTCCACATCTTCTAATTCATCAAAAGACCATTTAATATCTTCTATAGCTTTATCTATTGTATATAAGCTATCCTTACTTTCTTGCATTATTTTTAAATGCTCAATTGTATAAAACAAGTGTTGTCTCGCTTTTTTTACCTTTTTTCTTTTTTGGGCATCAAAATCTAATTCTGACTTTTTATATTTTTCAATCATCTCTTTTATATCCTTCGTGGATTTATTTTTATATTTATCTAAAGACAAATAATCTAAAAATTCATCATAACCAGCAACTTTTAAAAGATTAGTTAAAGATAAATCTAAAGTTTCAGCTATCTTCTTTAAAGAATCAACATCTACTTTTTTTATTTTTCCATTAATAATATCATTTAAAGTGCTTCTACTTATTCCAGATAATTTAGCAAGTTCTCTTTGAGAAATTCCTTTAGTAATTCTGGCATTCTCAATAATATTTTTAAGTTCTTTTGAATTCATAATTTCACTTCTTTCTCCAAATTATTCCTTCTAGATTTAATTTTATCACTTTTCTTGAAATTTGTCTACGATTTCGGACAAAATATGCTGACAAGTTTTTCGTACATTGCTATTATGATATTGGCTGATATATTGAACACATCTTGTTCAACTAAATTTATTCTTTAAAAACTTAGTTTTAATGAAAATCTTCAATAAGACAATAACAACAGAATACCATATTTGTACAGATGTTATGAAATAACTAAAATTTCACAAAGAGCAATATTTCAGGTAGAATACTACCTTTTTAAAATCAGTAATGGAAGTGTAAAAAATAAATTAAAATTATTTTACTTTATTAAGAAAAGATGTTTTAGATAATCCTGATTTATCATTAAGTGCTAAAGGATTATATTGTTTAATCTGTTATGACTTAACTAAATCACTTAGAAGATTATTAATAAACCAAAATACTAGAGAAGAAACTAGTAATAGTTCTAAAGAATTATAAAAATATGATTATGCCCATTTTATATTAATTTTAGCAATAACTTTCAAATATCATTTTTGAAAATTAAATAAAAATATCATTTTCTCCAAATAAGTTCCCACTCTTTATCATAAAATCCATATATTTTATGTTTTTCTTTAGAATAACTAGTACTCCAATAATTAGGTCCTTGTACTTTTCCATAACATTGGTTAGTTTTCATTAAAAGCATATAATCATATTTACTTATCATTACCTTCCATCCAGTTTTAATATTTTTAACGATCATAATATTTGTGTTTTTTTTATCTTCAAAAGCTTCCTTAATTGTGAAAATATTTTCAGGCAATTTATCATAATTAATGATAAATCTTTTTTTATTTTTAGAAACTGTAAGATACTCAACTTTTCCTGTATTGGAATATTCAATATTTATTATTTTTTTAAAACCTTTTTTCAATATATCTCTAAATCTAAAATTACATCTAACTTCATTTTCAATTAAATATAAACAATTACGGCATTCGGTAGATGGGTTTACAAAATGATTCTGTTTTGGACACCATGTAAAATGTGTTTCATAACCGCTTGATAGTATTTCATCCGAAATATCATCAATTGTAAAGTCTCGTTTAGTCATATCCAAAGTATTATTAAAACTTCCATCATGTAAAAAATTAACTTGTACAAATTTATCAATAAACTCATAATCAAAAAAGTCTTTATTACCATTTAAACAAATTGATTGTGTAAAGACATCATGTAATGAATCAATATGATGAAGCAAAGCATAATCAATCAAATCATCATTCCAAATACTAATTTCTTTATAGTTTGAAATAGATATCCACACATTGTTATATTCTTGTAAATAAACATCAACCATATCATAATTGTAACTATCAAATTGAATAAGTGGTTTTGTCCATAAAAAATTATTTTTTTCAAAACAAATATGAATATTGTTATTAATAAAATCCTCTATAGCGTCAAATATCCAAATCACCTTATAACCTAATGAATTATAAAAATTATTTCGTTCATTAAACTCTGCATTACTTATTTTACTATGTTGAAATTCAATGACAGTGTTGTTAATAAAAACGTCTGCTCTATGTTTTTTTCCATCTAATTCAAACACAACTTCTTGATTTTCTACTGGAAATTGATTTTGCCAAGAATTATGCCATTCAGACATATCATAATGCCATCCATCACAAGTTGATACCGATAAATGTGAATAATGATGGCATTTTATATTTCCCCTTTTAATACATAACTTATCCCCACAAGTTGGACAAAAGTATTCATTACCACGAATGGCATTATCGATGTGAACTCTTTCTTTTTTGTCGTTATATGCAATAATCATTATTTACCCCCTTACCACAAATAAACATTTTATTTTTCTGCTTTTATATTTTTTATTTCTTTTTAGACTTCTTTATTAGTTTATAGTCACCAACTGCAAGCCCAATCGTTAAAATACATCCCAAAACATCATATACACATGTTCCATTATTTATTGTTGCATTCGGATTATAATTACTAGCACTCGAATCCGTACAACCATATACATCAACTTTTTCTGGTGTACAAGTACATGTCGGACTTATAGTACCATCTGCGCATATTCTTCTTCCATCTGAAGCACAACCGGCTTCACCACCATGTGAAGAGCAGCAGCCTCTTTTAGCATAAACACCAATAGGCATTAATAAAATAATTAATAATAAAATCTTTATATTTTTCACTTCACAAACCTCATAAATAAATTACTTATATTTTTCTATTACATCTTTTGCAAGAGGTATATCTGCAGGAGCTAAATCATAATTTAATAAATCATTTATTTTTACCCAAGAATATTCTGAGTGTGCATGAAGTTTAAAGTTACCATCAATATATTCACATTCATATAATTTAAGCATTACATTACCATGTGGATAATTAAACATGCTTTGTGATATAAAATCTTTTGCTTTAACTTTTACATCAAATTCTTCATAAATTTCTCTTTCTATAGCATTTTTTTCATTTTCATTTTCCTCGACCTTACCACCAGGAAATTCCCATTTACCTTTTGCATCTTTATCCGTAGATCTTTTAGCAATTAATACTTTATTATCCTTAAAAATTAAAGCCGCTACTACATTTATATCTTTACTCATAATACATTTACCTTTCGTTAATCCTATTATACTATATTTTCACTATTAAAAAAACTAAATGTTTTTTGATATTTAGCATTTACTTAACATTCTTTACTAATAGAATTAATAGATGAATACGTTTTATTATTTATTTCATAAAAATATTTAATATAATTAATATATTCTATTTTAAAATTTTTAATAAATAATAATCATTACTCTATATAAGAATTTCATATAGACTAATAGAAAATGTTATTATTAATTTATAAAGTACGCATTTTTGAATATAATTTTTGCCTAACTTATGCTAAAAAAACACTATTTTTTAGTACAAACTGTCAAACAAAAAAATCTCTTTCGAGATTTTAATTAGCATCTTCTATCGTAAATATTTTCTACAACATTTTCTTCACAACAAGTATTACATGGAGTAAAAGTATGTTTATAAATATGATGATTAATTATTCTAGTATTACAAGGTTTAATATGAGGTACTTCATAGCAAATATATCTATGACACACCCTTTCCTCTGGGCACTCATAAACTGGTTCACATGTACATCCCATCATATTTTCTACTTTACCCATATCTTCCATAGCAGGTCTTTTATCACAATTCATAATAGGTAATTCCTCCTTTTACATTATACTATTCGAAAAAATTATACATGTATGGGCTTTTTATATATATCAAAGCATAAAAAAATGATGCCTTGCACCATTATTTTGATTTTTTATCATTTTTAGGAATAACAAATTCTCTAGTATTATAATAATATTGACATCCACTTATTACACTAAATATTGTTGCTATAATTAAGCATATTTTTGCAAGTGGGAAGTGGAAAAATTCACAAGGAAAATTGCTAAAGAAAGTTAGTGTTAATCCAACCATCATAAAGGCAGTTTTAATTTTTCCCATTGAGGAAGCTGCTACTACTTTACCTTTGTTTCCAGAAATCATTTTACAAGTATCAGTAATAATATCACGAGTAATAATAACAACTGGTACTACCAAAGGAATTACTCTATCATATGCAAGAATAATAAGTACACCATTTACTAAGATTTTATCAGCAATAGCATCAGCCATTTTACCAAAATCAGTAACCATATTATATTTTCTTGCTATATGCCCATCAAGTTTATCTGTAAGTGAGGCAATTAGAAATAAAGTTCCTGCAATAATATATTTTAAATTAAATGTAACTCCATGATATAAATATACTGGCCATGAAAAGCCTAAAGCATGCCATGGTATACATAACATAATAAGTATAATAAATGCTAAAACAATTCTTGAAATTGTAAGTTTATTTGGTAAATTCATTTCCTACTCCTTATAACTTATCTCACTAGCAACTCTAGTGTTAACAGTAATTTGTTTTACAGCCCAGAAAACTGCAAAAACTGCTAAAATAACAATTAATACATATACAAGTACATATAAAACATTATTTGGTTTCTTTTCATGTCTTGTATATGGTGAAAATACTTTTTCTTCATTCCCTTTAGTATTTTCCTCGATTTCCTTTTCAATATCTTTTACAGGTATTTTTGATGTTGTTTCAAAAACATATTCATTAAACTCATCTACTATTTTATCAGCATCAAGTCCTAAATATTTAGCATAATTACTAATATATTTTTTTAATGCAAATATGTCTTGAAATGCACCAGTTTTACCATCTTCGATATTTTCAAGAATTACTTTTTCAAGATTAAGATCACTACTTACTTCCTCGAGGGAAAGACCAGCAGCCTCTCTAGTATCTAGAAAAAGACTTCCAATATCTTTCAAACTAAATCTCTCCTTAATTAAAAAAATAAAAAATAATATCTTAATAAGCCATGTTCTGTACCATTACTGGTGACAAACATTTATCTATGTACAAAGTACATCTAGTCTTAGGTTCGTTTTCCCTTGACCAGCTCCCCTACCAAAATTTGGGTTTCTCACTCGTGGGGTTTACCACGTTCCACTTCTTTTATTTCTAAAAGGCTCGTCTCTTTGGCACTTTTATACCTAATCATTTCATTTTCAGAAATTTTCGGAGCCGTTAGCATATGCTACCTTAAGTTATTTATTCCTTAAGCACGAACATATTATCCATCACAGGATAAGTGAGCATGGACTTTCCTCAATAAAACTAAAAGTCTTACAGCGTTTGTCTAAAGATATTATTCATTTCTTCCATAAACAATTTTTTCTAAGTTACTTATTCTTTTTAGCAAATCAATGTTAGTAACTTGTTTGTTAGAACTATCTTCTTGCGTTTCAAGTTTTTCTTTTAACGCACGAATTTCTTGTTTAAGTGTATAATTATCAGATGTTAAATCATTAATTTGACCTTTAAGATTCTTAATAATATTATTATACTCAGTATAATCTCTTATGATCATATCAAGATATTTATCAACCTCTTGAGGCCTATATCCTCTTGCATCAATTTTGAAATCATGCTCTAGTATCTCCCCTGGTGTTAAATAAATCTTTTCATTATACATTTTTACACCTTCCAACATAAAAATTATAGCAAATTTCTTACTTATTTGTCAATATCCGTAAGGTTTTCATATTTTATCAAAAGTTTAGCATAATTAGTATCATCAATTAATTTACTTATAATAAAATCTATATCCATTAGTATCACCATTATTATAATATGATAAAATAAAAATGTTATCAACAACTTCGACAAAACATGTCATTTATTTTATAAAAAAAGTATGCTATAATTAAAATGGTGAATATAAATGAATTATCCAACTGCAATTAAAAAGACCTATAAAAAACAAATTAATTATGGCAACCGTGGTATGGATTTAGAAAATTTTATTAACCAAACCAACGAGTACTACTTAGAAAAGGATATTGCTGTAATCTATAAAAAACCTACACCTATTCAAGTAGTAAAATATAATTATGATAACAAAAGAATAACTGATGCCTTTTATTTAACTCAATCTACCTTAGATTATAATGGAGTTTATAAAGGCTACTACATTGAATTTGATGCAAAAAATACAAATAAAAATTTTTTACCGCTTAATAACATAGCAGAGCATCAGATTAAACATATGAAAAATATTGTAAAACATAAAGGAATATGCTTTTTACTTATTGCAATTAATAGTGAATATTATGCTTTACCAGCAAAAATGTTATTTAATTTTATTGATAAAAAAGAAAGAAAAAGTATTCCCTATGATTTTATAAAAGAAAATGGTTATAAACTTGATTATAATTATTTAAAAGGAATAGATTATATAAAAGCTATTGATTTAATGATAAAGGAGAATGTATGAAAAAATTAAAAATTCAAAGAAAATTAAAGAATTTTAATAGTAATGTAAAAACAAAAATTAATGATGAAATAAAAAGAAAAGGAAAAAAAGGATTTATTTGGGAAATAATATTTAGTTTTTTAATATTTTGTGCAAGTGCTGTTTTAATATTTGTACTTTATATTATAATTAGTGCTCCAAACTTTGAAAAAGATAAACTATATAAAAAGGAAGCCACAGTTATTTATGATAAAAATGGAATTGAATTTGCAAGGGTTGGACAAGAAGACCGTGAACTTATTGAATATAAAGATCTTCCTCAGGTATATATTGATGCCTTAATAGCTACTGAAGACTCAAGATTTTTCCAGCATAATGGACTTGATATTGCCAGATTTTTAAAAGCCTCAGTGGGACAGCTTGTTTCCTCAAAAGCAGGTGGTGCTTCAACTATTACAATGCAACTTGTTAAAAAGACTTATACAAATGGAGCTTCCAAAGGTATAGCGGGTATTGTTCGTAAATTTACCGATATATATATGGCTGTATTTAAAATAGAAAGTTCATATACTAAAGAAGAAATACTAGAATTTTATTCAAACTCATTATGGTATGCCAACGGAAGAAGTATTAATACTACAGGTATCTATGGAATAGAGCAAGCAAGTCAACATTTTTTTGGTAAAAGTGTTAGAGATTTAAACCTTGCGGAGGCATCATTAATTGTTGGTATGTATCAAAATCCAAGATTATATAATCCATACAAAAACCCTGTTGGTTGTCGAAATAGACAAAAAATAGTTTTAAAATTAATGGTTAATCATGGATACATAACTGAAGAAGAAATGAATGCTGTACTTGAAATACCAATTGAAAGTATGGTAGCGGATGATAGTGATGCTGTATCTACTAACGATTATCAAGCAATAATTGACCATGTAATTGATGAAGTGTATGAAAAAACTAAAAAAGATGCTAGACAAGTACCAATGAAAATTTATACTACATTTGATTTAAAAGTACAAGATGTTCTTGTTAAACTTGAAAAAGGTGAATTATTTAAATACTATAATGATTATGACCAAGAAGGAACTGCAATTACATCAATCGAGGATGGTTCGATAATTGCTCTTTCTGGAGGTAGAAAATATGGTGCAAGAGGATTAAATCGTGCAACTGATATTAATCGTCAACCAGGTTCTACTGCAAAACCATTATTTGATTATGCACCTTATATGGAATATCTAAATGGTTCTCCAGGAGATTATTTCTTCGATGAACCTTATGCATATTCAACAGGTCAATCAATTAATGATGCTGATAGAAAATATCAAGGTATGATTACATTAAGAAAAGGTCTTATTGGTTCAAGAAACGTAACTGCCTTACAAGCATTTCAAAAGGTAGCTGCTAAAGATCAAAGTTTAATTGAAAATTTTGTTCATAGCGTAGGAATTAATTATGGTTCTGCATTATATGAATCTGCCTCAATTGGTGGTTTCAATGGTACTAACCCACTTGAAATGAGTGCTGCTTATGCTGTATTTGGCAGAGGTGGATATTACATTAAACCTTATTCATTTACAAAAGTTATTTTCGAAGATGGAACAACATATGAAAATAAATATACAAAAGAAAAAGTTATTAGTGAAGAAACATCATATATGATTACCAATGTTTTAGTAGACACAGTTAGAGATAGTTGGTCTGGTTCAATAAAAATAAGTGGTACTGAAGTTGCTGGTAAAACAGGTACAACAAACCTTGATACAGCAACACAAAAAGCACAAAATTTACCTGCAGATTTAATTCCAGACTCTTGGAACATTACATATAATCCAGAATATTCAATTGCTTTATGGTATGGATATGATAGACATAGAACTGATTATTATATGAATACTAATACTGGATGGACTGCAAGAAGTAGAATAATGGAAGCGCTTGCAAGAAATATTTATAGCACGAATAAAACATTTAAAAGACCTTCGGGTGTAATAAGTGTTGAAGTTGAAAAAGAAACAGTACCTTTAATGTTAGCAAGTGAATATACTCCTGAAGATATGAGAATGACTGAACTATTTAAGGAAGGAACAGAACCAACTGAAACATCAATAAGATATCAAAAACTTGAGGCTCCTACAGGAGGAAAAGCAAGTTATAATGGTAATGAAGTAACACTTTCTTGGACAGGTATTAAAACACCAGATGCAATAAATAGTACTTATTTACAAAATTATTTTAATGATAATTATGCAGCATTTGCTACAAAATATTATGAAAAAAGAATTGAATATAATAATAGTTATATTGGTAAACAAGGTTATGAAGTTTATATGCAAAATGAAGATGGTTCATTAAAGGAATTAACTTTTACTGAAAATGCAAGTTATAAGCAAACTATCGAAGGTGGAAAATCATATAAATTTATTATTAAATCAAGTTATTCAATCTTTAAGGCAAATCAATCAGATGGCTTAATTATTAATGTTAATACAAAAACTGATACAACAATCGATGATATAATTAATCAAGATAAAGATAAAGATAAAGATAAAGATAAAGATAAGGATGAGGATAAAGATACTGGATTAAACTAAAAACAAGGATTAAATTTTCCTTGTTTTTTTATATTTGCATTCCATTTTACAGTTTTGACATAATGGATTTTTTGCTTTACAATAATATCTACCAAATAAAAGTAATTGATGATTAATTTTATTATATTCACTTTTATCAAATATTTTAGATAACTTTTTTTCTATTTTTAAAACATCATCATTTTTATTAGCTAGTCCTAGTCTTTTTGAAACTCTTTCTACGTGTGTATCTACCGCCATTGTAGGAATATCAAATAGTTCTGATAAAACAACATTCGTAGTCTTTCTACCTACACCAGGCATTAGTTCTAACTCTTTTCGATTATTTGGAACTATTCCATTATATTTTGTTAATAAAATGTTACTAATTTCTTTAATATATAATGCCTTCTTATGATAAGAACCTAAAGGTTTAATAATATCTTCGATTATTTTTACGTCTAAAGAAGCTATTTCATTTAAATTATATTTATATAACTCTTTAGTTACTTCATTAACTCTTTTATCTGTTGTTTGAGCAGAAAGCATCACAGATATTAAAAGTTCATAATCTTTATTATAATCTAGTTCACACTTAGGATTAGGTATATAATAATCTAAATTATCTCTTAAATTAGTTATCATCATCTAACCAATTATATTCAAAAACACTTGTTTCAAAGTTTTTTGTTTCCTTATTTATTTTATTTTCATTAATTTCTTTTTCTAACTCTTCCTTACCCTTATATCCTTTTTTATTCCATTCAAATAATATTTTATCTATATATCTAAGTGATGGTGCATCATTTTTAATTGCTTCATCTAAGGCTTCGAGAATAAGCGATTCACTAAACCCTTTTGAAAGCCAAGCATTTATTATTTCATAGTCCATACCTGATAAACCTTTACCAAACTTTTCTTGAAATTTAAAGAAAATACTATTTTCATTCTTTTCCTCTTTTTCTAAATCAATAGTTTCTTTTAAGTTATTATAAAAATTTTCTAATGATACTTTATCAACAACTTTTCCACCTTCATTTTTAATTTGATTTAATTTAATTAATTTTTTTGTAAGTAAACTATTAAAGGCTATTAAAGTATCATTTTCAGATAAACAAGTTGCTTTAGATATTTTTTTTATATCAAAAGTTAAATCATAATCATTATCAAAGTACATTAAAACTATAAACTCTTTTAAAGTTAAATTATACTTTAATGCCTCTTTTAAAAAAAGGGTTTCAATTATAAATTTTTTGTTGTCTTTATTCATTTTTGTACCTACCTAATATATATTTTTTAATTTCATTTTTTTTATTTTTTAAATTCTTTTTTAAAATTTCAATTTTTACATCATTTATTATTTCACTAACCTTTTTTGAGGGTTCAAGATTTAAAAGTGTCATTACTTCTTTACCAGTTATATCGATATCTTTCATACTTTTTATAGGAAGATTTTTATATATTTTGTTGATAGTTTGTTTGTTTATATGTAAAACATCCCCGGCTACATAAGAAAGATATAATCCATAATTAAATAATGTAAAGTTATTAATTCTATTTTGATTTATTATTTCCTTTATCTTAGCAATATTATCTTTTTCCTCTTTAGTATATTCAATTTGTTTTACCTCTATTTGAGAAAGCATACCTAAAATATCCACAGTAAAAGTTATATCTTCATTATATTTAAGTCCTAAAACTTCACTTATTTTTGTTTCATCTAAAAGCTTTAAACCTTTTTTAAAATTTTTATTTGATAATATTTTAATTAATTCATCTTTAACTCTTTTGGGACTTAAAGTACTAACCTTTTCATAATTATTTTTAATTGCATTATAAGTATTTTCTTCGATATCAAAATCTAATATACTTGCAAATCTTATTGCCCTAAGCATTCTAAGGGGATCTTCCGTAAATTTATCATTAGCATTACCAAGCGATCTTATAATACCTTTCTTAAGGTCTTCCTTACCATTTAATAAATCTAATATTTTATCATTTTTATCTAAACATATTGAATTTATAGTAAAATCTCTTCGATTAATATCCTCGAGTAAATTACTAACATATTCTATTTCAATAGGCTTTCTATTATCATATTTTTTTTCTTTTCTATATGTTGTTATATCAATGTTGTATTTTTTAATTTTCATATTAAGTCCACCATAATTATTAAGATTTTGTTTCACATTAAATAAATGAATTAAATCTTTAGGTTTAGCATTTGTACATATATCAACATCATAAGAGTTTTTTTTAAGTAGATAATCACGAACAAAACCACCTACTATATAGGCTTCATATCCTTCACTTTCAATTTTTTTTAGAATATTTTTTATAATTTTATCCATAATCTCTCCGTAAATATTTTAACATATTTTTATATTAAAAAAAAGGACATATAGTCCTAGAATGTATTTTAATATTTATAATAATATTAAAATTGATGAGTGCCCCAGGCGAGATGAATACTCACATACTTTTATATGTGCTTACTGGCTTAGCCAACACATCGTTATTCCTTCACAAGCACCCACTTATAAATAAATTATACCATGTATACATTAAATGTAACAAAATTATTTGAATATTGGGAAGATATAGTAATGGAATGTCTTCCCGCTTCATTTCTAAACTGATCGAATTCGACAACTTTAAAATTTTTTTTCATAATTATTTAATACTTTTTGTTAAAGAAAGTTTTTGTACATTATTTTTATTATTTTCTAACTGAGTATTTGGATTATAGATAAGCTTATCATCCTCAAACCAAGAACCACACACAATTCCGCTTCTATGAATTATTGCAACATTAAGATATGTTGGTCTACGATTTTGAATATGAGTTGCTAGTTTATCACCTACACAAATACGAACTGGTATGCCTTGATAATTAGCATTTAAGTATACATTTCGTCTTCTTATATCAGTTTCATTTGATATATTTAGTTTTTTTAGTGTGTAATTAAAAACATCATCTGTTTCTTTATTGCCAGGTAAAAGACGATTTAAATATAGTGGAATTCCTAATCTAGAATATTCATCGATATCAAACGATTCATCAATTGTAACTCTTAAGCAAAGTTTTTCTCCAAAAAGAATTTTAGCCTGTTCAATAGTCAAAATTGGTTTTGTGGCTTTGAATATTTTTTTGTTTATTTCTTCGTTAACAGAATTGCGATGTAAATTTATATGATTAATTTTAGTTATACCACTAAAATAATCTTCGTTAAGTGCTACACCATTAGTATTCCAGTTTATATATGAATCGGGAAAGTAAGCTTTTATTAAATCTATTAAACTATTAAAATCTTTAGAATTAAGTGTCCCACCAGTAATAGCAACATTTTTTGTATTAGGAAACTCCCTTAAAACTTTTTCGCATATTTTCAGAAAATTTGCATTATCTATTGAATTTTTTCTAAGATATGTATCAATACAATATTCACAATTTGCATAACAAGGTTCTGGTAAATTTATTACTATTGAATTAACAAAATCTAAACAAGGAATGCCAAAAACTTCACGAAAATGTGCATTAAAAGTTTCTATTCCTAGTTCTTTTTGAGCCGCTAATAATTCTTCATTTGCCTGATAATCTGAATCAATCATAAAAATGCCTCCTTTTTATGAGATATTATATCATATTTTTTTATAAAATAAATAAATATTTAATCAAAATAAAACTCGAACTAAAAAGCTCGAGTTAAGTATTTTATTGGTGCTTGTAATCGGGGTCGAACCGATACTTTCTTTTGGAAAAATAGATTTTGAGTCTATCGCGTCTACCAATTCCGCCATACAAGCAACAAACAAATACATTATATCATTTAATTATTGTTTTTTCAAATAGTCTAAAACAATTTCTTTATCATCTAGGTGATGTTTTTCATGTCCTATAATTTGATAATCTTCATGTCCTTTACCAAGAATTAATAAAGTATCATTTTTATTAAGCATTTCTAATCCTTTATTAATAGCCTCTTTTCTATCAAAGATTATTTCATAATTTGTTTTATGAACACCACTTATTATATTATCCATAATAATTTTAGGGTCTTCAGTACGAGGATTATCATTAGTAAATATTACATAATCACTTTTTTGGGTAGCAACATTTCCCATAATTGGTCTTTTTTTAGGATCTCTATCTCCACCGCAACCTACAATAGTAATTATTTTACCTTTTTTATTTTCTAAAAAAGAATTAATTATTTTTTCAACAGCATCTGGTGTATGGGCATAATCAATAACTGCTTCAGCATCACGTACTTTAATTTGTTCACATCTTCCCTTCGGAGGAAAAACATCTTTAGTTATATCAAATATTTTTTGAATATCTATTCCATAAGTATTAATTATGGCTAGTGCTGTCATATAGTTATAAACATTAAATTTACCCCTTAAATTAGTTGTAACACTTAAATTTTTTTCATGATATTTAAAATTAATTATTGTACCACTATCAGTACTTTCATAACTTATTACTTCATAATCAGATTTAGTAAATCCAATTGTTTTATAATTTTTCTTTTCAAAATACTTACCATATTCATCATCATTATTAACAATAATTGTACCAGTGTCCTTTAGGTAATCTAAAATTAAAAGTTTTGCTTTTAAATAATTTTCCATAGTTTTATGATAATCTAAATGATCCTCGGTAAGATTTGTAAATGCCTCAATAGTAAAAGATAAACCTTCAACTCTTTTAAAAGATAAAGCATGTGATGAAACCTCCATTACAACAGCTTTGCAACCTTTTTCAAGAGCAGTAGTTAGCATTGAATAAATCTCAGTTATCTCAGGAGTTGTATTAGGTAGTTCATAAACTTCATTTTCTATATAAAAACCAATTGTACCAATATAAGCAGTTTTAATTCCAAGTTTATTAAGCATTTGATAAGTTAGAAAACAAGTAGTTGTTTTACCATTTGTACCAGTTACACCAATAATATCAAGTTTATTAACAATATCCTTATAATTATCAACAATATATTTTTGTAAATACTCTTTTGTATCAGGAACAACAATTGTTTCAACGTTATAACTTCCATGTTCACATACTATTTTTGATGCACCATTTTCAATTGCTTTTTCAATATAATCGTGTCCATCAACAGTATTTCCCTTTATAGCAATAAAAGTATCACCTTTTTTAACTTTTCTTGAATCAGTTTTAATATTTATCATAATTAATCCTTTCTATATTTCATTAAAATATATGTCGTACCACACTAAAAATGTGTATATTGTCCAAACCTTTTTATATGAATCTCTTTTACCATTTTTATGTTCTTCGAGAAGTTTATTAATTTTTTTTGTATCAAAAAATAATTTTGCACTTTCACCATTAAATTTTTCTTTAATTATATTATATAACTTATCAGTTTTAATCCACTCTCTCAAAGGAACAGGAAACCCAAGCTTTTTCTTTTTATATGCTTCATTAGGTATTACCTTCGAAGCGGCTTTTCTAAGAGCAACCTTTGTAGTTTCTTTATTTATTTTTGCATAAGTAGGTAAAGATTTTGCAACTTCATAAACTTTATTATCTAGAAAAGGAGTTCTTGCCTCAAGGCCAAACATCATTGTATTTCTATCAACTGCATGTAAAAAATCATTTACTAACCAATAATAATAATCAATCATTTGTCTTTGAATTAATGTAGAATTATCTTTATATCTATCATAAACATTCTTTACAATATCTTTTGTATTTATTTGATTTGGAATTTTAACAATACTTTGTGCTTCTTTATCACGAAATACTCTTCCTAAACCAATGTTATAATTTTCTAACTTTTGTCCTCTTCGATAAAGAAAATTAAAACCTCTTATATCTGGAAAAATACTTACAATATTTGAGACAATATGTCTTAAAAAATAAGGTAATTTCATATATCCTTGCATAGTAAGTTCCTCTTGGTAAGAGTTATAACCTGCAAAAAATTCATCTGCTCCTTCACCAGAAAGAACAACTTTTACCTCTTTCGAAGCAATTTCTGACACAAAATATAAAGCAATTGCTGATGGGTCCGCTAAAGGTTCATCCATATAATACATAATTTTAGGAAAAGATTCTATATATTCATCCATAGTAATTTTCTTTGAATAATTTTCAATACCTAACTTATCAGATAAATCTTTTGCATAACTAATTTCATCAAATTTTGGATTATCATATCCAACAGTAAACGTTTTATCTGGTTTTGCAAGTGAAACTATATACGAAGAATCTATTCCACTTGATAAAAATGAACCTACTTCAACATCACTTATTTGATGATATTCAACTGAATTTTTCATTGCATTATCAATATTATCAACAATTTTATCCATATCATCATTTTTTTCTTTAAATTCTAGTGTAAAGAAACTTTTTGTTTTAATCTTACCATCTTTATAGATTAAATAGGTTCCTGGGTCAAGTCTATATACCCCCTTGAAAAAGGTTTCTGATGTTGGAACAGAGTTAAAACATAAATATGCAGATAATATATCAGTATTTAGTTTCTTTTCAAAATCTGGATTTGCTAAAAATGCTTTTGGTTCTGAAGCAAACATAAATGTATCATTAAATTTTGCATAATAAAGTGGTTTAATACCAAAACCATCTCTTGCCATAAATAGTTCATTTTTATTTTTATCCCATATTGCAAAAGAAAACATACCTCTTAAATGGCTTGGAAGTTTTTCACCCCACTGTTCATAACCATGAAGTATTACTTCAGTATCAGTTTTTGTTTTAAAAACATGTTTCTTTTTTAATAAAGCTTCTTTTAATTCTTTAAAATTATAAACTTCTCCATTATAAATAATAACCTTACTTTTATCTTCATTATATATTGGTTGTGCACCAGTATTTAAATCAATTATTGCAAGTCTACGATGAGCAAGTGCACAATTATCATCAATATAAAAACCTTCACCATCTGGACCACGATGCTCAATTTTTTTTGACATATCTTTAATTATTTTCTTTTTGTTTTCTTTATTATTTACAAATCCTACGATTCCACACATACTATCACCTTCTTGTTAGTTTTCTTTATATGTACTTTTATATAAATCTACTTCTTCATTTGAATTTTCTTTATTAAATTTAATTTCTGGTAAATCACTTAATGATGCAAGTCCAAAATAATCTAAAAATTCTCTTGTAGTTTTATATAAATTTGGATGTCCTGGTAAATCAGACTTTCCACATACTTTAATTAAGTCTTTTGCCATTAATTTTTTTATCATAAAAGATGAAGAAATACCTCTTAAATTGTCTACGCCAGTTCTAGTAATTGGTTCATTATATGCAATAATTGCAAGTGTTTCAAGTGCTGCTTGAGATAATGTTTCAGCTCCTGAAGTATCCTTAACTAGTTTTTGATAATACTCAATATGTTCTTTTTTAGTCGTTAATTTAAAAGAGTTAGATAAATAACTTATTCGAATACCTCTTTCAGCTTTTTCATATTCTTTCTGTAAATCATTTAAAAGTTTTCTAGCTTCTTTTTCATCAATTTCCAAAACTTCACAAATTTTTTCTAAAGTAATACCTTCATCTCCGACCACAAATAGTATTCCCTCTAAAACTGCTAATTTATTCATTATATACCTCAACATATATTTTACTAAAATTTTTGTTTTGTGACAAGGTTATCAAATTATCTTTACTCATTTCTAAAATACTTAAAAAAGTAACAACAATTTCCTCTTTTGTACATTCATTAAAAAGCCTAGTAAACTCAACCTTTTTTTCTCTACTCAAAATATCTTTTATATAATTAATTTTATCTTTAACACTAATTTCTTTTCTAGCAATTTTTGTATTTCTTGGTTTTTTATACTCTAATCTTTCAGATATTTCAAGCATTGCATTAACAAGATCCTCTAAAGAAACATCATCACTTAAATAAGTTTCATTATTAGCATATTCCTTTAAACTTTCTGGTACTTTTGTAAAATAATCTTGTCTATTTTTTTCAAGTTCACGAAAATCATTAGTAATAGTTTGATATTTTTCATATTCAATTAATCTATTACGTAAATCTTCTTCACTATTAATTTCATAATTATCATCGTCTTCTTCTTCATCAAAACCTAATATAATTTTACTTTTTAAATGTATTAGTTCTGATGCCATAACTAAATACTCACTTTTATTATCTAAATCATTTTTATCAAGTGAGTTTATAAAGTTGATGTATTCATCTATTATTATCTTTAAATCTATTTCATATATGTCAAGTTCATGTTTTTTAACCATATGAAGCATTAAATCTAAAGGTCCTGTAAAATCTTTAATATTAAAATTCATTTTTCTCCTTACTAACTACAAGTAAAGAATTCAGCGGTCATTTCATAATTAATTTTAATTGGACTTACTCCTTTACTATAGTAATAAATATTATCTATTTTTGTATCACCGGCATTATAATCCATAGTTAATCTATATCTAAATCCATTAGTTATTTCAGTTACTGTTGCAGTAACACCTGACTTACCTTCAAAAGATGCTGCTAAAGTAGTGTATTCATTAAATAAGTTTGTATAATTTACATTATCATTAGTAACTATTATAGTATCTTCATATTTAAATAACTTATCATTTTCAAAAAAATATATAATTGATTCGCCATTATTATTTTTACAAGTCATCGCAGATTTATTTTCACTATCAACATCAAGGCTAATTAAATCATAATCACTTTCATCGAGTTTAGCAATATTATACTTTGTTGGAGTAACACTTAACTGATATGAAAAGTTTTTATTAGATTTATTAGTAATAATACCATTAATTTTAATTACAGAAATTTGATTATTACTATCATCATATAATCTAATAAAATATGAATCATTTGTTAAATTAAGTTCTTTATCTGCATTATTGTTAACTAAAAAACTTAGTGTTCCAGCATCAAAACTAATATTAGTAAATGTAGTTTCATTTAACTTTACTTCATTATTTGTAAATGCATAAATAGTATTTTTACTATTTTCGGTAACATTTGTTGTGGTGTTAGCCCCATTTTCAGTACCATTTGTAGTGTTATTATTTACTACATAATTATTCGTAAAGGCTTTATTATATAAATAATCACGATATGCTTTTTGAATATCAGGTAAGAAATAAATTACCACAATAAAAATAATAAATAAAAAAAGTGTTCCAATCCAACCATATTTTTTTGTATCAGTTCTTCCTATTGTAACTGATTGTAAAGGATTTGTATCTATATTAACTTTTCTTCTTCTAGCCAAGTTATTCCCTCCTACTCTTCATAGTAATTATACTATATTTGCAAATATAAAACAAGAAAAGTATTGCACTTTAATTTAATTATTGTTATAATATTTCTAGTTTTGTTGAAGCAAAACGTTTTGGCGGGGTATATCAACTGGCTAGATAGTTCGGTTCATACCCGAAATGTTGGGGGTTCGAGTCCCTCCCCCGCTACCAAATAAATTTATGTCAAACATTAATGTTTGACTTTAATAAATAACTAATTCTAGTAAGGGTTAGTTTTTTTATACTATTAAAACTGTTTAAAAATCAATTAAGAAAAATAAATTTTTATTTAAAAAGTATTGCATATTGTCAATAAATAGTGTATATTACTTATTGAGATGTGCCTAGGAAACTTTAGAAGCCCTAGGTCTTTTTCATTTTATAGGAGGTAAAAATGGCTAAAGAATTTAAATCAACAAATGAATTATTAGAAATAATTAATTCAAAAGGTTTATTAGTAAAAGATAATAATAATTTCAGATATCTAATTGGAAAGTACTCATATTATTCAATAGTAAATACTTATAAGCTGATATTTAAAATTGGAAATAACTATAAGAATAACGCTTCGTTCGAAGAAATATTTGCAATGTATAAGTTTGATAAGAACTTAAAAATAATAATGCTTAAATATATTCTTGAAATCGAAGCTGTTATTAAAACAAAAATTGCTAATCTATTTGCTGAAAAGTATGGATTAGAAGATTATTTAAATATTAACAATTTTGATTTAAAAGATGATAATTCTAATTTAGAACATATAGAAAAATTAATTGAAGAAATAAAAAATGAAATTGATAAAGGAAATGGTAAACATGATGCAATAACTCATTATATGAATAAGTATGGATTTGTTCCACCTTGGGTTGTTACTAAAATATTATCTCTTGGAACTATTAGTAAATTTTATGGTTTAATGAAACAACAAGATAGACAAGAAATAAGTAAGCAATTTCATATAAATGATAGAATATTAAAAAATATTCTTGGTAATTTAACATCAGTTCGTAATATAGCAGCTCACGATGATAGATTATATACCTATAGAAGTACTTTCTATATTAGATTAGACAAAACTAAAAAATCACCAGATAAAGTATTACATACAAATATGTATATAATAATTAAATCGTTGGAATTATTATTAGAAAACGATCAAGCAATTGAAATGAAAAACTTAATTATAAAGGAATTAGATATATTAAAAAATAGTTTAACTTCAATAAAAATTGATGAAGTATTAAAGGTAATGGGATTCGATAAGAACTATTACACTGCATAAATATTGATTCACAGCATATAATAATAATGAAAAGTGCCTAGGAAACTTTAGAAGCCCTAGGCCTTTTTCATTTATCTCATTATAAAAGTAATGATAAACATGATGAAAAATGAATACTAATATATGATTAATTGTTTATGAAATATTTTTGAAGTTTCAAACATACAACGTATTTGTACGGAATAAATATTTAATAGATAGAAATATCTATTTTTTTTTAATCAAAATAAAGTGTTCAATCAAGAACACTTTTTTAGAGGTGATTATTTATAATAAATAATCCAATATAATTTTAACATGTTTTTCTATAAACCTCAACGAACAAGTGAGTATAATTTTACTTAATTAATGAGAAAATAATATTAGAAAGACTGGTGAGCATATTGCATAATAAAAATGATGAAAATTATATTTATTATTTAGTTGCTCACAACCTAAAATCTATCAGAAAGAAAAAAGGACTTACTCAAGCTAAATTTGCCGAACTTTGTAATTATAGTGAAGGATTTATAATGAATATTGAAAGTAATAAATATTTACAAACATTTAGTTTAGGAACACTTTGGAAGTTTGCCCAAGTTTTAGATATTGATATACGAGAGTTATTTATACCAATTGATGATAATAAATAATTTTTTTTCATTTGTAGACAAAACATAAAATATATGATATAATCTATTTGTTTTTGAAAAACTTTTAAAAATAAGAAAGAAGGATTTTATATGAAAAATGAAATAGAGGAAACATCTATAGTTGCTTTAGGTGGCCTTGGAGAAGTTGGAAAAAACATGTATGTCATTACTCATAAAGATGAAATAATTATAATAGATTGTGGAGTTCTTTTCCCTGAGGATGACTTACTTGGAATAGATTATGTTATACAAGATTATACATATCTTAAACAAAATGAAAGCAAAATTAAAGCATTAATAATAACGCATGGTCATGAAGATCATATTGGAGGAATTCCATTTTTACTTCAAAGTGTAAATATTCCTGTTATTTATGCTCCGAAAATTGCTACAGATTTAATTAATAAAAAACTTGAGGAAAGAAATATTAATTACAAAAATATTGAACTAATAAATAAAGATTTAGTTTTAGAGTATAAATATTTTAAAATTGAATTTGTTAATACTACTCACTCAATACCAGATAGTTTTGCAATATGTATTCATACACCAAATGGAACAATTTTTGAAACTGGAGATTTTAAATTTGATTTAACCCCAATTGGACCAATGGCAGATATTCATAAAATGGCTAAAATTGGTGCTGAAGGTGTAACACTACTTTTAAGTGATTCAACTAATGCTCTATCCGAAGGTTATTCAAAAAGTGAATCATCAGTTGATGGAACTTTAAATGATATTATATCAAGACATCACGGAAGAGTTATAATTGCAACATTTGCCTCAAATATATTTAGAATTAAACATATAGTTGAAACTTGTAAGCAATACGGAAGAAAAATAATTGTCTTTGGAAGAAGTATGGAAAATGCAATCGAACTTGCTAGTAATAATGGTCTTATCGAAGATAAAAGTATATTTATAGATGCATATCAATCAAAAAGTTTAAAAAGAAATGAAGTATGTATATTATGTACTGGTACTCAAGGAGAACCTCTTGCAGCTTTATCAAGAATAGCTAATGGTGTTCATAAACAAATATCATTATTAAATGATGATTTAGTAATATTTTCATCAAGTGCTATACCAGGTAATGCAAATAGTATAAATAAAATTATTAATAAACTTTATTTAAAAGGTGTAAGAGTATTTACTAATACTGAATTTAGTGATATACATACATCTGGTCATGCTAAAGAAGAGGAACTTAAATGGATGCTTAGAATTATTAAACCAGCTTATTTTATGCCAATGCATGGTGAATACAGAATGCTTAAAAAACATGCTGAAATTGCTAAAATGTGTGATGTTGAAAATTCTTTAATTTGTGAAAATGGTAATGTTGTAAAAATGCTTAATGGAAAAGTATATAAAGATGGTAATGTTATATCTGGAGATGTTTATGTTGATGGATCAAGAGTTGGTGATGTAGGCTCTGTAGTTATAAAAGATAGAAAACTTATGAGTCATGACGGTATTTTAATTACTATTTTAAATATTAATACTTTAACAAGAAAATTATTAATAAAACCAAATGTTACTGCACGTGGATTTGTTACAATAAATGAAAATATTGAATTAATTAATAAAATAGAAAATAAAATTTCTGATATTACAAATAATTACCTAGCAAAATCAATTTATAGTTATACTGATTTAAAAAATCAAATCATTTTAGAGGTTCTTCCATATATTAATGAACTTACAGGAAGAAGACCAATTATATTACCTGTAATTATGGAAGTTAATCAATCTATATATTAAAAAAACTGCAATAATCATATTGCAATTTTTTTATAGGTATTTTTCTAATTGTTCATTTTGACTATAGAATCTATCAAAAGTTAAATACTTTGCTCCATCTTTTATTAATACCTGAGGTTTTTGAGTTTGATAATCCTTAAAAATAGTTTCACAGTTTAAAGTAAAATATTTTGGGCTAAATATCATACAAAGTTTATCACTTGCCCAATGTTTTTCCAATATATTTTTATCAGTTTCTGAAAATGAACTAGGATATTGTCCATGAGAATGATAACAACCAATAACCTCAATATTTTTTGATTTAGCATAATTCATTGCTCTAGCTTCATATAAAATTGAAAAATTAAACTCATTTTCTTTTCCAATTATATTTTTTTCATAATATATTTGAGTTACATAAAAATATTTTAGCGAATCTTTTTCTACAACTTGTCCTAAAAGATAACCACCACATTCGTGAAATTCATCCATAAATGCGTGATTTATAATAGCATTAGATACATTTAAATTCATAATAACAATTGATTTTTGTGTTTCCATAATATCCTTTCAAAAAGAAGAAGTCATTATTTTGCTTCTTCTTGTGCTCTTGTTTCTCTAATAACAGTAATTTTAATTGTACCAGGATATTGCATTTCTTTTTCAATTTTATCTTTCATATCTCTAGCAATTTTAAAACTTGTTAAATCATCAACTTCATTAGGTTTAACCATAACTCTAACTTCTCTTCCTGCTTGCATTGCATATGTTTTTTCAACACCTTCGAAAGAGTTACCAATACTTTCTAATTGTTCAAGTCTTTTTATATAATTTTCAACTGAATCATTTCTTGCACCAGGTCTTGCAGCACTTAAAGTGTCCGCTACTGCTACAAGGTTAGCAATTACAGTTTTTGCTTCTTTTGCACCATGATGAGAAACTATTGCATCAAGTACTGTTTCATTTTCATGATATTTTTTAGCAATATCATATCCAATATCAACATGAGAACCCTCAACTTCAAAATCTATTGCTTTACCAATATCATGTAAAAGTCCCGCTCTTTTAGCAAGTGAAATATTTTCACCAAGTTCTGATGCCATAAGTCCACATAGATTAGCAACCTCGATTGAATGCTTTAATGCATTTTGTCCATAACTAGTACGATAATTTAATTTTCCAATTAAATGTAATAGTTCTGGATCCATCTTAGTAAGACCAAGTTCATTCATTGTCTTATTACCAAGTTCAGTTATTTTACTATCAATATCCCTTACAGTTTTATCATATACTTCCTCGATTCTTGCAGGATGTATACGGCCATCTTTAATAAGTGTCTCAATAGTAATTTTAGCTATTTCTCTACGAAGTGGATCAAATGATGATATAACAATAGCTTCAGGAGTATCATCAATTATTAAATCAACTCCAGTAATTGATTCAATTGTACGAATATTTCTTCCTTCACGGCCAATTAAACGACCTTTCATTTCATCATTAGGAAGTTCAATTGTACTAACAGTCTGAAGACCTACAACATCATCAGCATATCTTTCCATTGAACCAACAATTAATTGTTTTGCTTTTTCATTTGCCTCAAGTTTTGCTTTTGCAGTTTCTTCGGAAATATACTCTGCTATTTCCTTACTCATATCAGCCTCAACTCTAGACATAATTTGTTTTCTAGCATTATCTTTACTTAAGCCAGATATTTTTTCTAATTTTTCAATTTCCTCTTTTAAAAGAGTATCCATTTTATCCTCTTTTTCTTGGATAGTTTGATTTCTTAAATTTAGAGAGTTTTCTTTTGCATCTAAAGACGAATCTCTTTTCTGAAGCATTTCTTCTCTCTTATCAAGATTATTTTCTCTACTAATTAAACGATTTTCAGTTTCTTTAAGTTCTGCCTTTTTTTCTTTTATTTCAGCATCCGTTTGTTGTTTTAATTTAAAACTTTCTTCTTTAAGTTCCAAAAGAGCATCTCTTTTTTGTTTGTCTGCTTCTTTTTTAGCTTCATCAATTAGTTTAATAGCTTTATTAGTGCGTTTTTTATTTATAATATAATAAATTACAAATACTATTGCACCACCAATTATTAATCCAATAACTAGAGTTAAAATGGAAGTTGTAGTTAATTCCATTTTAATCCTCACTTTCCTTTTATATAGAATTTTTTTAATTCCTACAATTTAATTATATATTTTTTTTCAAACTTAATCAATAGAAAAATAATATAGGTTTACAAAATTACCTATATTACATATAAAAAAATTGAAAAAAAGAATAATATACTTGCGGCTAAAACAAAGAAATGAAATATTGAATGCATATATTTTTTCTTTTTACCTATCCCGTAAAATATTGCACCAATAGTATAAATAATTCCACCACTGAGCATCAAATAAATACCCGCTATATCAATGCTATTTAATAGTGTTTTAAAAGTAAATATAATCATCCATCCCATTACTAAATAAAGAAACATTGAAAATTTTTTATACTTATTTAAATTAATTGAATTTAAAGTTATACCAAGTATTGCACATCCCCATATAACTCCAAAAACTGTCCATCCTAAAGCCTTAGGAAGTGATACTAATGCATATGGTGTATAAGTTCCCGCGATAAGTAAAAAAATTGAATCATGATCTAATATTCTAAAAACTCTTTTAGCATTATTAGGTTTAAATGAATGATATAATGTAGACATTGTATATAAAATAATGGAGCAACTTCCGTAAATAACCGAACTTATTACAGCATAAACATTATGATGAATTGCACTAAAAACAGTACATAAAACAAGAGCTGCAATTGAAAGAAGACCTCCAACACCATGACTTATCGCAGATAATAATTCCTCACATAAATTATATTTTGGTATTTCAATCTTATCTTTTAATTTCATATATAAATCATATCATAAACATAACAATATTTAAAGAGCACATATTTTAAAATATGTGTTATAATAGTCTTCATAAAGGAGAAAGAATATGCAAGATAATTTTATGAAATATATAGAATATTTATATGTAACAGGCCAACTTGATGAAATGGATAATGAACAGATTTCAGAAATTGCCAATGAACTTTTTAATGATGATGAGTCATTAGATAGTGATGATAATAGTTTAAAAAGATAAAAAAACAATGCCACTTAAGCATTGTTTTCATTTGATGTCAAATTAATATTTCCAACTCCACCTTCAATAGTTAAACTAACAAGTCCTTTACCATTTTCATAATTTGAATTTATTTCTTCGCCATTAACTTTAATATTACCTATCCCTTTATTAATCTTAACTTTATAATCATTTAAACTATTAAATAAGTTAATATTAAATTCTCCTACACCAGTAGTAATTTTATTACTACCTTTGAATAAAGCAGAAATATTTGTTTTACCAGCTCCCATAGTTAAATTTAAATTATAGATATTTCCATATTCAATATCAAGACTACCTGCTCCACCTAAAACTTTAGTTTCATCTAAAACAGTAAGTCTTTTAAAATCAATTTTACCTGCTCCTTGTTTTAAATTAAGTTTTTTAGTTATAAGATTTTCAGCTTCAATTTTACCAGCGCCTGTAGTAAATTCTATTTCACTAAATTCTTTATCGCTAGGAAGATAAATAATTAAATTACTATCTTTTGTTTCAAAAGAAACATTAATTTTTTCTTCATTGATTTTAATTACACCATTTTTATTTTCTAATTTTACATTTTTATTATTTGTTTCTATTTTAAAGTTTTCAGCATCTTTAATAATTAAATTTGTATAAGATAAAGTTACACTTAACTTAGAAATATTATCATTTCCATCATAAATAACTTTATTTTCCTTTAAAAGAGCACCAGTACTAAAAAACTTTTTAAATACATTATATTTACCTGTATAAAGTCCATATATAACAAATATTATTAATGCAAGAATAATTAATCTAAATAATCTTTTTATCATTTAACATCTACTCCACCAAAGATGCATACAGAATTTAAATATATAGTAATTTCTTTTTTACTAGATTGTTTTCCTCTTTTTACTTCAACACCTCCGAAAAATGGAGTCGAAGATACTTTAACTTTTACATCATCAGGAACATATATATCTATTCCACCAAAAACCGATAAAGTATTTATAACAATATCTTTTTCAATTTTGGCATCTCTTAAATCAAGTTTTATTCCTCCGAAAAGTGATTTTAAATCTAAATTCTCTACTTTTTCATCCTCAAATTTTAAATCTTGAGAACCAAATACTGCAATATAATTATTGCTCTCTTTATTATTTGCATTAATCTTTTTAATTTCTTTGCCATTAATACTTAATACATCCTTAAATACTAATAAAAGTCCAATTGAAATTAATATAACTGGTAATAATAATTTAATTAAAAGCTCATATTCAATTAAATCTCTTTCCGCTAAAAAAAGCCAAACACCAATAATTAAAAATATTAAACTTGAGGTTTTTTCTTTATCATTTATAAGTCCTACTAAAGAAGGAATTATTATAAATAAAGTCCACCAACCAGAGAAAAATAAATTAATATTAGTAATTCCAAAAGCATTTAAGCCAAGTATTAAACCAATAAAAATTAATAAAAATCCAATAATATATTTTGTATAATCTTTCATATCTAACCTACTTTCTATAAAAATTATAACACTTAATAAAGTCTATGTAAAACTATTTTAAATAATAATGTCTAATTGTATTTAAGTTTTCAACTACATTTTAAAGACTCTTTATAAAATCATAGATATATGGGTATATAATTTTATATCCTTCATAATTCAAATGAAGATTATCTGGCAAATATGTTTTTGTATTAACTTTTAAGATATTTGAATATTCTTCATTAAATAAATCCAAATATTTTATATTCCATTTATCAAGAATTTTCTTTGCCATCATAATATATTTATTATAATCATCATAACTCCATTTCTGACCTCTTTCAGTATAATTTGGAGTATAATAAGTTATAATATATCCAATTTTTGCATCTTTAAAATATTTTTTGGCATTATATATATATGATTCAAATCCTCCGGCAAAAGTATTTACATCAAAATCATTTTCACTCTTACTATTTGATATTTCTCCTAAAGGTGTGTTATATAAAACATCATTAATACCACCTTGCATAATTACATAATCATATTTTTCATTTGCATGAGAAATAATTGTATCTGTAAGCCACTTATTTTTATCATCATAGGTTGATACTCTATAATCACTTATTCCAGCATTTATAACGATGTTAAAATCATAATTATCCTTTATAAATTCTGCCCAAGAATAACCTTTAGTTAGAAAACCATAAGTTATAGAATCACCGAAAAATATAATATTTTTATTTTTAGTAACCACAGTATAAATAATTTTATAAGAAACTTCTTTATTATCGAGTTTACAATTTATAGTATCATTATTTTTTTGACAAACGACTTTTTCATTATTCGAAGATACAATGTTATCTAAATAATTATAATTTTCATTTTCTAAGATATGTACTTCTTTAGATTTAACATTTATAAAAGTTTCTTTTTCTTTTACATTATTACAACCACATATAACTACACATAACATTATTAAAATAAATTTTTTCATAAATTACCTACCTTAACTTCAATATTGACATATCATCATATAAATTGTTTAAATTATATAATATTAATACATTATCAATATTTTTACTCTTTACAAAATCACTTACACTTTTATTATAATACCTTAAATCAATTACATAAATATTTTTATAATGTGATGTTAAAAAAGGAATAAATGAATTTGCATAACTATTTTTTATAACAAGAATTGAGTTTTCATTTTCAAAATTTTCAATTTCTATTAAAGCATGATTATTATCTAAAAATATTGAATACTTATCTTTTTTATCTAAATAATCATAATTATATAAACTATTAGTTATTTTATTTTCATTAACATAATTTATAGTTAAATTTTCATTTTTTAAAAATAAATATATATCATCACTTTTATCATAACTAAGCACTTTTGTTTGACTTGTTCCTTTAAAAGAGTTACTTACTTTAACAATATTATAATAGCTTTCGTCATTTGGAATAATGTTTTTACTTTCCATATATTTTTTATATGCATAATATGCACCGAAACTAGTCCAGTGATGATCAGTTTTATAATACATATTTGTTTTTTTATTATGATTTTTTAAAGTATCTATTACATTTATATTATTTGAATATTTTAAATTACTATATAAATAATTTATATCATTTTCTTCATTTGTGTTAATACTTCTTTTTAGTTTATCACTATTAATATAAATAGAATCAGGTACTATCATAACATCTGTTTGAATATTTTTAGCAAAATCATTTATTGTTTCTATTATTAAACTACTTTTTTTGATTTCAACTTTTTCTGGCAATAAATAATAATCATTTGCAACATAAACTCCATTTACAAGGGTTTTACCACATAATAATTCAATTTTATTTTTTAGTTTTAAAAGTTCATTTCTAAATGGTGCATTATCAAGTAAATAACTCTCTACATTGTTTAAACTAAATTTTGTTAAATATCTATTTTCAAATTCTGAATAGCTTTCCTTTTTTTTAAATATAAACATAACTGAATAAATAAAAATCATAATACTTATTATTAAAAATATAATTTTGTTTCTTTTTTTCATAAACTACCCCTTAAAAACTATTATATAAAAATGGTTTAAATGAACCAGATAAAATAAATGAAACTGTAATTATAAATAAGCAAACATAAATAATTATTATTACTATATTTATAAATTTGTTATTAGAAATTTTATTTTTTATACTTTCTGGAAGTTTTAAAATCATAAGTAAACTTAATATGATTAAAAATAAATTATCCCTTAAATAAAAGATTACTTCATTATTATAAAGGTTACCTTTAAACATATTTGATATAAATAAACTTATATCATTTAAACTATTTTGAGTAAATAATATATAACCAAATAATACAATAATTATTACATACAAATGCTTAAATATTTTAGGAAGCTTTTCTAAAAAATTATTTAAAACAAACTTTTCTAAAACTATTATTATTCCATAGTATAATCCCCATAGTAAAAAATTAATTGTATTTCCGTGCCAAATGCCCGTTAAAAGCCAAACTACCATAAGATTTCTTATTGTTATGAGTTTATTTTTCTTACTTCCTCCTAAAGGGAAATAAACATACTCTTTAAAAAAATTTGAAAGTGATATATGCCATTTACGCCAAAAAGAAGATATACTATTTGCTAAATATGGATTATCAAAATTTTCCTCTAAAGAAATACCACACATTTTACCAAGTCCCAGTGCCATATTTGTATAACCTAAAAAATCAAAATATAAATATAATGCATAAATAATTAAAACAAACAAACATGATAAAAATGTTTTATTAGTTACACTATTAAAAGTGTTATATAAAATACTTAAATTATTTGCAAGTAATACCTTTTGAAATAAACCCGTTAAAAATCTATAAAAGCCTTTTGCTCCTATTTCAAAAGAAATATCTAAATTCCTTATATTTTTTGTTACTTCATTAAACCTTGTAATTGGTCCCATTAAAACATTACAAAATAGTGTAATATAACATAAATAATCTAAAAAACTTTCATTTTTAATTTTATTATGTTTTCTATCAAGTATGTAACTAATATTATTAAAGGTATAAAAACTTATCCCTAAAGGAAATATAAAATAGTTTGTATATTTAAAAAAACTTAAAAATAATATATTAATTATTACCAAAACATTATATGATCTTTGATATTTTTTTCCTAATAACTTAATATAAAAATAATTAAATAAAATGGTAAAAATTAATAAACAAAAATTAAATATTCCACTGTAAAGATAAAATATTAAATTAAATATTATAAGAACAATATATCTTTTTGACTTTGGAAGCAAAATAAATAATAGATAAAAAATTGGTAAAAAAAAGAAAATAAATAATAAACTACTAAAATTCATTAATTTATATATTCCTTTACTACATTATACATTTCTTCATTATTTTCAGATACTAGATATATTAAATAATCACCTACTGATGTTGCAAGTTTATTTTTAATTAAATTAACAGCCTCCGGTGAATATAAACTACTTTGATTTTCTAATATAGAAAACATTTCATCCATATTATTTTTAACTTTTTCTTTATTTTCAGATTTTACTTTAATTAAAGCATAAAAATTACCATCTTGATTTTCACTTGACTTAATAATATATTCTTCCATTAAAGTTATATCTTGATTATAAATACCCTCAAGTTCTTTTTCACTCATAAGAGCCATATTTTGATATTTTTCATCAAGGGAGGTTGACGCTCCTTTCATATCAAGTGTTGATGCACTTTTGTTACAACCAGCTAAAATAATTGCAAGTCCTATAACCATTATAATTTTTTTTAATTTCATATTAATTTACCACCTTTCCTAAATCTAAATGTTTTACGTAGTCTATATATTTATTTCTTCCTTCTTCATTTAAATGAAAATTGCAATTAAGTTCATCAGTACATTCAAATAAACTTACATCAGCATAACCTTCATTATCCTTTATTTCATTTGTAAAATCAATAAAATTTATATTATTTTCATAACAAAATCTTGCTAAATAATAATTTAAAATATTAATATTTTTTTGACTTGCTTTATTTAGTGTACCATCATTTATTGGAAATATTGCTGAAAATATAATTTTTGTATCTTTATAATTTAACTTAATATTATCATAAAATTTTTGAAGTTCTCTTACAAATACATCTTTTTGCATATAAAGTCCAGCATTAATTCCAGGACATACAATTAAATATTTTGGTTTATATTTTGTAAGAGCATCATTTAAAACTGTATTTTGTCTATTTTCATAAGTTTCAAAAGTCGAAGAATTCATTTGAGCAATGTTTAAGTTATTTCTTGCCCAAGTTTGATAAGCTGAAATATGTTTTCCTTTTAGATACAAAAATGATGTATTTGAGTCTCCTAAAAAGATAGTATCATTAAAATAATTATATTCATTTTCTTCATAAGTTAAAGTAGTTTTAGTAAATAGTCCTTTTAAAGTAAAATCTTTTATCGAACTTGTTAATGCACTATCATCAAGAACTTCAACAGTTCTTACAACTTTTGATTTATTTTTAGAACTATCTATTGCCTCATACACAACCTCATACTTGCCTGCTTTGGTTTCATCAATATTATTTGTTACTTTAATTTTACTATTAATATCTTTATCATAGTTATCAGTTATTTCATAACCAGGTTCTTCATATTTACTATCTTTATTAAGATATATTATATTATCACCATTTAATGTTATTATAGGTTTTTCATTATCAACTACATGAACATTTCTAGTAACACTTTTTTTTAAATTTAATAAGTTTGCTGTATATGTAACTTTATAATCTCCTAAAGAGGTATTATCAATATTATTTTTTACATCAACTTTTAACTTTTTACCAAAAAATGTTGCTTTATAGCCATTTTCAAAATAAGAACTATTTACATTTAAATAAATGTCTTTATCTCCGATTAAAATAATATTAAAAAGAAAATTTATACTAAAAAAAGTAACTAAAAATATAGCTATAATTATAAGTAAAAATTTATATTTTGTTTTTAATTTTAACTTCTTTTTCTTCATAACTACCCTATAAAATAATACCATTTAAATTAATTAATTTCAATTATTTTGAGTTTAAATATTCATTTAATTTATCTTTTATATTATTATAATCTTTTATTCCAATATCATATATTCTATCTATTTCTTTTTTATTTACTTTATTAAGACTTATATCAATATTTTCTGAGGGATATATAGCAAATATTTTATTTTCACTACTTAATTTATCAATTATTTCTAATGATTCATTATACTGTTTATATCTATTAAGCATTGCTTTAATAAATTTAGGATACTTTTTATACTTAGTTTTTATTCCTATAATTTCTCCTTTATTAAATGGTTTTTTAGTAAAACCTTTTTCCCTTGTTAAAATAACAATAATTCTATCATATTCTAAAGATAAAGCTTTTTTAATTGGAATGCTATCACATATTGCTCCATCTAAATAATAATTATTATTAATTTCTACAATATTTGTTAAAAAAGGCATTGCACTACTTGCTCTTAATACTTCAATCTGATTATAAACATTATTTACTTCAATATATTCAGGAAGACCTGTTTCAACATTTGATACTGTTGCTAAAAGAAGTTTGTAATTTTTTTCATATTCTTTTTCATCAAATACTTCAATATTTTTAGTAACATCATAATAAGCAAAATCTTTATTAACAAAATTACCAGTTTCAATTAATGATTTTTTACCCATATATCTTGAATCTTTACAATATTTTCTATTAATATTTAAACATCTTCCTATTTGCCTAGAATAATAATTTGGAGCTATTAAAGCACCTGCAGAAACACCAATTATTGCATCTATATTAATATTATCTTCAATAAATTTATCTATTATTGCAGCAGTATATGTACCCCTAAAAGCACCACCCTCTAAAACTAAAAGTGTTTTCATGTATCCTCCTTTTCAAAATAATTATATCTACTTTTTTATTAAAAGTACATACTGTGTATCATCACTTGCAACTATTTTACAGTTTGGATTTAATATATTATAATCATAGAAAAAATCTTTATTTATATCAGTATATGTTAGATGTTCATAAATTAATAAGCCATTTTTCGAAGCAATTTTTTGAATATCTTTATAAGAATATTTACTTTGCATTTCTTTGCCTGCACCTAATGCCAATATTTTATTTTTGCTTTCATACATTTCATTTGGATAATCTATTACTAGGCTACTTCCACTACACATAATGTTTGATATTTTATTTATAACACTAGTAAATTCTTTTTTGCTTAAATAATAGCTAATTTCTAAAAGTGATATATGACTTTTTAATTTTGGATTAAATCCACTACTTAATAAATCATTCTCAAAATCTTTTCTTAAATCACTTTTAACATAATTAATATTTTTTATATCAATATTATTTTTCTTAAGTAAATTTTCTTTATCTACTAAAACGCTTTCTTTATCAAGTTCAAATATTTTTAACATATTATTGTATTTTAAAGAAGATAAATCATAACCGCTTGCAAGTAGAACATACTGTTTAAGTCCTAATCTAATTTCACTATTTAAGCATCTTTCATTAAATGCACTTCTTGCAAGAATTGTTGGAGCAAGATACCTATTAACAACATGTTTAACAGGATCATTACCTTGATACTTGTTATCGAAGAAATTAATGCCCGTTTTTAAATTATTATAGATAGTGTCATAATCCTTTCCTAATACTGTTTTTGCATTTTTTTCAAAATAGATTTTAATATTACTATTTTCACTATGATATGCTTTTACAAATAAGCACATTTTTGCAGTTAAATTTTCCATATTTTTTTCACCTCTTATACTTAATACCATCTTTTCCAAAACTTTACTAGACTTGAAAAAAAGCCAATTTTGTGGTAATATGAGTATAGGAATCGAGATAAACTTTTGATATTTTTTATAATTTTATTAACTCTTCATATTTTTTATAATAGTATGGAAAATCACTTTTTGAGTATTTTAATGCTCTTTGCGTTCTAATAAATAAAACTATAATCATCATTGCTTTTACTTTTTCATAATCCTCATTTAATAAATCAAATATTTTTTGAAAAGAAATTAGTTTTAATAATGTTACATCTGAAAAACAAAAGAATATAAAGTCATATAAATAGTCTCCGATGACAGTACTTGGATCAATTATTATGATGGATTTATTATTACTTATCATAATGTTATGAAGTCCAAAATCGCCGTGTATTACTCTTTTTTCAAAGGGGTATTTTTCAATTATTTTTAATGAACTATTAATTATATTCAAATCAAATTTAGAAATCAGTGATTCACTTTTTAAATATTCGATACTATCATCAAGTTCATTTTTTAAAAAGTCAGTCCAGGTATGTCTTAAACCACTAACATAGCCATACCCTTTTTCTAAAGTTACTTTTCTATTAACTGATTCATTATATACAATATCTATAATGTTTTCAATTTCATTTACATTCTCTGCATCTTTTGCATCGAGCAAATTATATATTATATAACCTTTTTCAATATTACAATCTAAAATTTTTGGATATAGGTTGCTTTGATAAATACTAAAGAAATATTTTTCCTCCATAATTGAGGAGGAATCTTTAAACTTAACAAAATATTTATCATTTACTGAATATATTCGATTATTAGTTCCACCACTTAACTCTTTTATACTTTCCATATTTTCATTTTTACTTTTTAAAAATTTATTTATTATTTTCATATCATCATTCATATTTACCTCATTTATAAATTATATATTTTTCATTTATCCGCATTATGCATTTACTATTTTTGTGTATTTCCACACTTTTGGTAAATGAACATAATGCTTAATATTAAGTTTTATTCATTTTTTATCACAAATTTTTAAGTTTTTGCTTTCAATTTTTAGATTAACATTTTTGTCAAATTTCATATTAACATTTACAAAAGAAAAATATACTTCAGTTATATAAAAAAATCTAGTTTTTTTTAATTTTTTAGGTAGAAAAATAGGGCTCCACCGTTAGATAGCGCCCATGCAAAAACGATTTAACGTTTTTTTCTTGCATAAATAATATATCACAAAATATATATTTATGTCAAACTATTTATCAATATTTACATAATTCTTTTCAATTATATTTTTAAAATATGAATATACTGATTTTAATAGTTCATTATTATTATAATATTCTTTATGTAAAATTATTCTATCAAAAAATAATTTATTGAGTTCTTTATTTACATTTTGTTTTATACCATTACTTGTTACTATTTCATTAAACATATAAAGCGTATATGTAATTTGTCTAATTCTTGAATTACTTAGTTTATTATTACGTGTTACTTTTCCTATATCGCAATCTTTTAAATATTGTACAATTTTATATGATGCCGGATAATCAATATCTTTTACTTTAATCTTATTGTTATTAACGATGTAATTGAATTGTGTATTTATATTTACACACTTTTGGTAAATTGGTATTCATAATAATTTTATTCTAAAAAAATGCGGCCTGTAAAAAGGCCGCTCAGGGGGTTTTGGTTTGACTATTCCTCACATTATAATTCGTAAGGTTTTAGTCAAGCATAGGTTTTTATTTGTCCTATGCTAATTAAATGATAATATGATTTTTTAAAAAAGTCAATTATTTTTTTTACACTTTACTAATGCTTTACACTTTTTAATCTGTGATGTTTAAATTTTGAGCTAAGTCTTTATAATATTCATTATTTAAATATTCTTTACTATCAATAAATTTTTTTGCATCTTCATTAGCAAATAGCAAAATATTATAATCATTTTTTAAATTAGCAAGTTTAAATGACATATCTCCATGTTGTTTAACACCAAATAAATCTCCATGACCACGCATTTCAAAATCTTTTTGAGATATATAGAAACCATCATTACTTTCCTCCATTACTTTAAGACGATCATTATCACTATCACTAATTAAATAGCAATAACTTTGTAAATCACTTCTTCCTACTCTTCCTCTTAACTGATGAAGTGTTGCAAGTCCAAATCTTTCAGCATTAAATATTACCATCATCGTAGCATTAGAAACATCTATACCTACTTCAATAACGGTGGTTGCTATTAATATTTTAATCTGATTATTTTTAAAATCATTCATGATACTTTCTTTTTCACTAGTTTTCATTTTACCATGAATTATTTCAATTCTAAATAAATTTTTAAATGCAAGTGATAGTTTTTCCTTTAACAAATTTATACTTGTTAAATTTAATGATTCATCCTCTTCGACTAAAGGAGACACGACATATATTTGATGGCCTAATTTTATTTGTTCAAGCATAAGTCCAAGTACCTCTTTAATATCACTATTTTTCTTAACCTTTGTAATAATATCTTTTCTACCAGTTGGTTTAGTTTTAATATATGAAATATCTAAATCACCATAAATAGTCATTGCATAAGTTCTAGGAATAGGTGTTGCTGATAAATATAAAATATCAGGGCATTTTGATTTATCTTCCAAAGTAAATCTTTGATGTACTCCAAAACGGTGTTGTTCATCTGTTATAACAAGTCCTAAATTATTAAATATAATATTTTCATTTAATAATGAATGTGTTCCAATTAATAAATCTATTTCTTTATTTTGAACTCTTTTATAAATTGCTTCTTTTTCTTTTTTAGACATTGAACCAGTTATTAACTCAACAGCTACATTAAATTTATCAAGTATTTTTTTAATACTAAAATAGTGTTGAGTAGCAAGTACTTCAGTTGGAGCCATTAAAGTAGATTCAAATCCAGCAATATAATTAGCATAGATTGCTCCCACGGCTACAACAGTTTTACCACTTCCAACATCTCCTAAAAGGAGTCTATTCATTTTTTTATTTGAACTCATATCTTGAACAATTTCACTATAAGCATTATCTTGATCAGTAGTTAAAGAAAATGGTAATAATTTTTTAAATTCGTTTATTTTGTTTATATCAATATTTTTAGGTTCTTTATCTTTTCTAATATTTTGATTTTTAAAATAATTCATTTTAAATGAAAAATCAAATAATTCTTCATAAATTAATCTATTTTTAGCATAATGAACCATTTTTAAATCATTTGCAAAATGAATATTATATAATGCATCTTTTTTAGATAATAAATTATATTTTGAAATAATATTACTTGGTAAAGAATCTTTAATATATATATTATTAAAATTATCTTTTATTAATTTAGAAACTGTATTATTAGTTATTCCTTTTGTTAAATGATATACTGGTTCTATTTGACCATTAGTTACATTAAATTTTATATCCGAAGATGTAAATATATTTTTCTTAAAATCATATTTACCAATAATAGTTATATTTTTCCCAATAGTTAAATTTGTTTTTAAATAAGCTCTATTAAATATTACTACATTAAAAATTCTTTCATTATACCCTGCTCTAAATGATAATCTATTAAAATTTTTTTTAATATATGAAACAATTGGATTAGATTCAATAACTACATTTATTATTAATGTAGAATTATCTATTAATTCATTTGAAAAATTATAAACATTATATCTATATGGATAATAATTTATTAAATCATCATCTGTAAATATTCCTAGTTTATTTAATATTTTTGAAGTTTTTTCACCCACCTGGTGTAAATTTTTTATGTCCATTTTACCTCCAACCTAATTGTATCAAACTTTATAAAAAAAGCAAATATAAAGTTTTTTAAAAAAATATGTAAAATAAGTGTAAAGTTAATTGACTTTTTATCATATATGCTTTAGTATATTAATTACCAAATCACTTAAGAAGGCGATTTGGTGCTAGTATCACACTAGTCAACCCCTTTTTATTCTTTGAGGCCCTAAAGGCCTCGTTTTTTTATGAAAAAAAAGAATACTAATCAGTACTCTTTATTTTATTATAATAATTATATCTTTCTTTAGCATTATTAATTTGTATATTAAGAAGTTTATTTGCTAAAGAATTATCTTTTATTTTTAAAGCATTATATCTTACTTCATTATTTAAAAATTCTTCATACTTATCAAAATTAGGTTCTTTTGAATCAAGATATAGTTTATTATCTTTATATCTCATTAAAAGTGTATAACCACACTCTACTGCAAGTTTTTCTTCGTTAATTGAGTTACACATTCCACCCTTGATACCATGTTCTATACAAGGACAATAGCATATTACAATTGAGGGACCATTATGATTTTCTGCTTCAGTTAATGTTTTAATTGCTTGAACATTATTTGCTCCCAAACAAATTGATCCAACATACACATTAGGGGCGCACATAGCAATTTTAAATAAATCTTTTTTACTAGTTTTCTTACCAAAATCTGCAAATTCAGCAACAGCACCAACTTTTGTTGATTTACTTGCTTGTCCTCCGGTATTTGAATATACCTCTGTATCAAGAACTAAAATATTAATATTTTCATTTGAATGAAGAATATGATCTATTCCATTATATCCTATATCATAAGCCCAACCATCACCACCAATAGCCCAAACACTTTTTTTAGGTATATATTCTTTTAAATCATATAATTCTTTTGGTAAAGTTAAATCATCCATATTTTTTACAAAATTATTTGTAATTTCATAATTATCAAAATTTAAAAGTAAATTTAAACAAGCATCTTTTTCTTTTTCAGAATAAGAATTAATAGAATTAGAAATAATATTTTTTATTCTATTTCTTTTTTGTTTATAAGATGTATAAATGCCATAAGCAAATTCTGCATTATCTTCGAAAAGTGAATTTGCCCAAGGAACTAAATATGGTGTTGATGGAAAACTACCTCCGTAAATACTTGAACATCCTGTAGCATTAGCAATAACTAATTTTTCTCCAACAATTTGAGTTAATAATTTAATATATGGAGTTTCACCACAACCAGCACAAGCACCAGAAAATTCAAATAAAGGTTTTGTTAAAGATACTCCTTTTATAGTGTTTTTTGGATATAATGATGGATTTTCATATGTATTAAATAATTCATCAGTTGGAATAACATTTGTTTCTAAAGTAAGAGCTTTAGTAGGACAAACTCCTACGCATAAACCACATCCAGTACAATCTTTATTACTAATACCTACAAAATAATTATATTCATCATTTCCTAAAAGAGGTTTACCAAGTGATTTATCTTTAGTAATAAATGGTCTTATTACACTATGAGGACAAACTATATTACATGCTCCACATTCAATACATTTTTCTATATTCCATTTTGGAGTAAGCATAGAAACATCTCTTTTTTCATATTTAGATAGTCCACATTTAACTCCACCATTACTAAACATTTTAACTTCACTTGTAGAAAGGTTTTCTCCTTTTCTATTATTTATTAAAGTATAAATATCTTTTTCTTCATTTTCCTCTTTGGCAAAACTATCTATTATTTTTACATCTTTTATTTCATTTAATGATGCATTTATAGCATTAATATTATTATTAACAACATCCTCACCTTTAGTCATAAAGGCCTTTTTAACGGAATTAACAACCATTTCTTTAGCATTTGGTACATTTAATAGATTAAGTATATTTACTTCCATAATCTTGCTTATTTTGCCATTTAAATGATTTTCATAAGCAATCCTTTGTGCATTAATTATTTTTACATTTATATTTTTAGATATAATTTCTTTTTTTATAGAACTACTTAAATAATCATTTAATTCTTTTTCATTTTTAATAGTATTTATTAAAAGTATTCCATTATCTTTTATACCAGAAAGCATATCATATCTTTCAAAATAAACATCTTTTGTTACAACTACTAAAGTAGGGCTAGTTACATAAAAAGGTGCATTAATACTATTATCTGACATTCTTAAATGAGATATAGTTACTCCACCACTTTTTTTAGAATCATATTCAAAATAACCTTCGACATATTTTCCTAAACTTTCATGTAATAATGTAAGCATATTTTTCGAAGCACTTACCATTCCATCTGAACCAAAACCATATATTTTAAATTCTTCATAATTATTAGATAATTTATAATCAGTTTTTGGTAAACTTAAATGAGTTAAATCATCATTTATACCAATTGTAAAACTATTTTGAGGTTTACTTTCTAAACTATCATAAACACTTTTTATATCACTAGGACTAGTATTTTTACTAGATAGTCCATATCTTCCTCCGACAATCTCAATATTTTTATCTTTTAACGAAGATAATACATCTAAATAAAGTGGTTCACCAATACTTCCAGCTTCTTTAGTCCTATCCAATACAGCAATTTTTTGAACGCTTTTAGGAAGTACTTGCTCTAAATATTTTTTACTAAATGGTCTATATAAATGAACCTCAATTAAGCCATAATCATTATTACCATTTTTTATTTCATTATCAATTACAAGTTTAACAGTATCATTTACACTACCCATTGCAATAATTATATATTTAGCATTTTCGCTTCCATAGTAATTAAATGGTTTATAACTAGTTCCCATTATTTCATTAATGTTAGTCATATATTCATTAACAATATCTGGCATTTTATCATATAATTCATTTCTACTTTCAGTTATTTGAAAATATACATCCTCAGTTTGACTTGTTCCATAATTTAAATCACCAAGTAATGCCCTTTTCTTAAAACTTTCTAAAGCATTTTTATCTACTAAAGGAAGTAATTTTTCTTCGGGTAATTCTTTTATTGTATTAAGTTCATGACTTGTTCTAAAACCATCAAAAAAGTGTATAAAAGGAAGACTTCCCTTTATCGCAGATAAATGTGCTACTGCCGCAAGGTTTTGAGCATCATAAACATTACTACTTGCAAGCATGCAGCATCCTGTCATTCTCGCAGAATATATATCACTATGATCACCAAATATTGAAAGAGCATGTGTTGCAATACTTCTTGCAGCAACATGAATTACTCCAGGAAGACATTCACCCGCTATTTTATATAGATTTGGAAGCATTAATAGTAATCCTTGACTTGCAGTATAAGTAGATGCCAAACTTCCAGATAATAATGCTCCATGAAGTGCACCAGCCGCTCCAAGTTCTGATTCCATTTCTACAACAGTAGGTTTATCATTAAATATATTTTTTTTATCAGTATGCGTTAAGTAATCAATATTTTCAGCCATCGGTGAGGATGGTGTAATTGGATATATTGAACATATCTCACTAAACAAATATGCTACACTACTACATGCTTTATTTCCATCAACTATTTTCATTTTTCTATCACCACTTTAATTATATAAAAAAAACTAGCATTTTACTAGTTTAATTTTATCAACTTAGTGTATAAACATCATTGTATGTTCCACTGCCCGATAACTTGGCTTTAGAGGATAGAGAAATGACGGGGCGAGCACCAACAAAGTTGACACCTTCAAGGCCCAAACTACCACTAACGTCAACAAAGAAAGAGTTAGCACCACTACCACTCCACTTATAAGGGGAGCCCAACCAATAATATTGGTTGGTATATAAATAGTAACTAGAATTTGTACTTCCACCACCTGCCATATTTATTTCATCAGTTGTTATTAAACCCACCGGATAAATTAATGCACCATTTCCATTACTACTATTTACCGTAAATTTATCACTCTCATTTATACACTTTAAACTTGGTGAATTATCAAATATTCTATCTATTGGTGCATAATCAAAATTACTTCCAGTGGATACCCACGTTCCACTTGTTACAGTTCTATCATTACAAAATATTTGATCTGCTACTAAAGTTTTAGTTGCTGCATCTGTTTCAAGTGTTGTTGTTTTATACCAATTATCTATCGTTGTTTTAATTGTACTACTTGTACCTGTTCCATGTTGCTGTCCTACTGTATACATATATCCTACATATTCTGATGAATTAGAACTACTATTAAAGGCACTTCTTCCTATCCCAGTACCCTCTCCAGTCATTATTACTTTTGTACTTTCAGTTGGAGCTGTTGTCCCTGTGTAAACCATTCTTATTGAACCATCTCCATTTATTCTTATGATTCTCCAGTAAATATCATTACCAGATGAATCTTTTCCAAATTTTACCCAGTTGTTATCTACGGCACCTCTAAAATAATATGATGTACCTAAATCATCTTCTGCTGCATACATTCCTTCATTGGTTGTGGCAACTGTACTAAAATCAGGTGTTCCTTTTGCTTTAATAACTGTTTCTCCACCATTATATAAAAGTATTACATCTTTAGCTATTGTTGGTATTTCTCCAGTCTCGCAATTTTTCTTTACTGCATATATTTTACCTGTAAATGCTTTACTGGCTAAATTATCTTGTGATGCATTTAAATTATAATATCTTGCTGTTATATTTATATTTTGACTTGTTTTTGTTCCTGTACTTACTATTGATACTCCACTAACCAATGTATAAGTATTACCACTTTTATATGATGCTATTGTAGATGAATCAAAATTTTTCTCTGTACTAAAGTTATTTGTTCCATTTGGGCTTGTAACTTCTAAAGTAATTTCTTTATCTCCATTTTTTGTTGTAGGGCTTGTTCCATAAACATTAGAATTTGTATCATATTCATAAACTACATCATATATACAAGTTGTAGATAAGTTTGGACTTCCCGTAAGTTCTACTGTTAAAGTAGCGTTTGAAGAACTTGCTAAAGTGCCTGCATTTGTTTGACTCATATTTACTGCAGGGACTTGAAGGTTTAGTATTGCACCTTTTGAAATAAATGTTGCATTACCAGGAGAAACTGCATTAATATTTACTGCTACATTATTATTTAAATTTACATCAAATGAACCAAAATATGCAAATGATGCTGTTATTACTATAAATAATAAAAGAATACTTGCAAATACTCCCATTATTTTTACATTAATATTTTTTTCCATACAAAATCTCTCCTTTATTCTATCTATAATAATTTAATCATTATTTTGATATATTTTCAAGTATGTCAATTAAAAAAAACTAGCATTTACTAGTTTAATTTATCTTCGATTTCCATAAGACGATTATATTTACAAATTCTTTCTCCTCTTGAAACAGAACCTGTTTTGATAAAATCAAGATTTAGTCCTACACCTAAGTCTGCAATAAAGGTATCCATTGTTTCACCACTTCGATGAGAAATAATTGTTTTATACCCATTTTTCTTTGCGGTATAAATAGTATCTAAAAATTCAGTTACACTACCAACTTGATTAGCTTTAAGAAGTATTGCATTTCCAGCGCCAAGTTCTATACCTTTTTCTAAATATTTTTTTTGAGATACAAATAAATCATCACCAACAATCATTATTTTACCATTAAAATATTTAGTTAATTTACTAAAACTTTCATAATCATTTTCCTCGAAAGGATCCTCAATACTTATAATTGGATATTTTTTTATTAAATCTACATAATAATCAAATAATTCATCCTTTGATAACTTTTTACCATCGACTAAATAGCTATTTCCATCATATAGTTCTGATGCAGCAACATCAAGGGCAAAAAATACATCAGTTCCTGGAGTATAACCACTTTCTGTAATAGCCTTTACTAAAATCATTAAGGCTTCTTCATTATTTTTTAAATCTGGTGCAAATCCACCTTCATCACCAACACCTGTTGATAAATGATAACCCTTTAAAATAGATTTTAAAGTATTAAATATTTCACTTGCACATCTAATTCTTTCTTTTTCCTCTTTTTGAACAGGAACAAGCATAAACTCTTGAATATCTAAATTATTATCTGCATGTTTTCCACCGTTAATAACATTAATCATTGGTACAGGCATATTAAATTTACCAGTACTAACAAACTCAAATAATTCTTTACCTTCGAGTTTTGCTAAACATTTTAAAGCACATAGTGATACCCCTAAAATAGCATTAGCTCCAAGTTTAGATTTATTTTCAGTTCCATCAAGTTCAAGCATCTTTTTATCAACATTTTTAATATTTAAATCCATATTATAAAGTGCTGGAAATATTATTTCATTAACATTTCTTACAGCCTTTAAAACACCTTTACCATGATATCTTTCATCATTATCACGAAGTTCTAACGCTTCCTTACTTCCTGTTGAGGCTCCAGATGGAATAGATGATACAGCATCTACACCATTTTCTAGGATCATTGTTACCTCTAAAGTTGGATTTGATCTACTATCAAGAATTTCTCTTGCTTTTATTTCTTTTATCTTCATAATTACCTACCAAAATATCTTTGTTATCTCATTTGCTCTTTTCTTAAGAAGTACTAAATCTGTTATATCAAGAATACTTGAAAGCACTAAAAATGTTCCAATTACTTGAGTAACTGTAAGTGCGGAAAATGGATTTGATAATACTAATATTCCAAATACCATAAGCATTACTCCAATTACAAAAGTAATTAACCAAGATGAATCATCACCTATTTTAAACCATACACCATAAGTTACTTTATTTGCTCCGAATACAATTAAATATAATCCTAAACAAATTGTTAAAAATGATGTAACTGAAAATGGAACTAATATAATAATTGCTCCGATTAAAACAAGTATTATTCCAAAAAGTAAATTAAGTGAATAAAGTTTTGCACCATTTCTTGATATAAACTTATAAATTGTATTAATGCCTGAAAGTGCAAATAAAGCTCCAGTTATAACACCAATTAACTTATTAGACATTTCTGGCATAAATATAAGTACTGCTCCAATTAAAGCAATAACAATTGAAGTTACTATAGACATCATAATAAATTTATTAAATCTATCACTTATTGTCTCTCTAACTATTCTTCCCATATTTTTTTCACATCCTAACATATATATTATAATAATTTTTTTTACTAATTGCAATTATTTATTTTTAATGATATAATAATTCCTTTAAAAAAGGAGGATAAATATGCAAATAAGAACAATTACTTTAAAAGAATTTCAAGATTTTTCTGAAAACTGGGAACATCAAAATTTTCATCAAAGTATTAGTTATGCTCTTTTAAAAAGTGAAGAGGGCTATGAATATGAAATGATTGGCTATTTTGATGGTGATTCAATAGTTGCTAGTGCTCTTGTACTTGTTCAAATGATTAATAGTTATCTATATGCATATGTTCCCGAAGGCTTTTTAATTGATTATAAAAACGAAAATTTACTTAATAATTTTACTAAAGATTTAATAAATTTCTATAAAAAAGAGGGTATTGCTTTTATAAGAATAAATCCTACAATACCTATTGCTAAAATAGATAATAAAACAAAAAATCCTATATATAATGATAACTATCGTATAATAGAAATATTAAATAGATGTGGTTATATAAAAATAGATACCTCTAAAGTATTTACTTCAATATTACCTACTTATGAAGCAATTGTAAATTTAGATAATTTTAATATAAATAATTTAAATAAAAATGTTAGAAATAAAATTAGAAAATGTGAAAGAAAAGGTTTAATTATAGAAAAATCTGATGCACTAAGTATGGATAAATTATATAAATTTATTAAAAATAAAATACATAAAGATATGTTTCATTATAGTGATTATTATAATATTTTTAATAAAGAAAATGCTATTGATTACTTTTTAGTTAAAATAGATAATGAAAGTTTAGCAATAAATAGTCAAAAAGCTTATGAAGAAGAAAAAGAAAAAAATGAACTTTTAAGTAAAAAACTTCTTAAAGTACCAAGTGAAAGAAATATTAATAAAAAGATGAATTCTGATAAAACACTTCTTTGTTTAAAAGAGGATATTCTTCTTTCAAATAAATATCTTGCTAATAATGAAGATAATTATATAGCGGGAGCTCTTGTTGTAAAATGTAAAGATAAAATATCTATTTTAGTAAGTGGTTATGATAAAAAATATCAATCATTTTCACCAAATTATTTCTTATTTTATAAAATATTAATGAACTATAAAAATAATTATAAGTTTGCCTCTTTAGGAGGTGTCTCTGGTAACTTTTCAAAAGATAGTAAATATTATGGCCTTGATAATTTTAAAATGGGATTTAAACCTGATATATATGAATATATTGGAGAATTTGATTTAATATTAAATAAAATAAATTATTATTTCTTAAATAAAAAGAATTTAGTAGAAAAAGAATTTCAAAAAAATAAGTATCTAAAATAACAGATACTTATTTTTGTAATAATAAATAAAGTTTTAAATATATAGAAATATCTTCATTATTATTTAATAAAATATTATATAAATCTATAGTTCTAATTCCCATTTTATATGCAATATCTACCATATTTATTTTATTACTAGCAATTAGTTTTAAACATCTATTAGATATATTAGTTATAAAATCATTTTTTTCTTTCATTAGTTTCTCCATAAATTACTTCATTTATTAATTTTTTATTTTTATTTATAAAATTAAAAGTTAAATCAATTATATTATTTTTATTACCAAAGGCTAATATATAAATATTATTATTATGTTCAATAAATGTTAGTGCTTGCTCACCCAAAGTATTAATTCTTATTACATAATTACAATCTATATTAACCTTTACTGGTTCAATACCTTTTTTATAGTCTAAATTACCCATCTGGAGTTTATTTAATAGTTCTATTGATATATTTATATCTGTTAAGTTAATAACTTCATTTGGCATATCAAATACGTTTTCTTTAGGAATAATTTTTTTACATTCTTCATAAATATCAAACATACTATCAAGTAATTTAGTTATATCTTCATCCGAGGATATATTAGAGTTAATCATTATATCTAACTTTCTTTCAAGTGTTTGTAAAACAGTTAGTAAAGTAATAAAATTAACTTCAGGGTACATAGCATTATCAAAATCTAAATATGGTTTTGCAAGTGATAATATACTTACTACTGCTTCATTATTTAAATAATCTTTATATAATAATTCATTACTTTTAAGAAATGCTATTATAGAAATGTATTTTTCATTATGAAGAAAATTATCTTTTACTTTATTATCTCTTTTTGGAAGTTCAACTTTAGAAAGAGATGCATCAAAATTATTCTCAACAGGTTTTCTTTTATTAGGTTTATAATTAGATAAAACTATATTTATTTCACTTATAGAAAATTTATGTTTCATCATAAATTTAGTTATAAATGAATAATCAAGTGATCCATTATCAAAATCCTCTTTTAGATCAGATAGTTCATAATATCTTTTATCAACATTTTCAAAAATAGAACTATTTAATATCGTTGATATAATAGAATCATATAGTGAAAATTCATAATAATCTTTTTCTGTTAAATTTTTACCCTCTATAATTAAATTTCTAAAATCACTTTCAAAGTATTTATTATTTTCAGGGTAGTCTAAAAGAGGATATAATTTTTTTATATCCATCGAAGAAGTAAAATTTTTTAATATACCTAAAAAATTTAATTCAGATAAAATCTCTTTATAATACTCTAATAAATAATTATTAAATTTGTCCATTGTATTTGTCATATACTACTCTACCCTAGATAATTTTAACATAATATAATTAAAGTTGCAAATAAAAAAACCACGAAATTAATCGTGATTTTTAGTTATTCCTTATTTTAAAATTTCAGAAACAACACCGGCACCAACAGTTCTTCCACCTTCACGGATAGAGAATTTAGTACCTTTTTCAAGAGCTACTGGAGCAATTAGTTCAACAGTCATGTCAACTTTATCGCCAGGCATAACCATTTCAACACCAGCAGGTAGTTCAATAACACCTGTTACGTCAGTAGTTCTGAAATAGAATTGTGGTCTATAATTTGAGAAGAATGGAGTATGTCTTCCGCCTTCTTCTTTAGATAGAACATAAACACTTGCAGTGAATTTTGTATGAGGTGTAACGCTTCCTGGTTTAGCTAAAACTTGTCCACGTTCAACATCATCTCTAGAAATACCACGAAGTAAAACTCCAGCGTTATCTCCAGCTTCAGCAAAGTCTAATGTTTTTCTAAACATTTCAATACCAGTTACAACTGATTTTTGAGTAGGTCTTAAACCAACGATTTCAACTTCGTCATTAAGTTTAAGAATACCTCTTTCAACACGACCAGTAACAACTGTACCACGTCCTGAAATAGTAAATACGTCTTCAATACTCATTAAGAATGGTTTATCAGTATCTCTTACTGGTGATGGAATATATTCATCAACAGCAGCCATAAGGTCACGGATACTCTTTTCAGCTTCAGGATCTCCTTCAAGAGCCTTAAGAGCTGAACCTCTTATGATAGGACATTCAGTGTCATAATCATATTCTCCTAATAATTCTCTGATTTCCATTTCTACTAAATCAAGTAATTCTGGATCATCAACTTGATCACATTTGTTCATGAAAACAACAATTTTAGGTACTCCAACTTGTCTAGCAAGTAAGATATGCTCTCTTGTTTGAGGCATAGGACCATCTGCAGCTGATACTACTAGAATAGCACCATCCATTTGAGCTGCACCAGTAATCATGTTTTTTACGTAGTCAGCATGTCCTGGACAGTCAACGTGAGCATAATGACGTTTTGCAGTCTCATACTCAACGTGTGCAGTATTAATAGTAATACCTCTTTCTCTTTCTTCTGGAGCTTTATCGATATCTGCATAATCAACAAATTTTCCAAAGTATTTAGTGATCGCAGCAGTTAATGTAGTTTTACCATGGTCTACGTGTCCAATAGTACCAATATTAACGTGTTCTTTTGAACGATCAAATTTTTCTCTTGCCATATAATATTTTCCTCCTTTTCTACTATTATATTTTATCTAATGCTTGAAAAAATTTCAAGTATTATTCTTAATTAACGCTGTTTTTCTTAATAATATCTTCAGCGATTGATTTTGGAACCTCTTCATAGTGGTCCATAAACATTGTAAATGTTCCTCTACCTTGAGTATTACTTCTTAAAGAAGTTGCATAACCAAACATTTCAGCAAGTGGAACCATTGCAACTATTGAAAGTGCATTTCCTCTTGATTCATTACCCATTGGTTTACCTCTTCTTGAAGTTAAGTCACCCATAACATTTCCTAAATATTCTTCAGGAACTACTACTTCAACCTTCATTATAGGTTCAAGAAGTACAGGTTTACATTTATTTTTTGCTTCTTTTAAAGCTAGTGATGCAGCAACTTTGAAAGCCATTTCTGATGAGTCTACATCATGGTATGAACCATCAAATAATGTTGCCTTAACATCTACCATTGGATAACCAGCAAGGATACCACCAGCCATAGCCTCTTGTAATCCTTTATCTGTAACTGGAATATATTCTCTTGGAACTACTCCACCAACGATAGCATCAACAAATTCATAACCTTTACCAGGATTTGGTTCAAATCTAACCCAAACATGTCCATATTGTCCACGTCCACCTGATTGTTTAATGTATTTACCTTCACATTCACCCATTTGAGTAAGTGTTTCACGGTAAGCAACTTGTGGTTTACCAACATTACAATCAACGTTAAATTCTCTTCTCATTCTTTCAACAAGAACGTCTAAGTGAAGTTCACCCATTCCTGAAATAACTGTTTGACCAGTTTCATGATCAGTATGATATTTAAATGATGGATCTTCACCAGCAAGTTTTGATAGCGCAGTTGCCATCTTATCTTGATCTGCTTTACTCTTAGGTTCAATAGCAAGGTCAATAACTGGTTCTGGAATTTCCATACCTTTTAATATAACTGGATTTTTTTCATCACATAGAGTGTCTGCAGTAGTAGTATCTTTTAAACCTACAGCAGCGGCAATTTCACCTGCATAAACACAATCAATTTCTTTTCTTGTATTTGCATGCATTTGTAAAATACGACCAACTCTTTCTTTTTCACCTTTTGTTGAATTTAGTACATAACTACCACTTGAAAGTTTACCAGAATAAACTCTAAAGAAAGTTAGTGTTCCAACAAATGGATCTGTCATAACTTTAAATGCTAAAGCAGTAAATGGTTCATTATCATCTGCTTTTCTTAATACATCATTACCATTTTTATCTACACATTCAGCAGCACCAATATCAAGTGGGCTTGGTAAATAATCAATAACAGCATCAAGAGCAAATTTAATACCCATATTAGCTTTTGCACTACCTACAGTAACAGGGAAGAATTTAACTGCTAAAGTTCCTTTTCTTATTGCTCTTTTTACAAGATCAACAGAAACTTCTTCACCCTCTAGGTATTTTTCCATTAATTCATCATCAAATTCAGCAACTGCTTCAATAAGGTCAGTTCTTTTTTCTTCGATGAAATCTTTCATATCTTCAGGAACATCTGTTTCTGTATAATTTTCATCTGCTGAACCATCATACATTAATGCCTTACGATTTAAAATATCAATAATACCTTTAAAATTAGATTCTGCTCCAATTGGCCATGCAATAGGTTTTGCATTAACACCAAGTCTTTTCTTAATTGTTTCAAGACTATATTCATAGTCAGCACCTAATTTATCCATCTTGTTAGCAAAAACAAGACGAGGTACATTAAATTCAGTAGCTTGTCTCCAAACTGTTTCAGTTTGAGGTTCTACACCATTTTGAGCATCAAGTACAGTAACTGCACCGTCAAGTACTCTTAAACTTCTCTCAACTTCAATTGTGAAGTCTACGTGACCAGGAGTATCAATAATATTAAGTCTATAACCTTTCCAATGTGCTGTTGTTGCAGCAGAAGTAATTGTTATACCTCTTTCTTTTTCTTGATCCATCCAGTCCATTTGGCTCTCACCATCGTGAGTTTCACCAATTTTATGAATTTTACCAGTATGATATAAAACTCTTTCTGTAAATGTTGTTTTACCAGCATCTATGTGAGCCATTATACCAATATTTCTAGTTTTATCTAATGAAACGTCTCTTGCCATAAATGCCTACCATCTATAGTGAGCAAATGCTTTATTAGCCTCTGCCATCTTATGAGTATCTTCTCTTTTCTTAACGGCTCCACCAACACCTTTTGCAGCGTCCATGATTTCATTAGCTAAATTTACAGCCATGCCCTTTCCGTTTCTAAGTTTTGCATAATTAACAAGCCAACGAAGTGCTAACGCTTGACTTCTATCGTCAGAAATTTCGATTGGAACTTGGTAATTACTTCCACCAACTCTTCTTGATTTAACTTCAAGAGCTGGTCTAATATTTTCTAATGCTTTGTTATATACTTCAATTGGTTCTTCTTTAGTAGTTTTCTTAATTATATCAAATGCATCATATACAATAGTTTGAGCTGTTCCTTTTTTTCCGTCTTTCATAATAGTATTAACAAGTCTTGTTACTACTTTTGAATTATAAACAGAATCTGGAAGAACATCTCTTTTTACTGCTCTTCTTTTACGCATACTTTTTTCTCCTTCTTTCTATTTATTATTTTTTCTTTGTACCGTATTTACTTCTACCTTGTTTACGGTCTTCAACTCCACGAGTATCTAGTGTACCACGAACAATGTGATATCTAACACCGATTAGGTCTTTAACACGACCACCACGAACTAGTACTACGCTGTGTTCTTGTAAGTTATGTCCTTCACCTGGAATATATGCATCGATTTCTTTACCGTTAGATAATCTAACACGAGCATATTTTCTTAAAGCTGAGTTTGGTTTTTTAGGTGTTTTAGTACCTACTCTTGTACAAACTCCTCTTTTTTGTGGACTCATATCGTTAGTTTGTTTTCTTTCAATAGTATTAAATCCTACGTTTAGAACTGGACTTTTACTTTTTCTAGTTTTTTTACCACGATTTTTCTTAACAAGTTGATTAATTGTTGGCATCTAATTTTTCCTCCTTCCATTAACACACACCCTGGTGTATCAAATTACCTATTAAATTAGGTTCTACTTAAATAGAACCCAACAAAAATGCATAATTAATATATCAAAAAAATATGTGATTTGTCAATAAAAAAGTGACACTTTTTACATATTATCCTATAGAATTATATAATACATATATATAATAAGCCGCTATAAGTAAAAAAATTAATAAACATGCACTTATTATAAGCATAGTATTTAAACCCCATCCTTTATTATTTAATTTCATTTGTTCCTTTCTAAATCTCTATCAAAAGATGTAAAAAACATAGTAAACTCTCTTGCATCAACAATTTTTGTATTTTTTAAATAATATTCTTTATATTTATAAAATAAGCCATAACATACTTTAGCATCTTCTTTATCATTTTCACTAATATTTTTACTATTTAAACATACTAATGGCTTTTTATCAGTTTTAACACGATAATATTCATATATTGTAAAAGAAAACAAACATATAAAAACTATCATTACTATTAATAATATTTTCTTTATTAATTTTACTTTCTTTACTACTTTTTCATTGCTATCATATTCCATAACTATCAACCACCATATTAAGTATATGATATTTTAAGAATTTTTTCAATATAATAAAAAAAAGCCATAAGGCTTTTTAAATTACGCTAGTTCTACTTCAGCGCCAGCTTCAGTTAATTGAGCTTTAATTGCTTCAGCATCAGCAGCAGGAATATTTTCTTTAATATTTCCACCTTTATCAGCTAAACCTTTTGCTTCAACTAATCCTAAACCAGTAAGTTCTTTAATGATCTTAATAACTGCAATTTTGTTTCCACCAGCATTTTTAAGTACAACTGTTTTAGTACTTGGTCCTTCTTCTTTTGCTTCAACAGGTGCAGCAGCAACAGCTACAGCAGAAGGGTCAACACCAATTTCTTCTTTCATTGCATCAACTAATTCTTTAACTTCAAGAATAGTCATTTCTTTTAATGAACTAATAAATTCATCTCTTGTTAATTTTGCCATTAATTTTCCTCTCCTTCCATTTTTTCGGCATAAAGATTAAGTGCAATACTTAAATCTTTTACATAAGCAATCATTCCACTTGCAAGCATTGTTAATAGTCCTTCTCTTGATGGAATTGATGCGTATTCTTTAATTACATTCTTATCTGCAACTTTACCACTTATAACACCAACACGAATGTCTAGTTTATTATGATCTTTTGCATATTTAGAAATAATCTTAATTGGTTCTAATAAATCAGCACCAAATAAAATAGCATTAGGTCCTTCAAGGAATTCATCGATATTAATATCAAGACTATCACAAGCAAGTTTTAACATAGTATTTTTATATACTCTAACTTCACTATTAACTTCTTTTAATTGATTACGAAGTTCAGTAAGTTCGCTTACAGTAAGTCCTTGATATGCAAAAATAATTACTGATTCACTATTTTTAATCTTATCAACGATTTCGCTTACAATTTGCTTTTTTTCATTTAGAATTTTTTCGCTTGCCATTTTTCCTCCTTATTTATTTTTAGAAAAAACTTCCCATGGGGAAGCTTTAAAAGATAACTTTCCCCTCGGTAGGAAATTAAGCCTTTTGGGCGCCTACTGTCTTTGGCTCTCGTTTTTTCTAATTGCTATTATAATACACTTTTAACTAAAAGTCAAAAGAATTTTTATCTACTTTAATTCCAGGACCCATTGTAGATGAAATACTAATTCCTTGTACAAAAGTTCCTTTTACTGAAGTAGGTTTACTTTTAGATATAGTGGATACAACATATTTTAAATTTTCAAGTAATGCTGTTTCAGTAAATGATGCTTTACCAATAATAGTATGAATATTACCATAACTATCAGTTCTATATTCAACCATACCTTTTTTGATATCATTTATTACTGTATCAACTTTTGGAGTAACTGTACCAGTTTTAGGATTTGGCATTAAACCTCTTGGTCCTAAAATGTTACCAATTTTTCCAACTTCAGGCATCATTTCTGGTGTAGCAACGATAATATCAAAATCAAACCAATTTTCAGTTTTAATTTTGTCAATTAAATCTTTGTCACCAACATAGTCAGCACCTAACTCTTTTGCTACTTTAGCTTGTTCACCTTTAGCAAGTACTAAAATCTTTTTAGATTTTCCACTTCCATTTGGTAATACAAGTGATCCACGAAGCATTTGATCTGCTTTTTTAGGATCTACATTAAGTTTAATAGCAACATCAATAGTACTATCAAACTTAGTAACATTAGTTTCTTTTACAAGTTTAACTGCATCTGTAGCGCTGTAAAGAGTATTCTTTTCAACTTTTTTTGATGCTTCCACATATTTTTTTCCAAACTTTCTCATTTTTTCCTCCTAACTGTGGTTTATTAGCGGATTATTAAATAATATAAAATTATTCTTGATTATTTTCTTCTTCGTTATTTTTTTCGTTTATAACTTCAACATTTGATGCATCATGTTCACTTTGTGCTTCAGCTTCCATTTCTGCAAGCATTTCATCACGTTTTGCTCTTTCAGCTTCTTCAGCTTTTGCTTCAGCAGCTTGTTCAGCAAGTTCAGCATCATTTACACCTTTAACTGCAATACCCATGTTTCTAGCTGTACCTTCAATAATTTTCATTGCACTTTCAATATCGTATGCATTTAAATCTGGAAGTTTTGTTTCAGCTATTTTTCTTAAATCTTCCTTACTAATAGTAGCAACTATTTCATTAGCTCCCTTACTACTAGCTTTTTGTAATTTAGCAGCCTTCTTTAATAAGAATGCAGCAGGTGGAGTTTTAAGAACGAATGTAAATGAACGATCATCATAAATTGATATTTCACAAGGAACTACATCGCCCATTTTATCACGAGTTGCTTCATTAAACTTTGAACAAAAATCTTGTAGATTAACTCCTGCAGGTCCTAAAACAGTTCCAACTGGTGGAGCTGGTGTAGCTTTTCCTGCTTCAAGTTGTAATTTAATTTTCTTTACGACTTCTTTTGCCACGAAAAACACCTCCTATAAATATTATTCGAGTAAGTGGTATGGGCATCCGCTTTCCCCTCCACTTAAGCAATAAATCAATTGCTATCAATGATAATACCATATAATCCACAGTTTTACAAGCAAAATGTGAAACTTTTTCCACAAAAAAGGTTTACTTTTACTCAAAAATTAAAAATAACTGCATTAAATAAAAATTTTGACACTTTTATAAAAAAATGAATAAAAAGTTATTGGTATAATTTATTTTTTATGGTATCATATAATAGAAGGTAGATGATTATGGGAAAATTTTTTAATGGAAATGTAAAAACTTCGAAATCAACAACGATTAAAATAGCAATTGTAGCGGTGTGTGCCATACTTATTATAGTAATACTTATTGCACTTAATAATAAGAAAAATCCACAGCGAGCGAATTTAAAACTATATAATAATTTAGATGTAGAAATTAATAGTGAAAAACCAGAAACAATGGATTTCTTCTCAGTATTTGATAATTATGATGTAAATAAAGTAAAAGTAACATATCCCGATGATTTTAGTACAAAAGTTGTTGGAACGTATGAAGTCAAAATTACAATTGAGGGAAAAGAATATACAACAAAAGTTAATGTGTATGATGATAAAGCACCAGAACTTGAGGTTAAAGACTTTGAAATAGAGGCTGGTAAAAGATATTATGTTGAGGACTTTATAGAAAGTTGTTCAGATAATTCTGGAGAAGCTTGTACAATTGAATATTATTCTGATTCAAAAGACCAAGATGGTAATGCAATTGATTATTCAAAATATACTGAAGCTGGAAACTACTTAATTAAAATTATTGCTAAGGATGAAAATGGTAATGTTACTGAACCAAAAAGTGTTAATTTAAAACTAACTGATGCAAGTGGTAATCCACCAACACCAGAACCTAATCCAAACCCAGATCCAACAGTAGAATGTAAATATGGTGATTTAAGTTATGATGAAAAAATTTATACTTATCCTATCGCTGTTATTGTAGGAGATGAACAAAACAATTGTGCACTTAATCGTGATTTATGGGATAATGATGATGTTCAAAAACCTGTTGTTGAATTATATAAAAGAGATTTAGAAAAATTAAAAACTGATTTTAATAAAATATATGAAACTAAATATCCAAATGGAGCTCATACATATATTTATCAAGACTTTAAAGCAGTATTAAACAAAGAAAACAAAGGACTTGTAGGTTATGCAGTTTATGTTAAACTATATGCCTCAGAGGCTAACTTAAGTATTGATAAGAGTACTGCTGAAAATCTAATCGCTGAATATTATTTAAAAGCAGATGGAAGTAGAGAATATATTCAAAATCCATACAATATAAACTAGTGTAAAAACTAGTTTTTTTGTGGCATAAAAAAAAGTTCACTAGGAACTATTTTTGTTTTTTTCTTGAGAAATATACAAGACTTCCGATACCACCAACTAAGACTACTAGAATAGCAACAGTAATAATTGTATCATTACTATGTTCATCTTTTTTTTCACCAATTGAACTATTAATTAAAGGTGCAACGATATCTTTATAGTCTTCATTTTCATAAGCTTTTTTAATTGCTTTTTTAATATCATCATCAAATGCTGATTGGTATCCAGGCCAAGATGCTTCATCGCCAATTACAATATAAGGAACACCATTAACTTTATCACCAAATTCTTTTGCTACAGTATCCATTGCATTTTTTAAATTTTCATTTGCATTCCATTCAGCATCATATACTTCATAAACAACTAAATTAAAATATTTACCATATTCATCAGTAATACTATTTAAGAATGTTTTAGCCTTTTCACAATAAGGACAACCATCTTTAGTAAATACATAAACATTGATTTTATCTTTAGTAGTTTCTTCAGCAGCTTTTACATTAAGCATTGATAATGATAAAGCACATAATATTCCTATTAATAACTTCTTCATTTTACCTCCTACAAAAATTATACAATAAAGTATTTTATTTAACAAGATTTTTATATATTTTTACGAGTCTAATCATGATTTTCTCTTCATCTAATTTAATTTGATTCGTAGCTATTAATGTAGCAAGGCCATTTGAATAAAGCCACATATGTAAAAATAACTCTTTAGCCTCTTCAAAAGAAAAACCATGTTTATTAACTAAATTTATAATTGTGGATTGATTCCATTTTTCATCAAAAACATCTTCAATCTTTTTCCATTTTAAATTATCTGATAAAAATAAACTACAAAATAAATTTTTATAATCATTAGCAAATTCAACATATGCAATACATAGTGTTAATAAAGCCTTTTTACTATCAATCTTACTATTGATAAACTCATCATACTGTCTATTAATTTCTATTAAAACATCTTTTTTTATCTCATCCATATTATTATAAATTCGATATAAAGGTTTTGTACTAATACCCAAATGTTTTGCTAAACTTCTTGCATTAAGGTTAAGCCACCCATCATCATTTATTAACTTAACTGCTCCCTTTACGATATTTTCTTTGGTTATCAATAATGCTTTTGCCATTTTTATCACCCCACTTATATGATAACTTATGTTTTTATTATAGCATACATTTTTTTGATTTTAAAGTACTAAAAAAGAGGATATTTATCCCCTTAATTTAACATTTAAATTATTTGTTACTTTATTAATAATATTTTCAAAATTATCCATAACTTCTTTTTCAGTTAAAGTTCTTTCATTATCAATATAAGTTAATTTAAATGCAATACTTTTTTCATTACTATCATTATTTGGAATATATAAATCAAATACATCAATATTTTTAAGAAGTCTTCCACCTGCTTTTTTAATTTCCTTCATTAAACTATCACAAGTAATATCTTTATTACATACAAATGCTACATCTTTAATAATTTCTGGATATTTTGAGGCTTCTTTATATTTAATTGGTTTTATATCACCCATTAATTTATTAATAGAAAGTTCACAAACATAAACATTATCTTTACAAATAGTGGGATGAACTTTACCAATTATTCCTATTTGTTTATTATCTAGGGTAATACTTGCACTTATACCTGGATGTAAGTTATTTATTTCACTAGCTACAAAATTATATCTATTTTTAAGTCCTAGATAATCTAATAAATTTTGAACAATACCTTTTAAAGTATAAAAATCACATTCAATTTCATTATGATTCCATGCGTTATAAATATATTTTCCACTTATAAGCATTGCTACTTTAATATCTTCATTAAAGTCTTTATCATAAGTTTTACTTATTTCATAAAGTAATATATCATCTACTTTTCTTGCTTTATTATAGTCATAAACATTTAAAAGTGATGGAATAATGGTAGTTCTAACAATGCTTTTATCTGCGCTCATTGGATTAGGAAGTACTACATTTTCTTTGTTTTCATATTTAAATAAGTTAGCCATAGATAAAGATACTAAAGTATATGTTTTACATTCATTTAATCCTAAACTACGTAGTCTTTTTGAAATAATCTTTCTATATTTAACATCGCCAATATATTCACCTTTTTTGTATGTTCCTTTTGGTAAAGTAGATATTAAATTTTCATAACCATAAAGTCTTCCTATTTCTTCGGCAATATCATTAACATATGGATCAATATCAAGTCTACGATTAGGTATTGTTACTGTAAATATACCATCTTCATATGTATATTCAAACATTAACCTATCTAGTTCTTTAGCCATATCTTCAGTTGAAATTTCAATTCCTAACATTTTATTAACATCATTTGGATTAAATTTAACTATTTTTTTAGTTTTATCTACTCTATCATATGTTACCCTACCTGATAAAATTTTTGCATCAGCATATTTTTCAAGTAAATGACATGCCCTATTTAATGCATCAATTGTATATTCATAATTTAAGCCTTTACCATATCTAATTGAGGCCTCGCTTTTTAAACTTAATCTTGCTGCTGTATTTCTTATTGAAACAGCATCAAATATAGCACTTTCAATTAAAATAGTTTTAGTATTTTCATCAACATCTGTATTTTCTCCACCCATTACACCGGCAATACATACTGGTTTTTGGCCATCAGTTATAACTATATCATTTTCAGTTAATACTCTATCTTTTCCATCTAAAGTTTTAATTTTTTCATCATTTAAAGCATTTCTAACAACAATTATATCACCAAGTTTATCTTTATCAAAGAAATGTAAAGGTTGTCCATATTCAAGCATAACATAATTTGAAATATCAACAACATTATTAATTGGTCTCATACCAGCACTAATTAGTCTATCTTGAATAAATTTTGGTGATGGTTTAATATTTAAATTTGTGACCATCTTTGCAAGATAAAATGGACATTTTTCAGTATTTACCTCTAAAGAAAAGTGATTTGTAATGCTATCTTCGATTTCATTATAATTACTATCAGGAAGTGTTACCTTTTTGTTTAATATTGAGGCAATTTCGTAAGCAAAACCAATATGATAGTAACAATCATTATTTCTATGTTTATGAACATCTAGATCATATATAGTATCAGATGAACCTAGTAAACATTGTGGATCACTTCCTATGACTGCATCATCTGGTAAAATATAAATACCTTTAGCATAGTTTTCCTCAGTCTTTTCTTCGAGGCCTAATTCAGAAAGTGCACATAACATTCCAAAAGATTCTACTCCTCTTATTTTAGATTTTTTAATTTCAAAATCTCCAGGTAAAACTGCACCAATTAAAGCCACAATTACTTTTTCATTTTCTTTTACATTTGGAGCACCGCAAACAATCTGAAGTATTTCATTTCCTACATCAACTTTACAAACATGTAAATGATCTGAATCTGGATGCATTGTGCACTCTTTTACTAAACCAACACATAAATTATCAATATGATTAGTAATAACTTTTTCAACATTAATACCTGCTTTAGTAACTTTAACAGCTAACTGTTTTAAATCTATACCATCTAAATCAATATAATCTTTAACCCAATTTAAACTTATCATACTAATTTTCCTTTCTATCAAATACTTGAACTTCTCTTAAATCTGCTGTATAAAATGTTCTTATATCATTTATATTATATTTAAGCATTGCAAGTCTTTCAGCACCAAAACCAAATGCAAAACCAGTCCATTTATTTGGATCATAACCACAATTTTTTAATACATTTGGATGAACTATACCTGCACCTGCAACAGTAATCCAACCAGTATTTTTACATAAACTACATCCTTTACCATTACAAGCAAAACAACTTATATCAGTTTCTACTGAAGGCTCAGTAAATTGATAATAACTTGGTCTAAATCTTGTTACACAGTTTTCTCCGAATAACTTTTTAGCAAGTAAATCAAATATTCCCTTAAGGTCTGATAAACTTATTTCTTTATCGACTACTAAACCTTCAATTTGCATAAATTGATGAGAATGAGTTGCATCATCATCATCACGTCGATATGTTTTACCAGGACATATCATTCTAATTGGTGTTTCACCATTTCCCTTAAGCATTGTTCTTGCTTGTACAGGGGATGTTTGACTACGAAGAAGCACTTCATCATTAACAATATAAAATGTATCTTGGGCATCTCTTGCAGGATGTCCTTTTGGAATATTTAAAAGTTCAAAATTATATTTATCTTCCTCAATTTCTGGACCATCTACTACATCAAATCCAAGTGACATAAAAAGCTCTTCTACCTCTTCGATAGTTTTTTCAAGAATGTTTGGAGCGCCACACTTAATACTTACTCCAGGAAGAGTAACATCAATTTTTTCACCCTCTAATTTTTCATTAATTATTTTATTATTAATTTCATCATTTTTCTTTGTAAATGCTTCATTAAAATAAGTCTTAATTTCATTTACATACATTCCATATGCTTTTTTATCTTCAGCTTCTCTAATCTTACTTTGAAGTTCTGTAATTACTCCACTTTTTCCTAAATATTTTACTTTAACATCGTTTAATTCATTTAAATTATTAACTTTTTCTAAATCTTTAACTATTTCCTCTTTAATATTTTCCATTATTTCCTCCTTAAAAAAATAAAAACTTCCCATATTTATAGGGGCGTTTTATCGCTGTACCACCCTACTTTACGAAAAGTTTATTTCAATCTTTATATTTATAACGTAATTACCCGTTTACACTCCTTATTTGAATTTCGTTTTATAGTTTCTTAATACTTTCACCAAATGCATTAATCTCTTTTAAATTTATAAAACTACTTATAATAATTCATCGTATATTAATAATTAGTTGCTTTTAATTCCATAAATGATTCAGAATGTTTACATACAGGACATACTTTTAAAGCATCTTTTCCGTAATAAACGTGACCACAGTTTCTACAAATCCAAATAACTTCCTCATTTCTATGGAATACTTTATCTTCCTCAATATTACCTATTAATTTTAAATATCTTTCTTCATGATGTTTTTCAATATCGCCAACCATTTCAAATAATTTTGCAATATCTTCGAATCCTTCTTCTCTAGCAACAACAGCAAATCCTTTGTACATTTCAGTCCATTCAAAGTTTTCTCCGTTTGCGGCATCTTTTAAGTTTTCCATAGTCGTAGGAATATCTCCACCATTTAATGCTTTAAACCAAAGTTTTGCATGTTCTTTTTCATTATTTGCAGTTTCTTCGAAAATACTTGCAATTTGTTCATAACCCTCTTTTTTAGCTTTACTAGCATAGTATGTATATTTATTTCTTGCTTGACTTTCTCCAGCAAAAGCAGCCATTAAATTGCTTTCTGTTTTACTTCCTTTTAATTCCATATTTTCACTCCTTTTTCATGTCTAATATTATCACATAAATTATAATGTGTCAAACACTTTGACATAAAAAAACCCATAAATAATTTATGAATTTTTTTGATTTATTAATTTTAATAAAATATCTTCATTCTTTTCTAAAATAACATAATAACCATCATCATAGACTTCTTTTACAAAAACAAATTTATCTGTTTTCTCATTATCTAAAAGTTCATATGCTAGATAATAAATATTATTATTTAACTCATATTTATTAGTTAAAATATACCTTTTGTTATTTTCAAGAATTACTATATCATTTATTCTCACTGTATATGTTCTTCCTGACTAACAATTTTTTGATTTTCAATTTCTGCACGTTTTTTTACATTACTTACTTTAATTATTTTCATTATATCTTGAATTATAATTACAAGAGCCGGAATAATTACAACAACAAGCCAACCTATTTTACTTCCTACAAATCTTTGAACATTTCCAAGTCCGGGGATTTTTAATACAACTTTACCAATAAGATTACTATATGATGCTGGAGTATCATCTTTAATAGGATTATTATCTCCTTTTGTTACATATTCATAATCTCTAGCAGTTTCATCATAAAAAATATCTTGTACTCTATGAGTAACGGTTTTTCCATAAGATAAAACGCCTGTTGATTCGAAAGTAATTATATCATTAACTTTTATATCCGTGGGTTTATCTACCGTTTTATTTATTATAACATCTAATACATTAATTGTTGGAACCATGCTTTGTGAAACTATTGTATATACAGAGAAAAAAGGTCTATATTTACTACCTTTAGCTTCATAAAGTTTTAATGAAACAAAATAATACAATAAAAATGCTGCACAAATTATTAATATAGAAAATAATGTCCAAGATATAACTGAACCAATATAATTCAATATTGATTTAATTCTCATTTTTTTTGTAATCATATTTTTCTCCTTTCTACTTAATTGTTTCTATATAAAGTTTACCTTTAAAGGTTTTACCACTATCAATATTTTGATTAATACCGGTTTCTTTCCAGTTCATTCTAAGAACATATTTAACAGTAGTTTTTCTACGAATTAATACTTCATCCTCGAGGAATGTTTCTTTTCTTGGCGCTTTTAAATTATTTAAATATGAAATATTGCTACGAGTTATAAAGTAATCTAAATTATTTACATCAGTAAAATCATTAAATACATCACGCCATACTATTTTATATGCTACAGCATAGTCTGCATCATTTTTAATTTTTAAAACATAAGTACCATTCCAACCAGGTTCAATATCCGCGGATACTAGTTCAAGAGGATTATATATATAAAAGTCACTATCACTACCTTTAGCAATTTCTAAAATATTTTTTTCATTTTTATATTTATCATCTTCATAATAATTATAATCACTATCTATTTTTGTGCTGCCATTATCACAGTTAAAATCACAAATACCATCATTATCAATATCTACATTTATATTAGGAAGACCATCACCTGTTGTATCACAATTTTTTTGACAATTTGTACCACTTCCAACAGGATTAGATAAAGTGCCATCACTATTTACGCAATTAAAATTACAAGTTCCAGTTCCATATACATCAATATTTGTATCTGGAATTCCATCACCATTTCTATCAATATTAAAATCAGCTTTACCATCTTTGTCATAATCAATATTTATATCAGGTACTAAATCACCATTTGTATCAATGTTTATATCTGGATGATTATCATAATTTTTATCACAATTTACATCACATTTTCCATCATAATCAGTATCAATATTTATGTCACCAACATTTTTTTCACCAACATAAATATTATGATCTGGTTTACCATCGCCATTTGTATCACAATTTTTTATACATTTACCAGTATCATCAGTTATATTTAAATCAGGTTTACCATCATTATCTAAATCTATATTTATATCTGGAAGACCATCACCATTTGTATCTTCGTTTAAAATTATTTTCTTTCCTTCAATAATAGTTTCTTTATTAATAGGATTAATTATTGTAGTTCCACCATCTTCAGAAATATTAACATCTGCTTTGCCATCACCATCAACATCAATGTTTATTATTTTAGTAGTTCCATCTGCTAAAGTAACCTTATCATTCAATGTTTTACCATCGCCATCAGCATCAACATTATATTTAACATTTCCTTTTTCATCTGTACAGTTTCTTATACATTTACCTGTTTCATCTTTTACATTTATTGGATTTTTTATATTACCATTTTCATCAATAATATTAAATGTTGGTTTTCTATTACCCTTATAATCAATGTTATGAATTGGTATAGAGGGATCATCTCCGGTGATATTAACATCAGCAATACCATCTTCATCTAAATCAATATTTGTGTCCGCAAGCATATCACCATTAATATCACAATTTAAATCACAAGTTTTTTTATTATTGTAATCTTTTATAATATTAATATCAGCAATACCATCACCATCAAGGTCAATATTATAATCAGGCCATCCATCATTATCACTGTCACAATTTAATTTACATATACCACTTTCATCAAGTTGATTCATTTGATTAAATAGTCTTGTTTGATTACCAAATAAATCTATGTTAAATAAAGGTTTACCGTTTCTACTATAATCAACGTTATAAAAAGGTTTACAACTACCATCTTTTGAAACATTTAAATTTGGTACTTTACTACCCCATATTTTTTGATTAACATATTTACAATTATCAGGATTAGTTGGATTATAATTTCCATATATTTTATAAATATAAATAGTTAAATAAGCAGTAATTATAATTAAAATTATTACAAGTAAAAAGATAAAAGATTTAATTATATCTTTTTTTATAGATTGATTTTCTTTTTTTTCATCAGATAATAACTTTTTTTGTTCTTCATAATCATTTGTATCTATTAAAATATCATTATTAATATCTTTCACATTTTACTCCTTATTCTTATTTAAATTATATCACGATTTTTTTAGATAACAAATACTTTTATTAAAAAAACTGTCACATAGACAGATTTTTTATTGTTACTTCATCATAACTTTTACCACGATAATAACCATTTTCATCAAAATCATTATTTGTTAAATAAGAAAATGCTTTAACATAGATATCTGAGGTAATATTTTTATAATCGCTTCCACATGTTAATTTCATCGAAGTAATTAATGTATTATCAGTTATTTCATTATCTAATAAATGTGAATACCACTCTCCATATTCATGATGTACACCATCATACAAATATATTTCTAAATAGTTATAGAAACTTTCTGAATCTGATGGTTTTAAAATAGTCTTATGTATTTTTTCACCATTTACCTCAAAGGAAATTTCCCAACCTAATTTATAATTTAGATTTTCATATTCTGAAGTTGTATATTTATTCCATATTTCTTTATAATATGAACCAGTTACTTTTTCTTCTTCGGTTAGAAAAATGTTTAAAACTGTTATATCCTTTTTTAGCACCCAATTATAAGATAAAGTATCACTTACTTTCATATCATTATCAGCATAAATTGATAATTTAATAGGATTAGTATCTTCATATTCAGGTTCTTTAGGAACAACTACTTCATTATTATTTGAAACAGTTTTATTAAAGTCTTCTTTTTGATTACATCCACATAATGATATGATCAAGCAAAGAATCATTATATATTTCATAATTTAATACCTTGAATAGAACCATACACCATAAGCGGGAAGTGCTGGAGGTTGAAAACTATTTGCAACATATTTACTATAACTTGAATAGCCTTCGGGTCCTCCTCCTAAATAAAATCCTTTTGTAACACCGTAATGTAAATGCCAGCCTGTAGAACATGTATCCCAACCACCATTTACTTTTAGAGTACTTCCTCCACCACCAACTGAACCAATTACAGTCTGTTGTGTAACAGTATCTCCAACTTTAACATAAACATCTTTTAAATGAGCATATGTTAATGTATAAGCAATTCCTTTAACTCTAACGTGAATATAAACTTGGTTACCTCCACATTTTGCTCTACTTATAACAGCTGCTACAGTACCTGCTGCAGTAGCATATACAGGTGTTCCTCCAGCATTACCAGCAATATCATTTGCTGGATGGAAATCAGAATAAGGTCTACCATTTAAATAAAATGAACGCCATCCAAACCCTGAAGAAACATAACCTCTTACAGTAGGTCTTAAAAATTGAGCACTATTTGCAACATTTATACAAGAGGATAATAATTGATCATCTTTACAACCTAAATCTTCATAGTATTTAATAAGTTTTTGTTGAGCACTAATTTGCTGTGAAATATCAAGTGTAACCTCAACTAAAGAAGATAAATCATTTTTTAATGATGCCAAACTATTTTCATATATTTTAATTTTTTCATTCAAATCGTTTTGTTTTTTTACTAGACTAACTTGTAAACCTTCATTTTCCTCGATTAAACTTTCCATCTTTTTAAGTTCATTTTGTGTATATGAAATAATTTGACTTATAGCATCCGCTCTCATAACAACATCTGTTGCTGTAGAGGCTCCTCCTACATAATCTAAAAAGGTATTATCACTACTTACAATTTGATAAAATGCAAGTAATTCTTCACTTTTTGCTTTTGTATTTTCTATTTCTTTAGTAGAGGATTCAATTTGTGCTTTCGCAGTGGCTATATCATTTTCAGCTTGTTCAACTTCATTATGAGCATTTGATATACGATTATTTTCTGCATTAATTTCACTTTGAGTTTTATTTTTTTGAGCATCATTAGCATTTTTTTCATTAATTAACGCCTGAAGTTCATTTTTTAAATCTCTTAATGTATTAGCTGCAGCATTAACATTTGAAAACATGCATAATATAGCAATTATACTAAATATTTTTACTACTTTTTTCATCATATCTTCAAATACTTCCTTACTGAGTTTGCACTACCAAACATACCAACAACAGCACCGATTAAAACAATTACACCAGATACATAGAACACAAAATTATATGGTTTAATTAAATTAAGTGTCTCGGTAAACATATAACCATGCATTGTATTAAATAAAATTACATAACCATAAATTGTTATACATACAGGAATTATTGAACCAATTATACCTAAAAATAATCCTTCGAATAAAAATGGTAATTTAATTGCGGTATTACTTGCTCCAACAAGACGCATTATTTCAATTTCATTTTTACGTGAATAAATTGTTAATTTTATTGTGTTTGAAATTAAGAATGCTGTAACTACAATAAGAGCAATAACAATTCCAATTGTAACCTTTTGAATAATATCAAAAGCAGATACTACTTCCTCAACCATAGTTTCACCAAATTTTACTGTTTGAATATTTGGTACTTTTTTAATTTCATCAGCTACATTAGAAATATTTTTAATATCATCAACATACACAGTACAACTATCCATCAAAGGATTTTCAGTTAAATAATTAAGCATTGTTGAAAATGTATCAGAGTATTCACTCATTTGAGTTTTCCATTCTTCTTTACTTTTATAAGTTACTTTACTTACCCCTTTAATATTTTTAATTTCTAAATACGCATTATTACTATCTTCTTCACTTGCATTTTTATTAATATAAACTACAATATTCATTTCTTTTTCAATTGACCTTGTGGCATTATTTACATTTACTGCGATAATAATTGCTATAGAAACGATAATAAGAGTTATCATATCACAAAGAATACTTGCCATTGAAAGTGAAAAATTACGAGTTATACTTTTAAATGCATCTCTTATACTTCTTCCAAAAATTCTAATCGCTTTCACTCTTATAACTTCCTTTCTTATAATCACCAACAAGCATACCATTGTTAATTACTAAAACTCTTTTTTTCATCCTATTAACAATTTCCTTATCATGAGTTGCCATTATAACAGTTGTTCCTAAATCCTTATTAATGTTTGAAATTACATCCATAATTTCTTTACTTGTCATTGGATCTAAGTTTCCTGTAGGTTCATCACAAACTAAAAGTTTAGGTTCATTTACAATAGCCCTTGCTATACATACCCTTTGTTGCTCACCACCAGAAAGTTCCTTAGGAAAACTTCTTACTTTATCCTTTAAACCAACTCTTTCTAATGCCTTTAAGACTTTTGGTCTTATATCAACACCTTTATCACCAACACATTCAAGAGCAAATGCAACATTTTCATAAGCAGTTAAATTAGGTAATAATTTAAAGTCTTGGAATACAATACCAACTTTTCTACGAAACTTATATACCTTTCTATTTTTTAATTTACCAACATTTACTCCACCAACCATTACAGTTCCTTTTGTTGGTTTTTCTTCTCTATATAACATTTTAACAAAAGTAGATTTTCCACTTGCAGTAAGTCCAATTACAAAAACAAATTCGCCTTTATCAATTTGAACACTTACATCAGCACAAGCAGTTATACCATTACTATATGTTTTAGTAACATCTTTAAATTCAATGAATTTCATACACACCTCCATTATGATTAAATTATAGCACTTTTTTAAGTGTAAGTAAATTAATAAACTTTTATTTACACTTATTACCAAAATAAAAATGTAAACCTTTTATTGTAATGTTTACATTATTTATTATCATAATTATCAAGAAATGAAGTATATTTACCATCTTTTTTAGTACCTAAAACACAATTTAAATTTATATTATTCATCGAAGTAAATATATTATTATCAATACTTGGATTTATTTTACGAAGATTATTTACAAGATTTTTCATTTCATTTCTTTTACTAGTTCCATCATCCACTATGCTACAGTTTTCAGTAAATCTACATGCACAATTAATAAATGTTAATTCATTATATTTTTTCCAAGCAAGTACTGCTGATTCCTTTATTAAATAAAGTGGTCTGATAAGTTCTAATCCTTCAAAATTATCTGAATGAAGTTTTGGCATCATAGTTTTAATTTCACTACCATAAAACATTGAAAGAAGGGTTGTTTCAATTACATCATCAAAATGATGACCTAAAGCAATTTTATTACAACCTAGTTCTTTTGCTTTACTATATAGATAACCTCTTCGCATTCTTGCACATAAGTAACAAGGGTTACCCTCTACTTTAGCAGTTACATCAAAAATATTAGTTTCAAATATTTCTATTGGAACATTTAGTAATTTAGCATTTTTTTCAATCAACTGTCTATTAACTTTATTATAACCTGGATCCATTACAACATAATGAGCAGTAAAAGGAAATTTTCCGTGTTTAATTAACTCTTGAATGCATTTTGCAAGTAAAAAAGAATCTTTACCACCACTTATACAAACCATAATATTATCATTTTCTTTGATAAGTTCATAATCAGATATAGCTTTAGTAAACTTACTCCATATATCTTTTCTAAATTTCTTTATGATACTTCTTTCTATTTCAACATATTTTTCCATAATACCACCAACCCATATATATTATAAAAAAATAGTAATTTTTGTCAATCACTATTTTCTAATTATTATTTATATTTTAATTACCTTCTTAATAAAAATGCATTATTTTGATTAATTTCAATATTATCTAAAAATGCAAATACTTCTTCTTCCGTAGTTATTGTTTTATCATGAAAAGCCTCTGATAAAGCATCCTCTAAAGAAAAACCATAACCATAATTACATTTTTCCACTATGTCATCTTGAAATGTTTTTAAATAATCATCTAGAATATATTGTCTTAATCCTGGTTTTTGAGTTTCTAATATACTCCATTTTAAAGTTGCTAATTTATCTCGAAGTTCATCTTTTAAAATATTAATATCAGTTTGATCATCTTTTGAAATTGTATAATTTTGACCAATATTAAAATAAAATGTATTACCATATTGTTCTACGGCAATAGGAATTATTTCAGCACCGGTTTCTTTTGCCATTCTCACTGTACCATTAAAAATCTTCATAACTATTACGTTCGGGGATACATTCCAAGCTCCTTCAGGGTAAATTAGTAAATTACCACCCTTATTTAAAAGTTCAATAGCTCTTGCATAGGCAATTTTTCTATCTTCTCTATCTTTAGTTTCAAGTGGTATAACGCCATTTAACTTTAACGCTTCATAAATTGGCATTTTATATAAAATACCTGGATCACCAAGCATTAGGTACACCGGATTACCAATAATTTTAAAGGTTCATTGAATATCATTACCGCCAATATGAGTACAAGCATATATTTTAGGTAAATTATTTTCTTTCGTTCTAGCATCGTTAATAATAACTATTTTTTCTTTTGACATTAATTCATCAAGTTTTAATATAAGTTTAATTAATAAATGTATTTTCTTCCTAAATTCAATTCCCTTAAGTTCTTCCCCATTATTAAATTCAATTTTTCTATATTCAGAATAATATTTAATTAGTTCCTCGATAGCCATTTTTCTTTTTTCAAATATAGACAATCTTCCCATATTTTTCCCCTTTTGATAGCATATATTTTACACTTTTTTTACTATTTGTCAAATTTAATAATATAACTAGAACTAGTGCCATCTTTAGTTAAATAATTTGCAATGTCTATACATCCACCATTTTTTAATATAATTTTCTTTGAAAATTCATTTTTATCATCACAATTTATTCTTACTTTTTTAAAACCAATATTATTTGCCTCTATTAAAGCAAGTTTTAAAATTAAATTGCCATACCCCTTATTTCTTTGACTTTTTCTAATTTTATAAAATATTTGTGAACCTTTATTTTCCCAATAATCATTGATGGTAGTTCTAATACCAACTTCACCAATTGGGTAATCATTATGAAAAAGAATATATCTTTTTGTTGTAGAACCAACTTTTTCATTAAATATTGTTTTCTCTTTTAATCTTTTATTATATATATTTAAAAACTCATTATAATCTACTCCAAAAATATTATTTATGGAACCGATTTCTTTTTTAGGAATATCTTGATACATTTCATAAACTTTTTTGCAAATACATTTTTTTATTGGAACTAATTTAATATTACTATCTGTTTCCATATTTACCTCTTAAAAAATTATTTTTTAAATTTCTTAATCCTTTCATACATAAATTCTATTTTATCTATTTCTTTTTCTGTATGATAATGTCCACAGTACCATTTATCATAACTAATACTTTCTTCGATTTTATCTAAAAACAACTCCATAGAATTATCAACTTTACTTTGATCTACAAAAGGAAGAAACATTTCTCTAGGAATATATTTATAAGGGCAAGTATGTGAAAGAACAATATCAAAATGTTTATTATTAACGTTTTCATAAATATTATTCATTTCTTCCTCTGTAAGTTGTTCAGATTTAAACCATGGATAATCATACACTAAACGCATATTTTTATCAATTGAATAAGCTCCTCCGATAACTAAAACTTTCATACCTTCTATAGTATATACTTCGCTAGATTTTGCAAATATTAAATTTGGGTATTTATCTTCAGCGTAAGCAATTCCATCAAAAAAATTAATTTCTTTATAAGTTTTAATATTTTCCGCTCTTTCTTCGTGATTACCATTTATACAAAAAAATATTAATCCAAGTTTATTAAGTCTTTCTTTTACTACATCATCAAAATGATTTAAAAAGTAATTGATTCCTGCATCACCAAGAATAATAAGAACATCTTTTTTTTGATAATTAAAATTATCAAGTCTTGAAAATTCTCTATGAGTATCACCAGTTATGTAGATCATAATTCCTCCCTATAAAAATTTTATCATAAAAAAACTGTCTTTTAAACAGTTCTTGTATTTTTCTTTTCACGTATATTTTTATCAAATAAATATGTATGTGCTATATTTAAGTCTTTATTTGATTCATTTGCTAAAGCATAACCATAAGATGAAATTGCATTAATATAAGCCATATCCAATTGAGGTACTTCAAAAGTTAGAATTTCAGTTTCAGGACTAAATGCTTTTATATATTTTTCTAAATAATTTATAACAGCACTATAAATTGTAAATTTACTTTGTTCATCCAATGCCTCAGATAAAACAATTTCTCCGACTATAGCATTATCTTTATTACCACCGGCACATAAATTTACTCTTGAATAACCTAGATTTTGATGGTTTTGATTATAGATTGTTAAAAATCTAATAAAATCATTATTAAATATAGAATACATTACTGAAATAGTTTTTTTATAATTGTCATCCATTAGTAATAATGAATTTTTATAATTTTCTTTAGCAATTTGTTTTTTTGCAATTCCTCTTAAAATATCTTTACCAAAGTTTTCCTCGAAAAAAGTATAGTATTTTATTACTACATCTTGGTAATTTTCTTTATTTGGTTTACCCCATTTATAATACATATTTCTTCCCCCTTATATATCATATTTTATACTATTATAGAAAATACATTTCTAAACTAATTGATACAAAATATCAATTACATTATTATTTTAGCACATAATGAGTATTTTTTCCAGTACAATTTTTTATAATAAGATTTATAATAAATATTAAAATCATAGGCTACATCAATTTATTCGTTCATTTTATAAAAAAAATCGAACTAAATGCTCGATTATATATTAATATGGAGCGGGTGTCGTAGATATCTACAACTCTTTCTCTAGTAGTATGATAAATATCACTCACTACTAATAATATACCGTAAAATTAATTTATTACAATGTTTTTAAGCAAATTTGTTCAAATAAATAATAAATAATGGTATAATTATATTAGTTTGAAGAGGTGATAAAATGGAAAATGATAGAAAAGTTTTCAAATGTATTGTTAATGACATAGAACAAGAATTTGAAATTTTATATACATTTAAATCGTTTAAAACTAAAAAAGATTATTTAATTTATACGGATAACACTTATGATGAAACAAATAGTTTAAATATTTATTCATCAATTTATTATCCACAATATCCAGAAAAAGAAATAGAAAATATTGAAAATGAAGATGATTGGAATGAAGTTGAGAAATTTTTAAATGATGTAAGTGGTGATAAAAATGAATAATAAAATAAAAATATCTGATTTTTTTGTTCAATTACAACAAATAGATTTTGGACATATGTTATATTTATTATCTCCAACTATAATATATTTTATTGCTAGAAAACCTATAGAATCTAATTATAGGTTAAAAAAAGATTTTAGAATTAGTAATGTCAAAACTGCATCTCTTCCAACTGAAGTTATAAGAAATTTTGACGATATTAACGAAGAAGAAATATTAAAAAAACAATTTGGAGAATTAATAATGAAATTTGTAAAGATTGTAAAAGAGAATATTCCAGAGATTAACTTAGCAATATTTATAAATAATCTAAATACATTACAAACATCTACTAAGAATTTTAAAATTATAAATAGTATTTTTAATAGAAGTACTGAAGGACAATATATTCCTGAAAATAATGCTATTGAATTATCTGAGAATAACTATAATATTACAATTAATCATGAGTTATTTCATGCTTCAACTACTATTAATGATAAAGATACTGGAATGCTTTATTGCGGATTTCAACAAATATCTAATAAAAAGAAGCAAATTGGAGAAGGTTTAAATGAGGGATATACTCAATATCTTACAGAAAAATATTTTGGAAAAGAGAATTCTTTGAATACTGCTTATACATATGAAAAAAGAATTGCTGAAACTTTGGAAATTATTGTTGGAAAAGAAAAAATGCAATCTTTATATTTTAATGCAAATTTAAACGGATTAGTTGAATATTTGAAGAAATATGCACCTGAAGATGATATTTATAAATTTATAAGCACATTAGATTTCTTAAATGAACATATGGGTGACAAATATTTAATTCCAAGTTCTAAGGAAATGATAAAAAGTAGTTATAAGTTTATCAACTCATTTCTAATAAAAACCGCTTTAAGAAAAAATATTATAGACAATCTTGCATCTCAACTTTCAACAGAAGAAGTATTTAAATGTTTGATTCCGATTTTAACATTGATTCCTAACAGTGTTAAATCAAAAAATGATTCTTTTCAAATATCCGATGATAATTTAATTCATGATTCATTTACATCTGTATTATCCGAATATGAAATGAGTGATGATAGGAGAACGATATCTAAATAATTGAAAAAAAGATGATTACATTGATATGAACCCCGTTTCTTGGACAAAATAGAAACGAGGTTTTTGTATGACTAAAATAAGTTATGAAAAAAAATTTATTTATATTATGATAGAAAGAATTGCATGACTTTTCCTTTTATAAAATCAAAATATGGTATTAATAAATCTGGAGTTGAATATCTAGTTAGATTAATTGATAAGCATGGATTTGATATTCTAAGAAATAATGAAAATAAAAGTTATAGTTCTAAGAAAAAACAAAGAATTTTAAATCGAATTCTGGTTGATAATGAGTCAATTTTATCTTTATCTTCTTTATTTAAAACATATTTATCTTTATTAGTAAAAGTATTCTTTAAATTATGAACTATATCTTTGACTTCATTAGAATTATTATCTAGGTCTAATGATTTTTTATTAGCAATTTCTAATCGTTCTTTTTTGTTCTGGTAAACTAAAACCCTCACGTGCTTGATCTTCAGTTGATACTCTTAAATATAGTCCACATAAATTTTTCATACACAACACATCCTTTCTTTTAAGGATGACTTTTTAACAAACAAAAAATCATCTCAATATGAGATGATATCTATCGTAAATGTTCGAAAAGTTCGAACAGATTCGTCAATGGAGGAACCGACCAGATTCGAACTGGTGCTCAGGGTGTTGCAGACCCACGCCTTACCACTTGGCTACGGTTCCATAATACATAATATGCTTCTTCATAAAGCAATATTATTGTATTATATTTTTTTATTAATGTCAACTTTTTAAATTGATTATATATTTTTGATTTCTAATTGTAACAATAGCTTGAATTACACTTGCATCCACAATTTCACCACCTACTTCAAAAGCAATAAAATCCTTTTGATAATCGGGCGTAACATTTATTGAATTATTAGAGTATACTTTATCATCAACTTTATATTGAATAGTCATAAAATCATTAGCAAATCTTCTTGGTAAAGTATTACTTTTAGAATATAACATATCACCATCTGAAGTATAGTTAATATGAAGTGTTAAAATATAATTATTATGCCTTGAGGCAGTAAATGGAACTGTTATTGCATCATCATATGCATTACAATTATCTTTAAAACATTTTTCATAAGTATAGAAATATGTTTTATTTAATTCATAGCTTTGAACTTTTAAAATAGTATTTCCTAAATAAGTATCATCAAATGTAACTTTTTGTCCTAAAGCATAATTTCCATTTAATTTTAAGTCACTTATTTTTTTAGGACGAATACTTACATAAATATGTTTTGTAGTATAATCTTTTTTATTTTTAACTGTACCATTATAAATATCAAGTTTAAATCTACTATTTCGATTTTTTTCATTTATTTCATATACTAAAGCAAATGTCTTATCAGTTTTATGTGAAAATTCACTTATAACATTTTCTGAGGCATAATCAATAAAATAAGAACTCATACTTAAAGTTGGCTTTACAAGTGTGCCACCCACGCTTAAATTAAATTGATTAAAATCTATCTTTCTTGTTAAACCAGAATTATTTTTTAAATTAACTTTTAAAACTACATAATAATAACCATTTTTTATAATATTTCCTTTATAATCAAGATTTGTCACTATAGAATCTTCAACTGTTAACTGCATACTATTATAGGTAAATACCTTACCAGTTTTATAACTTTGATTATAATTTATATTTCTATTTTTAATAAATAAAATTATTAAAATAAATGCTAATATACCAAGTGAAATTGTTACAAAAAGTTTATTCTCTTTTAGATAATAAGTAAATTCTCTTAAAGATCTACGTATTTTTCTTTTGTATTTATAACTATTTAAATTTATATTAACTTCAACTTCTTCGGAATCAGAAAAATCATAATTCATTTCTCTTAAATCAGATTTAAAGTTAAATTTCTTAATATCAAAACCAATTGCTCTTATTATAGAGAAAACTAAAAATATTAATTGGACTGCTGTTATAACAATTGAAAAGTCTCTTATACTACGTGATAGTTTTGCACTAAGAAGTTCCTCACTGAGGCCAGAAAGAACTTCTCTTATATATATAAGACAAATTAGTAAAAACACGTAATATATAATCATAAATAAATATAGTTTAGTTGGTTTATTTTTATGTTTAAGCAAATAATATATTGAAATTGCTAAAGCAAGTACAAGTAATATTGCAATAAAAAATATGCTTGATGTATAAACATTTTCAAGACCAATAAGTACACTTGATTTGTAATTATTTTTAATATATTCAATAAAAAATTTTACAATAAGCACACTACGATATAATATAAAGCCAATTAAAAAAGATAAAACTAAATGAATAAGTCTAAATTTTTTAATTAAAAATGCATAAGGTTTTTTTAGTATCACTTACAATCACCCTATATTAATAATATCACAAAATAAAAATGGTGCAAAGACCATTTATTATTTTCTAAAAATTTTTGTTGATAATTTGTTAAAATAATTCCTAATACCAAACTTTATATAAATATAATCCTTCGGGTGGTGCAGTAGGAAGTGATTTTTCTTCTATAGTATCAAGCATTTTTAAAAGGTCTTCTTTACTAGCGTTATATTTACCAACCTCAAGTAAAGCACCCATTAAATTTCTAATCATATAACGATAAAAACCAGTACCAATAAAATGAACTTCAATTTTATTATCAAATTTCTTAACAAAGTTAATTTCATAAATAGTTGTTACTGTTTTATCATTAGTCCCTGATATAAAATTATTAAAATCATGTGTTCCTAAAAATACTTTTGAGGCATCTTTCATAAGAGCAAAATCTAACTTTTGTCTAGGTTGATAATAATAACAATTTAAAGAACTTTTAAAAGGTCCTATATTAATTTTATAAACATATTCTTTCTTTTTAACTGATAATCTTGCGTGAAAATCATCATTTACGTTAGAAACTGATTTAACAACAATATCTGGATTTAATAGTAAATTAAGTTTGTGTTTTAAACCTTTAATATCTTTTTTTATATCAAAATGAGCTACCTGACTTACTGCATGAACACCAGCATCAGTCCTTCCTGAGGCTTTAAGTTCTATATCATCTTCGAATATTTTTGATAAAGCTTCCTCGATTGTTTTTTGTACTGTTCTAGTATTTTTTTGACGTTGGAGTCCATTAAACTTTGAACCATCATAACTAAATATTATCTTTTTTCTCATTTTTTACCACACTATCCTTATGTCTTTTTACAAGTGCTGCTATCTTAATAAAATGATGATTAACACCGGATTTTCCAATATTATAACCATATTCAACATTTGCAATTTGGGCAATTTCCGCTAAAGAACTTTCTGGATATTTCTTACGGATTTCACAAATAATTTTTGTATTATCATCAAGAAGACTTAATAAATCATTATCTATTATATAATTAATTTCATTTAATTGTTTAAGTCCTGTTTGAATACTTTTAGTCTGATTAGAAAGTTCACAATTATTTAGTCTATTAACCATATTTTTATGATCTCGATATATTCTAATATCTTCGAAGAAAAACAAACTTTCTGTAGCCTTAAACATTTTTAAAATATCTGATATATTATCACCATTTTTTACATAAACAACAAACTTGTAACCTCTTTTTATAATTTTCGAATTAATTTTAAAATACTTTAAAAGATTATCTATTTCTTTAGCAATTTTTTCATTTTTACATATATACTCTAAATGATATCTACTCGTCTGGGGATTTGTAACATTTCCAATTGCTAAAAATGCTCCCTCTAAAAAAGCAATTTTTTCTTCATCACTTTCAAGATTTATTTTTTCATTAACATTAAGTACTTTTTTAATATAATCAATATTTTCATTTATTGTAAGTATATATATTTGTTTAACTCTAAATCTATTTTGATTTCTAACTGTAATGTTCGCAGAAATATTAAATACTGTTTTAATATCTTTGTATATCTTTCTAGCAACTGAGGCATTTTCTAAAGTAATAATAATTTGCTTCGAGGTAATTTTAGAGTTACATCTTACAAATGCTGAAAGCTCACTACAAGCATCTACACTAGAGTAAACATTTTTAGATATTTCATCTTTTAAACTTGTATTGAATGTCATTATTTTCCATCCATTAAATATGAAAATATTAAGTATGCTGTTTTTAATGAATCATGACGATAATAACCATTTTCAATAACATATAAAGTATCCTTAATTATTTGAACATTCATATTTTCTAATGTATCTATATCTAAAATAACTGGATCTTTTTGCTCACTTGTAGCATATTTTTTTGAAAGTGTACTACTCATAGGTTTATCATTAGCAAGTACTAAATTTACACTACCATTTCCTAAATAGTTTTCTAAAACTTTTATATGATCAGATACCTTAAAACCATCAGTTTCACCAGGTTGAGTAAATAAATTACATATATACATTTTTTTTGCTTTTGAATGATTAATAGCCCTTACTAAAACCTTGTTGATAAGATGGGGAATTATACTTGTATATAAACTTCCCGAAGAAAATATAATTAAATCAGCTTTATTTACTGCATCATACACTTTAGGATTAACAGTAATATCTTTATCATAAGTAATCTTTATAACCTTTTCTTTGGCTTTAGTAATTTGCTCCTCACCAAAAACCTTTTTTCCAGACTCTGTAATTCCAACCAAATTAACAGAATCTTCGGTTAAAGGTAATATTTTCCCATTAGTTATATCAAGAATCTTTTCCAAAATAGGAAGACTACTTGCAAAATCGCCTTTTAAATCCAAAAGAGCAGTTAATAATAGATTTTTTATTGAATGATTACCTAGAGTTTTAGATTTAGTGAATCTATAATTAAGAAGATTTTCAACATCACTATCAATATTTGCCATTGAAAGCATTACTTTAGTAATATCTCCGACTGCTGGAATATTCATTTCTTTACGAAGTCTTCCTGTACTTTTTCCATTATCAGATACAGAAACTACTGCAGTAATATCAAGTGGAAATAGTTTTAATCCTTTTAAAAGTTGTGAAAGTCCACTTCCTCCACCAAAAATAACTATTTTTTTCATTTAAACCTCCTATTTAAAATTTTATTCAAAATATTTGTTTTAACTCTCATTGCTCCTACTGGACAAAATTCCTGACAACAATAACACTTTATACATTTTTCCCTATCAATAACTGGATATCCTTTTTCCATTGTTATTGCTTTTTTAGGACAAATATTTTTACATTTTTGACATTTTATACAACTATTTTTATCACAATATGGTTTATTTTCAAATACTTTTGACATTACATTTCCAACTAAACTATGATTATAAAACTTAATATCAATAGCATTTTCAATTAATTCAAAATCTTTTGTTATAAATATGTTGATATCTTCATTTAAAGTAATTTCATTATGATTAAATAATCCTCTTTTTTCACTTTGAACTATTGTATTAACCAAGTTTGGATTTAAATTTATTACTTTTGCACAAATATAATCTAAAGCATATGGATTAGTGCTAGCAATAATAGAACCAATTTTTTTAGGATTACCCATCGTAGGACCATTACCTTCCATACCAATAATTGCATCAACTATATTTAAATCAAATTTAAAATATTCATTTAAATCAATTAACATATTAGCAAAATCATCATGATTTGGAAACCTATAATGATATTCTGACTTTATAAGTCCAGGAATAGTTCCATATAAGTTTTTTACTGAGGCACTCATTTTCATCATTGCGTGGGTTTTTAATTTACAAAAATTTATTTTAAAATCAAAATCATCAATATAACTTGTGTAATCAAAGTTTTTTAAAAATAAAGCTTTATTATTCAAAGTGTTTTTAATATTAAAATTATAATTTAGTTCAGCACCTGTTTCATTCATTTTAGTAATTTTATAAATATGATCTAAATGTGACTTATTATATTGTCCTCCGGGACTATCTCCAATTACAACTTTTGCTCCTTTATTTTTTAAATATTCCACTAAAAAAGATAAAAGTAAATAATTAGTTGTAGCACCTTTTTCCGGGGGTAAAGCTGAAACTAAATTTGCTTTAATTAAAACCTTTGATTTAGAGTTTATTTTTTTTAGGCACTCAAAATTACTAAGAATACTTAAAAGAGCATTCTTAGAATTTTTATATTCACTACATTTTTCAATAAATACTTTATCCATTATACATTAAACCTAAAGTAACAAATGTCGCCATCTTGCATAACATATTCTTTTCCCTCAAGGCGAAGACGACCTGCCTCTTTTACTTTAACTTCACTACCAAAAGTTTCAAGATCCTCGAAACTCATAACTTCTGCTTTAATAAATCCCCTTTCAAAGTCAGAGTGAATTATACCAGCACATTTTGGAGCAAGCATTCCTTTTTTAAAAGTCCAAGCTCTTACTTCGTCTTTTCCACATGTGAAGAATGTTGCAAGACCTAATAAATCATATGTTGCAAATATAAGTTTATCAAGGCCACTATTAGAAATACCTAATTCATTTAAATATTCATCTCTATCTTCATCTGAAAGTGATGATAATTCTTCCTCCATTTTAGCACACATAACAATTACGCTTGAACCTTCTTTTTCAGCATACTCTTTAACTAATTTAGTATATTTATTATCACCATTTATAACATCATCCTCTAAAACATTTGCTGCATAAATAACTTTCTTTTGTGTTATTAAATTAAATCCACTTAAAAGATTAAGTTCATCTTCATTAAACTCTAAATTTTTAACTAAAATATTTTTTTGTAAAGCATCTTTAATTCTATTTAAAAGGTTAACTTCTAGAGCAAGTGCTTTATCTTTTGTAGCTTGTGCTTTCTTTTCTATCTTATCAAGTCTATTTTGAACAATCTCTAAATCAGATAAAATTAATTCTGTATTAATTATTTCAATATCTGAAATTGGATCAACCTTACCAGAAACGTGTATTATTTCTGGATTATCAAAACATCTTACCACATGAACAATTGCATCAACCTCACGAATATGTGATAAAAACTTATTACCAAGTCCCTCACCACTTGAGGCACCTTTTACAAGTCCTGCTATATCAATAAATTCATAACTTGTGGGTACAACGCTTTTTGGTTCATACATATTAACGAGAAAGTCCATTCTTTTATCTGGAACCATAACAATACCAACATTTGGTTCAATTGTAGCAAACGGATAATTTGCTGCAATAATATTTTTCTTTGTAATAGCATTAAATAAAGTTGATTTTCCTACATTTGGAAGGCCAACAATTCCTGCTTTTAATGACATATTAATCCCCCATTCTAAATAAATACAAATCCATTAACCCCTAAAGGTATATTAATTAAATACCATAATATAATTAGTGCTATAAATGTAAATGTGGTTACTGCACTATATGGTAACATAAATCTTATTGAATCAACTATACTTAATTCATTTTTACTTTGTGAGCCTCTTTCAAGGTAAGCTAAATATATAATATAATAAGCAAATATAGGAGTTATTCCAATACTTACACATTCTCCAAGTCTAAATATAAGTTGAGTAAACTGAGAAGACATACCAGCATTTAAAAATGTTGGAACAACAGATGATGACATTATTGTCCATTTATTTACAGATCCAGGTACAAATATTGTAGCTATTATAGAGCATACAAACAATAAGAATACCAAAGCAAGTCCTGTAAAATTTGAACTTACAATAAGATTAGTAAGACCTGCGACTACAACATTACCAATATTTGAATATTTAAAAATACTTATTAATGTTGAACCAACAAAAATATATACTAAGGTTTTTCCTATACCGTTTAAACTATAGCCTAAAGCATCAACAAAATCTCTGGAATTTTTAATCTTTTTAGCAACAATTCCATAAACTAATCCCATTATTACAAATAAAATTGTTATAATAAATACAAATCCGTTTGAAAAAAATGATTTAGCACCAAACAATTTATCAATATATAAACTTTCACGATAATTTAGGAAGTTTCCTGATAAAGGAAGTCCAGGTATTATATTATAAATTATTATTATTAAATAAATAATACTAGCAAAAATTGATAAAATTAAACCTTTAAGTTCAACTTTAGACGGATTAAACTCCATTTCTAAATCATCAACGTATTCATATTTAGGTAACTTTTTAGCTATAACATTTTCTGTAATATATGTTAACACTAAAGATAAAACTAAAATAGATACGGTCATAAATAATATTAAAGAAAATGTATTAAAAGTAAAATTACTATCAAGCATCTTTGTACTTATTGTCGTAAGATTTGCAAGTGAGGAGTCAATACTTGTAAAAAATATTGATAATCCATAGCCACAAGTTAAAGCAGCATATGATGAAATAACACCAATATTAGGATTTCTTTTACCATATTTAAATATTAACCCAGAAAGAGGAATAATAGCTAAAAAAGGTATATCTCCCATAATACTAGAAAGTAAACAAATTAATATAATAACGAATGTTATCGTTCTTTTTTTTGTTTTTCTAGTAAGAAGACCTAAAGCAGTTTGTAAAAAACCACTTTTTTCCATAACTCCTATACCAATAAGCATTATAATTAAATTAGATAAAACTTTATAATTAGCAAAATTTGCAACTGTATTAGCAAAAATATATTTAAGTCCATGTAAAGAAAACATATTTATTATAGATTCTGTTGTTGAAATATATTCTCCTCTTGAGGAATTAATTGTTGTATAAGAAAAAGAAAAATTAAATATAGATAAAAGTAAACTTAAAATAATTACTCCAAAAATTATTATAAGTACACTCATAACCGGATGTAATTTAACTTTATTTCTAATCTTCCTTTTCATTTTTAATCACCTTTTTTAATTTCTTATAAAAATCTAGACGATCAAGCATTATTTCTCGTCCACAATTTTTACATTTGATTTTTACATCAGCACCAATTCTAGTTACAACCCATAAATTTGTTTTACATGCATGAGGTTTTTTCATTATAACTTCATCATTTAAACTAAATTCTTGCTTCATAAACATCCTTTCTAATCATTAAAGTTTATATTTAAAATCTCCATTATTCTATTTAAATCTTGCATTGAGTTATATGATATTTCAATTTTTTTATTAGATATTCTAACTTTATTACCAATTGTATCACTAAATGCATCTTCATACATTCTAAATTTTTCATTTTTTTCTTTAATGACTTTCTTATCATCTTTTTTAGATAACATTTTTTCAACATCACGAACATTTAAATTTTCTTTAATAATTTTATTTGCTAAATTAATAACTTTTTCTTCATCATCAATTTTACTTAAACATCTTGCATGTGACATTGAAAGTTTTCCATTTTTAACAAGTTCTTGTACACTTTTTGGTAAATTTAAAAGTCCTAAAAGATTAGTAATGTAACTTCTACTTTTACCAAATTTTTTAGAAAATTCTTCTTGAGTCATATCTTTTACTTGTAAAATATTTGAAATAGAAATTGCCGTATCTACTGGATTTAAATCCTCTCTTTGAATATTTTCAAGAAGAGCAATTTCCATCATTTCTTCATCAGTAAAATCTTTTATAATTGCAGGTACAGTTGTAAGACCCGCTATTTTAGAGGCTTTACATCTTCTTTCACCAGCAACAATTTCATAGCCTTTAACACTTTTCTTCAATATAACTGGTTCTACTACACCATATACTTTAATTGAATCTGCAAGTTCATTTAAAGCCTCTTCATCAAAGACTTTTCTTGGTTGATAAGGGTTTGATCTAATTTGAGAAAGTTCAATCTCAGTGGCATTATTTCTTTCCTCTTTGACAATTGTGTCCTCCAAAGTATCAATTGTAAATGATGAATTAGAAAATAATTCCTCTAATCCTTTACCTAAAGCTTTTTTCTTAGTTTCCATCTCTTTCAATCACCTCTTTCGCTAAATTATGATATGCTTCAGCTCCACGACTTTCTGGATCATATTCATTTATTGGTTTTCCATGACTTGGCGCCTCAACAAGTCTTACAAGTCTAGGAATAATTGTATTAAATACTTTATCTTTAAAATATTTTCTTATTTCTTCGATAACCTCAAGTCCAATATTTGTTCTACCATCAAGCATAGTAAGTAGTACACCTTCAATACGAAGTTCAGGATTCATTGAATTTTGAACCATTATTATAGAGTTTAATAACTGGGTAATACCCTCTAAAGCATAGAACTCACATTGAACTGGTATAATAACTGCATCACTTGCAACAAGTGCATTCATAGTGGATAGTCCCAAAGATGGTTGACAATCAATTATTATATAATCAAAATTATCTTTAATAGTTTCTAATGCATTTCTTAATTGGTTATTTCTTTGAAATGTATTATCAGAAAACATCTTTTTAACAAATTCAACATCAATTCCCGCTAAATTTAATGTTGAGGGAATTATACTTAAATTTTTAAATTTTGTTTTATAAATAGCTTTTTTAATTTCACATAAACCAGTTATAGTTTCATAAATATCATGCTCAAAATCAGTGGTATTAAAACCAAGTCCAGTTGTAGCATTGCTTTGTGGATCCATGTCAATAAGAAGGGTTTTTTTCCCACATTGTCCTAAAGCTGCTGCTAAATTTATACTTGTTGTAGTCTTACCTACACCACCTTTTTGATTAACTAATGATATTACTCTTGCCATATTAACACTTCCTAACTGCTACTATATATTTTAACATATAATAATAAATTATTGAATAAAAAAAGATAAAGTTTTACAAAGAAAATTTTTCAAATAAAAAAAGTATAGAAAATTCTATACTAATTCTAATTTTACCTCTAAAGCATCATCGCCACGACGTTCATTTAATTTAATAATTCTTGTATATCCACCAGCACGGTTTTCATATCTTTTTGCTAAATCATTAAATACTTTTTGAACAACTTCGTTATCATTATGTAAAAATGCTAAAGCTTTTCTTCTTGCAACAAGTGAACCATCTTTTCCGTAAGTAATCATTTTATCAACAAATTTTCTTACTTCTTTTGCACGAGATTCAGTTGTAACAATACTTTCATGCATAATAATATCTTTAGTAAGTCCAGCTAAAATGCTTCTTCTAATTTTATTATTTCTTCCTAATTTACGATACATATTCTACTCCTTAAATTGTAGTCCTAAATCAGCAACTTTGTCAATAACCTCTTTTAGAGATTTCTTTCCTAAGTTTCTAATTTTAGTAACCTCTACTTCTTTCATATTTACTAAATCTTGAAGAGTATGAATTCCATGTCTTTTTAAGCAATTAAATGCTCTAACAGAGAAGTCAACTTCTTCGATTGGTGTTTCTAATGTTTTTGCTAAATTATCAACTTGTTTTTCTTGCATGATACCAGCAATATTACTAATACTATTTAAGTCAGCAACGATAGCAAAATGCTCTACTAAAATTTTAGCAGATAAAGCAAGTGCTTCTTCTGGAGTCATACTACCATTTGTAGTAACCTCAATAACAAGTTTATCATAAGTTTCATCTTGACCAACTCTTGTATCTAATACTTCGTATTTTACAAGTTCTATTGGTGAATAATTTGAGTCTACTGGAATAACACCAACTTTAATTTCTTTCATATTTAATTTATTTGTTTTTGCATCAACATATCCTCTACCATTTTCAATAGTAAGTTCCATATCAATTTTTCCACCTTTTACAAGGTTACAAATAACTAAATCTGGATTGATAATATCAATATCAGCATTTTGTTCAATCATTCCTGCAGTTACAGGTCCTTCAGTATCACAAGATAAATGAAGTACTTTTTGTTCCTCAGTATGATTTTTTACAACTAATTTTTTGATGTTTAATACTATTTGAGTAACATCCTCAACTATACCATCAATTTTTTGAAATTCATGCATAACGCCATCAATTTTAATTGATGTTACACTACTACCAGGTAAACTAGATAGTAATACTCTTCTTAGTGCATTTCCAATAGTTGTACCAAAACCTCTTTCAAGTGGTTCTAGTTCAAATTTACCATAATTACTAGTTTCATTATATTCTGAAATTTTGTATTCTGGTTTTTCAAATTTTATCATAATTACCCTCCCTTTTATTAATTTCTTGGTCTTTTTGGTGGTCTACAACCATTGTGTGGAACAGGTGTTTCATCTGTTATACTAGTAATTTCAAGTCCAGCTGATTGAATACTACGAATAGCATTTTCTCTTCCTGGTCCTAAACCTTTTACATAAACATCAACTTTTACAACACCTTGATCCTTAGCAGCATTAGCAGCAGCTTCTGCAGAAAGTCCAGCAGCAAAAGGAGTTTTCTTTTTACTACCTTTATAACCAATTCTTCCAGCAGAGGACCAACTAATTGCATTACCATTATGGTCACAAATTGTTACGATTGTGTTATTATATGTTGCATGAATATGTGCTTCTGCTTCAGTAACATTAATTTTATTTTTCTTTTTTCTTCTATTATATGCCATATTATCTCACCTACTTTGAAACCTTTTTCTTATTTGCAACAACTTTTCCTCTACCTTTTCTAGTATGAGCGTTGCGGTTTGTTCTTTGACCTCTTACAGGAAGTCCTTTTTTATGTCTTATACCTTGATAAGAATTTATTTCCATTTTGTTTTTAATGTTCATTTGAACTTCTCTACGAAGATCACCTTCAGTTGTATGTTTGTCAACTTCTTTACGAAGTGCAGCAATTTCTTCTTCTGTTAAATCTTTAATTTTTTTTGTCGCTTCAACATTTGCATCTTTACAAATAGTTTTACCTAAATTTGGACCAATACCATAGATAGCAGTAAGTCCTATCCAAGTATGTTTTTCATTAGGTAATTCAATATTTTTAATTCTCGCCATAATTTCTCCTATCCTTGAACTTGTTTATGTTTAGGGTTATTACAAATAACCATAACTTTTCCTTTTCTTCTAATAACTTTACATTTTTTACATATCTTTTTTACAGATGGTCTAACTTTCATAATATCCTCCTATCTTTTATTCCATGTAATTATCCCACGTGTTAAATCATAAGGTGAAAGTTCTACTGTAACTGTATCACCCGGTAAGATACGAATCATATTAATACGCATTTTACCAGAAACGTAGGCTTTTACAGTATGTCCATTAGATAGTTCTACTAAATAGTCACTACCCTTTAAGACTTCAATAACTTTCCCTTCCACTTCTATTTTATCATTTTTCTTATTAGCCATATTATTTTTCTCACTCTCCCGTTAAAATTTCATATCCATCTTTAGTAACTACAATTGTGTGTTCAAAATGTGCACTAGGCATTCCATCTTCAGTTTTAACTGTCCAATCATTATCATCTAGGTAAACATTTCTTTTACCTAAATTAAGCATTGGCTCGATACAAATTGTCATTCCCTCTTTTAAGATAACATTTGTTTTTGTATAAAAATTTGGTACATCTGGATCTTCATGCATTGAAGTTCCAATTCCATGACCCACTAATTCTTCGACTACTGAAAGCCCATTTTTATGAGCATAATCTTCAATAGTTTTTCCTATTAGTGATAAAGGAGTTCCTGCTTTTACAACACTTAATCCTTTATATAAAGCATTTTTAGTATTTTCAACTAAACTTCTTACATCATCAGAAACATTTCCAATAATATAAGTTCTAGCACTATCACTTTCATATCCTTTGAACCTAACAGTTAAATCAACTTTTAATATATCACCATTTTTAAGTTTTCGATTATCTGGAATACCATGAACTACTTCATCGTTTAAAGATAAACAAACACTTTTTGGGAAACCTTCATAATTAAGTTCCGAAGGTATTGCACCATTTTTACGAATAAATGCATCAACAATATCATTTAACTCGTTAAGTGACACACCAATTTTAAGATGTTTTTTTATTTCCTCATGAGCTAGAAAGTTGATATGACCACTTTCTTTCATAAGATCAATTTCTCGTTTACTCTTAATATTAATCACTTAAAATCTCCATTAATTTTTCTTTTAAATTTAAATCTTTTTTATTAACATCAATTTCCACTAATTTATTTAAATCTTTATAATACTCTATTATAGGTAAAGTATTTTGAACATAAGTATCAAAACGAACTTTAAAACTTTCTTCATTATCATCACCTCTGACAGTAAGAGGAGTTTTACAATCATCACATATTCCTTCAACTTTTGGTTTAAAACCATCAAAGAAAATGTTATAACTTCTTCCACACTTATCACAAGTTACTCTACCAAGAGTACGTTTTAAAGCAAGTTCTTTATCAATATTTAAATAAATAACAATATAATTACTAATATTTAATTTATCAAATAAAATACTTAAATTTTTTGCTTGATTAATTGTTCTAGGAAATCCATCTAAAATAAATGGTTTATCTAATTTAGATAATGTTTCTTCGATTAATTTAATCATATAATCATCACTAACAAGTTTGCCAGCATCGATTATTTTTTTTATTTCTTTGCCAAGGCTACTTTGAGAAGCAATTTCACTTCTTAAAATAGCCCCAGTAGAAATATGTTTACAATCATAAGTATTTTTAAGTATGTCGCTACAAGTACCTTTACCTGCAGCAGGCGGTGCTAAAAATATTATGTTTTTCATCTTAATCTCTTTCTCTTAGAAGAATAACTTCTACTTACAAGACTACTTTCTAATTGTTTATAAGTTTCAATTGCTACACCTACAACAATTAATATACCAGTTCCACCAATTGTTACATATGATGGAAGAGAAGTAAGTTTTGAAAGTAATATAGGCATTCCTGCTAAGATAACTAAGAATAGGGCTCCAACTAGTGTTAATTTAGATAGTGAATTACTAATATATTTAGATGTGTCACTACCAGGTCTAATACCAGGGATATAACCACCATTCTCATTTAAATTTTTACTCATTTCATCTGGATTCATTACAAGGAATGTATAGAAGTAAGCAAATACTACTATTAAAACCAAGTATAATATAAATCCAGTAGTAGAAGTGTACATAATATATTTATTTACAAAATCTATTGCACTTTGTTTACCAATTAAGGTAACAATTGTTGCTGGAATAGTTGTAACTATTGAAGCAAATATTACTGGAATAACACTTGCAGAATTTATTTTTAATGGTAAATAGTTTGTTTGTGCACCATATGCTGAAGATGTTCTATTAGAATATTGAATTGGTATTCTTCTTTCAGCAAGTTGAACCCAAATAATTCCAACAATAACAATAACATACACAAGTACAAATAAACTAAATAATACAATTCCAACAGTTTTTGAAAAACTTCCCATTACAAGTGAAGCAAATGCTCCCCTAAAAATATTAGGCATACTTTGAATGATACCTGCCATTATAAGCATTGATTGTCCATTACCAATACCTTTATTAGTAATTTGATCACCCATCCACATACAGAAAGATGTACCAGCAACCATTACTAATGTAGTTTTAATAATTTCCATAGCATTTAACCCCTTCATATAGAAAGCAGTTAATGCATAAGCTTGTAAAAAGGCAATAAGTATTCCTAAATATCTTGTAATTTTGTTAATCTTTTGTCTTCCAGTATAACCTTGATCTTTAAGATCTTTAAAGTAAGGTACAATATCCATTTGTAAAATTTCAGTAATAATTGAGGCAGTAATATAAGGGGAAACGCCTAAAGCAAATATTGAAAAATTTGATAGACCTCCACCACTCATTACGTTGAATATTTCTAGAAAACCTAGTTCTTCATATACTGCTGATGCCCAAGGAATTGTTATAGTTGTACCTAAACAAAATATTCCTAAACACATCATTGTAAAATAGATTTTTTTTCTTAAGTCTTTATTACTTTTATTAAAAAATCCTGAAAAACCACGAAACATTCTAAATCACCTCAGCTTTACCACCAGCATCATTAATTTTAGTAACGGCTGCACTAGTGAAACGATTAGCTTTAATAGTTAATTTTTTCTCTAAAGTACCATTTCCTAAAACTTTAACTCCATTTAATCCCTTTTTAAGAATTCTTCTTTCAAATAATACTTCAGGAGTAACAACATCACCATCATTAAAGTATCTATTTAAATCAGATAAATTAATTGTTGCAAATCTATTAGCAAAATTTGCATTATTAAATCCTCTTTTAGGAATTCTTCTATAAAGTGGAGATTGTCCACCTTGGAACCAAGGTTTAATTGAAGCACCACTTCTAGATTTTTGTCCATTCTCTCCACGAGTTGAAGTTTTACCCATTCCACTTCCTGGGCCTCTACCAACTCTTTTTCTAGCTTTCATTTCGCTAGTTTTTGGTAAATTTTCTAATCTCATTATAATTCCTCAACTTTCTTTGATCTAAGTTCAGCAATATGTTCCTTAGTTCTTTGCATTGTAAGCGCACCTAAAGTAGCTTTTGCAACATTAACTTGAGTATTACTTCCTAAAGATTTAGCAACAATGTCTTTAACACCAGCAAGTTCAAGAACTGCTCTTGCTGCTCCACCAGCGATAATTCCACGACCTTCTTTAGCAGGTTTTAATAAAACTACAGCTCTACCAACTTTATAAGTTGCTTCATGAGGTATTGTTCTATTATCAACAAGAGAAATTTTTACAACATTTTTATTAGCAGCTTGTAATGCTTTTTTAATTGCTTCAGGAACCTCATTTGCTTTACCAGTTCCAATACCAATTAATCCTTTACGATTACCAACTGCTACAGTTGCAGAAAATCTAAAATGTCTTCCACCTTGAGTAACTTTTGTTACTCTTCCTATATTAATAACTTTTTCTTCTAATAAATTATTTTTTTGTTTATCAAAATCTTTTGCCATAATGCCTCCTTAAAACTCTAATCCAGCTTCTCTTGCTGCATCAGCTAAAGCTGCTACTCTTCCATGATATAAGAATCCACCACGGTCAAATACTACTTTATTAATTTTTGCTTTTTTACATTTTGCAGCAATATCTTTTCCTACAGCACAAGCTGCTTCAATATTACCACCATTTTTAATTTTAAGTTCAAGAGTTGATGAGCTAACTAAAGTTTCACCTTTTGTGTCATCAATAACCTGAGCATAAATAGCTTTATTAGATCTAAATACATTTAGTCTAGGTACTTCAGTTGTTCCAGAAACACTTTTTCTAACTCTTGTATGTCTTCTTAATCTAGCTTCTCTTTTTTCTTTACTATTCATAACATTTTACTCCTTTACTTAGCCGCTTTCTTTCCTTCTTTACGACGGATATGTTCGCCTTTATAACGTATTCCTTTACCTTTATAAGGTTCTGGTTCACGAATTTTACGAATATTTGCCGCAAATTCAGAAACTTTTTGTTTATCAAATCCACTAATAGAAAGTTCTGTATTAGATGGACTTGTAACTGTTATACCACTAGGTACTACAACATCAATTGTATGTGAATATCCAGCGGATACAATAATTTTATTACCTGATACACTGAAACGATATCCTACACCAACAGCCTCTAAATCTTTTGTATAACCAGTGCTAACACCAATTAACATATTATTAATATTTGAGTTAGTTGTTCCTGAAAGAATATTTGCTTCTTTAGTATCTTTCACTTTTTCAGTAGTAATTTCATTACCTTCAACAACTACTTTAACTAAAGGACTAACTGGAAGAGTTAACTCTCCTTTAGCTCCTTTTACAGTAACAATACCATCATTAAATGAAACTGTTACACCTTCTGGGATAGTTAGTTTTCTATTACCAATTCTACTCATAGACTACTTACCAAATATAGGCAAGTACTTCACCTCCTAACCCTTTTTCTCTAGCTTCTTTATCAGTCATTAAGCCTTGAGAAGTAGATATAATTGCAATTCCTAAACCATTTAAGACTCTAGGAAGTTTATCAGCTTGAGCATAAACTCTTAAACCTGATTTACTAATTCTTTTTAATCCAGTAATAACTCTTTCTTTTTTATTTCCATATTTTAAAGTTAAAGTCATTTTATCACCGTTACTATTTTTTGTATATTTGTAATCAGCAATATAACCTTCATTTTTAAGAATTTCAGCAATACCTTTAGTCATTTTAGTTCCTTCAACTTCAACTTCAGTGTATCTCATTTGATTTGCATTTCTTATTCTTGTTAGCATATCTGCTATTTTATCTTGTACAAACATTATTATATCTCCTTTCTACCAACTAGACTTCTTAACGCCTGGAATTTGTCCTTTATTAGCAAGTTCTCTGAAGCAAATACGACATAATCCAAATTTTCTTAGTACACCATGAGGTCTACCACATCTTTTGCATCTAGTATAAGCTCTAACTTGAAATTTAGGTTTACGATTATTTTTTACAATCATACTTGTTTTTGCCATATTTTACTCTCCTTATCCTCTAAAAGGCATTCCAAATGCTTTTAGTAATGAACGTGCTTCATCATTAGATTTTGCAGTTGTTACAATAACAATATCCATTCCTCTAACTTTTAAAACATCGTCATAATTTATTTCAGGGAATATAAGTTGTTCTTTAACTCCCATAGTAAAGTTTCCTTTACCATCAAAACTTTTTGGTGATACACCTCTGAAATCTCTAACACGAGGAAGTGCAATCTTAATTAATTTTTCTAAGAAAGCATACATATTTTCACCACGAAGAGTTACTTTAACACCAATAGGTTGTCCCTCTCTTAATTTAAAACCAGCAATTGATTTATGAGCTTTAGTAACTACAGGTTTTTGACCAGCAATTAAAGTTAAATCTTTTACTGCAGCATCAATGAATTTAGAATCATTAGCGCCTTCACCAACACCCATATTAATTACGATTTTAGTGATTTTAGGAACTTGCATTACAGTAGTATAATTATATTCCTTCATTAAACTATTTTTAATTTCTTTTTCATATAAAGTTTTAAAATTACTCATAATTCACCTACTTTGCTTCCTTTTTGCTAGTAGTTTTCTTTTTTGAAGTTTCTTTCTTTGCTTCAGATTTAACTACTTTAGCTTTTTCTTCTTTATTATTGTTTATAACTTTTACATTAGATACATGAATAGGTGCTTCAATATCAAATATTCCACCTTTGTCTTCAGTAGTTCTAGGTTTAGAATGTTTCTTAACCATATTTAAACCCTCAACAACAACTTTATCTAATTTTTTATAAGTTTTAATTACTTTGCCTTCTTTACCTTTGTCTTTTCCAGCAATAACTAATACTTTATCTCCTACTTTAACTTTCATATATCCTCCTATAAAACCTCAGGTGCAAGTGATACAATTTTGTGATATTCTTTTTCACGAAGTTCTCTAGCAACTGGGCCTAAAACTCTTGTACCAATTGGAGTTTTATCATCTTTAATTAATACGCAAGCGTTATCATCAAATTTAATATAACTTCCATCTTTTCTTCTAACACCTTGAACAGTTCTTACTATAACTGCTTTTACAACTTTACCTTCTTTTACAGGACTATTAGGTATAGCTTTTTTAACAGTACCAACGATTACATCACCGATATTAGCACTTTTAACTTTACTTCCACCCATAACGCGGATAACTAAAAGTTCTCTTGCACCAGAGTTATCAGCAACTTTTAATCTACTTTCTTGCATTACCATAATATTACCTCCTATAAAATTACAGCTTTTTCAATAACTTTAACTAATTCATATCTTTTAGTTTTTGATAAAGGTCTAGTCATTGAAATTCTAACTGTATCTCCTACTTTTGCTTCATTCTTTTCATCATGAGCAGCATATTTTTTAGAATATTTAACTCTTTTACCATATAATGGATGTGTTTTATAAGTTTCTACTAAAACAGTAATTGTTTTATCGTTTTTATCACTAACAACTTTACCAATTAATTCTTGTTTTGCTTTTTCCATTATTTTTCACCATCCATTTCTCTTTCTGTTAATACAGTTTTAAGTCTTGCAATTTCTTTACGAAGTTGTCTTAAAACTACAGGTTTTTCTAAAGTTCCAGAAGATTGAGCTAATCTATTTTTAAATAGTTCTTCTTTATCTTCTATGATCTTCTTTTTAATATCTTCATTACTTAATTTTCTTATTTCATTAATTTCCAAGAGTTTCACTCTCCTTCATAACAAATTTAGTTTTGATTGAAAGCTTATGAGAAGCAAGTCTTAAAGCTTCTCTAGCAATTTCTTCAGAAACATCACTAATTTCAAACATGATCTTTCCTTGTTTAACAACTGCTACCCATTCTTCAACGTTACCTTTACCTTTACCTTGTCTAGTTTCTAGAGGTTTTCTAGTTCTTGGCATATGTGGGAATATATTAATATATACTTTACCACCACGTTTCATATAACGAGTCATTGCAATACGTGCAGCTTCAATTTGTCTAGCAGAAATCCATCCGCCTTCCATAGCCATAAGGCCAAATTCACCATTATTTAGGGTAAGATTTCCTTTTGCTTTGCCTTCATAACTTAGTCTATGACTTTTACGATATTTAGTTCTTTTTGGCATTAACATCTTTCATCTCTCCCTTCTTAACATTTCTAGTTTTAAGTATTTCATCTTTATAAATCCATACTTTAACTCCGATTTTTCCGTAGATTGTATTTGCTTCACTTGTAGCATAATCTACATCAGCTCTAATTGTATGTAAAGGTACTGTACCTTCAGTATAGCCTTCAGTTCTAGCCATTTCAGCTCCACCAAGTCTTCCTGATACAGCAGTTTTAATACCTTTAGCACCAGCTTTCATTGTATTTCTGATAGCTCTTTTTTGAACACTTCTAAAAGGTGCACGAGCTTCAATTTGCATTGCTATATTATCTGCAACAAGTTGAGCATTTAAATCAGGGTTCTTTTCTTCAACTATGTTAATGTAAATTTCTTCATTAACAAGTTTAGAAATTTTCTTTCTAAGTTTTTCAATATCTTCTCCACCACGGCCAATTATAACACCAGGTCTTGCAGTATAAATTGTAAGTTCAACTTTATTTTTTCTTCTTTCAATTACTACTTTAGATATAGAAGCACTTTTAAGATTTTTTTCAATATATTCTCTTATTTTGATATCGTTAATTAATTTAGTTGAGTAATCTTTTTCAGCATACCAACGAGAATCCCAATCTTTATTAACACCAATACGATATCCTATAGGATTAACTTTTTGTCCCATAATTATTTAGCCTCCTTATTATCAGTAACATAAATTACAATATGACTTGTTCTTTTATCATGTCTATCAACATTTCCTCTTGAAGCAAATTGAATTCTCTTGTAGATTGGTCCTGGATTAATAAAACATTTACTAATAACTAAATCATTTTCATTTGCACCATTATTATTTACTGCATTTGCAACTGCTGAGTTTAAAACTTTTAATATCATTCTACTAGCTTTAGTATTAGTATTTTCAAGAATTCCTCTTGCAGTTTCAACATCTTTTCCACGAATTAAATCCATAGTCATTCTTGCAAGTCTAGGTTTAATCATTGCAGTATTATGTTTTGCATAAGTTTCCATGTTACCTCCTATTTATTTCCAGCATGGCCAGTAAATTTACGAGTTTGTGAAAATTCTCCTAATTTATGACCAACCATTTCTTCAGTAATATATACAGGTATAAAATCTTTACCATTATGAACTGCAATTGTATGTCCTACAAATTCAGGATAAATAGTACTTCTTCTTGACCAAGTTTTTACTACTGATTTTTTATTTTCTTCATTTAATTTATTAATTTTTTTCATAATGCTATCATCAACGAAAGCACCTTTTTTTAAACTTCTTGCCATTATTCCTCCCTATTTAGTCTTCCTACTTATAATAAGTTTACTAGATGCCTTTTTAGGTTTTCTAGTTTTAACACCAAGAGCAGGTTTACCCCAAGGAGTCATTGGACTCTTTCTACCAATTGGAGCACGTCCTTCTCCACCACCATGTGGGTGATCGTTAGGGTTCATTACAGAACCACGGTTTGTAGGTCTAATTCCAAGATATCTAGTTCTACCTGCTTTACCAATATTAACTAGGTTAGCATCTTCATTACCAACAACACCGATTGTTGCCATACATCTATCAAGAACTTTTCTTGTTTCTCCAGATTGAAGTCTAAGAAGAACATATTTATCTTCTCTACCAAGAATTTGAGCAGATGCACCAGCACTACGGCAAATTTCAGCACCTTTACCAGGTTTAAGTTCTATACAATGAACAAGTGTACCTACTGGAATATTTTTAAGTGGTAATGCATTACCAACTTTAATATCAGCATTTTCACCATTTTCAATGATAGCGCCTACTTTTAAATCTTTTGGAGCAATAATATATCTTTTTTCTCCATCTTTATAGTTAATTAAAGCAATATTTGCTGTTCTGTTTGGATCATATTCAATGGTTGCAACTTTACCTGTAACACCGATTTTATTTCTTTTAAAATCAATTACACGATATTTTCTTTTAGCTCCACCACCAATGTGTCTAACAGTCATTTTACCTTGATTATTTCTACCACCAGTTTTTTTAACTTTACCAAGTAATCCTTTAGTAGGAGTTTTTGTTGTGATTTCTTCATTAACAAGAGTACTCATGCCTCTTCTACCATTTGTAACTGGTTTATAATGTCTTATAGCCATAATTTCTCCTTTCTACTAAAGTTCTATAGAAGAACCATCTTTTAATGTTACCATTGCTTTTTTGTAAGTCTTTGTTCTTCCTTGATACTTTCCAACTCTTCTTTTTTTAGATTTAGTGTTTAGAGTATTAACACTTTTAACTTCTACTTTAAAAGCATCTTCAATAGCTTTTTTAATTTCAGTTTTAGTAGCATCCTTAGCAACTTTAAATGTATAAACATTTTCACTTCTTAATGCCATACTTTTTTCAGTAACTACTGGTGCAATTATAATTTCAGAATAATGTCTCATTATTTAAGTGCCTCCTCTACCATTTTAATACTTGCTTCATCAAATACAACGTAATCAGCGTTTAAAATATCATAAACATTGATTTCATCAGGAAATAATACAAGTACATTATTTAAATTTCTTGTTGCCATATATAAGTTTTCTGCTTCTTCACTAGCAACAAATAATACTTTTCCATCAAGTTTTAAATTATTTAATAATTCAACACCTGTTTTTGTTTTAAAATTATCTAATTTAAGGTTATCAATAACCATTAATTTCTTTTCATTTAATTTACTAACTAAAGCGCTCTTTAATGCTAGAACTCTTTCTTTACGATTAATTTTAAATGAATAATCTCTTGGAGTAGGTCCAAATACAATTCCACCTTTTCTCCATTGAGCAGCACGAATAGATCCTTGTCTTGCTCTACCAGTACCTTTTTGTTTCCATGGTTTTCTTCCACCGCCTGATACTTCACTTCTTGTTTTTGCTTTTGCAGTACCTTGTCTTGAAGCATTAAGTTGAAGTCTAACCATTTTCTTCATAGCAAGTTCATTAACTTCAATTCCAAAAACTTCAGAATTTAAAGTAATATCACTAACTTTTTCGCCTTTTAAATTATTAATACTTAACTTTGTCATTTTTATCCTCCTTTAAAAGACTACTTGTCTTCCTTTACTTCAGTAACTGTTTCAGTTTCTACAGGAGTTACTACTTCTTCAGCATCTACCACAGATTCTTCATAACTAATAATTTCCTTTGGATTAACTTTTTTGTTACCTTTGATTGCAGTTTTAATTAAAACAATTGAATTTTTAGCACCAGGAACATTACCACTAATTAAAATATAATTTTCATTAGTATTTGTTTCGATGATTTCAAGGTTTTGAATTGTAACTGTTTCAACTCCCATATGTCCTGCAAGTTTTTTACCTTTTAGAACTCTTTTTGGAAGCATAGTTCCAAGTGAACCTGGTCTTCTATGATAATGTGAACCATGACCCATAGGTCCTCTTGATTGATTGTGTCTTTTAATAACACCAGCAAATCCTTTACCTTTTGTAGTTCCAGTTACATCAACTATTTCTCCAACAGTAAATAAATCTGCAGTAATCTCATCTCCTATATTATAAGAGCCTTCATAGTCTCTTATTTCTTTTAAGAAGCGCTTAGGAGTTGTATTTGCTTTTTTTGCACTTCCGATTTCAGCCTTATTGGCTCTATTTGCTTTTTTGTCAATTGCGCCAAGTTGGATTGCATTATAACCATCTTTTTCTGTAGTTTTAACTTGCATTACTTTATTTGGTAGAACTTCAACAACTGTAACAGGGATTAGTTTACCATCTTTAGTAAATACGCTAGTCATTCCAACTTTACGTCCTAAGATTCCTTTCATTTTCTCTTTCCTTCCTTTTCTTATAATTTAATATTGATTTGAACGCCACTTGGTAAATCTAAATGAGATAGCGCATCAACTGTTTCTTTGCTTGGGTTTTTAATATCAATAAGTCTCTTGTGAGTTCTTCTTTCAAATTGTTCACGAGAATCTTTATATTTATGTACAGCTCTTAATACTGTAAATTTTTCAATTTCAGTAGGTAGAGGCACAGGTCCTGATATTTCTCCCCCAGTTCTTTTTACTGTTTCACATATTTTTCCAGCAGCTACATCAAGTATTCTGTGGTCATATGCTTTTAAAGTAATACGAATTTCTTGTTTTGCCATTTTTTCTTTCTCCTTTCGTCTATATTAAATATAGGCTTGCTCCGTACAAATTACCCAATAAACTATAAAATATATTTACCAACTATTCCTAGTGTATCAGCAACCTCGCACATCACAGCAGTCATACATAATCAATATTATCATAAAGTAACCCCCAAATGCAAGTGTTTTTTGGCATTTTTTTGAAAAATTAAAAAATGTGAAACAATAAATATATGTTTCATCCATTTAAATGCAAGTAAGCACATTTTAAATAAAATTGAAAACATGCTTACTTGCACTCACTTTTAAAAAAATACTATAATATTACCTTTTATAAATGATATCTCTATATTCCTTCTCATACTTAAGTAATTTTTCTTCTCTACCTTTTTTAATATTATTATTTGGATTAACCATCCTTAAACCATTTTTTAAAAAATCGGCAAATGTTAATGATATCAAGGAATTATTTTTTATATCATAAAGCAATCCATCAATATTATATTGAATCGCTGAAAATAAATCTTCAGAAAGCCACAAATCTATCTTTGTACCATTATATTTAAACTTAAATCCACCTAATCTATTTCTATCTGGATGTATTTTATAAATTTTAAATACTTCATTAATCCATTTTTCATCATTTCCAAGAACAACAAAATCTAGGTCTTTTGGAATTTTTGCAACTAATAAATCTCTAATACCACCACCTAATAAATAAATATTAGAATGCTTGGATATTGTATATGCAGGATAAAAATGGTTTTCAATATATATTTGAATCCTCATTTGAAAATTTATATCACGCATAAACTCATCAGCGTTATCATTATATTTAATTTCTAAATCCATATATTTTGCCTCCAACATTGCTTGTTATTTAAAATCTTCACTTTCAATTAATGAATAACTTGTCATTTCTGAAGGTATACTTATATCCATATAATCAAGTATAGTTGGTGCAACATTAGTTAAATCTCCACCTTCTTTTAACTTGACTTTTGAATCATTTATTACAAAAGGGACCTTTTCATAACTATGTGTTGTACACGGAGTACCATCCTCATAAAGCATAGTATCAGCATTACCATGATCCGCCAAAAGAATTACTGTATAAAAATTATCTTCAGCAACTTGCAATATTTTACTAAAGCAAATATCAAGTGCCATACATGCTTTTGTTGTGGCTTCCATATTTCCAGTATGACCTACCATATCTGGGTTTGCAAAATTAACTAAAATAAAGTCATAATCATCCTCTATTGCATTAATAACTTTTTTAGTTACACTTACAGCACTCATTTCAGGTTTCAAATCATAAGTTGCAACATCTGGAGATGGAATATGAAATTTATCAACACCATCAAGTTTTCCTTCATAACCTTCATCAAAAAAATATGTAACATGAGGATATTTCTCACTTTCAGCAATTCTTGCTTGTGTCATACCAAGTTTAGATAAATAGATTCCTAAACTATTATTAATATCAGGTTCATTTATAAGTACATTTGCTTTTATAAGTTTATCATGATTAAAGAAAGTAAACACTTCAAGATTAGGCATTAATGTAACATCAAATTCTGTAAATTTAGGATTTGTTAAAGCAAGTAATATTTGTTTACTTCTGTCAGAACGATAATTCATCCATATAAGAACATCACCATCTTTTATAGTTCCTTCCCTATTAATCATCATAGGTCTTAGAAATTCATCGGTAATACCTTTGTCATAACTAGACTTTAGAGCATTTTCTATATTAAGAATTTCAATGCCTCTACCTTTTGTAACTAAATCATAATATACTTTAGTTCTATCATAATTTTTATCACGATCCATAGCATAGTATCTTCCACATATACTAGCAATACAACCCACTTTATTTTTTTGAATGTTTTTTTCAATTAATGATATATAATTATATGCTGCTTTACTATCTGTGTCTCTGCCATCTGTAATTAAATGAAAAAATATCTTTGTAAATCCAATTTTGATTAAATATTCATACATTTTTATAAAATCATCAATACCAGCATGAACATTACCATCACTTGCAAGACCCATTAAATGAATAGTTTTCGAAGTTAATCCTTTTAGTTTTTGAATATTTTCATCTTCATTTAAATATAGATTATCTAAATATTCATCAGTTAAAACTTCTCTACTTTTAATAAGTCTTCCTGCACCAATAGTTTGATGACCTATTTCACTATTGCCAAACTGTCCATCATGAAGTCCTACATAGTGTCCACTTGCAAAAAGTGTTGTATGGGGATTTTCATTATAAAATTTATTAAAATTAACCATGTTCGCATTAATAATTGCATTACCATAGTCACTTTCTTTCATTCCAAATCCATCAAATATTATTGTTAAAATTTTTTTCATAATCACAATTCTTTCTAGAAAAATAATAACACATGATTAACAAAATAGCAAATAAAATAGACTTTATATTAAGCCTATTTTAAAGAAACTACATTTTTAGAATTATTCATCGAAGAGGCAATTGATATCATTTCTTTCAAAGATAAATCTTCACTTGCCATATAATAATCTATATTATTCGAGGTCCAATAAATTGAGTTTGTTGATAAAGCAGCAATAGTATCATTTAAAATAACTGGTTCTCCATAAACAGGAATAATTTCATGTTCTTGGGATTTTATAGCTCCTTCTTCAACTAAGACAAAGTTTTTTCCTCCAGAATATGTTAATATAATTCGAGAATTATCGTCAGTATTTACCGTTTCTGAACTACTTAAATATGTTTCTGAAGGCATATAAAGAGGATAAATTGCAGTTTCTATACTACCCATAGTTTGCTTTTCTGTACATTCTTCATCTTTACAATCAGTTTCCTCTACTTGAACATATTTTTTTAAGTCAAATAAATCTGTAGAAAGTCCTGCTTTTAAATCTAAATCTTCAACTTGAAATTTAATTTTAACTATGTCATTACCATAAACTTCTACTTTATGTAGGTTAAAATCTTTATTTAAATATATTTTTTGATATTTTAGTTCTTCGTTATTTGGATAATTTACGGTAGTTTTAATTATATAGCCATCTTCATTTTTAGATATTTCTTTATTATTATCATTTTTTATATCTTTTATTAATGAGGATAAAACATATGACTGTGATGAATTATCTGGCCAAGTACTTTCAAATTTAAAACTTTTATTTAGGGAAGGCGTAATAACATATAAACCATCATTATTTCTTAAAATAATTTGTTTATGTTCATTTGCTTTATTAACCATATCAACTTTATAATAGTTACCATCAAGATAATTTACCTCAACATTATATTTAAATATTTCTTCATCATTTTGTAGTTCTAAATTACCAATAATTTTATATGATTTAGACTTTTCCACTCTCTTTTGGAATTCCTTTGAAGCGTCAATGTTATTACCTTTAGAACACCCCATAACAAGAAATAAAATAAAAAATATACCAATCTTTTTTAACATCATGTACTCTCCTTTTCTAATAAAATATATTTTAAGTAATTAAAAATATTCATGAATAAAAAAATAATTTTGGAGAAAAATAAATTATAGAAAGGAATGTTATGCAAACAATTCAAAAAGTTACCTTAATATTTACTATTATAGGAGCCTTAAACTGGGGCTTAATAGGATTTTTTAATTTTAATTTAGTTGAATCACTTTTTGGTGTTCAATCTACAATTACAAATATAATATATGCAATTGTAGGAATATGTGCACTTATAAATATTGGACTTTTATTTAAAAATTTTGATTCAATAGAAAAATAACCACATTAATTAATGTGGTTATTTTATTTAAGATATTCTTACTTTTATAACAGAGGATACAACATAAGTAACAAGTGGATTATTATTTTCAATTTTTACTTCAACATCGTGATCACCCGCACCTAGGCCAGATAAATCAACATATGCTTTAATATTATTAACATCAACTTTATCAAGTGATGATGCAACACCTTTACAAATTACTGATATTGCAGAATCAGAAATAATATTTGCAGTTAATCCACTTCCTAAATTCTTTTTACTTATATTAGTAAGTTCTACTGTTTTTTGTTCTTCATTACCAAATGTTAATGATACTGTTATCGTACTTGCGGACATATATCTAACACCATTAGGTTTAGTAAGTGTAACATTATATGTTTTAGCAGTGTCACTGCCAAGACCATCTACATTAATAGTAATTGGTATTGATTTAATTTTTGATATATCTTCTTCATTACCATATGCTGTTATAGAATAATCATTATTATTATTTATTAATATCTTAGCAATACTTTTGCCAGAAATTAAATTACCTGTTGTTTTTACTTCAACTGGAATATTTTCTGAATAACTATCAAGTACAACAGTAGCACTTAAAGTACTAGGAACTATTTCAACATTATTTAAAAGTTTTCCTGCATTATCATATGCTACTAAAGCAATATTATCAATATCATAAGAACCAGCCTCAACAAAATCTGGATTAGATAAATCAACTAAAGCTTTAATCCAAGCAATTTTTTTAAGAGCACTTTCGCTACCCTTAACTACAACCTCTGATTTAGAAAGTCCTATACTTTTAACACTTAACTTAGAATCTAATTTATCTTGATTAATTAATTCATAGGTAACTGATGAAACACTACTAACCTTATTTTTAATCATTACTTGTACATATGATGGGTCTAAGCTATATTTCAAATTATTTATTGATTTTGCATAAGTAAAATACACTTTATATGCAGTATCTGAAGCAGTATACTCTGTTAAATCAAGAGTAACTTCATATTCTCCAAGTTGTTTAGCAAGATAAATATCACTTTTTCTACCAGAAATCATAATATTTACATCAGTTGGAGCTCCCTCAACAACATAAGCTTCCTCATTATATTTAATATTAACAGGTACATTACTTATAACTTCAGTTTTATCCTCAACAAAAGATATTGCTTTGGAATCAACTAATAAGAAAAGAACTATTGCTAATATCAAAGATAAAAATATAAGGAAATTTGGTTTATTAAGAAGTTTATCTAATAACCCACCATTTTTTTTAAGAGCTTTTTGAATATTATAAATTAGTCTACTTATTGGTACAACTATCAAAACATCAATTAACTTATATAATTTTCTAAAAAACTTACGCATCTTGATCCTCCAATTCTTCACTATCATCAGCATCAAAGAATATTTCAGTTTTATTACTTAATTCATCTAATAAAATACTTCTAAATTCTTCTAATGTTAAATTATAATGTAATTCACTGTCCATTGCAATTGAAAGACGTCCCGTTTCCTCAGAGGCAACTAAAGCAATTGCATCACTTTCTTCAGCAATTCCTAATGCAGCTCTATGTCTTGTTCCAAGTTTTTTAGAAATAGCTTGATTCATACTTGTTTTAAATACAGAGCCAGCGCAAGTAATCTTATCACCTTGAATAATTACTCCACCATCATGAAGGGCTGAATTAGGATAAAATAATGATTCTAATAATGAATCTGAAATATCTGCATATATCTTTGTTGAATTTTCAATATATTCCTGAAGTGATACTTCTCTTTCAATAACAATTAAAGCACCTATTCTATTTTTACGGAAATAATCCATTGCTTTCATTATTTCATTAACAAGTTTTTCACGTTCAGAAATTGATAAGACTCTATGCCTTCCTAAAAGTTGAGTTCTACCAATTGACTCTAAAACTGCTCTAATTTCTGGTTGAAATACAACTATAATAGCAAGAGGTCCCCATTCAATGGCATATTCTAAAATAACTCCAACAGTATATAAATTTAATAAATCACTTATAAATTTTACTATTAAAATTATTATTACACCTTTAACTATTAAAGCCATTTTTGTATTATTCTTAACATTTTTTAAAATATAATAAAAGGCAATCCAAACAAAACATATATCTATGACTTTTGTTATAATTGACCATATATTTGCTAAATTCATTTTTACTCTCCTTAACTATTTTATATTATATCAAAAATTATTTAAAAGATAAAGGCAAAAAAAATGTGAATTTTAATTTCACATTTTTGGAGTTTCATTTGAACCAAAAGTACTTTGTTCATTAATACTTTGAATTTTTTTGTCTTTTTTCTTCTTAATAGAAACATCTTTTTTAGAGCTTTGATTAGAAATATATCCAATTAAGGCCAAAACCAATAATGAACTTATAATTATAAATACAATATAATACTTCGTAACAAAATCAATTAATATTTCCATATTACTCTGCCTTTATACTTCCAGATGAAGGTACTATTTGAATAAATGTATTTCCATCATTAACTTTAAGTTCAGTGCCATCTTCATATGTATACTTTGTTTGACTACTACGGCTATCTTTTTTCCACTTAATTGGTATCATATAGCCATCACTAAAGTAATAACCACTACCAGAACCAATATTTTTTATATCTTGTCTACCCTTATTTTCTCCATCATTTATTGTATAATTATCAACTTGATAAGCAATTATATTTTTAAAATGATACTGCTGTTTAGTTACATAATCAGTATGTGGACCAATTTCTGTACTTCTTAAATAATATTTATTACTTTCATCATATTCATAATATACTTTAGTTCCAGATGAATAAACTAAACTAATTTTATTTGCAGACGAAGATTTATCTAAAGAAGACATATCAATTTCATCAGCACTGTAATTTAAAAGATAATTTTTATTTCTTTCTTTTCTAAATTTATTTGTTCCTTTATTTAATTTTTCAATACTTGTAAATAATGTATGTTCTGATGATACATTTAATGAAGTATCACGCCATCCAGTTTTAGAGTTGTCTACAACTACACGTTCAATTCCTAGTTTAGAAAAATCACTTTGTGCCTGTGGACTTTGACCATGATGAACATAAATTGCATCATTTTCTAGTGCATAATCTAAAAAATAATGTCTTGCACTTCTTATTGAACCAATTCTTTCAGTACTTTGATCTATAAATAAAGCCAAATATCTACTTATACCACCCTCGACTATAATTTCATACATTAAATAGGCATCTTGAAGTCCACTTTGTAAAGGTCTTGCAACACTAATGTTATTAATCATTACGGCAAATGGTCTTGATGTAGAATCTTCATTAACTATTTTAACTTTTTTTACTTCTACACTTTGATTATCATCCTTTTTAGTTGTATTATTTACTGGGTTTTTTTTGTTTTTATTCAATAAAATAACTGATATAACTAATGCAATCACAATTAATGCTAATGCTATAGAACTTAATATTATTTTATTTTTTTTAGTTAATTTTTTCATATCATTTTCCTACTTTCTCTTTCTAAATCTCTTTTTTTAATAGATTCTCTTTTGTCATAAAGTTTTTTTCCTTTACAAACACCAACTAAAACTTTTGCTCTATTATTTTTTAAATATACTTTTAATGGTATTAAGGTATAACCATTTTGATTAATTTCCTCTTTTAATTTATATATTTCTCTTTTATGTAGTAAAAGTTTTCTTTCATGATATTCATCGTGATTAAATATACTTGCTTCATTATATTTAGCAATAAACATATTAATTATATAACATTCATTATCTTTAATTCTTACATAACTATCTTTAATATTACAAGAACCATTTCTAATAGATTTAATTTCACTACCATTTAAAACTATTCCACATTCAATTTCTTTTTCTACAAAATAATTGAAATATGCTGATTTATTTTTTATCTCTATCATTTGTATCTCCAATAATTTCAAAATCTATTGTAGAATTTTCTTTTGAGGCACCAGTTACTCTAACTTTAACTTGCTGACCTAAGGAATATCTTATTTTTCCATCAGAAACAAGAGATAAAAGATTAGGTACATAAGTACAGAATCCTTTTAAAGTTGATATATGTACTAAACCTTCGATTAAATTAGGTAATTTAACAAATAATCCAAAATTAGTTACTCCAGAAATAATTCCTGTATACTCCTGGCCAATATGGCTTTCCATATATTCAGCCATCTTCATATCAAGAACTTCTCTTTCAGCACTTTGAGCATCAACTTCTTTTTTACTTGCATGTTCACAAGCGTCAGGAAGATAATTTTCATAATATCTTATTGTAGGCATATTAACCATATTTTCAAATAAATATTTATGAAGTAATGTATGAACCATTAAATCTGGAAATCTTCTTATTGGTGAAGTAAAATGAGTATATATTTTACTTGCTAATCCAAAATGTCCTATATTATTTGAGCTATAAACAGCTTTTTTCATACTTCTTAAAAGCATATCACTTAATATTTCAAATTCTTTCTTTTCATGAAGAGAATCTAATATATCTTGCATCTTCTTTGGAGTAATATCTTCAGTAGAAACATCTAATTTATAACCAAGTAATTTAACGAAATTAACAAAATCCTCAATCTTTTCAGGATTAGGTTTACCATGAATTCTATATACAAAAGGTAAATCCATATTATATATATGAGTTGCAACAGTTTCATTTGCTGCTATCATAAAGTCTTCGATTAATTTTTCACCATCAAGTTGTTGTCTTTTTACAACATCAATTGCCTTACCATTTTCATCCTGAATTATTTTTGCTTCATCAAGATCAAAATCAATATAACCACGATTTATTTTTTCTTTTCGTAAAATTTGAGCAAGTTCGTGCATAAGTTTTAAATCATCAGCAAAATTTTCATAACCTTCAGGAATAATATCTTCCATAATAATTTTATTTACATTTTTATATGTCATTTTCTTTTTACTATTAATTACACTTGGAAAAATATCATGGTCTACTATCTTACCTCTTGTATCTATTTTCATAACGCAACTAATTGTAAGTCTATCAACGCCCTCATTTAATGAGCATATTCCATTTGAAAGTTCATGAGGAAGCATTGGTAATACAGTATCTGCTAAATAAGAAGATGTTCCCTTTTCATAAGCACTTTCAAATAAAGGACTTCCCTCTTTTACATAATTTGTAACATCTGCTATATGAACACCCAAAATATAATAACCCTCTTCTTTTTTAATACTAACTGCATCATCAATATCTTTTGTATCATCACCATCTATTGTAAATATAACTTCACTTCTTAAATCAGTTCTACCAACTAATTCTTTTTCAGAAACGCTTGTTACTATATTAGCAACCTGGTTTTTTACTTCATCTGAAACATCTAAAGAAATCTCGTGTTTACATGCAATAGATAAAATATCAACTCCTGGATCATTTTTATGTCCTAAAACTTTTATTACATCTGCTAAATAAAGATTACTTGCTAACTCTTTTTGAATTTTTACAAGCACTTTATGTCCTTCGACTAAATGAGAACTTGTTTCTTTAGTAAGTTTAACTTTAATCTTTTTCTTTTTATCATCAAGGGCAAATTCTAAATTACCATTTTTAGTTTTAACCATTTCTCCTACTAAAAGATTAATATCTCTTTTTAAAATATTAACAACAATTCCCTCATCATTTTGAACATCTATTTCTACAAAATCGCCATCTACTGCACCATTTAAGTTTTCTCTTTTAACAAAAGTATCTTCATCAAATTTTGTATCAACAAAGCCATTTCCATGTTTATTAATATGGATTATTCCTGTTAAAAGTGAAGAACATTTTTCCATTAAAATAAATTTGTCCTTTTTACTTTTATGAACAATTCCTTCGGTTACAAGAGCATTCATATTTTTTTGAAGTTCTTTATAATCCTCAACACTTGTTAAATTTAATAAATCATTTATTTCTATTAAACTTAATCCTTTGTTTTCATTACTTAATTTTTCTATTATTTTATCTTTCATTAACATACACCCCATTTACAATTTTCACTTGCATTTTTACTATTAGTACAATTATCTATTGTTGATAAATAATATCTATTTCCATTACATTCATAATAATAATCTTTAAATTTTTGTGAATTTATTGTTATATTAACAGCATCATTCTTTTCAAATTTAACATTACCTTTTTTAGCAGGATTAACTTTATCATATATTTTTTCATCCAAATTACCATTTTTCACTAGTTTTTCTATTGTTATATTAGCACTAGCACTATTTGTACACTCATTTTTTTTACTAGCTAACATACAATATGCCTGCGCACTACTTAAAACTTCCTTCATTAAAGTTTCATTATTATTATCTTTAGTATTTTGACTTAATTTAGTCATGCTTAAACCTACAGTAACACCTAAAACAGATATTATTGCAAGTACAACAATTAATTCAACTAATGTAAAACCTTTTTTATTTTTTTTCATCATAATATAATTATATATTACTATTTAAATAATTTCAACTTATAAAAAAAGAAGGCAAGCCCTCTTATTTCAAAAATAATATAAATGATATTATAAAGAATACAATTCCTAAAGCAAGCGTTAATCTACTTATAAATAACTCTGCTCCCCTTTCTTTCATATTCTTAAATAATGCTTCATTTCCACCAGTAATAATATTTCCAGCATCAGATGCTTTATTGCTTTGTAATAATACAATAACAATAAGAAGTACTGATACCACTAATAAAATAGTTTCTAACATATTATTTTTCCCCGCTTTCTTTTATTGCTTCTTCAAGTTCAGTTTTACTCATTTTTGAATAATTTTTAATTTTCTTTTCTTTTGCAATTTCTTTTAATTCATCAATAGTTTTAATTTTAGATTCATCAGATGTTTCCTCAAAAACTTTTTCTGATGGAATTGTTCCATTATCAACAATATAATCAATTTGTTCTTTATTTAGAGTTTCATATTTCATTAAAGCATCTGAAAGTAACATAATTAATCCTTCATTATCAGCAACAATCTTTTTAGCTTTTTCATAACATTCATCAATTATTTTTCTTGTTGCTCTATCAATTTCTAAAGCAACTTGATCAGAAAAATCTTTACTCTTAGCATAGTCTCTACCTAAGAAAACATTTTTTTCTCTTTCTTCATATTGCATAGGTCCTAGTTCACTCATACCATATTCAGTAACCATACTTCTTGCAATAGCAGTAGCTTTCTTAAAATCATCTGATGCCCCTGTACTCATTTCATGTAGGAAGTGTTCTTCACTAACACGGCCTCCAAGTAAACCAGTAATTCTTCCTAATAATTCATTTTTAGTCATAATAGAAAGTTTTTCTTCTTTTGGAAGCATCATAGTATAGCCTCCAGCCATTCCACGTGGAATAATAGTTATTTTATGAACAACTTCTGCATATTCATTTTTAAGACCAATAACTGCATGTCCTGCTTCGTGTAATGAAACAAGTTTTTTCTCTTTATCAGTAATTTTTCTTGTAGTTTTTGCAGGTCCAAGAAGTACTCTATCTGTAGCTTCATCAATTTCATCAATTGTAATTTTATCCTTATTTCTACGTACAGCAAGAAGTGCTGCTTCATTAAGTAAGTTTTCTAAATCGGCGCCACTAAAACCTGGAGTTCTTGCAGCAATTGCAGATAATTTAACTGATTTATCTAATATTTTATTTTTTGCATGAACTTTTAATATTGCTTCTCTTTCATTTGAATCTGGAAGACTAACAGTAACTTGTCTATCAAATCTACCTGGTCTAAGAAGTGCTGGATCTAATACATCTGGTCTATTTGTAGCAGCTATAATAATAATTCCTTCATTAGCTCCAAATCCATCCATTTCTGTAAGAAGTTGGTTTAATGTTTGCTCTCTTTCATCATGGCCACCACCAAGACCTGTTCCTCTTTGACGACCAACAGCATCTATTTCATCAATAAAAATTAAGCAAGGTGCATTTCTTTTAGCCTCTTTAAACATATCTCTAACTCTTGAAGCACCAACACCTACGAATAATTCAACAAAGTCTGAACCACTTATGTAGAAAAATGGTACATTTGCTTCGCCTGCAATAGCTTTAGCAAGTAAAGTTTTACCAGTTCCCGGAGGACCTACAAGTAAAACACCTTTAGGTATTCTAGCACCCATACTTTGAAACTTTTTAGGATTTTTTAAGAAATCTATTAGTTCTTCAACTTCTTCTTTTTCCTCTTTAAGTCCAGCTACATCTTTAAATGATTTTTTATCTTTATCATCACTTAATCTTGCTTTACTTCTACCAAAATCCATTGAATTTTTATTTGAACTAGCTAACTTATTAAATAATGAGTATGCTACCATTACTACTATAATTATTGGTAAAACATTTACTACAATATATAATAATGCACTAGATCCTGGATCTTTGTTAGTATCATATTTTTCAATATCATTTTTTTGAACATATTCAATAATTTGAGGTATTTCATCTTCAACAACTTTAGTTTTAAATGATTCACCATCTTTATATGATGATAATTTTCCTTCAACATAATAAATTGATTCACTACTCTTTGGAGTAATTACAATTTCTTTTACTTCATTATTTTCAAGAGCAGTAAGTAATTTTCCCGTTGATAAATTGTTGACAGTCATTCCTTGTAAATTAAGGACAACCATTATAAATCCAATTATCATTCCCATTACTAAATATGGTCCTAATAATTTTATAAAAGAAGTTTTCTTTGCATTTTTCATTTAATCATTTCCTTTCGCATAAAAGTATTATATCATACTTTTCATTTTTTCCTACATCAAATTTACTTTTTTTTATACCTGGTAACCATAATATATTATTTTTACTATCTATAACAATAGGTATATTATTTCTTTTATCTATATCAATCTTTTCGTTTATTAGTATATCTTTAACTTTTTTCGTTCCTAAATTTTTAATTTGCATTTTATCTCCGGTTTTTCTAGTTCTAATTATAAGGGGAAGTTTTACTTTAGATAAATCAAGTCTTAAAACATTATTACTATTTCCATCATAGTTTGAAACTTTATGAATAATATATTCATCATTTTCAAAGTAATCATCAAATTCTATAGAATAATTATCCTGAAGGAGTTCTTTTTTAATAACAAATTCATTATATTTTTTCTGAGCAACATAACCATTATTTAAGTTAATTTTTGCATTACTTTTTTTAGATTCCATTAACTTTAATATTTCCATCAAAGTATTATCATTTATTTCTAAAATATCATTTTTTTGAATATCCTTAATTAAATATTCAATAGTTTTTCTTCGTATAAATGTTTTTTCTTTTTTTAATACCTCTAAATTAATAGTACTTCCCTTGATAACATTAAGTCTTTTAATATAACCATTTATGAAATCATCATATTCTTCAAGTTCCTCACTAAACTTCAAATATTTTAAATGAATATTTTTATCTTCTTTTTTTAAAAATGGAATAATATTTTTTCGATAACGATTTCTTTGATGTTCATCACTATTATTAGTTTCATCAATAAAATATTTAATTTGATTGTTATCTAAATACTCAATTATGTCCTTTTTAGTAACATATAATAAAGGTCTTAAATATTTATTATTTTCTTTTTTTATTCCAATATAGCCAGATAATTTAGAACCCCTTGTTAAACGCATTAGTATTGTTTCAATTAAATCATCACCATGATGTGCAGTTAAAATGTATTTTCCATGATACTTTTCAAGAAGCTCATTTAAAAATTCATATCTTTTATTTCTAGCATTACATTCAAAGTTAGCAAGAGTATTAAATGTAAGTTCCAAACCCTCGAATTTTAGATTATTTTTATTTGCGAAACATTTAACATATTCAAATTCCTCTTTAGAACTTTCTCTAACATTATGATTAACACATGCTACAATAATATTACTTGTTACTGATTTTACGATATCTAAAAGACACATAGAATCTGGTCCACCAGAACAAGCCACAATAACTGTGTCTTCATTTGATAATTTAGATTTTAAAAATTCAATTACATTATTCATACGATTAATATAATACCAAATTATTTTTGTTTTACAAGTACTTTTTTATTATTTTTATATTTTAGCAAATGATATTCCTCTAAAGTTAAAATATTTTCATTATGCATAATGTATGAAACATCTTTACCAACATACCTTAAATGCCAACATTCATAAGAAAATCCTGTTATATCTTCCTTACCTTTTGGATACCTTAGAATAAAACCATACTTATACGCATTATTATGTATCCACTGCACCTCATTAAATAAATCATCAAAATTATCAACATACATATTATTTATAATTAATGCAAAATCTAATGCAAGACCAGTTTGATGTTCAGACTGACCAGGTAATGCTACTGTTTTATATGCAGATAATCCTTTTTTTAATAAATTATAATTTAATATATATTTTTGATATTCATAAGGTCTATAACCAGAATCTACTATCATATTTACTCCATTATAAAGACCTTCGAGGCGAAAAAGTAAAAACATTTGATAAGCTTCCTCATCTAAAAAAGTTAACATATTATCTTTTAATTTAGGTGTTTCAATTAACTTTACTTTTACCAAGTTTTCTGGTATAAATTCTTTTTCTAATGGATTAAACCTATTAACTAAAATATCTTTGTTCATTTCATTTCCTTAACATTGTAAATAAGCATATCCATTATTTCTCCATTTAAAATACTCTCTGGATCATTACTTTCAAAGTTTGTACGATAATCCTTAACAAGTTTGTAAGGTTCTAAAATATAACTTCGAATTTGACTTCCAAAATTTATACTATCGTTATTTTTTAATTTATTTGTTAAGGTTTCATTCTTTTCAAGTTCTAATAAATATAGTTTATTTTTTAAAATTTCCATAGCAATCTCTTTATTACGAAGTTGACTTCTTTCATTTTGAACTGCCACTACAATCTTTGATGGAAGGTGAGTTATTCTTACAGCAGAGTTACTTGTATTAACACTTTGTCCTCCTGCACCTGATGAATGATATACATCAATTTTTAAATCATTTTCATTTATTTCAATATCAATATTTTTTTTAATTTCAGGAGTTACATTAACTGAGGCAAATGAAGTATGTCTTCGAGAATTAGAATCAAAGGGAGATATTCTTACAAGTCTATGAACACCACTTTCATATTTCAAAAGACCATAGGCATTTTCCGAAGATATTTTAATGTTAACTGACTTAATACCTGCTTCTTCACCTTTCTGTATATAAATAACTTCGTATTTAAATTTATTCTTTTCACAAAACTTTTCATACATTTCAAGAAGCATATTGGCAAAATCACAACTTTCTGTTCCTCCGGCACCTGGATGTATTTCTAAATAACAATTAAGATTATCAAATTCGCCCTTAAAATATGTATCATATTCCAACTCCTCAATTCTTTTTGATAAACTTATAATTTCTTCATCAGTTACTAAATCAATAAGCTGTAAATCATCACTTATTTCCTCATTTAAGGAGTTATATTCTTTTACCTCTTTTTGTTTTCTACTAAGGGTTGTTAATACTTCAGTAGATTTTACAGAATCATTATAAAAACCCTCCTCTAAAGTTTTATTTTTTAATTCTTCTATTTCCTTATTTATTTTAGAAATGTCAAAGTGACCTCCCAATTACTTCTAATCTTTCTTTTAAACTAATTAATTTTTCTTTCATAATTTTCCTTTCTTTTTCTTACTTTATGATAAACTTCTTCAAAACTATCATTTTTATCAATATCACATTCCATATTAAAATAACTATTAATGAATTTAATTATGTAACATAAATTATGCATAAAATATTTTTCTTTATCTTTACTATTATCTATTGAATGATTTTCAAAATCAATAATTTTTATAGAACCATCCACAATTAAAAAATTATTTGGATGAATATCTATATAAAATATATCATTTTCATATAATGATTTTAATATATTTAAAACTTTCAATAATAAATCATAGTATTCTTTTTCAAATATATTAATCCCTTTTATTGAATTTAAATAGCTAAATATTGTTTGACTATTTTTATATAGATAAATAATCTGACCTATAACTTCATTTTCTATTGTAACAACACCTAAAGGGAAATCAACATTTTTTATTAAATGTTGTTTAGACTGTAAAAAGGAAATTAACTTATCATCATAATGTCTACGATATTTATATTTTTCAAAATCTCTATATATTCTATAAGCATAATCTTCATCGTTAATACTAAGCATTTGATATAAAAATATTCCATCATAATCACCCTTTGCTGTAGCAAAATTATTATTTTCCTTCTTTGTTTCGGTAATAAATTTTCCTAAAAAATCTCTTAGTTCACTAAGTGAAGAAAAGCCAACATTAACTATATTAGCAAAATTTTCACCATAATTATTTTGAAAGCCTCTTTCAATTTGCATAAATCTCCTTTAGTCCCTTTTTATAAAAATAGTATATCATACAAATTATAAAAAAGATATTGTTAGCCTTTAAAATTTGGCCCTAACCAATATCTTGCAATAACATCTGCAAAAAATAAAACTGATAATATAATGAAAACAATATTTACCTTTTTTTGATCTTTCATTGTTACAAATTTAATTAATAATGGTTGAATTAAATATATTCCAATTAAAGCAACAATACCAAATTTTAAATCAGGGATAAGTGCAATCCTCCCTTGAAAATTTAATAACCTATCACTATAATCCCATAAGTTTTTGAAGTTACCTCCAATAAAATCAATTATATATGTGGCGAATAGTTCCATTAAAGTAGCAAATACCACTGATTCAATAAAAAGAAAAATTGGTCTAATATTTATTTTTCCAATTTTAACTTTCTTTTCTTTGAATCTATAAAATATTCCTACAATAACAAGACCTCCAAAACCATAAATAGGTAGCCAAGGTCCAAATAAAACGCCTCTATTACATAATACATTATCTTCAATTATAAATAATAATTCTTCATAAATCCATCCAATTATAGAGTAAAATATAAAAAACAATAATAAATCTCTTAAAAAAATAAATTTACTTTTATTTGAATATTTAACCCCAAATAGTTTATTCATATTGCACCTCTTATTATTAGAGTAACATATGTTTTTATAATCAAAAATAGTAATATACAAAATTATACAAATTATTTACATTTTTTTAAAGTTCTACAGTAAAACGATTCATATTTTTCTTTGATTTCATATGGTAAAATACTGACAAGTTCAAATTTAATAAGACCTTGTAATTTTATATAATATTCATCTTCATCTTTTTGCTTAGAATTAAGATTAGCAAATTTTAATAAATCATTAAGTTCATTTAATTTATCCATTTTCTCCTTAATTTTATTATTCGGTATTTTATTAATCTCATTATTTATATTATCAATCTCATGATCAAAATTAAATCTATGAATACTTTCTGGATTAAATATTTTATCAATTACCATAGGACTATCATTTAATAAACCATTTATTATTGATACCAAAGGTGAATAAGTATATTCATAATATGAATAATGATATACATCCTCTACCGGAGAATAAAAATCATTATATTCACGATACCCTACAAGTTTTTGAGAAAAAAATCTAATTTCACTTTCGCCACTTTGATTTTGACTATATATTCTTTCTGATAAACTAGGTAAATTCACATCATCATATTCAAAATGTTTAATTGTGCTACACTTTGATTTAACTTCCTCAAGTAACAAAGAAACCTCGTTTTTATCAAATAAAACCTCATATTTATGTACCCCATCTTCTGCTTTTTTAAAATAAAACATGTATCCTCCTTGTGTATTTTTTACACTTTAATTATAAGTGTATTTTAGACACTTGTCAATAAAAAAAGATATCATTTTTGATATCTTAATCATATTTATAGAAACCTTCTTTTGTTGATTTACCAAGTTTTCCCTCATCAATATATTTTTGTAAAAGTTTAGCAATTGCTTTAAAATTATATGGTGCTAAAAATGATGGAACTTTTAAATACATTGAAACTATTTCATATGCAGTTTTAAGCCCAATAATATCAAGTATTTCAAAAGGCCCTTTAGGTGAACCTGTTCCTTTTTTCCAAGCTAAATCAATACTTTCTACATCTGAAATTTCATTTGCAAGTAAATCTAAAGCTGAAAATAAAAATGGTATTAACATTGAGTTTAATAAATAACCAGATTTTTCTTTATAAAGTGGTAAAGTAATCATATTAATACTTTTGGCAAAAGTTATCACTTTTTCAAAAGATTCATCACTTGTATATTTTTGTTTCATTACCTCAGCTGTATTATTTTTCCAAATTGAATTAGCAAAATGAAGTGCTAAAAAATTTTCTTTATTATCTAAATATTTAACTAGTTTACTTGGTAGCATAGTCGAAGAATTTGAAACAACAATTGTATTTTTACTTAAAAGTTTATTAATCTTTGTATAAACATCTTTTTTTGCCTCAATATTTTCACTCATACTTTCTATTACTAGATCAGCATTCTCTAAAGATTTTTTTAAATCTAACTCAATTTTTATATTACTAAATGCCTCATTTACCCTAGATAATGATTTATCTTTATCAAACTTATCACTTATTTTGAGTCCTGGTAATTCATATCCATTTTCAGACATTAAATTAATTTCTTTAATATAAGTTTCCTTTAAATTTTCAAGTTTAGGAATAGTTCTTGTTTTACTATCTTCACTACGAAGCCAAATGGTAACATTTTTTCCAGTATATGCACACTGAAATGCTATTTGTGTTCCAAGCACTCCTCCTCCTAAAATAGTAACATTATTCATTAAAATCTCTCCTTTCTAAATACATAATGAATGTTGATAAATTGTTTAATTCTTTAAAAACAAATATATTCTATTTATTATCTTTAATCCTAATATAATTTCTAATCCTATCTTCACCAATCATATTTTTTTCAGTAACTGTTTTAGTTACTACAATTTTACCTATACTTTTCAAATAATCCACTCTACTTTTATAGCATACAGCCATTACAAAACTTTTAAGATTATTAGCCATACAGCTCACAATAAAAGACCATTCTTTTAATTCTCCTAAAGAGGATAATTTATCAAGAATTTCACTATCAAAGCTCTCATAAGATTCATTTATTATTTCCCCATTATTTAAAAATCTAACTTCTGAATTTGCATCATAAATTTTATTCCATTTTAAAATATATTCTTGAATTTCCTCTTTTGATAAAACTCTACTCTTCTTAACTAAATCTTTTATTTCATCATCAGCATAGCCCGAAATACCATATCTTTGATAACCATCGACAACTTGAATATTCTTATCACTACATAAGTAAACTACATACATCATTGATAAATAATCTTCATTAACATTACTAGCATACCATATTCTAATATTTTTATAATCTTTAACCTTGCTTTTTAATTTGCTTATTTCACTTGGAATATTTACCTCTATATCACCAATAGTTCTTTTTGTTTGATATTCAAAATCATCAAGTTTTCCCATAGATAATAGAAATGTTAAACTTAAAATATCTTCTTTATTAAATAAATTACTTCTTTCTAACAATAATTTTTCTGAATCGCTAAAAACTATTTCTAACATTTACATTCTCCTCAAAAACATTATATCATCAAAAAAAGTATTAATAAATATTATTTTCTATTTACTAATACTTAAATTAAATTACCTACATATAATTATTAAAAACATTTCTATGTTTTAAAATCTATTAAGATTCAATTTTTAATATCCTCAATTGTTATTTCATTATTTGCATAATCGTAATCAAAAAATATATTATTTAAATAATTTTCAATAGCTCTTTTTTCAAAATCAATCATATCAAAAGGTAAATTATTTATATTAAACCAAACAAGTTCCTTGCACTTATTAGGTTCCATAATTTTAATATCTCCTTCATAGTGATTTATTTCAAAATAAACATCAAAGTATGATGACAGTGATTTATTTTTTCTATTAATAACAAAAGTATTTATAATATCATTTTTAGAAACTTCAATACCAAGTTCCTCTTTTGCCTCTCTTACAAAGGCTTCATATACATTCTCACCTTCATCAACGTGCCCAGCAGGTAATGCTAAAAAACCAGGCCATAGTTTAGTACCTTGTCTTCGTTGGAGCAAAACTTCATTTTTATCATTTCTAATTAAAATATAGATTGCACATAAAAATTTTTCTCTATCTTTCTTCATTATTTCTCCTTATTTTTTATTAACATACCTACTATACCAAAAATTATAGCAAACATCAACCATTCTAAATTCACATTATATAAAGGTAATTTTGAAATAAAATGTGGAAAACTTGTTATATTATGTAATAGTTTTAGTATTGAAATAATAAATGTACCTAAAATACTTAATAAATAAACATTTTTATTTTGAATATTTAGAATGGAAAATACTATTAAAATAATAACTATAGGATAAATTATATTTAATAAAGGCGATGCAATGTTAATAATTTTTTCAAGGCCTAAATTTGCTATAAATAAACTTACAAAGGTAATTATAATAACCCAAGTTTTATAACTTAATTTAGTTAATTTTTCATAGTTTGTGGCAACTGCACTTGTAAGTCCTACTCCCGTAGTAAAGGATGCTAATAGTACAGCTATATTTAAAATAATACTATTTTTACCTAACACTGAGTATGAAATCTCCTTTAAAAGGATTCCTTGACTTAAATTTACATTCTTTCCAAAAGATGCACCTATATAAGTTAACCCAATATAAATTATAATTAAGCAAATAATTGCAATAATCGAAGAACTTACTAATATTTTCTTTCTTTGAGATTTTTTATAATTTTTTTTCTTTAGATAGGTAAATAGCATCATTGAAAGTGAACTTATACATAAAAGATCTAGAGTTTGATAACCCATACTTAATCCCTCGTTTATAGAATCTATGTTAGAAACATTTGTTACCAAAGGCTCTTTACTTGCATTTACACCAATAAGTAAAAATATACAAATAAAGATAATTAAAATTGGAGTTAAGTATTTACCAAGCATATCTATAACTGAAGTTGATTTAAAAGAAAATAAAAATACTAAAATAAAATATATAATTGAAAAGATAATCAAATTATTAAAATTGAACATTTCAAAACTTACCGCACAAGTTCTAGGAATTGCAATTAAAGGGCCTAAACACGCTAACATAAATATTCTTAATATTTTCGAAGGTATATCTCCTATTTTATTAAATACTTTATCTTCATCATTATCATTTTTTATAAATGCATATAATCCAAGTCCTACTAAAAAGACATCACCAATTAAAAAGAAGATAAGTGATAAAGGCCATTTAGTACCACTATAAGCACCAACATAGGTGGAAAATATAATATTCCCGGCTCCAAATATTATTGAAAATAATGATAATCCTAAAATAACGGAATCTTTAATTTCTCTTTTCATATCAACCTCTTATTATAATTAAATTATATAAAAAATAAGTAGAGTTGTCTACTTACTATATAGTATTAATAAATTTTTAATTACAACTTGAATAAAAGAAAGTATCATCTAAAAGATTCTTTGCTTTTGAAATAGCTTCGCTACAATCACTTGTTTTTTTGCATAATATTTTAATATCATCTGAAAAATTTATTTTTTTCACCATTTAATCTTAATTCTATAGTCTTTGTTCTATTTTTTATTCGTTCAAATGGTCAATTGTTTAATTTCATTTCATGTTTCATATTGTTTACTTCCCTCACTATATTTTCTTTATCATTGTTTCCATTCTTGCATGATAATCTTTTTTATTATAAAAATTCTTACCAATATCATTGTAGGCAAATACATCAACTATTACATATTCACATCCAACCGATTTAAAGTATTCTTCCATTTTATTTATTAGTTCTTGACCTATACCTTTACTTCTAATTTTATTTGTAACGATTAATTCTGTAATTTCTCCTCTTTTAGGACATTTATAATCTAGATAATCATATTCATCATATGGAAATATGCAACCCATGATTAAGCCAACTGCTTTATTATTTTCTACTGCCAAATAACATTTACCATTATTCTTATTAACATCTTCTAAATCTAAAACTGCCATTTTTTCCCTATATTCAGGATGAACTTGATCTAAATGATCTTTATCTATTGATACAATATACTCTTCAAGTTCAACTAATAAGTCTTTGACATTTCCTAAATACTTATTTTCATATTCTACTATTTGCATAAATTAACACCTCTATTTATTATTAAAAATGAATACATCCTCTATTCCATCATTTTTAGTTATATAATTACCATTTGTATATTCTGATATAATATTCTTCCAAAATGAATATGCAATAGGATTATTCTCCATCGGTTGAACTTCCCAATTGCCCTTAAATTTTTCAAATATTTCATATGCAACCTTTTTACCAATATGATTTTTTCTGAATCTTGGCATTATTAGGAACTCGGCAATGCATTTACCGTCTTTATTAAATTTCAAATTCTCGTTTACCATAACCATTCCTACATAGGCATTTCCACTTTTAATAAAATATGAATTTCGATCATTATCGGTAAAATAATTATCAAACCATCTATATTCAAATATACAATCCTCATTTATGTCATTATCAATGTATTGCGAACCATCATATAAAGCATACTGTAATAATTTATATAACTTTTCTTTTTCATCTTGTTTTACATCAATTATTTCATAATTCAATTTAATCACCAACTTTCATACATAATTATACCATGAAACCATAATGAACTTTACTTGTATAGTCCAATATTTAAATTAAAATGGCTCCAGCCCCTATTTTGGTCTATTTTTTGATAAAAAGAAAAACTCGCGTTTTCCCTTTGATTTATCAGGATTTGCGAGTTTATTTGCCACAGCATTATTTATATTTCTTACCTGATCCACACGTTGTAGAAACTCCCATATTTATAATACTTATAATATTTATAGTATTTTTGCACATTCATTATACTATAAATATTTGTTTTTATTAATGAATCTATCCAATTATTTATATTTAATAATTTCTTCTATAATTTCAGATTTTGTTATCTTATCAAAAACATCAGTTGCTAATCATTTAGATTTTTCTGTACTTGAAATATAATAATTTTCTGTTTTTTCTACATTTCCATTTCTATGTCCAAGTATATCTACAACATCTCTTATTTCAATTCCATTTGTTAATATCTTATTTATACATTCGTATTTATATCTCATTTTTAATAAATTTTTTCCAGAAATTTGTATTTTTAAGAAGTTTATTAAAAGCCAAGAATAAAATATATCCTATAAGACCCCCTAGAAAGTTAGTAATAACATCATCTATATCTGCCGATCTACCCATAAAATACTGTAAAAACTCTATTTCAAAAGTTGTTAAAAATACAATAAACATAGTCTTCCATATATTTCGTTTACTTTTATAAACTGCTGGAACAAAAAAGCCAAACGGAATAAATAATAGGATATTTGGAATTTTCTCAACAACAAACTGATATAGTCCAATTTCATTCCAATTAAAAGGAATAATATTTAATGTATGTGTCGAATTAAATGAAATCAGCATAAATAACATTGTTGCAAATACTATGAGAAATATAGAACAAACTAGACCTATATAACTCACTTGTCTTGTTGGACTAATCCCCTTTTTCTTCAACTTAAATAATATTGGTAAATATAAAATACTTATGATAACAACAAAAATTAAACCTAATCTTATATATGCTTCTATTCTGTGCATAATATACCCATCCTCTCTATTATTATACAATAATTATAAATTCTTTCCAAAAAATCAGACAATAATTCTTGCTAGTCTATCTCCAAGTCTGCATAGCAATTCATTTGTAATAGTATCTGCTTTATCAGCGACTTGTTCAGCAGTAATATTCTTATCTTCTCCTATAATTGTTATAATATCTCCAACTTTTACATTTGATATATCAGAAATATCAATTAGTAATTGATCCATACAAATTCTACCTATTACAGTACCATAACTTTCATTTATTTTGACTTGCATATTTTGGTTAGATAAATTTCTCGGTATTCCATCTGCATATCCTATTGATACAGAAGCAATTTTTCTATTTTCTGTTGCAATGTATGTTCTTCCATAACTAACAGAATCGTTTTTATTTATTTCTTTTACACTTGTAATTCTGGCTTTCAATGACAAAACAGATTTTAAGTTCAAATGTGTTAATTGATATGACTCGTATGAACTATTTATTCCATACATAAGAATACCAACTCTCACATAATCATAGTCTAACCCAGTATAATTTATTACACCATAACTACTCTGTAAATGCACTTTTCCAGTATCAAATCCTTTTGTTTTAATTCTTTTTATAGTTTCATTAAATAATTCTATTTGTCGGTTAGTAAAATCAATATTTTCTTTTGTGTTAGAATCTGCAACGCATAAATGACTAAATGTTCCTAAAATATTTAATTTTTCATTTTCGTAAATCTTATATAATTTATCTAAATGATTATATTTTTCTCCTAATCTATTCATACCAGCATTTATTTTTATATGGCATTTTAACTTTTCATCAAGATTTAATTCTTTTATCCTTTCAGAATAATCATAATCTATAATAGTTTGAATTAAATCATATTTTATAACATATTCTAAATGATCAAAATTAGTAAAACCTAATATCAAAATATTTCCTTGTATATTATTTTTTCTTAAATATATACCTTCTTCTAATGTGGCTACCGCAAAATCAGTTATACCAATTTCTGATAATTTTCTTGCTATCAATAATGCTCCGTGTCCATAAGCGTTTGCTTTTACAACTGCCATTATCTTTGTCTTTGGAGAAATTATTTTTTTTATTTCACCTATATTATTTACTAAATTATCTAAATCAATTTCAATCCACGCTCTGTCTTTTAACAAATTAATTTTCTTCATTTTTTACTACTTCCTTTATTTTTTCTATTAAAAAGGCAAATATTGTTGTTGTTATACAAACCAACAGATAAAGTATTAAATTATTTTCAATAAATATTTTATCCATTCCAATAATGCCATAAACAAACCTAATTCCTACAATAAAAAGTGGGTGGAAAATATAAATATATGTTGCAATATTTCTTATTTTCTTATTTGATGTTTTACTATGATCCATTAAATAGCAAAACAAGAAGTACATAATCGGAAGTAAAAATAAATACATACTATCGTGTCTTTGTAAATTATAATAATGTAAAATACTTCCTTCCGCACTCATAAGAATAAAGAATAATAAAGCGCACAATAAATTAAGCTTTGTGTTTTTTCTTGTGTCTGTCTTTACAATATTTCCTAAACATATAAATATTGGTACATAGAATAAGCCATTTCTTGTATAATCAAAAATATTAAAAATAAATTTATATATATTTTTTGTAATCTGATTCATAATAGTTATGCCATAATAACTATCTCCAAAGACGCCTATTATGTATAATAATATCGTTGCAATTAAAGCCTTTTTTCGTCCTAATTTTTTAACTAAATAATATGTAATCCACACTCCAACAATAAGTGCTGGGAAATACCATAAATGATATAATGTTCCATTTATAAAAACATCTTTTAATATTGTAATAATATCAATGTTCTTAAAACTACCCATATAGATATTTATTGGTAAATAAAGTAATATGCAAAGAAGATAAATTTTTAGTATTTTCTTTGTATAGTCAACTAAAACTTGTTTATCTTTTAAAGCCCTGTCTAATATGTAATATCCAGTTATCATTAGAAATAAAGGAACTGCTATTCTTCCTAATATTCTTGTAAAGAAGAAATCAAATTCAGGACTAATTTTGTCAAATGGTGAAATATGTATAGCAACAATTAAGAACGATACTATAAATCTTCATATATCAATATTTATTTTTTTACTCATTATTTTTCTCCTTTGATAGTTAAAATAAATCCATCTACATTGTTTCCAGAAATATTATAATTTTCCTCCACATCTAAACTAATACTTTCTTCTTTATAAGGAATGAAAAATATCTTATATTCTTCATAAATTAAAGGCTTATTTGGATATATAAAATCTTTCAAAAAATCTATATATTCTTCTAAACAAATATCTTTTTCTGTTATTATTTTTGAATGTGGATAACCAACATATCGAAAATGCCACTCTTCTTTTGATATTTTCGTGATTGCTTTCTTTTCGTCTTTATATCTCTCAATAAATCCATATTTTGGAGCGATATTTCTAAAATTTTGGCATATACCATAATAAGGAAACTTAGGACAAATAAAATCAATATTTCCCTCATTTAATGCTAAATCTATCGCCAAACCTGTTTGATGTTCACTAGCATTAGGTAGTGCAACATATTTTTGTGTATATTCTCTGCCATTCTCTTTTAAAGATGTATTATATATATCTTTTTGTTCTTCAAGTGTTCTATACCCGCTTACAGGGACTATTTTATTTTCAGCATTTATATTATTCAGTATTAAGTGTAAAGAATAATTTGCAATATTATTTAATTTGATATTGTTATATTCTTCATCAAAGGATACTAGATTATTTATTGTACTCTTCAATGTATAATCTGGATTAATAAGGACTAATTCTCCTTTTCCAATATCTTCTTTTTTTAAAGTTATATTTTTCATTTATCCCACCCCAATTCAATTAAACGATCAATAACTTCTTCAAAAGGAATACCAATTTTTTTTAACATACTAGGGTATCTTGAATGCGATGTGCAGCCCGGAATAGTATTTACTTCATTGAAAACGATTTTTTTATCTTTTGTGTAAAACATATCAACTCTGGCAAAACCACTACAACCTAATATTTTGTAAATAGCAAGAGCAGTATCTTTAATTCTTTCTCTTTCTTCTTTACTAATTCTTGCAGGTAAATGTATTTTACTTGTTTTCAAATTGTATTTTTCAAAATAATCAAAGAAGCCATCTTCTAACTCTATTTCATCCACTTCACCAATTATTAATTTATCTGTTCCTAATACAGCACATCCAACTTCAAATCCATCTACATTTTCTTCTATAATCACTTTATTATCATACTTAAATGCTTCTTTTAATGCTTCTTTTAATTCGCTTATTGTTTTTATTTTTGTAATACCAAAAGATGATCCTGCTTTCAAAGGTTTTACAAACAATGGAAAATGTAAGTTACAAATTTTATTTTCTATCATCTCGTAACTATCTTTTTCATTAAATAAATAAGATATAGGTGATAAATAACCATTTGAAGAAACAATTTCGTGGGCTAAATACTTGTCCATACATATCGCAGATGAAGTCATATCACACCCAACATATTTTATTCCTGCAAGTTCCAATAGTCCTTGTAATCTTCCATCTTCTCCGTTTTGACCGTGCAATACTGGAAAAGCAACATCAATTTGAATAATTTCATTTGTTTCTAAAACTATAATTCCATGATCACTTCTATTTGTTGAAATTGTAATTCGTTTGGTATCTTTTTCATTTAACCATTCATCTTTTTCAATATTATTTACATCACCATTATATAAATAAAAATCCCCATCTCTTGTAATTCCAATCATCAATAAATTGTACTTATCTTTTTTGATATTTTTAATTACGGAAGTTGCAGATACAAGTGATACATCATATTCACTTGAACACCCTCCAAATAAAATTGCTACTGTTTTTTTCATAAAAATCACATCTCCTCTACTTTAACATCACTTGGCAATTCATATTCAATAAGAACTTTCTCATCATATAATTTCTCTTTTCTGATTTCTTTTCTTGTTTTCTTGTCTATTTCAACTCTTATAACTTCAACGCATTCATAAATATTTTCGTTTTCTTTAATATACTTTAAATTTCCATTTACTATCTTATAATCAACATTTGATTCACTATTTGATAATATTTTCCCATACATATAATCTTCATCAAATGAAATGTCTATTTGATATATATTGTTAGTTTCATTTTTTACTTTTAAATCTAACCAACCACTACTAATTGTTGCGTCAATTCCTTCTAAAGAAGATTTATCTGGATTAGGAAAAGATTTTACTTTATGTCCGTGCCTTTCAGTAACTGTAAGTGGACTCATTAAAAATAAATAATGTAACAAATTACTTAAATGACAAAGCCCTCCACCTTTTTTTGCTACTATTTTTCCATCTACCAATATCAAACCATCTTTATATTTTCCGTACTTTTTACTGTTTCTAACTAAATAACAAAAGGAAAATGTTTCTTTAGGATATATTAAAATATGATTCATAGTTTTACTTGCTATTTTTAAGTTTTCGACTTTGTTTTTTTGATAAATAATATCGTGTCCACTATTTTCGTTTATCATCAATGTTTTAGTCTTACAAACTTCATATTTTAATTTTTCTCCAAAATTTTTAGAATACTTATTTCCGTCAAACTTCATTCCAATTTGATAAAATAAGTTCCTTTGCCATATTCGTAATGGTAATAAAAATGGAAATAATTGTGTTAACCTTTTTCTTGCCATTTGCAGCACCTCCAATCAACAAAAAAACAATCATTCAAATCAATACAATTAAATTATACTGATTTATGAATGATTGTTCTTTAATTCTATCTTAAATAAATCTTAAATTCTTCTTAAATTTATTTTAATGGTAATGTAACTTGGAAAGTTGTTTCTTCCTCATTACTTTCGGCAATTATTGTTCCGTTATGTAATTCAACTATGTCTTTTGCAATGGCAAGACCTAATCCACTTCTACCTGTTCTTGATGTTCTTGCAGAGTCTAGTCTATAAAACTTCTCAAATATTTTACTTAATTTTTCTTTTGATATTTGTTTCCCTTTGTTTATTACTTCAACAATTGCATTATTATTATCTTTTTTCAAATTGATTACAATTTCACTTTCTTCTTTACTATAACTAATAGCATTTTTTATAAGATTATTAAATACTCTACTTAATTTATCTGGATCACCATTTATACTGATTGGCTCATTATAATTCAATTTAATACTCTTATTTAATTCTCGTAAAGTAGGATAGAAATCGTCAATGATTTGTTCCAACATCAAATTAAGATTCAATTCCTCTTTTTCTAAAACAATTTTTTCAGAATTAAATCTAGCCACATCAAATAACTCATTGATTAAATCTTCTAATCTATATGATTTATCTAATGCAATAGAAATATAATTTTTTTGTTTCTTTTTTGGCATATCATCTATTTCATCCAAAATTGATAAATAACCTATCATTGATGTTAAAGGTGTCTTAATATCGTGAGCTAAATAAACTATTAACTCATCTTTCTTTTTTTCATTTTCTTTAGCTAATTTTTCATTTTTCTCCGATTCTCTTTTTAAGTGATTCATGTGATTTTTGATTTCTTCTAATTCATCTGGCAATTCAATATATTCAACATCTTTATTTACTAATTCTTCAGTTGCTTTTCCAATTTCATCAATATATCCAAAAACTTTCTTCAATAATCTATATAGTAGCACTAACGTACCAATTACCCAAATTATTATTATAGGAATTACAAGAGCTCTAACGGTTGTTATGCTGGAAAAAAAATCTCTAAAATTGTTGTAAACTTCTGGTGAAATATCATATAGCCATTGAAAACTTAGCCTATCAATTAGTACCGCCAAAAGGAAAATACCCAATGGCATACATATAGACCATACCAATATTTTTATTACAAAATTTATAAAAGTTTTTTTCAATAATTTATTTTTTTTACTTCTCAATTTTATACCCCACTCCATAAACTGTTTTTATATATTTTGGCTTCTTTCCAATATCATTCATTTTTTCTCTTAAATGTCTAATATGTACCATTACAGTATTGTTATCTTTTTCAAAATATTTACTTCCCCATACCTTAGAAAATAATTCATCTGTTTTAATTACTTTTCCTCTGTTTTCGCATAATAGCCATAATATTTCAAATTCTATTTTTGTTAGTTCGACCTTTTTTTCGTTGAAATAAAATTCGTGAGTATCTTTATTTATAAGTATCCCTCTAAAATCAATTACATTTTCTTTTTGATTTGAATTATTATACTTTTGACTTCTTCTTAACTGTGCTTTTACTCTTGCAATCAATTCCAAAGGTTGAAAAGGCTTTGTTACATAGTCATCTGCTCCTATCATCAAACCATTTATTTTATCGATTTCTTCTACTTTTGCAGTTGCAAAAATAATTGGGAAAGTATATTTTTCTCTAATTTTATTGCATAGCATAAATCCATCAATTTCAGGCATCATAACATCTAAAATTGCTAAATCCACATCTAAATTATCAATATTATCAAGCACTTCTTTAGCAGAATAATATTTATAAACTGTATAATTTTCATTTTTTAAATATAATTCAACTAAATCTGCTATTTCCTTTTCATCATCTACAACTAAAATTTTATTCATTTTTCTCTCCCTTCCACAAGTTTTAAATTAATAATGCATACTAATTATACCATACAAAACTTAACAAAATATATTGAATAACATTTTTTAGATAAATCTTATTTAGATATATTTTAACATATATTATTTTAAAATTTAACTTTTCGTATTTTATACTTTAAAATTCTTTATAAAATTGCTCTAAAACTTTTGCTAATATTTGTGGTTTTTCTTCATTTACAACGTGTCCTGTATTTTCAATAATTTTTCATTTTTCTCCGATTCTCTTTTTAAGTGATTCATACGATTTTTGATTCCTGGTAATTCAATATATTCAACATCATTATTTACTAAATCTTCGGTTGCTTTTCCAATTTCATCAATATATCCGAAAACTTCTGAAATTCTTAACCCAATATGATATGCAGTAAGCATAGAATAATATGCACAATGGTTTTTTTAAAATATATTTAAGATAGTATCAATTTCTTCTTTTGTGGATATATGTGCGGGTCTTCATCTGGTTTATCATATTTAGGTAATTTAACTTTTATTGTTGGATGTTCTTTTACAAAACCTACAACATCAGTTGCATAAGTAAAAGATGTTTTCAATACTTTTAAAATGTTTTTCATAAAGTTTTTTGAGTATCCATATTCAACATAAGTGTTATTCACAAACTCTTGAATTGTCGCTGTTGTTATTTGACAAAGTCTATAAAATCCTAACTTTGGTTTGATATGATTCTTTATTATATTTTTATATGCCTCTATTATGTGATATTTTAAATTGATTTCACAATGTTCTTTCATCCAATAATCAAGATAATCTGAGTAAGACATTGTTTTAGGTTTAAAACTATGTCCCGTATTCAAATATTCATTGTATGCAATAATACCTACTTGTTTTGCTTCGCTTTTTGTCGCGAACCCTGATTTATTTTTAAATTTTCTTTTTCCATCGATTGAAGCAATTTCAAATTTATATTGATATACTTCTCCTCTTTTTTGAACTGTTACATCAGCCATAATAATCTCTCCTCCATTTACATTTGAGTAAATGAAAAAGTTGGCACGAATGCCAACTTTATATTGTTTGCAAAAATGTTTGCATAGAGATTTCCTTATTTTACAAGGCTTTTCGACGATTTTGTTTTCAAATTTTTTTGTTTGCAAACAAATTGCAAACATTTTGCTATTTTTAGCACTTTTTTGAACTTTTCAAAATCTCACAAGCCCTTATTTTATGGGCTATTTGCCACAACATTGCTTATATTTTTTACCACTTCCACATGGACATGGATCGTTTCTACCTATTTTAGTAACTTTTTTCGGAGTACTTTTAATTGTTTCTTTACCATCATTAGCACTTCCTTTAATAGTTTGTTTCATTTCAGTATTTTGTCTAATTTCTGCTTTTAAAAGGAATACTGATATATCATTATCAATCTTATCTAATAATTTATCAAATAATTCAAAACCTTCCATTGTATATGCTTGTACTGGATTTGTTTGACTATAGCCACGAAGACCAATACCCTCTTTTAAATGTTCCATAGTATTCATATGTTCAACCCAGTTTGAATCAATTACCCTAAGTGATATTGCTCTTTCAAATTCATTTCTTACTGGAAGTCCTTTTACTTTTTCTTCATAATCTTTAATAACAAGAGAAGAAATATATTCTGGAACAGCCTTATCTTTTAAATTAATTATATCTTCGACTTTAAGATTTTGTTTTTTTAAGAAGTTTGTATTAACATATTCTACTATCTCGGATTTATCATTTTCAGTTAAATGTCCTTCAGGAGCAATATGATTTTCGCATAAAACATTAATTGTTTCTTTAAAAGTATCCATAACCGTTTGTGATATTGATTCATTATCAATGATTTCATTTCTCTTATTATAAATAATTTCTCTTTGTTCATTTAAAACATTATCATAATCAAGAAGACTCTTTCTTATATCATAGTTATTACCCTCAACTCTCTTTTGAGCTGTTTCAATACTTTTAGTAAGCGTTTTACTACGTATTGCCATATCATCATCAACACCAAGAGATTGAAGCATCATTTTAATTCTATCAGTACCAAATCTACGCATTAAATCATCTTCGAAAGAAACAAAGAATTGACTCATTCCTGGATCTCCTTGACGACCTGCTCTACCACGAAGCTGATTATCTATTCTTCGAGATTCATGTCTTTCAGTACCAATTACGCATAAACCGCCTAATTCTTTAACACCTTCACCTAGCTTAATATCTGTACCACGACCTGCCATATTTGTTGCAAGTGTTATAGCACCTTTCTCACCGGCTTTAGCAATTATTTCTGCCTCTCTTTCGTGATTTTTCGCATTTAATACTTCATGTGGAAGACCAGCCTTTTTCAAAAGTCCACTTAAATGTTCATTTGATTCAACAGATATTGTACCAATAAGGATTGGTTGTCCTTTTGAATGAATTTCTTTAACAGTATTTATAATTGCTTTATATTTACCTTTTTCTGTGGCATATACAAGGTCTGCTAAATCTTCACGAATTACAGGCTTATTTGTAGGAATACATATTACATACATATTATAAATATTTCTAAATTCTTCTTCTTCAGTTTTTGCTGTACCAGTCATACCTGATAGTTTATTATACATTCTAAATAAATTTTGGAATGTTATTGTGGCCATTGTTTTAGTTTCAACATTAATTGTTACTCCTTCTTTAGCCTCAATTGCTTGATGAAGACCATCGGAATATTGTCTTCCTTGCATAAGTCTTCCTGTAAATTGATCTACTATTATAACCTGTCCATCAGAAACAACATAATCAACATCTTTAGCAAAAGCGTAATTTGCCTTTAAAGCTTGATTTAAATGATGTACAAGGCCAGCATTATCAATATCATATAGATTTTTAATATTTAAAATCTTTTCAATTTTTTTACTTCCCTCTTCAGTAAGAGAAACACTTTTAGTTTTTAAATCAACAGTATAGTCTTCATCCTCTTTTAAATTTTTAACCGCTCTATTTGCTTCAATATAAAGACTATTTGAATTAGCTTTTCCACCACTTATAATAAGAGGAGTTCTTGCTTCATCAATCAAAATACTATCAACTTCATCAATAATACAGTAGTTTAAAGGTCTTTGTACTCTATCTTCTTTATTTACAACCATATTATCTCTTAAATAATCAAAACCAATTTCGTTGTTTGTTGAATATGTAATATCACAGTTATAAACATCTTGTTTTTCTTTTGGAGTCATATCACGAAGATTTACACCTACACTTACTCCCAAAAGGTCATAAATTGGTTTCATCCAATTAGCATTTCTATCAGATAGATATTCATTTGTTGTAACAACGTGTACTCCTTTGCCGGTTAAAGAATTTACATAAGCAGGAAGTACTGTAGTAAGTGTTTTACCTTCACCAGTTTTCATTTCTGCTATATTACCATAATGAATAGCAAGTCCACCTATAATTTGAACTTTAAAAGGTTTTTCACCTATACCTCTATAACAGGCTTCTCTAGCAAGAGCAAAAGCTTGTACTAAAATATCATCTAAAGTTTCACCTTTGGAAAGTCTTTCTTTAAATTCATTTGTTTTATTTTTAAAGTCTTCATCCTTTAAATTAGCCATAGAATCTTCTAAAGAGATAATTTCATCTGCTAATTTGTCAAACCTTTTTAATTCTTTATATTCGCTGTCTAATAATTTTTTTAATATTCCCATATATATTCACCTTCAAGATAAATTATATCAAATAACTTCCATAAAAAAAAGGCTAAAAGCCTATTTAACATTAATAATACCTAAAGAACCATCTTTTCTCTTATATAAAACAGAAACACATTCTTCATTAATGTTTTTAAATGTAAAGAAATCGTGATTTAAAAGCTCCATTTGCATTATTGCTTCATCTTCATCCATAGGTTTTGTATCAAGATTTTTTCTTTTAATAATTTTATCTGGTTCTTCATTTAATGTTTCTTCATATTCTAAATTCATTTCAAATGAAGGAACATTTTTATAATGATTATTAAGTCTTGTTTTATTTTTTCTAATCATTCTTTCAAGTTTATCAATAATCATATCTATTGAAGCATATAAATTATCACTACCTTCTTCACATCTAATATTAAACTTAGAGGTAGGTATTGAAACTTCAACAGTCTGAAGATTATTTTTAACTCTTATAATAACATTACATTTTATATCTTCACTATTCTTAAAATATTTGTTTAATCTCTCTAATTTCTCATGTAAATAATCTTTAATTGCTTTAGTAACTACAATCTTATCTCCTCTTATACTTATTTTCAAATTCATCACTCTCCTATAATGATAATATCACATTTTATAAAAAAAAACTACTATACAGTAGTTAAATTTAAGGTTTCTACATCTTTTGCTTGTAAACCTTTTGATGTTTCAATAAGTCTAAAACTTACAATATCTCCTTCATTTAATGAACGATATCCATCTTTTTTGATTACTGAATAATGAACAAAAATATCTGATAAATTATCACAATGGATAAAACCATACCCTTTCTCATTATTGAACCATTTAACTTGTCCTTTCATTTTTACACCTTCCTTCTATTTAAATTTAACACAAGATTTATACTGTATCAATTTAAATCGAAATACAAAAATCGACATTTATCGGTGTATTTACTTTATATGACAAGTAATTAACCTATTTCATCAAATATAAATTTTATGTAATTATTTATTAAATAATAAGATTTGTTTTTTAATAATTTATTAATAAGGTCATCATTACTACTTAATATAAATAAACTTTCTTTAATATGATTTTGAATTATAGAAATAATATCATTATAACTAATTTGGGATGTATTCATATTTATTGTTACTTTTTTGTTATATTTATTTATAAAATATAATCTTAAATTGTTATTTCCTATTAAATAAGCTCTATTTTTTCTTACATTAAGTAAAGTAATATCTTTTATAATTTTTATAATTTTAATTCCTAGTTCTTCGAAAACAATTGATAACATCTTAATATCATTTACTGATATGTTACTTTGAATTATAACTATCATTTTATTATTAATAATTTTTTTTAACTTGTTTTCTTTGGTAAATTCATTATATTTTTTTATAAACTTATCTTTATTTAAGATTATTCCATTATTAAGAATATTTTCATTTAATTTTAAATAATAAATATTGTCATTAAATCTTACTATAACATTATTCTCATAAAAATATATTATATTATTTAACTTCATTTGGGTTTAATTCATAAAATTTTTCAGGATCTATTTGTTTACCTTTTAAATATACTTCGATAAATAGTACATTTTTATCTGTTACCAAGTTATTTGAGGTAGCCTTACCAATAATTGTACCTTTTTTGATATCATCATTTTCTCTTACAGTAACATCTTTTAAAGAATAATAAATTGTTGTTAAGTTATCTGAATGCTGCACTTCCACAGTATCTCCGAGCATTTCATCTTTTTTAATGCTTTTTACTTTACCATCATAAACACTTACTACATCAAACTCATCTTGAGATGCATAAAATGTTCCAGATGAGGGCATATAAGTATTTTGATAAACTATTAAAGAATTTTTTTGTGATTCATCATCATAATCTTTACTATAAAAACCTGATAATAATTTTACATTTTCACTTAAATATGGTCTTTCAAATTTATCTGGTAATATTTCACTTAAAACATTTTCAGTTACATCTTTCATAATTGATTTAGAATAGTTATAATTTGTAACATTTTTTAAAAGATGGTTATTAATAAGTGATACACTTAAAAAAGTAACAAGTATTATAAGCACATAAATTGTTGGTAACACATATTTTCTTAACTTCATTTTCTTCATTCATTCCTCCTATAAAGAAGTATGAACAAAAAAATTTAATTTATACTAGAAATAATTACATCTTTATAATAATATTTTAATATATATTCATAATTAAAACCTTGATTTGCTAAATAATTAGCACCATATTGACTCATTCCAACTCCATGTCCATAACCATATGTTGTAATATTTATATCATTTTCATTTAATTTTATAACAAAATCAGTAGAACGAAGTCCAAGTATTTTTCTAACTTCAATACCGGTGAATTTTTTTCCATTAATTATAATACTTTCAACTCTATTTGTACTATTTCTTTTTACATTACTTATAATTATATCATTACAAGTTATACCTAGTTTATTACAAAATTTTTCTTTTGGAATTGTTACTTCTTTTTCAAAATTTATATTTTCTTTTTCATATTCTGAAGAAACACTTTGTAAATAAGGATAACTTTCGCTAAATACGGACGTGCTATTTTCGGTATAGCCATTACTCATTGAAAAATAATATGCAGGAATTATCTTTCCATCATATTTTAATACTAAATTTTTAGTATTTTCTACCGCAGATTTTATTTTATTATAATAAAAATCATAATCTTCTTTCCAAATACTTTTCATTTTTTCTTTAGTAATTAAACATTGGGTTCTAGTATCATTAGTCGGCTTTATATTTTTACTTTTTAGAAAGTACGCATATGTCCTCGAAGCAATTGCTTGGCTTTTTAATGTTTCTTCATTAAATGATGCTGGCATTTCACAAGCAATTACTCCAATTAAATAATCCTCCATTGGATCAGAAGTTTCTTTTATAACAATATTTTTTGTTTCATTATTAAAAAAATAGGAAGTACTTTTATTTAAACTTCCTATTAATAAACATATAACTAATATCAAAATAATTATAATTTTATTTTCTTTATCCATATTTTCCTTAAAATAATTCAATTAATTTTATAAAAAATTCTGCAGAAACATAGGCAAGGCCAAACGATGCAAGCATTACAAATATTTTTGCCTCAAGTTCATGTTTAATCTTAAAGAAACCTGTAAAATTTATTCCGCTTAAAGCAAAAATAGATACAAAAAGCATTAATACATAAATTAACACTTTATAATTCATTATATTCACCATTTTCATAATTTATGATTTTTTGAACTCTTTTATGATGCCTTTCCTCTTCAGAGGTTTTAGTATTTAAAAAAGTATCAACAATTTCATAAATATTATTAATGTCATTATTACTACTTATGCAAAGAACATTACTATCATTATGATTTCTTGCAAAAAAAGCATCATCAGTATTAACACATCTTGCCGCTCTAATACCTTTAACTTTATTTGCCGCAATGCTCATACCTATTCCTGTTCCACATATTAATATGCCTAAACTATTTTTATTATCTATAACTCTTTTGCAAACATCAAATGCAAAATCAGGATAATCATCATTATCATTATGTTTTAATTTACTTATATTTATATCAATTCCTAAATCTTTTAAATAATTTACTATTTTATTTTGTGTTTCTACACCCCTATGATCTGTTCCTATATATACCTTCAAAATTAACCATCTCCTTTTTAATTATATCATAAAAAAACAAAAAACTATGCTGTCTTTTGTTCATTTAATCCATATTTACGATTAAATTTTTCTACATTTCCTGTTTTCTTAGCTTTTGCTTGAGTTCCTGTGTAGAATGGATGACATTTACTACATACTTCAACATTAATATTTTCTTTTGTTGATAAAACGTTAAATGTTTCTCCGCATGCACATTTTACTGTAGCTTCTTTCATTTCAGGATGTATATTTGCTTTCATAATTATTTTTCCTCTCCTTTTAACTTCTTTAGTATTATATCATATATTTTAAACTTATCAAGAATTTTTTGCTAAAATTTCATTAATTTTATACATTCCTTTGCTATTTATGTATACTTTATCACCAAAATATGTAAAGTAAGATTTATCAAGTTTATTTAAATCAATATAATTTATCTTAAATTTTTTACTATATTCTGATAACTTTTTATTAATTAATTTAAAATCTCCTTTATCATCATATATATTTATTAAATTTATATTTGCTTTATTTATTTTTGTTATTTGATACAAAATATCGTACATATTATTTAAATATTCAATAGTTATTTCTTCGTTTAATTCTTTATAATTATTAAGTTCATAATTTCCTACATTAATATTTATAAAATTAGCATTTTTTATATAAAACTGAATATTATCTTCATTATTAGTTATCTTTTCTAATAGTTTGTCACTTGTTAAATACGGCTCTTTTATTTCTTTACATATAACATCTTTGGAATAAAGATTATCATATGTTTTATTATAAAAATAATTCATTTTATTCATTGATATATAATCACCAATTGATAGAGAAATAACTTCTTTTTTCTTATTTAAAATAAAGTACAATGATATTATTAAAATTACTGCGAATAATATTATTAAAATTAACTTATATCTTCGCTTAATCTTCATCAATAATTTCTATGTCCGCCCCAACTTGTTTTAATTTTTTTGCAAGGTTTTCATAACCCCTTAAAATATATTCGATATTAGTTATTTTTGTTGTACCACTTGCAATTAATCCTGCCATTACTAAAGCTGCTCCTCCTCTTAAATCTGTGGCATTTATTTCACAACCTTTTAGTTTTGAGGGACCAATTATTATTGAATGGGCATTATCTTTAAGAGTAATATTAGCGCCCATTTTATTTAAATATTTAACATGCTGCATTCTATTTTCCCAAATTGTTTCCTCAAAATAAGATGTTCCGTTTGCTTGAGTAAGTAATACAGAGATAGGTTGTCCTAAATCAGTTGGAAATCCTGGATATACAAGAGTCTTTATATTAATTGGTTTTATATTATCACATTTAGAAATTGTTACTTTATTACCTTCGATTAAATATTTAATACCCATATCATCAAATTTATCAAATAATGCTTCAATTTGACTTGGAATAACTCCACTTACTGTTAAATTATTTCCAATCATTGCACCAATCATTAAATAAGTTCCTGCTTCAATTCTATCAGGAATAACATCAATATTTGCACCATTAAGTTTTTTAACACCTTCGATAGTAATAACACTTGTTCCTGCACCTTCGATTTTGGCTCCCATTTTATTTAAGAACTGTGCAATATTTATTATTTCAATTTCTTTAGCAGCATTACTAATTGTAGTTATGCCTTCAGCCATACTTGCCGCAAACATAATGTTGATTGTTGCACCAACTGAGGCAAAATCTAAATTAATTCTGGTACCTTTTAAATTTTTAGCCTCTAAAGTATATTTATGAGTATCTTCATCATGAGATATTTTTGCCCCTAAAGCCTCAAAACCTTTTAAATGTAAATCAATTGGTCTTTGACCTATATTACATCCCCCTGGGAAAAATATTTCTACTTTTTTGAATTTTGCAAGAAGTACTCCCATAAAATAATAAGAAGCACGAAGTTTATTAGATAAATCCTCTGGTATTAAAACATTTTTTAAATTTGTAGGATCAATAATTACTTCTTTATCATTAAATTTAAAATCTACATTTAATACTTTTAAAATATTAAATAATGCATCTTTATCAGATATATCAGGTATTTTTTCAATTCTACATTTACTATTTGCAAGAAGGGCTGCAGGTATTAATGCAACTGCACTATTTTTTGCTCCTCCAATAGAAATTTCTCCTTGAAGTGGTTTACCACCATTTATTTTAATATATTTCATACTTTCACCACACCATCTATAAAATAGATGCTTTCATTATATCTTTATGTATTTATAATCATAGTTATGAATAACATATACAATTTAATATTACCTTTTTTTTGTCTTATAGTCAAATATCTTGTTAATTATTTACAAAAAAAAAGTAAATTATTTTTGAGCTTTATTTACCGTGCCCTCAAATTTACTTACTATTTCTTTTAAAGAATTATAATTTTTATTAATTTGTTTTGAACTTTTTTCAGTTTCACTTTGCATTTTTGAAAGTTTTTCTTTTTCTTTGGTTATTTTAGAAATTTCGTTTTTTTGATATTCATAAAAGGTTTTTTGAGCTTTCTCTAGTCTTTCTTTATAATCATCAAGATAATCTTCATAATCAAATAATTCTTTTTTCATCTTTTCATAATCTTTTGTTAATTTTGCCTTTTTTTGATTAAGTTTATCTATCTCTTTTTTTATATTACTTGCAAACTGTTCTTTATCTTTTTCTAAATCTTTTTTCTTTTGTTCTAAATCACTATTTAACTTAATATAATAATTTAAAAACTCATTAGTACCTTTTTCCTCTAAATTTTTTTCTAATAATCCAGTATTAAAATCATCAAAGTTTAATTCAAATACATCATCCTTTTTTTGTGACATTATTCACCTTTATTATTCATTTTAGATATAAATGTTCTAACTATTTTTTCAAATTTTGCATAATTATCCTCGAGTTGAGCTTTATTCTTTTCAATTAGATTCATTTGTTCAACGCGATATTTTTCAAACTCATTTTTAGAATTAATAACTTCTTGTCTTTTGAAATCTATATCAGCATAGATTTTAGTCTTTTCTTGCTCAAAATCAATTTTTGCATCATTTAATTTTTGTTTTTCATTTTTCATTTCTTGTTCAAAACTAAATCTTTCATTTGATAATTTTTTCTCATCTTCCTCGATTTGTAATTTGCGGTTATTTAATTCCTCTTTTTGAGATACTAAAGCCGCTACTGAAGTGTCAGCATCAGAAACTTGTTTATTTAGTTCTAATAAAAGGCTTTCAAAATCAGTACTTTTTGCTTTATTGTCCTTATTATCTTTTAATAAATCTTCACTTTCTTTTGTAAGAGAAAATATTTCTCTAGGAAATTCAAACTTTGGTCCTTCACTAAAAGTTTCATAACCTTCCTCTAATTTAATATCATCTTTTTTCATACTCACACCTCTTTATTCTACATTAATCTTACTACAATTTTGTGATTTAATCAACAAAAAATTATAAATTTTTAACTATTTAAAAAGTATGAAACTCTACATTTCCTACTTAAGTTCTATTTAATAGTTAATTTACTACAAGCATCACAATATTTATTATTTGTATTGTATTAGGACTTCCTCTTACTATATATGGAGATGTTCCTATTAGTGATTTTGGTATAATAGATTTTGTAATTTTATTTACTTCAACTGTTGTACTTTATATTTTTGCTAAAACTGATAAGAAGTTAAATAAAAGTGAAGGTATAGTAATGTTTTTAATCTTTGTATGTTATTATGCGTATATATAGTTAGTATAAAAAAATACACTTCTTGGTTTAAGGTGTATTTTTAGCTGTTAATAATTATCTATGTATACCTTTTTTGTCTTCGATAGGCATTATTTTGTTTTCGTAGTACCATTGATTATATGCCATTGCGTCTTCATATGAAGCCCATTCTTTTCCATCAACTGATTTAAAAGAAATTCCTTTTCCAAAATCTGTACGTATGTCAATTTTTGGTTCAAGTCCTTTTCCATAAGCAGTGCGGTAGTCTTCATTAAGTGCGAGATCATTTGTAATTTTATTAGGAATCATTTCAGGCTTTTTTTGTTGGAGAAAGTCTTCTCCACCTTTCTTTCCAAAATCAGTAATTGGGTCAATGTTAATATCTTTTTTTGTTTCCATTTTATTTTCTCCTTTATATGTTTAGTATAGCATAGTTTTTTATATATTTGCATATTTTTATTATTATTTTACATTATTTTGTAGTAATTCTGTAAATTTTTTTGTTGTAAATGATGATAATAATAAAGATATTTATAAAATAAAAAATTAACTTTGAGATAGTTTTTGAATTTGTTTTTGAATTTGTTCTAAGGTTAATAGTTCTTTTTATAAGATATTATTATTTATATTATAATCATTGTATAGTATATCTAGATTTAATTTATAGTTATTGTATTTTTTTTTTTGAAACTTTAGTTTTGCAGTGAAATTTTACAAACCATTATAAAACAAGGGCAAAAGTCCTTTTTTGAGTGTTGTACTATTTTAGAAATTTCTTAGTATTTCAAAATTTTTTTAATATTTTCTCTTGTATCATATTTTTTATCCATTTCTAAGCCAGTTTTTCTATTTAAATATTGTATTTCTGGTTTATAGCCTATAAATTTATATAAGTTTCCAGCTTCGTGAGTACATTTAAAATTTTTTATTTTTTATTGTATAATTTATCTATTTATTATATAATAAAATCGTTATTTAAGGGAGGTTTTGAAAATGAACAAAGAATTTTTAGAAGTAAAAGAATTTCATACTGCATTTGGGCATCCACATTCTGATGTACCAGTTTCAATGACAAGTGATAGAGCTAAGAAAAGATATGCTTGGATCCTCGAAGAAATAAATGAATTTCTTGATGCTGTTAAAGCTGAAGATATCGTTGAACAAGCAGATGCAATGATAGATACAATTTATTTTGCTTTAGGAACTTTAGTGGAAATGGGAGTTCAACCAGATGAATTATTTAGAATTGTGCAACATGCAAATATGAGCAAACTATGGGCAGATGGTAAACCACATTACAATGAAATGGGCAAAGTGATTAAACCTGATGGTTGGGAAAACCCACATCCTAAATTACAAGAAGCTGTAAATTTAATGAAAAATAGTTTAACAATTGATAAAACAAAAGAAGATTACATGATCGATTATCAATATGAAGAAGTTAAAAATTTTCATACTGCGTTTGGACATCCACATTCTGATGTACCAGTTTCAATGACATGTGATAGGGCTAAAAAAAGATATGCTTGGATACTCGAAGAAATAAATGAATTTCTTGATGCTGTTAAAGCTGAAGATATCGTTGAACAAGCAGATGCAATGATAGATACAATTTATTTTGCTTTAGGAACTTTAGTGGAAATGGGAGTTCATCCTGGAGTATTATTTGATATCGTACAACATGCAAACATGAGCAAACTATGGGCAGATGGTAAACCACATTACAATGAAATGGGTAAAGTAATTAAACCTGATGGTTGGGAAAACCCACATCCTAAATTAAAAGAAGCAATTGCTGAAATGAGCAAATCTAGATAATAATAAATAATGAAAATCTATGTGTTATACGATTTTCATTTTTTTGTTATAAATTTTTAAATGCTAAAAATAAAATTATTATTATACCAATAATTTTTGAAATTTCTCCCATCTTTTTAAAAGAATAAACACCTATTTTTAAACCTAAATAAGTAAAAAATGCTGATATTATCATAAATATAAATGATGCAAAAATAATATCATTTATTATACTTTTAAGACCAATTCCGATAGTAAAGCTATCTAAACTAACTGAAAAAGCAAATAAAATTGCTTGCCAAAGCGATAAAGAAAATGCTTTTTCGCTTTTACTAAATAAGTCAATTACCATTTCAATTGCTATAAACATAAATAGATAAAATAATAATAAATTAGGATTTATGTTGAAAATTTGCTTGATTTCATTACCAAATGCATTTCCTAAAAGTGGCATAAAAAAATGAAACACACCAACTAATAAAGATAAAAATAGTATATCTTTTCTTTTAGTTAGAGATGTTCCTACAGATAATGCTAGAGAAAAAGTGTCCATTGATAAAGAAACTGCGATTAATATTATTGATAATATTTTCATACTTCAATTATATTATTTTGAATATTTATTTATGATTTCTTTTGCATAAGATTTATAAACTACTTTATCTAAATTTTCTCTATTAATATCAATTAAACATAACGGTGGAAACATAACACACCAAAAATTATCTCCTTTAGCCTCATCTAAATAAATAACTAATGATTCATAATTACCTTCACTATATGTATTATTTAAATATGTTTTTGTTGGAAAATAATTTTGACCAAAAGATACTTTATACTTAATATTTAAATTATCTAAACTTTTTTCAATAAGAGGAATATTTTTATTTATATTTTTTCTAGCCTCTATTATATTATTAGAATTGTTCATTATATCATTTATTATTGGAAATATTATTTCATTTGCTTTAAGTTTGTTATACTGATCTATTTCATTATTACTATTTGCTACAATCCTATACCTAATACTTTCTTTGGGTATTACAACATTTTCTTTTGTAAAAGATAACATAAAAACCACTATTACAAATAAACATATAATAATCTTTTTCATTTGTTCACCAATTTAATTATGAAAAAAAGATAGATTATTTATTCACTATAAATATAAATCTATCTTTATTATTTAAATCTTTTTCTAAATAAATATAAGCATTAGGAAATTTTTCTTTTGCTATCTCAATTATTTGTTTTCCCTCGTTGTAACCTATTTCAAAGGCAATAATATTTTTATCATTTAAATAACTTTTTGCATTATTTAAAATAACTTCATAAAAATATAATCCTTTTTTAGGGGCAAATAAAGCCATTTGAGGTTCATATTTAGTTTTTATATCTACTTCATCATTAATGTCAATATAAGGAGGATTTGATACTAAAATATCAAATTTTTCTGTACTTTTAAATTTTTCTATTGATATATGTTTAAAAGTAATATCAGTATTATTTAATTTAGCATTTTTCTTAGCAACTTTTAAGGCTTTTAAACTTTTATCTATTGCTAATACGTCACAATCAATATTTTTTTTTAGAAAAATACTGATACATCCAGAACCTGTTCCCATATCAATTATTTTAGGATTTGTAAAATTATATTTTTTTATATAGCGGGGTAATTTGTCCACTAAAGATTCAGTTTCAAATCTAGGTATTAGAACATTTTTATTAACTAAAATCTTGCATCCATAAAAATCTACATCACCAATTAAATATTGAATTGGATAGTTTTTTTCTAATTTTTTTAAGGCTTTTCTTTGTTTATTAACTGGAATATATTTTTCCACTAATGATTTATCAAAATCACTTACCATTTATTTTAAACCTTCGAGTTTTAACCTCATATCTTCATTAATTAAGGCTTCAATAATAGGATCTAAATAGCCATCCATTACTCTATCTAGTTCCATAATTGAAAAATTTATACGATGGTCTGTAACACGATTTTGTGGGTAATTATATGTTCTAATCTTTTCACTACGATCTCCAGTACCAATTTTGCTTTTTCTTTCAGATTGTTCTTTACTATTTTTTTCATCCTCTAAAGCGGAATTAATCTTAATTTTTAAAAGTTCCATTGCTCTTTCTTTATTTTTTAACTGGCTTCTTTCCTCTTGGCATGTTACAACAACTCCAGTAGGAACATGAGTAATTCTAACTGCAGAATTACTTGTGTTTACACTTTGTCCTCCAGCACCTGATGAATGATATACATCTATTTTTAAATCATTTTCATTAATATTAATACTAACATTATCATATTTTGGCATTACAAGTACTGTAGCAGTCGAAGTATGAACTCTACCTTGATTTTCAGTTTCAGGAACTCTTTGAACTCTATGAGATCCACTTTCATACTTTAATTTTGAATAAACATCTTTTCCCTTAACTATATATTCAATCTGTGAAAAACCTCCACTTGTGCCTTCGATGCAGTGTAAAACTTCAATTTTCCAACCGTTTTTTTCAGCATAGTAAGAATACATTCTAAATAGATCTCCTGCAAAAATATTTGCTTCATCGCCACCTGCAGCACCACGAATTTCCATAATTACATCTTTACCATCATTTTCATCCTTTGGTACTAAAAGTATTTCTAATTTTTTATTTAACTCTTCTTTTCTATTTTCTAAAGAAGTAAGTTCTTCACTTGCAATATCTTTTAAATCGGGATCATTAAGCATTTCTTTAGTATTTTCAATGTCATCGATTACTTTTTTATATTCTTTATAAGTATCAACAGTTTCCTCTAAATCACTTTTCTCTTTAGAAATATTTTTTAATAATTCATAGTTATTTAATACTTCTTCACTAGTTAATTTATTTGATAGTTCATCATACTTTTCTAGCATTGCATTTAATCTATCTATCATATTTTCACCTTCTTTTTATATATTATTTTCTTCGTCTTCATCCACTACTACAAAATCAGATAGTTCATCATCTGTTTCTGTAACATCATCTTCTTCAGAGGAACCATCATAGAAAATATCATCGTTTTCTTCATCCTCTAAATCATCATTTTCTTCTTCATCTTCTTCATAACCTTCTTCTGAAGATTCTTCATCATCTATTATTACTTTTGGAGTATGATTAATTCTTAAATCACAAAATCCTTTTTCTAATACTATAAATTCTTTATTCGTAGAAATAAGTTCATAGAAATCAGCTATTTTATCTTCGAAGTCCTTATCTGTTAAATGTTTTAACTCACATATTTTCTTGAAAATATCAATTATTTTCATTTTACCTTTTTTATTTTCAAGTATCATTTTTGCAAGTTCTTCATAACTTAAATTTTCAATTTCTTCATTTGTTAAATTTTTCATTTTACATCCTCTCTTCTGGCACTACGCCTATTAAATTTAAAGCATTAAATAAAGTAATTTTAACTGCCTTTATTAAACAAATATTCTCTTTAGTTTGCTCTTCATTTTCAGTAATAATCTTATTTGTTTCATAAAAATTATGAAATAGTGATGATAGTTCATAACTATAATTTGCTAGTATATGTGGTGTTTTCTTAAGTGCAGCACTTTTAACTACATCTGGGAACTTATATATAAATGTAAGTAATTTTTGAGCACTATCACCTGTTATGTAATTATAGTCATCTAATTTACTAACTTCTTTATTATATTTATTTAATATAGAACATATTCTTGCATATGCATAACAAATATAATATACCTGATTATCATTTGAACTAGATCTTGCTAAATCAATATCAAAATCCATTTGAGTATCAAGGGAATATTTAGAAAAGTAAAATCTTACTGCATTAACTGATGTATCATCAATTAAATCTTTTAAAGTAATAACTTTACCAGTTCTTTTATGCATAGTAACAACTTCGTGATTTTGAATGATTCTTACTAATTGTAAAAGTTTAATATCAATGTAATTATCGTTTAATCCAAGTGCTTTAATAGCTCCCTTAAGTCTTGCTACATAACCATGATGATCTGTTCCAAGTACATCAATTATTTGAGTAAATCCTCTTTTAATTTTATCTTCGTGATATAAAATATCTGGAAGTAAATAAGTATTTGTACCATCACTTTTAATTAAAACATGATCTTGGTCATCATATATTGCACTACTTTTAAACCAAATAGCACCATCTTTTTCATAAATATAACCATTATCTCTCATTTTATTTATAACATCGTCAAAATTATATTTTTGATATATAGATTTCTCTGAAGTTATTACATCATAGTTTATTCTATATTCTTTTAAATGTTCAAAAATAATATCAGTTAAATATTTAGTAGAAAATTCTTTTATAAAATTAAAATCATTATTTACATATTTATCCTTATATTCACTATATAATTTTTCAGCAATATCATAAATTTCTTTTCCTGGATAACCATTTTCAGGAAATTCATTTTCAATACCACATAATGTTAAATATCTACTGTAAACTGAGTTTGCTAATTTATTAATTTGATTACCAGCATCATTTAAATAATATTCTTTTGTAACATCGTATCCACAGAAAGACATAATTCTAGCAAGAGAATCACCATAAGCACCACCCCTTGCATTACCCATATGAAGTATACCTGTTGGGTTTGCAGATACAAATTCAATATTAACTTTTTCATTGTTACCAAATGATTGTCTTCCATAATCACCTTTTAAAGTCAAAACATTATTTAAATTTTCATATAAATAATCTTTTTTTAATTTAAAATTAATAAATCCTGGCATAGCAACATTAACTTCTTCGATAAATTCACTATGAATTAAATCTTTAAGACTATTTGCAAGTTCCATTGGACTCTTATTAATCTTTTTAGCATTTTTTAATGCTATATTTGTACTATAATCACCATTATCTTTATTCTTAGGAATTTCTAGTAAAATATTGTCCTCAGAAATACCTAAAGTATTTAGTGCATCAGTAATTAATTTAATTAATTTTTCTTTCATTTTTTACCACCTTTCCCGGTCTTTCTCGTTTTTTCTACAACATTATAGCATACTATATCTAAAAATGCACTCATATTTTTTAATTTTTTTACGATACTAAATAAGGGTGAATAAAGTTGCGTATATTAAATTTACTATACAAAATATTTTTATTTTCTTTTTTATCAATAATTATTATAATAATTGGGCTATATTCTTATTCATACTTTTCCCCAAAACTTCAATTAAATTCTTATCATACTTATGAATTATATGATATAGATGAAAATGTTTTCTATGAGGGTAATAAAAATAATAGATGGACTAATATTAATAAAATATCACAAAATTTAAAAGATGCTGTTGTTTCAGTTGAGGATAAGAATTTTTATGTTCATAATGGATTTGATTATTTAAGAATTATAAAAGCATTATTTAATAATTTGAAAAACAAGAAAATAATTGAGGGTGGTAGTACAATTTCTCAACAATATATTAAAAATGCTTATCTTGATTTTGACAAAACTTGGGATAGAAAAATTAAAGAAGCCTTAATGACACTTAATTTAGAGGTTCATTACGATAAAGACGAAATATTGGAGGCATACTTAAATACAATTAATTTTGGTTTGGGTAATTATGGGATTGCTGAAGCATCAGCATACTATTTTAATAAAAAACCTAAAGATTTAACTTTAGAGGAATCTCTTATTTTAGCGGGTATTCCTAAAAGTCCAAGTCACTACAACCCAGTATCAGACTATGATAAAAGTATTCAAAGAGCTAAAGTTGTTGCCTTAACAATGGTAAATAATGGACTTTTATCAAGTGAAAAATATAATAACTTATTTAAAAATAAAATTGAAATATATGGCAAAAAAAATGATAATAATCTGCAGATGCTTGATTATTATGAAGATGCTGTTTATTATGAATTAAAAAATAAACTTGGTTTTGATGATAAAATGATTAACAGTGGTAAATATAAAATTTATACTAATTTAAATCTTGATTATCAAAAAAAGATGGAAGAAGAGCTTCTTAATAATATAAAGGATGAAAAACTTGAAATGGCTTCGGTTATTATTGATCCCAATACTGGAAAAGTTTTGGCTCTTTCCGGAGGTAGAAACTATAAAAAGAGTGAATATAATCGTGCATTAAGTGCAAAAAGACAAGTAGGTTCAACAATGAAACCAATTTTGTATTATGGTGCTTTGGAAAATGGTATGACTTCATCATCAACTTTTTTAAGTCAATATACAACCTTTAATTTAAGTGATGGAAAAACATATGCACCAAAAAATTATGGTAACTTATATGGTAATAAAGAAATAACAATGGCTGCCGCTCTTGCATATTCAGATAATATTTATGCTGTTAAAACAAATCTTTTTTTAGGCGTAGATACTTTAATAAACACTGCTAAAAAATGTGGTATAAAAGAAAAATTAAAAAATGTAGTATCTCTTGCACTGGGTACAAGTGAATTAAATATGTTAGATTTTGCTAACGCTTATACAACTTTTGCCTCTTTAGGTTATAAAAAAGACTTATATTTTATAGAAAAAATACTTGATAAGGAAGGAAATGTTATATATTCTCACGAGCCTACTAATAATTTAGTATTAAATCCAAATTATGTATATATTTTAAATGAACTTCTTACAAGTACAACAAATTCATCATTTATAGATTATAATTATCCTACAGCTTTAAATATAGCAGAAAAATTAAATCAAAAATATGCCTTTAAAACTGGAACAACAGACACAGATTATTGGGCTGTTGGCTATAATAAAAATATTTTAATGATGACATGGGCAGGCTATGATGATAACTCAAATATAGAACTTAAACTAGGAGGAGAAGTTAAAAATGTTTGGGCAAATACAGTTTCCTATATTCAAAATGATAGTAAAAATAACTGGTATGAGATGCCGGAAAATGTAGTAGGACTTCCTTTAAATGCTATTAATGGACAAACTACAAATGATAAAAAAAATATGGCTATATTCTACTATTTAAAAGGTAGTGAGCCATATTATATAGACACAAAAAAAGATAGTTAGTTTGGAGGTAAAAAATCTAAACTATCTATACTTTCCTTATCACTTTCAAAACTCATATAAGAATTTTGAAATGGATTAGCAGTTTCATCAGTACTCATATTAGCCTGTTCATCCTCAAGGTCATTAAAGAACTTATTTTGTCTTTTTTCTCCTAAATTAATTGGTCCTACATTTGTGTTTGATACAGGATTTATTGGCTGTATAAGAGGCACATTAATATCAGTTGAAGTACTTTTTAATTTATCAATATCTATGTTAAATGAAGTATTTAAATCGCCATATTCTTTAGCAATTTCATTTTCTAACTCTTTAACATTTAATCTTTTATCTATAATTTCATGTAGCCACTTTACTTGATCGCTACTTTCTTTTATTTTCATTAGAGTTTTTGCGTGTCTTTCAGATATTTTACCCGCTAAAAGAGCATCTTGTACTTCCTGTGGCATATATAATAATTTAAGTTTTGCCTCCAATACTGATACAGGTATACCTAATTTTTTAGCAAAAACTTCTTTAGTCATAAAACCTTCATTTAGTAATGCTTGATAAGATTTTGCTTCCTCAATTGGGTTTAATTCTTTTCTTTGGACATTTTCACTAATTGCTACTTCTTGGGCACTTTTATCATCTATTTTAGCAATAACTGCAGGAACACTAGAAAGTCCGGCTAACATTGCGGCTCTATATCTTCTTTCACCAGCAATTATCTCATATTTTTCACCTAGTCTTCTTAAAACAAGCGGTTGTATTATTCCGTGAGCTTTTATTGATTCTGCTAAATCCTTTAAAGAAGCATCATCAAAAACTAATCGTGGTTGAAATCGATTAGGAATTATATCTTCTACAGCAACATTTAAAACATTAGCATCAAAATTCATATTGGCCCCTTCTTCTACTATATATATCATAATATATCTTGTAAATTTTTTCAAGGGCAAAAAAAGAAGAAACTACTTCAAATTTAGTTTCTTCTTTCTATTTTCGCTTTGTTTAAGTAATTTTGCATAATTAACAACTTTTGATGATTCATTATTTTTCTTAATCACAATTAAAGAGCGATTATTTTCATTTGATAAAATATCATAATTAATAATATCAATAGTTGAAATATTAAGCTCATTTTTATATGTATTTAATACTTTAAGTTCCCCTTCATAATTACCTTTCATAAGAATAATTACTCCCTCTTTCTTAATAAATGGCACTGATAATGAAGTAATAATATCTGCATAAGCAACTGCTCTTGATAAAACAATATCAAATTCATTTAAATGATCTTTCATATAATTTTCTGCTCTATCACATATAGTAATTACATCTTTAATATTAAGTTTTTCTAATAACATATTTATAAATGTTATTTTTTTATTATTTGAATCAAGAACTGTAAGTTTAATATCTGGGTAAAAAATTTTTAAAACAATACCAGGAAAACCTGCACCTGAACCAATATCAAGTATATTTTGATTAGATAAATTTACTGCTTTAGAAACCATTAAAGAGTCCAAAAAGTGTTTAAAATATACTTCTTTTTCATCAGTAATTGCTGTTACATTAGTATGACTATTATAGTCAATTAAAAAGTTATAATAAATATTTAATTGAGTTAACTTTTCATCATCATAAGGAATATTATTTTTCTGAAGATTTTTAATAAATTCATTAATCATTTTTGTTATACTCCTTTTTTAAATATATTAATAAAAGTGATATATCAACAGGATTAACTCCACTTATTCTTGATGCTTGAGCAATAGTTTCTGGTCTAACAAGTGATAACTTTTGTCTTGCTTCACTAGCAATATTTTTTACTTTATTATAATCAATATCCTTAGGAATTTGTTTAGATTCCATTTTTAATAATTTTTCTTTTTGTTCATACTCTTTTTTTATGTAACCTTCATATTTAACTTCAATAGTTACTTCTTCTTTTTCTTCATTAGTAAACCTAGCTATATCAATAAAATTTGCTAAAAAGTCTATAGATATTTCTGGTCTTTTTAATAGTTCAATAAACTTCATATTTTTTTTAGGAACATCTAAATTATTTTCTATAAATTTTTCTTTTACTTCTTCATTCATTACAAGATTATTATTTGTAAGAATTTCTTTCAATTTATTTATATTATTCTTTTTATTTAAGAAATTACTATATTTTTCTTTAGATACACTACCTACTTCATATCCAATTGGAGTAAGTCTTTCATCAGCATTATCGTGTCTTAAAAGTAGTCTAAACTCCGCTCTTGAAGTAAGCATTCTATATGGATCTGTAATACCTTTAGTAACCAAATCATCAATTAAAACACCAATATAAGCACTTGATCTTTTTAAAACCATTGCTTCCTTATTATCTAACTTTAATGAAGCATTAATACCTGCGACTAAACCTTGACCAGCAGCTTCTTCATAACCTGAAGTTCCGTTAATTTGTCCCGCTGTAAATAATCCTGAAATAATTTTTGTTTCTAAACTAGGTTTAATTTGCATTGCATCTATTGCATCATACTCTATTGCATATGCATATTTAGATATTACTGCATTTTCTAATCCATGTAGAGAATGAACCATTTTTTCTTGAACATCTCTAGGCATTGAAGTTGAAAATCCTTGTAAATACCATTCATCATAGTAAATACTTTCTGGTTCTAAAAAAAGTTGATGCCTTTCTTTATCAGCAAATCTAACTATTTTATCCTCAATAGATGGACAGTATCTTGGACCAACACCTGTTGCATAACCACCATACATAGCACTTTTTTTTAAGTTATCTCTAATAATTTTATGAGTATTTTCATTTGTATAAACTAAATAACATTTTTGTTGTTCATTAATTTTATATAAAGGTTTAGTATCAAAAGAAAATGTCCAATAAGTATCATCTCCTTTTTCCTCTTTTAAAACTGAAAAATCAATACTTGAAGCTTTAATTCTTTGAGGAGTACCTGTTTTAAGTCTTTTTATATTAAAACCATATTTTTTTAAATTATTTGAAAGATTGTTACTTCTTTTTTCTCCATGAGGACCACTTGGTGTATTTTCAGATCCAATTAAAATATTAGCATTTAAATATGTTCCTGTTGTAAGAATCACTGCATTACAATATATTTCTTCTTTATTTTCTAAAATTACACCTTTTATATTATTATTTTCTATTATTAAATCCTCAACCATACCCTCTTTTATATCTAAATTTGGAGTATTTTCTAAATAATCAAGCATTACTTTTGGATAAACTTTTTTATCTGCTTGAGCTCTTAAACTTCTTACAGCAGGACCTTTAGAATTATTGAGCATTTTAATTTGAAAATGTGATTTATCTGCAACTATACCCATTAAACCACCTAAAGCATCTATTTCTCTTACAATGATACCTTTTGCACTTCCACCAATTGAGGGATTACAAGGCATATCTGCAATATTTTTTTTATTCGAAGTGATAAGCAAAGTTTTTTTACCCATAAATGCACTTATATGTGCAGCTTCACAACCTGCATGTCCTCCACCTACAACTATAACATCATACATAATCATTCCTACTTTCCTACACAAAAATCTTGAAACAATCTATCAATTATATCATCTTTATATGTTTTACCAATTATTTCTCCTAAAAATTCATAACATTCTTTTAAATCTGTAGAAATCATTTCAATTGGTATTCCATTACTTAATGAATTTTTTGCATTATTAATTGATAAATACGCTTTTTTTACTAAATCTATTTGTCTTACATTTGATAAATATGTTAGATCTTTGTTTATTTCATTTAAATTAAACATATCTATTATTTTTTCTTTTAATTTTGAAAGTCCCTCTACTTCTTTTGCACTACCATAAATTACATTATCTTTTAAATTTAAATTAATTTTTTGTGGTAAATCACTTTTATTAACGAAAATAATTGTTTTTGTTTTATCAATACATGTTAGTAATTTGTTATCATTTTTGTCAAGTTCTTTTGAACCATCTAAAACAAGAATAACTAAATCAGCATTATTTAATTTTTCTAAACTTTTATTAACACCAATTTTTTCAACATAATCATCAGTATCATGTATACCTGCTGTATCTATTAATTTAAGTTCTACTCCATTTAAGGATATATTTCCTTCAACAATATCTCTTGTTGTTCCTGCAATATCTGTAACAATAGCCTTTTCTTCATCTAAAAAGTTATTTAATATACTACTTTTACCTACATTTGGTTTACCAATAATAGCAACATTAATTCCATCACAAATAATCTTACCAAAATTTGCATTAGTTTTTAAAGTTTCAATTTTTTTATTAATATTATTTAGACTTTCATTAAGTAAATTTGTTGTAACAATAGGATTATCTTCATATTCAGGGTAATCTATATTAACCTCAATATTAGCAAGTAATTTGACAATATCCTCTCTAATATCATCAATTATTTTAGTAACATTTCCCCCTATTTGATTTAAACATAATTTTCTTTTTGAATCTGTTTTTGCTTTAATAAGTTCATTTACCGCTTCAGATTGAATTAAATTTATTCTACCATTTAAAAAAGCTCTTTTTGTAAATTCACCAGGCTCTGCTAACTTACAACCTATTTCTAATAATATTTCAAGTATCTTATTTGAGGTTACATACCCTCCATGAGAGTTAATTTCCACTATATCCTCAGTTGTATATGTTTTTGGAGCTCTCATTACCGTAACTAATACCTCATCAATTATTTCATTTTTATAAACGATATGACCATAAGTAACACTATGAGAATTTACATTTGTTAAGTCACGAGAAAATATACTATTAACTTTTTCTATAGCATCCTTACCACTTAATCTAATTATTGATATAGCCCCCACTCCTAAAGAAGTAGCAATAGCACAAATAGTATCTTCCATAGTGCCTCCTTTTCCTTGCGTTATTGTAACACTATTTTAAATTAATGTAAATAAAAAATAGCCAAAATGAAATTGACTATTTTTCTCCAATATAACTTATAACTATATGTCTATTTGGCTCTTCACCAGTACTTTTTGTCGAAATACCTTTAAATTCTGATAAAGCATTATGAATAATTCTTCTTTCATATGAATTCATATTTTCTAAATGAACATCAATATGTGTTCTTTTAACTTCTCTAGCAGTTTGCTTAGCAAGTCTTTCTAATCTACTAATTTTTTTATCTTTATAGTTTTCAACATCTAAAGAAATTATAAAGAACATACCTGTTTCAAGTTGAATTTTTTGTCTAACTAAATTTTCAAGAGCCTTAATTGTATTTCCATTATGGCCAATTAAAATATTATTATTGTTTGAATACATTTTAATAACCACTCTATCTTCTACTTTTTTAGTTTCAAATGTTACCTCAAGGCCTAAATTATTTACTATCTCTTTTAAAAATTCTTTTACAAAATCATAAATATCAGACTTTTTATAAATTGTTACTTCAACATTTGCTGATTTAAATAACCCTTTTTTAATTTCAGTAGTTTTATAAATAACTTCTTCTTGAGTTAAATTATTTTCTGTTAAAATTTCTTCGAATACTGTTTCAAAATTTTTACCTACTTTACTTATTTTTTCCATACTTCAAATTCTCCTTAACCTTTAATTTTTCATTAATACTTTTCTTTTGTTTTTTTATTTTTTTATCAGTTTTACCATTATTTATAAACTTAATTATATAAGTTTGAATAATCATAAATGCATAAGTAACAATCCAATATAATGCAATAGCTGTTGGTAAACTTAATGATGCAAAACCAATAAATACTGTCATAAATATTAACATAAATTTAGTTTGTTTTTCAGCACCTGGTAAACTTGAACTAGATGCAGTTTGTTTCATTGTAAATTTAAATGAAAAATAAGTTGATAAAATAATTAATACTACAAGAATAATAAATGTATATTGATGATTTTTAAAAATTCCAATACTTGGAGTTGTTCCTAAATTCCATCCAAATATTCTTCCTTCGTATATTGCAGGTATTTTATAAATTGCCTCAAGGAAAGCAAAGAATAACGGTAATTGAATTAATGACATAATACAACTTAACATTGGATTTACTTGATATTTTTTATAAATCATCATCATTTCTTGTTGTTTTGCCATCATTGCTTCTTGAGAAGTATCATTACCATATTTTCTTTCTAACTTTTGAATTTCTGGTGTTGCTTTTTTAATTCTCTCACTTTGAGTTTGAGTTTTAATCGTAAGTGGTAATAATATAATTCTAATTAATAAACCAATTAATATAACAGATAATCCTAGGTAAGCATGAGTCATACCTATATTTTTAAATAATAAACCTACTTTTAAAATAATAAATGCAAGTGGCTTAACAAATAAAAATTGCCATAAACTATTTGTTTTATTAGAATTTATTTTATATTTATCACAACTTGGTAAATTTGAAAGTTTAACTTCCATCTGATCTTCATACTTTTCATATAACTCATACATTTCTGTTTTTTCTGAAGGTTTACAATAAATAGTTTTTTGTAAACTTTGTCCGGTTTCAGAATTTGTTACTAATTTACCCTTTTCATCTTTAATATAGCTATTAGAGCCACACCCAGTTGTTAACATAGTTATAACTAATAAAACTATGATATAAAATTTCTTATTTTTTTTCATTTAACTCTCCTATCAAATTTCTTAAAGATTCTAAATTATCTTTATATGCAGAATTTATAAAATCTCTCTTAATAATTATAATATATTTTTTACCATTTTTGAATAGTAAATTACATTCATCTATAAGTGATCTAAGTCTTCTTTTCATTTTATTACGAAAAACTGCATTTCCATATTTTTTTGGAGCACTTATACCAAAGTATTTTTTACCATCCTCACTTGGATAATAAAAAATTATATATCTATTATTAGATACTCTTTGTTTATTATTTAAAATTTTATTAAATTCTTCACTACTTTTAACAATGTCTCTTTTTTTCATAATTAACCTCTTTAAAAAAAGCCACATTTAAAGTGGTTTTTATTTACTTAAAACTTTTCTACCTTTTTTTCTACGGCTTGATAAAACTTTACCATTTTTTCTTGAGAAAAAACCATGAGTTTTTTTCATTTTTCTATTATTTGGTTGATATGTTCTTTTCATATATATACTTTCTCCTTTTCTTACGCGTTACTATTATATCTATAAATCAAGCAAATAGTCAAGTATTTTTTGTTATTAAATTTTAAAGTTAGATTATTTTATATATTTCAACAAAGTTATTAACAAATTATCAACAATAATTTTGAAGTAATATAATAGGTTAACCAAGATTTCAACATTATCAACAATTTTATTTTAACAAATTCAACATAGTATAATTATCTTTCAACAAAATAACTAACAAATCATTTTGTTGATAATGTTGATAAGTGGTTTAAGCCCAGTATTTAAAAGAAAAAAATGTTGATAACTTTTGTTGATAACTTGTTATATAAAATTTTTTCTTTATCTTTTTGCAAAAATGAAGTACAATGTAGGTAAGGAAAGTTTGTATGTGGGGTAAGGTATGGATGTAAATGAGTTATTCAAAAACTTTTTAGAGGAAATTGAACAGGTTGTTAGCCTTAATGTTTATAATCTTTGGTTTTCTAAAATTAGACCAATATCTTTAGAAGGTAATACGCTAAAAATAGTTGTTCCAATGGATATTCATAAAAGTATGCTTTCAGAAAATTATAAAGAATATATTGATAAAGCATTTATTAATATAACTGGAAAAACATTTAACATTGAATATTTCACTGAAGATGAATTGCAAGAAACAAAAGAAAATAAACCTAACAAAGAAGTAACAGAGGATTTTAATGAAGAGTGGGTAACAAACCTAAATCCAAAATTTACTTTTGAATCTTTTGTAGTAGGGGAATCTAATAGACTTGCAGTAGTATCTGCTCATGCAGTAGCGGAAAATCCAGGCTCAATTCATAATCCTTTATTTCTATATGGACGAAGTGGAATAGGTAAAACTCATTTAATGCATGCAATTGGAAACTATATCGTTAATCATTCAAATAAAAAAGTACTTTATGTTACAAGTAATGAATTTGTTGAGGATTACACTGGAATAGCAAGTATTGAAAAAGGTATTAGTTCAATGAATTATGCTAAAAACTTCAAAGATAAGTACAAAAATGTAGACGTATTAATTATTGATGATATTCAATTTTTAGTTGGTGCTGACAAATCTCAACAAGAATTCTTCCATACATTTAATGCTTTATATCAAACAAATAAACAAATTATAATAAGTTCTGATAGATCTCCAGATGATTTAAAGAAAATTGAGGATAGATTAAGAAGTAGATTTATGTGGGGACTTCCAGTTGATATTTATCCCCCAGATTTTCAACTAAGATGTAAAATAATACATAGTAAAATAAAAAATACATCACTAGAAAATAGATTAAATCAAGAGGTTATTGAATATATAGCAAACTCTTGTCAAAATGATATTAGATTTATAGAAGGAACAATAAATAGATTAATGGCTTATACAGCAATGATGGTTCCTGATAAAATAGATTTAAATTTTGCAATTGAAGGTTTAAAAGACTACTTAAGTGTAAATATTTATGCGGATAACTCCATAAGTAAAATACAAAAAGCAGTAGCGGATTACTTTGGAATAACTGTTAGTGATTTAAAAAGTAAAAAGAAAGTTTCAAATATAAGTAAACCAAGACATATAGCAATATATCTATGTAGAGTTGAAACAGATGAAAAACTAGAAAGAATTGGTTTAGAATTTGGAGGGAGGGATCATTCAACAATTTCAGCATCTTATGATAAAATAAATAATGACATCAAAAAAGATGAAAAATTAAACAATACTATTAAAGAAATTAAAAATAAGTTATAATTTTGTGGAATTATGTTGATAAAATTTTACTAAAATTCAATAAAATTATATTAAATTATAAGTAATTCACAAGTTATCAACAAACAAAACATTATAATAAACATAATAATTAATTTTAAAAGAAAGAAGGATGGAAAAATATGAAATTTACAATTAATAAAAATATTATCGTTGAGGCTTTATCAAATGCTGTTAGAGCTTTATCAACAAAAATTACAATACCAGTATTAAATGGTATATTACTAAACTTAACTAATGATGGTTTAGAGGTACAAGCAAGTGATAGTGAACTTACAATTAAAACTACTATTGAAGCAAAAAATATAGTAAATATAGAAAAAGAAGGTAGAGCAGTACTTCAAAGTAGATGTTTATTAGAAATAATAAGAAAAATGCCAAGTGAAATTATTAACTTTGAATTAACTGATAATAATAATATAAAAATTTATTCTGATATAAATGAATATATAATTGAATGTTATAATATTGGGGAATATCCTAATATAGCACTTGAAAAAAGTCAAAATACTATATATTTAGAATCAAAAATTTTAAAAGAAATGATTAATCAAACATCTTATGCTATGAGTATGCAAGAGGTAAGACCTCTTCTTACAGGATTAAATTTAAAAATAAATGGTGATATATTAGAGTGTACAGCTACAGATTCTTATAGATTATCTAAAAAAACTGTTAAATTAAAAGATTCTATAAATAGTAATATAAATATAGTAATACCTGGTAAAAGTGTTAATGAATTAGTATACATTTTAAAAGATGAAGGTAATGTTGAAATAGATTTATTTAAAAATAAAGTTTTATTTCATTATAATAACATATTATTCCAAACTGCCTTATTAAATGGAACTTACCCAGACACTTCAAATTATATTCCAAAAGATTTTAACTATATGATTAACTTAAATTTAAAAGAATTCTATAGTGCAATTGATAGAGCCTCAACAATTATGGTAAGTAAGGATAAAAATATTATTAAAATGGTAATTGATAACAAAAAAATGACACTTTTTGCTGCATCTTCAGATAGTAAAAGTAAAGAAGAATTAACAATTGATTCAAATAATAAAGAAAAGTTAGAAATTAGTTATTCTTCAAAATATATGTTAGATGCATTAAAAGTTCTTGATAGTGAAAATATTATACTTCTTATAAATGGTGATGATAAACCAATAATTATTAATAGTGTAGATGATGATACTATAATTGAATTAATTTTACCAATAAAAACATATTAAGAGACAAAAATCGACAAAGTTTTTGTCTTTTTTATGTTATAACATCCTTGTCAGGGGGAAATTATGGACAAATATATAATAAATGAGAATACTTTAGCATTATTAACTATAAATAGTAAAGTTAAAATAGTAGAAAAATATATAGATTTTTATATTGAAGGATCTTTAAACAGCATTATAAATGATAGTTGTATTTATTATGGAAGCACATTTTTAGGAAGAATGCATAGTGCAAAATCACTACTTGGTATATCAACAAAATTACCAATTATTATTAGTGAAAAAAAAGAGTTAATTTTCTTTCCAACAAATTCTTATAAAAATATAAATTGTGTTTGGATTAATTATATTGAAGTAGATAAATATTATTCCATTAATTCAAAAGAACTAATAATTACATTTTTAAATAAAAAAAAACTTGTAATACCAGTATCTAATAACATTTTTACTAAACAATTATTTAAAGCTTCTAGATTAGATACTATTTTTAAAAGAAATATTAAATAGTTCTTTAATTTAACCTTCATTTGTGGTATAATTGTTGTATGTATAGGAGTACCAGTAAGGGGGTAAAATTAATGATTTTAGTTAAAAAGAGGCAAAAATGATAATATCGAATTTAAGATTATATAATTTTAGAAATTATGAACAATTAAATATTGACTTTTCAAATAATTTAAATATTATATATGGAAATAATGGTACTGGTAAATCAAATTTAATTGAGGCTATTTATTTATTATCTTTGAGTAAATCTTTTAGAACGATGGATGATAAGAATTTAATAAGAAAAAATAGTGATGTTTGTTTAGCAAAAGGAGTAGTTGATAATAAAACATACTTTATTGAACTAAACAAAAATTCTAAAAAGTTATTCATTGATAACAAAAAAATAACAAAAGTTGGGGATTTTATTTCTAAAATTAATATTGTTCTTTTTAATCCGTATGATACGAAAATATTTATTGATTCACCAAGTAATCGAAGAAAGATGTTAAATATTGAAATATCGCAAATAAATAGTAATTATATTAAATTAATAAGTGATTATAATAAAATTTTAAAAAATCGTAATGCTTATCTAAAAGAATTATACTTAAATAGTAATGGAAGCTTAGAATATTTAAATATATTAACTCAAAAATTGATTACTTTAGGAATGGAAATTTGTAAGATAAGAGAAAGTTTTATTGATAATATTAACAAAAATTTAACATCTATTTATAAAAATATTTTTGATTACGGAAATTTAGATATTAAATATCGTAGTGATTATAAAAATAAATCATATGAAGATCTTGAAAATGTATATAAAAAGAACTTAAAAACAGAGTTAAATTATCGTAAAACCATGATTGGAGTACACCATGATGATTTTGATTTTATATTAGATGGTTACAATATAAAGGAATATGGTAGTGTAGGTCAACAAAAAAATGCGATAATATCATTTAAACTAGCTGAATTAATTTTAATTAAATTAATTAATGGGAGTTATCCTATATTGATACTTGATGACTTATTTTCAGAGTTGGATAGTATAAAAATAAATAACATCATTAAAATGTTGAATAAAGAAGTTCAAACTTTTATTACAACCACAGATATTAATGATGTTGATAAGAGTTTACTTGAAGAAAGTAATATTTATTATGCTAATAATGGTCAAATAGAAAGGAAGAATTAAGTATGGCAGAACATTATGATGCTTCAGATATTCAAGTACTTGAAGGTTTAGAGGCAGTTAGAAAAAGACCAGGAATGTATATTGGAACTACAGATGTTAAAGGGTTACACCATTTAGTATGGGAAATCGTAGATAATTCAATAGATGAAGCACTTGCTGGTTATTGTAAAAATATTGAAGTAATTGTTAATAAAGATAATTCAATTACAGTAAAAGATGATGGTAGAGGTATACCTGTTGATATTCACCCTAAAACAGGGTTATCTACAGTAGAAACCGTATATACTGTACTTCATGCAGGAGGTAAATTTGGTGGTGGAGGCTATAAAGTTTCTGGTGGTCTTCATGGAGTTGGTGCTTCAGTAGTTAATGCATTATCTTCTTGGGTAGAAGTAAAGGTATTTAAAAATGGTAAAATTTATTTTATTAGATTTGAAAAAGGTGGACATACTGTTGAAAAATTACACGAAATTGGTGATTGTGAACCTAATAGAACAGGAACAACAGTAACATTTAAACCAGACCCAGAAATATTTGATACAACAATTTATGACTATGAAACTCTAAAAGTAAGAATTAGGGAATTAGCCTTTTTAAATAGGGGTTTAAGAATAACTTTAAGAGATGATCGAGATGAAGAAGATACTACTGGAGATACATTTTTATATGAGGGTGGAATATCTGAATATGTAAAATTTATAAATCAAAACAAAACTCCAATTCACGATGATATTATTCATCTTGAAGGTCAAGATTCAGGTGTATTTTTCGAGGTTGCACTACAATACAATGATGGTTATAGTGACAATATTTACTCATTTGTTAATAATATAAATACTCACGATGGTGGAACACACGAAGAAGGAGTACGTAGAGCATTAACAAGAGTTATTAACAATTATGCAAGAAAAGCTAATTTACTTAAAGAAAAAGATGAATCCTTAACAGGTGATGATGTTAAAGAAGGTTTAACAATGATTATTTCTTGTAAACATCCAAATCCCCAGTTTGAAGGTCAAACAAAAGGAAGATTAGGTAATTCAGAAGTTAGAAAACTTGCAGATAATGTCTTTTCTGAAGGGTTTGAGAAGTTTCTTTTGGAAAATCCAGCTGATGCTAAAATAATTGTTGAGAAAGCAATGCTTGCTTGTAGAGCCAGAAATGCAGCAAAAAAAGCAAGAGAGATTACTCGTAAGACTGATTTAGCAGTTACAAATTTCTTTGGAAAACTTTGCGATTGTAAAAGTAAAGATCCAAGTGAATGTGAAATATTTATAGTCGAGGGTGATAGTGCAGGTGGATCTGCAAAAAAGAGTCGTGATTCTTTAAGACAAGCAATACTTCCTCTTCGTGGTAAAATATTAAATGTCGAAAAAAACAGGTTAGATAGAGCATTAAATAATGAAGAAATTAGATCTATTATTACTGCTTTTGGTACAGGTATTGGTGAAGAATTTAATTTAGATAAACTTCGTTATAACAAAATAATAATTATGACCGATGCCGATGTCGATGGAGCTCATATTAGAATCCTTCTTTTAACGTTATTTTACCGCTTTTTTAGACCGATTGTTGAGGCAGGGCACGTATATGCCGCACAGCCTCCATTATTTAGAATAAGGTATGGAAAAACAAGAAAATATGTACTTGATGAAAAAGAGAGAGATGCATATTTAAATAGTTTACCTGAAAATATAAGAAATAGAGTAGAAATAACAAGAATGAAAGGTCTTGGTGAAATGGACCCTGAAGAACTAAATGAAACAACAATGGACATTGAAAAAAGAACTCTTCGTAAAATCGTTGTTGAAGATTGTATGATGGCTGACGAAATATTCAGTAAATTAATGGGTGATGAAGTTGAACCAAGAAGAACATTTATTGAAGAAAACGCAATTAATGTTCAAAACTTAGATATATAGGAGGTTTAAATGGATAATAATGATAATATTAATACAATAGATGATGAAAATATTGAAAATGAAGAACTAATCGAAGATATTGATTACGGTGGAGAATTTCACGAAAAAGATAAGCATATCGAAAATAATATTGTTAGTGAAGTAAAAACATCATTTTTAGATTACTCAATGAGTGTTATAACATCAAGAGCATTACCAGATTTAAGAGATGGGTTAAAGCCCGTACATCGTAGAATTTTATGGTCAATGTATGAAGAAGGTAATACCCCTGACAAACCTCATAAAAAATCTGCAACTACAGTTGGTTATGTTATGGGACATTACCATCCACACGGAGATTCATCAATCTATGATGCGATGGTTAGACTTGCTCAAGACTTTAATCAGCGTTATATGCTTGTTGATGGTCATGGAAACTTCGGTACAATCGAAGGTGATTCACCAGCAGCTTACCGTTATACAGAGGCAAGACTTGCCAAGATTTCTTTGGAACTTTTAAGAGATATTCAAAAAGATACTGTTGATATGGATGATAACTATACTTCAACAGAAAAAGAACCAAAAGTTTTACCAAGTAGATTTCCAAATATTCTAGTTAATGGATCAATGGGTATTGCAGTTGGTATGGCCACAAATATTCCACCTCATAATTTAGGTGAGGTAATTGATGGTTGTGTTGCTTATATTGATAATCCAGACATTGATACATTAGGATTAATGCATTTCATAAAAGGACCAGATTTTCCAACTGGTGGTATTATTTTAGGTAACTCGGGTATAAAAAAAGCCTATGATACCGGTAGAGGAACAATAACAATTCGAAGTAGGGCTGTTATCGAGGAACAAAAGGGACATAATGTTATAGTTATTACTGAAGTACCTTATGGTGTTAATACTGCAGAATTAAAAGATAAAGTTGCAGAACTTGTTCATAATAAGGTTATTGATGGTATTTCTGATTATCATACTGATTTAAAAAATGGTATCAAAATTACAATTACATTAAAGAAAGATGCAAATCCTCAAGTTATTTTAAATAACTTATATAAGCATACTGCATTTCAAATATCTTACGGAATTATTTTCTTAATGCTTGATGGTTTAACTCCAAAAACACTTGGATTAAAAGATATTATATCAAAATATATTGATTTCCAAAGAGAAGTAATTATTCGTAGAACTAAATTCGATTTAGGAAAGGCCGAAGCAAGAGTTCATATTTTAGAGGGGTTAAAGATAGCATTAGATCATATTGATGATGTTATTAAGATAATTAAATCCTCAAAAACAGACGAAATTGCAAAAAAAGAATTAAATTTAAGATATGGTTTAGATGATATTCAATCTGAAGCAATTCTTGAAATGAAGTTAAAACGTTTAACAGGACTTGAAAGAGATAAAATAGAATCTGAATTAAATGATTTATTAAAATTAATTGATGAATTAAAAGCAATTTTAAGTAGTCCACAAAAAATTGATGAAATAATTAAGAATGAAATGTTAGAAATCAAGAATAAATATGCTGATGAAAGAAGAACTAATATAGATATGACAGCTATTGATTATATTGATGATGAATCATTAATACCTGAGGAAAATATAATGGTTGTATTAACTAAAAAAGGCTATATTAAGAGAACCAAACCAGATGTATTTAGGACTCAAAATCGTGGTGGAATGGGAGTTAAAGGTATTACTACAAACGATGAAGACTTCGTTGATCAGGCTTGTAATTTATCTACTCACGATCATATTTTATTCTTTACGAATAAAGGTAAGGTATACAGAATGAAAGGTTATGAAGTTCCAGAATTCTCAAGAACTTCAAAAGGACTTCCTATTATTAACTTATTACCTTTATTAAAGGATGAATTTGTAACATCAATTGTATCAATTTCAAAAGACTCTACAAAAGATTATCTATTCTTTGCAACAAAGAAGGGAATTGTTAAGAAAACTAGTATAAATGAATTTGAAAATATTAGAACTTCAGGCAAAATATGTATTAGTTTAAAAGATAATGATGAACTTATTGGTGTAAGGCTTGCTTCTAATAATGATTTAATATTATTAGGTTCAAGTAGTGGAAAACTTGTTAAATTTAATGAAAATGAAGTTAGAACAATGGGTAGAACAGCTTCTGGCGTAAGAGGTATTAATCTTGATGGTGGTGAATGTATTTGTTTAGAAACAGTTAAGGAATCTAATACAATACTAATTGTTACTGAGTTAGGATATGGTAAACAAACTCTAGTTTCAGAATATCGTCAAACAAGAAGAGGCAGCAAAGGTGTTAAAGCATTAAATGTTACTGAAAAGAATGGTAATTTAGTATCTGTAAAAGTATCTGATGAAAATAAAGAATTAATTTTAATGACTAATTCAGGTATTACAATTAAGATGCCTATTTCACAAATTTCTACTTTGGGTAGAGCAACTCAAGGTACTAGACTTATTCATTTAAAAGATAATCAAAAGGTAACTGCGATAAGTATTGTAGATAAAAATCTTGATGAAGAATCTACTAACGAAGAATAATAATAGCAATGTTTCACGTGAAACATTGCTTATTTTTTGCCTAACTTATGCCAAAAAACGCTGTTTTTTGGCATAAGTTTTTTACAAAATTTAAATAAATAATACAATTTTTACGTTATATGATTTTAATATTAAATAGATTTTGTTTAATAGTTTTATCAAGTAAAGTACATATATTGAACCTAATGTTTCACGTGAAACATTAGGTAAAATTTCCCTAATATATGCTAAAAAATAGCATTTTTTGTTAAAAAAAATAATGTCATAATCTAATTAAATTATCATATTATAAGATACTACTGTTTACTTTATTTATTTTAATATTTTATATGAAGATATGTATTTCATCACCAATGTTTCACGTGAAACATAGTGGATTTTTTGGCTAAAATATGCCTGAAAATGTGTATTTATATAGTAAACTGATTTATTATATGAAGTATCATATAAAATAATAATGTTTATATTTATAATAATTGTATTGCAAGTAAAATGTTTCACGTGAAACATTGATTAAAAATTCACTAAAATATGCCAAAAAACAGTCTTTTTTGTTTCAAAAAAAATTTCAAAATCTAATTAGATTCTATATTATAAAACACTATTGCTTGCTCAATTTTATTTATTATTATATATAGAAAATATGTATTTCACCACCAATGTTTCACGTGAAACCTTGACTAAATTTTGCCTAACTTATGCCAAAAAATCGACTATTTTTCAAAATTTTTATCAAAAATACTTGCCAATTATTATATAATTTGTTATTATTTATTTGTGCAACAAATAAATTGTAAACTGGTCAGGTTAGGAATAAAGCAGCCATATCAATCAATGTTTGTGTGCACTTTTTTTGAGGTTAAAAATGAATGAAAAATTTTTAAATATTTTAATTAAAGAATGTAAAAAAGCATTCAAAAAAGATGAAGTACCAATTGCGTGTATTATAACTAAAAATAATAAAATAATATCAAAATCTCATAATTTAAAACATAAAACAAATTTTATATTAAATCACGCAGAGGTTTTAGCAATAAAAAAAGCTGCAAAAAAAAATAAAGATTGGCGATTAAATGGTTATGATATGTATGTTACATTAGAACCATGTGATATGTGTAAAGAAATTATTAAACAATCAAGAATTGATAATGTATACTATTTAGTGAATTCAAATTTTAAAAAAGTTAATACATATAATACAAATTATAAAAAACTAGAGATTGATAATAATTTTTTTAATGAAATAATTAATAATTTTTTTGCTAATAAAAGATAGAAAAATGGTTAATTGATTGGTATAATATATAAAGAGACGGAGGTACAATGAATTATAAAGTTTTATACAGAAAATATCGTCCTAAAACATTTGATGAAATTGTCGGACAAAATAATATTATTACTTTACTAAAAGATAGCATTATTAATAATAAAATTTCTCATGCATATATATTTTCTGGTCCTAGAGGAACAGGTAAAACAAGTACTGCAAAGATATTTGCAAAGGCAATTAACTGTTTAGATAATACAAATGGTAATCCTTGTTTAAATTGTGAAATTTGTAGTAATTTTAATTTAAATAATGATATATATGAAATAGATGCAGCATCAAATACTGGGGTAGATCAAATTAGAGAAATAATTGATAATGTAAAACTATCTCCAATAACGTCTAAATATAAGGTATATATAATTGATGAAGTTCATATGTTAAGCACAAGTGCTTTTAATGCATTACTTTTAACTTTAGAGGAGCCACCTTCACATGTAGTATTTATTTTAGCAACTACTAACATTGAGGATGTTCCAATAACCGTTTTATCAAGATGTCAAAGACTTGATTTTCGCAAAATTGCTAATAAAGATATTCATGAACAATTAAAAAAAGTATCTAACGAGGAAAATATTGATATTTCTGATGAAGCAATCGAGGAAATTACTAATTATTCTGATGGTGGCATGCGTGATGCACTAAGTATTTTAGATCAATTATCAAAACTTAATAAAAGGGTAGAGTACGATGATGTAATCTGTACTCTAGGTACAATATCCAATAATGATATTAAAACATTAATTGATGATATGAATGAAAATAATGCTGAAAATATTATAAAATTTGTTGATAGATGTAGAGATTTAAATGTTGATTATAAAACTTTAGTAAAAAAAATTATAAAAGAGATAAATATACACGCAGTTGATATTAAATTAAATAGAAAAATATATAATATTGATTATGATACTTATCAAGAATTAAGTTTTAAACTAACAGAATCATTATATAAAACTAATATAAATGTTGATATATTTGGTATGCTTGAACTTATTTTATTAAGTTATATTAATACTAATGTTAATAAAAATACTCAATCAAGTATCAAAAATGAAGTTAATAACTCTAAAAATATTGTTGAAAATGAAGAAAAAGTATCTACCAATGTTAAAATAGTTGAAAAAACACCAAAAATTGAATACAATTTAACTAATTTGGAAAGTATTCGTATTAATAACTGCTTTGTTAATGCCTCAAAAGAAGAAAAGATTAAATCATCCGAAAAATGGAATGAATTTTTAAACACATATGAAAACAAAAAAATTCTAGGTTTAATTGAAGATGCAAAGGTAGTTTTAGCTTCATCAGAAATTATCGTACTATTAACTCAAATAACTGCATTAGTTAATGAAATTAATGCAAATATTAGTTCGCTTGAAGACGATTTTAATAAATCTAACAATACAAATTATAAATTTATTGCCACAAGTAATGAAAATTGGCTAAATGAAATGGAAAAATATAAAAATAATTTAAAAAATAATATAAAATATCAATTTATTGAAGAAAATGCACAAAATATAGAATATGATGATATAATAGATGTGTTCAATAAAAAAAAGATTGAAGAAAGTTAAGGAGGAATATTTTTATGAATATGCAACAAATAATGCAACAAGCACAAAGAATGCAAAAAGATATTATGAATAAAAAAGGTGAGTTAGATGCAATGACATTTACTGGTAAATCTGAATGGGTTGAGGTCACATTTAAAGGTGATAAGGACATTCAAAGTGTAAATATAATAAATGATAATGCATTTGACAAAGAAAATAAAGAAATATTATCTGATATGATTTTAATTGCCGTAAAAGATGCTTTAAAACAAATTGATAAAGAAACTGAAAATAAATTGGGTAAATACTCTAATATGGGCGGTTTATTTTAATGTATCCTAAGGTTTTAGAGGAATTAATTAGTTGTTTTAAAAAGTATCCTACAATAGGGGAAAAAAGTGCTGAAAGACTAGCTTTAGCAACATTGGACTTATCCGAAGAAGAACTAAATAGCTTTAGTAACACTTTGATTAAAGCAAAAAAAGCACTTAAACCTTGCAAAATATGTTGTAATCTTACTGATAAAGATATATGTGACATTTGTAATGATGAAAATAGAAATAAAAATATAATTTGTGTAGTTGAGGATTATAAAAGTCTTATTTCTTTTGAAAAAGCTGGTAATTATAAAGGCGTTTATCACGTTTTAAATGGATTAATTTCTCCGATTGATAATGTGTCTCCACAAGATATTAACATATCATCGTTGGTGAAAAGAATTGAGAAATTAGATAAACCAGAAATAATAATTGCTCTTCGCTCATCGATTGAAGGTCAAACCACAACTTTATATATTAAGCAAATATTTGAAAATAAAGGTGTAACAATATCAAGATTATCTTATGGTATTCCAATGGGTGCTGAAATTGATTATTTGGATGTTTTAACGCTTGATAAGGCATTAAGTGATAGAAAAATAATATCATAAACATCCATTTTTTTCATATTATGTAATGATGAAATATGATAAAAAAATTATTTATTGTAGTTAGAAAAGTAGTAATATCTATATGTATCTTATATGCAGTAAATTTATTACTGTCATCTTTAAATATTATTATTCCTATTAATTTAATTTCAATTTTAGTTGTATCTTTACTTGATTTTCCAGGTCTTTGTGGTATTGTAATATTATATTTAATAATTTAAGAGGTTTATATGAAGTTAAATAATGTATTTGAAAATTTGTATACTTTATATCGTGAGAATAAACTTGCTCATGCTTATTTGCTTGAAACAAATGATATTCAAAAATGTTTAATTGATTTAAAAACTTTTGTAAAAAATATCTTTTCTGAAATAGAAAATATTGATGCCTTAGTTGATAATAATTATTTACCTAGTCTAAAAATTATCGAAACTAGTGAAAAAACTATAAAAAAAGATGTAGTATCTGATATTCAAAAATCTTTTAATTTATGTTCTTTATATACATCTCAAAATATTTATGTTATTGTAAGTCCTGAAAAAATGAATAGTTCTGCTTATAATCACATGCTTAAGTTTTTAGAGGAACCCGAAGATAATATTATTGGTTTTTTTATAACCAATTCTAAAGAAAATATAGCTCCAACAATTTTAAGTAGACTTGAAATTTTAAAAGTAAACTATCAGGAATCTAATGATTTTAATTCTTACGGATTAAGTAAAGAAGAATATAATCAAGTTTTAAATGATGCTAGTGAATTTTTAAACAAAATAGAACTAGATAATTCTAATATAATTTTATATAATAATAGTGTAATTTTAAAAAAATATGTTGATAAAACAAACTTGATTACCTTAATAAAGGTTTTATATGATTGTTACCATCAAAAATTGTTTACAAATAATGTCCTAAATAGTAGAATACTTAAAAAGCTTACTATTATTAACGATTATTTGTATAAATTACAATATAATGTTAATTTAAGTTTGTTATTAAGTGGATTAACACTAGAGTTAGGAGAAGTAAATGAATAGTTATGCAGTAATATATAAAGGAAATAATAAATTATATTATTTTAAAAGTTCAGAAAAGTTTGAAATTGATGACGAAGTTATTGTTGATACTGATAAAGGTGAACAATATGCTAAAATCGTAAAGATTGTTGATTCATTAAAAAATGATGATTTAAAAGAAATTTTACGAAAGGCCACTAAAGAAGATCAAGATAATTTCTATACTAATATAAAAGATGCTGAACTTGCCTTAATAAAAGCAAGAAATTTTGCTAAAGAGTTAGATTTAAATATGAATATAATAAATGCTCAATATACTTTAAATAGAGCGCAACTTCTATTTAATTTTTATGCTGAAGAAAGAATTGATTTTCGTGAGCTAGCACGAAAACTTGCTGGTCAATTTAGAACACGTATTGAACTTCGTCAAATAGGAGCAAGAGATAAAGCAAAACAAGTTGGTGGTATTGGTGTTTGTGGCCGAAAATTATGTTGTTCAAATTTTTTAAATCAATTCGATTCAATTACTATGAATATGGCAAAAGACCAAAATTTAGCACTTAACCCATCAAAAATAAATGGTTGTTGTGGAAGACTTTTATGTTGTTTAGGTTATGAAGATGATGAATATATTAAATGTGGCAAAAATTTAAAATCTGTAGGTAGTATAATTAAATATAAAGGAAAAGATGCTACAGTTATTGGTGTTGATATTTTAAATAAGAAGTATAAAATAATTGTTGATGAACAAAAGATTTTAGTAGATGCAGAAGAGATTATAAATGATAGTAAAAAATGATTTATATGATTATAAAAATCGCTATATTTACCAAGATACTGAATTTTTTAAGTTTTCAATAGATTCCATTTTATTAGCGGAATTTGTTGATAGAAAAGATTTAAAAGGAAATATATTAGATATTTGCACTGGAAACGGTGCAGTATCACTTATTTTGGCGGAATACACCAAAAATAATATTATAGGGTTTGAAATTCAAAAGAAAATTGCATATTTAGCACAATTGTCAGTTGATGAAAATAATCTTACAAAGCAAATAAAAATCATTAATGATGATGCAAAAAACTTGAATAAATATTATGATTCAGGTTATTTTAATACTATAGTTTGTAATCCACCATACTTTGAATACAATGGTAATATGGTAAATCTTCAAGAAGAAAAAACTATAGCTAGGCATGAAGTATACTTAACATTAGAAAATATATTTCAAATTGCAGATTATGCTTTATCATCAAAAGGGGTTATTTATATAGTTAATCGAGCACAAAGATTAGATGAACTAATCATACTTGGAAATAAATATAATATAGGTATCAAAAAAATTCAGTTAATTAAAACAAAAAAAGACAGAGCACCATCTTTAGTAATAGTGAAGGCGGTTAAAAATTCTAAAAAGCACGTTATTATTAACGATGTAGTTAATATAGAAAATATGCAAACATATCAAAATATTTTTAAAGGAGGAAGTAATGAAGTTAATCGTGGGACTAGGTAATCCTGGTAAAGAATATGAAAAATCAAGACATAATGTTGGATTTATTATTTTAGATAGTTATTTTAATGGTGAAAAATGGCATACTAAAGATAATTATGAATTTTTAGAAAAAAATATTAATAATGAAAAAGTAATTTTTATTAAACCATTAACATTTATGAATTTATCAGGTTTAGCGGTACAAAAAGTTGTTAATTTTTATAAAATTCCAACAGAAGATATTTTAATAATTCACGATGATTTAGATTTACCAGAAAAAACTATTAGATTTAAATTTAACTCTTCAGCAGGAGGACATAACGGTATTAAATCAATTATAAATTCTTTAGGAACAACTAATTTTACTCATTTAAAAGTGGGTATTGGTCGAAAGTTTTCTTCAGATCAAAAAGATTATGTTCTAGGTAATTTATCAAAAGAGGAAATAACTTATTTACAAAATGATAAGTTTAAAGAAATGATTAATACATTTATTTGTGATGGTACTACAGTGTGTATGAATAAATATAATTCAAATGGAGAATAAAATGGATTTTCTAGATGATTTTTTTGTTTATAAAAATAATAGTGTTATATGTGGTTTAACTTCCGAGTTAAATGTTTTTTATGTATTAAATTTATTTAAAAAGCAAAAAAAGAATATCATTTTTTTAGTAAGTTCTATTTATGAAGCAAATAATTATTATAATCTATTTCAAACATATAGTGATGATGTATTATTATTTTTAAAGGATGAATTTATATCTGATGTGGTAGCATCTTCTCCAGAATTAAAATTGACTAGATTAAATACTTTAGATAAGTTAAACTCAAAAAATTATATTGTTATTTGTAACTTAATGGGCTACTTAATGTTACTTCCTAATAATAAAGAATTTTCTCAAAGCAAGATGCTAATAAAAGTTGGTAATAACTTACCTCGAAAGAAACTATTAGATACTTTATTTGAATTTGGTTATAATAAAGATGCCTTAACTACTGCTTCAGGGGACTTTTCTGTTCGTGGAATGATTGTGGATATTTATTTAATAAATGAAAAACATCCAATTAGAATCGAGTTTGACGATGATGTAGTAAGTAGTATTAGATATTTTGATGAAAATACACAAATGACGATTAACAGTATTGATGAAATAATGCTTAAACCAATCGTGGAAATAAATACAAATAAAACAAGTTCAATTTATGATTATACTAATAAAGCAACTCTAGTAAATGTAGATTTACCTCAAATTAATGCCTCTTATAAAAAGATTTGTGAGGATATAACTGCTTATAAACAGCATAATGATAAAAATGAAAAATTTTTATATGAACTTGATGAAATAAATCCAGAATATGTTTTAACTTTAAATCATTTTAAAACTGATAAGTCTGATATTGAAATAGTTACCCAAAGCATTGATAATTTTAATAATGATATTCCTCTTTTACAGGAAAATGTTATTAAATGGAAAGAATCAGGAAAAGATATTTATTTTTATTTATCAAATGATAATGAAATTAAAAAGATTCGAGAACTTTTTACAAATGTAAATATTATTAAGAAAAAGATTAATCACGGTTTTATTATAGGTAAATATGTTATAATAAGCGAGTTTGATATAGATAATATAAAAAGAGATTATAAATATCAAAATAACTTATATGGTGGCAAAAAAATCGTAGATTATAATGAACTTAATAAAGGTGATTATGTAGTTCACATAAATCATGGAATTGGTATTTACAATGGTCTTGTTAGTTTGACAAGTAATAACATAACTAAAGATTATATTCAAATTCTTTATGAGGGAAATGATAAAATATATATACCGGTACAAAAAATAGAAAATATTTATAAATATTCAGATAAAGATGGTACTAAACCTAAAATTAATAAATTAAATTCTTCCTCTTGGCTTAAGACTAGAAAATATGTTGAAGCAAAGATAAAGGATATTACAAAAGAATTAATGGATTTATATCAAAAAAGATTGGAAACAAAAACTACGCCTTACAAAAGGTTTGAGGAAGAACAAATTTTTGGTAATGAATTTATTTATGATTTAACCTTAGATCAACAAAATGCAGTTAATGATATTAATGATGATTTAGATAGTGATATTCCAATGGATAGACTTCTTTGTGGTGATGTTGGCTTTGGTAAAACAGAGGTTGCATTAAGAGCAATGTTTAGAACAATACTTAATAATAAACAGGTTATTTATTTGTGTCCAACAACGATATTATCAAAACAGCAATTTAATGTTGCTAAAAAAAGATTTGCATCTTGGCCTATTGAAATAAGACTTTATAATAGGTTTACCACCTTAAAAGAGGAGCAAGACATACTAACAGGTTTAGAAAATGGAAGTATTGATGTTGTATTTGGAACTCATAAATTATTTAATGACAAGATAAAATATAAAAAATTAGGTTTATTAATAATTGATGAGGAGCAAAGATTTGGAGTTAAACATAAAGAAAAAATAAAGGAATTAAAAAATGATATTAATGTATTAACTTTATCAGCAACACCAATACCTAGAACTTTAAAAATGGCATTATCAGGACTTCGAAATTTATCTATAATTGAAACTGCACCAAATAATAGATACCCAGTTCAAACATATGTAACTAGTGAGGATGATTACATAATAAAAGATGCAATTTATAAAGAACTAGGTCGTAATGGACAGATATTTATTCTTTATAATAATATTGAGGGTTTAGTGTCAAAAATGAATTCTTTAAAATTGTTAGTACCCGAGGCTAAAATTAGATGTGCCCATGGACAAATGAATAAAGATGCTTTAGATGAAATTATGGAAGATTTTACAATGCATAAATTTGATATCTTATTATGTACCACAATTATTGAAAATGGTATTGATATTGCAAATGCTAATACGTTAATAGTTTATGATGCTGATAAATTTGGACTTGCCCAATTATATCAAATAAGAGGAAGAGTAGGCCGAAGTGACAAAATTGCTTATGCTTATTTACTTTATAATAAAAATAAAATGTTAAATGAAACCGCAATTAAAAGGTTACATGCAATAAAAGAGTTTACTGCTTTAGGTAGTGGTTATAAAATTGCAATGCGTGATTTATCAATACGTGGTTCTGGAGATATATTTGGTTCTTCACAAGCAGGATTTGTTGATACAGTTGGTGTGTCACTGTATACTAAAATGATTGAGGATGAACTTAAAAGAGTAAAGGGATTACCTGTTGAAGAAAGTAAAAATGAACAATCACTAATAAATATAAATACTCACATTGATGATAGTTATGTTGATGATGAAAATATTAAGATAGAAATTCATCAAATGATAAATAGAATTGATAGTTACGATAAGTTGCAGCAAATTAAAAACGTTCTTGAAGACCGTTTTGGTAAAATTACTCTTGAAATGGAAGATTATATGTATGAAGAATGGTTCGAAAAGATTGCTCAAAAATATAATATTACGCAAATTAGACAAACCGATAGATTTATAGAAATAGTTTTACCGGAAAAGTTATCATCAAATGTTAAAGGAGATAAATTATTACTTAATGCCCTAAGTATCTCAAGAAATTTTTCATTTGCCTTTAGACATAATCAAATAATTATTACATTAAAATATGCAAATTTAAAAGAACATTTTATAAGATATATTGTTAGATTACTTAATACAATTAATTAGTATAATCTATAAAAAAGAAAACACACTAAATATGAGGTGTGTTTTTTGAAAAGTACAGGTATTGTAAGAAAAATAGATGAGTTAGGGAGAATAGTAATTCCCAAAGAAATTCGTAATGTACTTAGTATACATAGTAATGATGATTTAGAAATATTTATTGATAATATGAAAATAGTTTTAAAAAAATATGAAAAAAGTGATAATATCTTAAATTATTCAAATAATATTGTAAACATTATTGATGAAAAATTAAATATTAAGGTATTTGTAACTAATAAAGAAAGATTTATTACTGAGGGTGATTTAAAAAATAAAGAGCTTGATAGTAAGTTACTTGAACTAATAGAAGAAAGAAAAAGATATGAAAGTATTAATAAAGAAACTATTAATAAAATAAGTGGATATTTTGTAATTTATCCAATAATAGTAGAAAGTGATATTTTGGGTTTACTTATGTTTGCAAAGGAAACAGTATTTACAAATGAAGAAAAAATTCTTACAAATATTATATTAAAACTTATTGAAAACCGATAAAAATTATGGTAATATTGACTTATTAAATGTGGAGAAGAAAGATTTATAAATTGCATTTATAGAGAGCTTAAGTTTGGTGGAATTAAGTAATAACGATTTATATTGTGAGTCTTTGAGTTTAATGGTTAATTACCTTATAATTAGAAAGTGCATGTAAATCATGAATTAAGGTGGTACCGCGGATTATATTCGTCCTTTAGTTCGTGATTTTTTGTTTTTTAGAAAAGAGGAGTGGAAATGGAAAGAGGATTTGAAAAAATAAGTTTTGAGGAATTTAAAAAAAGTGTTAAGGATGATGAAAAATTATATGAAAGTATAACTTTACCTATTAGAAAGACTAGTAAAAGTGCTGGTTATGATTTTATTGCATTTCAAGAAATTATTATTAAACCAGGAGAAATAAAGAAAATACCTACAGGCTATAAAGTAAAACTTAAAGATGATGAAGTACTTTTGATAGTTGTAAGAAGTTCAATGGGCTTTAAATATAACATTAGATTATGTAATCAAGTAGGTGTAATTGACGCTGATTACTATAATAATGAATCTAATGAAGGTCATATGTATGTTGCCCTTCAAAATGAAGGAACAAAGGATTTTGTAATAAATAAAGGTGATGCCTATGCTCAAGGAATTATTATTAAATACTTAACTTGTGGCGAAGAAAATAATCAAAAACGTACTGGTGGCATTGGAAGTACTAATAATTAAGGAGGATTTATGGAAAATAAAAAATTTTATATAACAACACCTATATATTATCCATCTGATAATTTTCATATAGGTCATTGTTATACAACTATAATTGCTGATTCAATTGCAAGATTTAAAAGATTATCTGGTTATGATACTTTTTTCTTAACTGGAACAGATGAACACGGTCAAAAAATTGAAAGAAAGGCTAAAGAAAAGGGAGTTACCCCAAAAGAATATGTAGACAAAATAGTTGATAATGCAAAAGATTTATGGGCATCATTAAATATCAGTTATGATAAATTTATAAGAACAACAGATAAAGAGCACGAAGAAGTAGTTCAAAAAATATTTAAAAAGTTATATGATCAAGGAGATATTTATAAGGGAGAATATAAAGGACTATATTGTACTCCATGTGAATCATTTTGGACAGAAACTCAACTTGATGAAAATGGTAATTGTCCTGATTGTCATAGAGAGGTTCATGAAGTAAAAGAGGAAGCATATTTCTTTAAACTTTCTAAATATCAAGCTTGGCTCGAGGAATTTTTAGAAAGTCACCCAGATTTTATTGAACCAACATCGCGAAAAAATGAAATGATTAATAACTTTATTAAACCAGGCCTTGCAGATTTATGTGTATCAAGAACTTCATTTAAATGGGGTGTTCCAGTTTCATTTGACGAAAAACATGTTGTATATGTTTGGATTGATGCATTATCAAATTATATTTCCGCTTTGGGTTATTTAACTGATGATGATACTTTATTTAAAAAATATTGGCCAGCTGATTTACATATTGTTGGTAAGGAGATTGTAAGATTTCACACTATTATTTGGCCAATTATGTTAAAAGCATTAGATTTACCTTTACCTAAAAAGGTATTTGGCCATGGCTGGCTAGTTATTGATGGAGGAAAAATATCAAAAAGTTTAGGTAATTATAAAGATCCTAGAGAATATATTAATGCCTATGGTGTTGATGCTGTAAGATATTATGCTCTTCGTGAAGTACCATTTGGAAGTGATGGTAATTTTTCCGAGGAAGCACTTGTAACAAGAACTAATTCAGATTTGGCAAATATATTGGGAAACCTTGTTAATAGAACTATTGGAATGGTTAATAAATATTTTGATGGTAAAGTTACTAATACTAAAATTTATGAAGATATAGACAAAGATTTAATAGATTATGCTACATCTTTAAAAGAAAATGTTACAACCTTAGTAGATAATTTAGAACTTTCAAATGCTATAGATAAAATATTTGATTTATTTAGAAAATGTAATAAATATATTGATGATACTACTCCTTGGATACTTGCAAAAGATGAAAGTAAAACTGAAAGACTTGAATGCATTCTTTATAATTTATTGGAATGTATAAGAATTGGCACTGTTTTATTACAAGCATTTTTACCTACAACTGCAGAGAAGATATTTAAACAAATTAATACTAAGAAAACTTCATTTGATACTATTGAAAAATTTGGTAATTATGAAAGTCCAAATACTGTTAATATACCTGAAGTATTATTTGCAAGGATTGAAAAATAATGTTTGTAGATACTCATTGTCATTTATATAAAGAGTATTATGATGATATTGAAAAGATTATTCAAAATTCTAAAAATAATGGAATAATTAAATTTATAAATGCCGGTTGCGATAAAAATACTAATGAAGAAGTTTTAAGTATAATAAATGACAGTGTTTATGCTGTTATAGGTTATCACCCAGAATTTGCAAATGACATCACTGAAGAAGATATTTCTTTGTTAGAAAAAAAACTTAATAATTCAAATGTTATTGGTCTTGGTGAAATAGGTTTAGATTATCATTATGATGGTTTTAATAAAGAAAAACAAATTACTGTATTTGAAAAACAATTATCACTTGCTGAAAAATATAATTTACCTGTAGTAGTTCATAGTAGGGATGCTGGTTATGATACTATTAATATTTTAAAAAAGTATAAAGTTATGGGAGTAATTCATTCATTTTCTGGTAGTTTAGAGATGGCCAAAGAATATATAAAATTAGGCTTTTATCTAGGCGTTAACGGAGTAATTACTTTTAAAAATTGTAAATTAATTGAGGTATATAAAAAAATTGGTATTCAAAATATTTTATTTGAAACGGATAGTCCTTATTTATCCCCAGTTCCTTTTAGGGGGAAGATAAACTTTCCTGGTAATATAAAATATATTGTCCAGTTTGTATCAGAAAGTCTTAATATTTCAATAGATGAATTAGAAAAAATAACTAATTCTAACGTAAAAAAATTATTTAATATAAGTATATGATTTGAAATGATTATATACTTTTTCTTTATTTTGAAAGGTTTATATGCTATAATACTTTGTATAAGAGGATAGTATGAAGAAAGTAATAAAAGTTATTCAATTATTAATATTAGTTTTTATAGTATTTATGACTTTTACAAATAGTCCTATTTATGAAGCTAGAGTTCATAATAATAATCCGAATAGAACTATTGATGAAGTTGCTATGGCATTAAAAATAAATGAATTTGATTATGATGCTTTATATAGTGCAAAAGATACTTTTAATGGAGAAATTACAGGTTATATTTTTAACTGTCCTTTATGTGGAGGAACCTTAGCTTGTATGAGTAGTTATAATATAAAAGATGGCACTACTACTTATCCTGACAGTCAGTATGGTACTGTAAATATAGTTGCTTCGAGTGCAAATTTACCTTGTGGATCTATTGTTAAGTTTGATGCTCCAAGAATATCAAGTGAACCAATAATTGCAATTGTTCTTGATAGGGGTGTTCCAGGTAATGATTTAGATTTACTTTCTCCGAGTTATGATTATGCTATTGGTACTGTTGGAAGATTTAATGCAACCTATGATGTATTAAGAAGTGGTTGGAATAATGAAAGCTAAAAAATATTATGGCCAAAACTTTTTAAAAAATGAAGAAATAATTAAAAATATAACTGATTTAGTAAATCCAGGTGAAAACGATTTAATTATTGAAATTGGCCCAGGAAGAGGTGCTCTTACTAAATATTTAACACAAAAGGCATGTGATTTAGTGTGTATTGAAATAGATACAGATTTAAAAGTTTATTTAGATAAATATCAAAGTAAAAAGTGTAAAATTATTTACGAAGATATTTTAAATGTAGATTTAAATGAAATTACTAAAGTATATCAAAATGTTTTTGTAGTGGGTAATTTACCTTACTATATAACAAGTCCAATTTTAGAATATTTAATTAATAGTATTAAAGCTCAAAAAATGGTTTTTATGGTTCAAAAAGAAGTCGCTGATAGATATAGTGCCAAAGTTAATACTAAGGATTATGGTTATTTTACTTTATTTTTAAATTTTTATTATGAAGTAAATAAAGAAATATTTGTTGGTAAAAATAATTTTGATCCAATACCAAAGGTAGATAGTGAAGTTATTTCTTTATCTTTAAAAGACAAAGTGCCTGATATTAATCCAGAAAAATACTTTGCTTTTCTTAAAGAAAGTTTTTCTCATAAAAGAAAAACTTTAAAGAATAATATTATTTCTTATGATTATGAAAAGATAATGAATGTATTAAATAAATATGGATTAACTGAGAGTGTTCGCGCAGAGCAAATTAGTGAAGATATATTTATTGAGATTTTTAAAAGTTTAGAGTGCTAAAGGCACTTTTTCTTGTTATTTAATTATTTATATTATATAATACAAATTGCTTGAAAGGGGATTTTTATGAGAAAAACTGTTCTAGTAACTGGTTCCTCAAGAGGAATAGGAGTATCGATTATAAAAAAATTTGCGATGAATAATTTTGAAGTAATAATTAATTATCTAAATAGTGAAAATGAAGCATTATCCTTAAAAAAAGAAATTATTACAAAATATAATGTTAGATGTGAAACTATTAAATGTGATGTTTCAAAAGAGGAAGATGTTATTAATATGACTGGTTTTATTAAAGATAAATTTGGAAAAATAGACGTTTTAGTTAATAATGCAGGAATTTGTAATGATATGATTTTAGATTTTAAAACTTATGATGATTTTAAAAAGGTTATTGATGTTAATTTAAATAGTACATTTCTAGTTACAAAATATATATCAAAATTAATGAAAAGTGGGAGTATAGTTAACATTTCTTCGACTAATGGAATTGATACATATTACCCAGAAAGTATTGATTATGATGCATCGAAAGCAGGTGTAATTTCCCTTACTCATAATTTTGCTAAAATGTTTGCTCCGAAGATTAGAGTGAATGCTATATGTCCAGGATGGGTTGAAACAGATCAAAATAAAGAATTATCTATAAAACAAATAAATGATATTAAAAAAGGTATTTTACTTAAAAGATTTGCTAAACCTGAAGAAATAGCAAATGTTGTTTTTTTTGTAGCAAATGAAAGTTATATAAATAACGCAGTCATAAGGGTCGATGGAGGAAGTATATGTTAGATATTGAAAAAGATATAAAAGAGTATTTAGATAAAGTTGATGATACTACTTATTTTAATTCTCAAAAAGTACTTAATGCTTTTATTAAAGAAGAAGTTTCTGAAAATGATTTTAATATTACAACAGGATATGGTTATGCAGATAGTGGTAGAGATAAAATAGAAAGAATATATGCAGATATTTTTAAATGTGAGGATGCTTTAGTTAGAAATCAGTTTATATCTGGATCTCACGCTTTGACGGTATGTTTATTTGCTTTACTTAGACCAAATGATACGCTTTTATCTATTACAGGAAAACCATATGATACACTTGATGAAGTAATCGGAATAAAGAAAAATCCTAGTTCTTTAAAAGCTTTTAACATAGATTATGAGCAAACTGATTTAATTAATGATGACTTTGATTACGAAACTATTAAATCAAAATTAAAAAATAAGTTTTACAAAGTGATTGAAATTCAAAGGTCAAAAGGTTATTCACAAAGAAAAAGTTTAAGTATTGAAAAACTTGAAAAAGTAATAAAATTAATTAAGGAAGTATCTCCAAAAAGTATTGTTATGGTTGATAACTGTTATTGTGAACTTGTTAGTACAAAAGAGCCTACAGAGGTTGGTGCAGATATTGTTGTTGGTTCATTAATTAAAAATTTAGGTGGAGGAATAGCAAGTAATGGTGCTTATATTGTTGGAAGAAAAGATCTTTGCACTCTAGCTGGTGAAAGACTTAATCTTCCTGGCGAAGGTAAAGATGTTGGCCCTTCTTTAGGCGCAAATAAAGATATTTTAAAAGGTTTATATTTTGCTCCTTCTGTAGTCGGTTCTGCTTTAAAAACTGCAATACTTACTAGTTATCTTCTTGAAAAGAAAGGTTATGATGTAGAACCAAAGTACTATGATGATAGAGTAGATATTGTTCAGTGTATTACATTTCATAATGAAAATGATATGGTAAAATACGTTAAAAGTATTCAATCAATGTGTGCAATTGATTCAAATGTTATACCTGAAAAATCAGATATTCCTGGTTATTCTAATAAAATAATTATGGCAAGTGGTTCATTTACACAAGGTTCATCAATTGAACTTTCTTGTGATGGCCCAATAAAACCACCATTTACAGTTTATCAACAAGGATCACTTACTTATGAATATGGAAAAATAGCAATTATTAATGCAATTTCAAAATTGGATTAATAATTTTTTTTATTTTGAATAAACTTTAATGGTGATATTTTGAATATAGAAAAAGGAGATTTTGTAACAAGAAAAAGTCATAATAATGATATTATTTTTAAAGTTATATCAATAAGCGAAGATATAGTATATTTAAAGGGAGTTTATGATAGACTTTATGCTGATAGTGATATTTTTGATTTAGTAAAAACAGATGAAAAACCAGATGATTTTTTTATAGAATTAGACATTAATAATGATAGAACAAGTTATTTTTATTTGCCGGGTAAAATATTACATATTGATGGAGACAATGAATATTTAGAAAAATGTTTAAAGTTTTATAAAACAAATAAAATTTATGCCGTAGGTAAAAAAATAAATGAAAATGATATAGCAAAACAAATTCCACTTCTTTTAAAGGAAATTAAACCAGATATTTTAGTAATAACTGGACATGATGCGTATTATGCTAAAAAAGGAAATAAAAATGATATAAATAATTATAAAAACTCAAAAAATTTTGTAAAAGCTATTAAACAAGCACGAAATTATGAAAAAAGTCATGAAAGATTAGTTATTATAGCCGGTGCTTGTCAAAGTGATTATGAAGATTTAATTAAAGCAGGTGCTAACTTTGCTTCGAGTCCTAAAAGAGTTAATATTCATGCTTTAGATCCTGCTATAATTGCTTCGACTATTGCACTTACTAAAACTAATACTCAAATTAATGTACCAGAATTATTGGAAAAAACCAAATATGGTTCAAATGGAATGGGAGGAATTATCACAAATGGTTTAATGTATGTGGGGTATCCAAGATGAATTTAGATATAATAAAGGAAAAAATTTCTTCATCTATTGGTAAAAAAGTTAAAATAACCGTTTATGGACTTCGTAACAAAATAAGTTTTTATGAGGGACCAATTTATAAAACCTACCCTAATATTTTTACAATACTTATTAATAATGAGGAGAAGAGTTTTGCATATCGAGATATTGCTACAAAAGACATAAAAATTACATATTTTTAATAAATTTCTCTTGCTATTTATGTTTTAATAAGGTACAATTAAATTGTGAATAAATAATAAAGGAGTGGTGAGTAAATGGAAATTACATCAGTAAAAGTTCACAAAACTGAAAGAGAAGGATCTAGAATGAAAGGATATGCAACAGTAACACTTGATGATTGCTTTGTTGTAAGAAATATCCGTATTATTGAAGGCGATGAAAAATTATTTATTGCTATGCCTAGTAAAAAGGTAAATGACGAGCGTTATGAAGATATCTGTCATCCAATTAATGCAGAAACAAGAAAAATGTTCGAAGATAAAATTTTAGAAGAATATAATAATCCTTCATCTAGTGAAGAATAATTAAGAAAAGAGCTTCGGCTCTTTTTAATTTGTAAAAATCATATTTGCCTATTTAATTCATATAATTAATTGGTGATGATATGAATGATAAAATTGTAAATAATAATCATGAAGTAAAAATGATTGATAGATGTATTTTAAATATAACGGGCATAAAAAAGATCATAAATTTTGATAATAAGGAATTTATCATTGAAAGTGTTATGGGACCTATTCATATTAAAGGCGAAAATATGGAATTATTAAATCTTGATACTACAAATGGAGTAATTAAAATTAAAGGAAAAGTAAATAGTTATGTATATTTAGAAAAAACTAATAAAAAAGAGGAAAGTATTATAGCAAGGCTATTTAAATGAACCCATTAAGTATTATTTTAGTTTTATTAATTAGTTTGGTTTATGGAGTTATCTTTTTAATTTTGTCACTTTTAAATTATAAATTATTTGAAAAATTTTCTATTATTTTTCAATTTTTAATAACACTTTTATTTTCATTTGATTTTGGGATGATATATTTACTTATAATATATAAAATTAATTATGGATGTTTTCATATATATTATTTAATTCCAATAATTTTAGGTTTTTATATTGCTTATAAGTTTAAGAATAGAGCTGTAAACTTTTGTAAATATTTTAAAAATAAAAGAAAAAAGTATTGACATATTTACAAAATTAAACTAAATATAAAATAGGGAAGGTAATATGAAGACTAAAAAGGAGAAAAAAAGATTATTTTTTATTAGTTTTATCATAATAATTTTGATAGTATTTTTAGGTGTGTCAACATATAAAGATTTTGTGACTATAGTCAACAATAAAAGAGAAACAAAAAAACTAAATACTCAGTACGAGAAGTTATTAGATGAAAAAAAATCCTTAACTTCAGAGGTTACTAAAATGAATGATCCTGAATATTTAGCAAGATATGCCAAAGAAAAGTTTTTATATTCAAAAGATGATGAAGTAATTATTCGTATGGGTGAATAATTATTTTTTTATTATATCATCAATTATTCCGTATTCCTTTGCTTCTTTCGACGACATATAATAGTCTTTACCAGTATCTTTTTCAATTTGTTTAATAGTTTTTTTGGTATTTTTAGCCATTATTTTATTTATTTTTTCTTTAATTTTGTTTATTCTCTCACTTTGAAGTTTTATATTTCTAGCACTTCCTTCGAAACCACCGAGTACTTCATGAATCATAATTTCAGTATTTTCTAATGCATACCTTTTGTCACCACTTGAAAGTAAAAATGCACCCATACTTGCACATAAGCCCATTCCTATAGTAATAACATTACTATTTATAAATTTTATTGTGTCATATATTGCAAGGCCAGATGTAACAGCCCCTCCGGGTGAATTAATATATAAATAGATGTCTTTTTTATCTTCTTTATCTAAATAAAGAAGTTCTCCGATTACAGTATTTGCTAAAGTATCATTTATTTCTCCACTTAAAAAGATTATTCTATAAGTTAATAATAAAGAATATAAGTCATAAGTCATTGAATGATTATCGTTTTGTTTTAAAATCATTGGAATATTCATTTGATCACCTAATTATATAATAATTAAAAAGTTATGAATTTATTCATAAAATTTATAGATTTATAATAAAAAATATAGTATTATTAAAATAGAAGGGATGATAATGTGAGTGATATTAGTATAACATTTAACGATGGAAGACAAGTTTTAGTGCCATATAATTCATCATATTATGATTTAAGTGTAAAAGAAAGTAACTCTAATAATATTATTGGTGTTTTAATTGGTGGTAAAGTTTTATCTTTAGATGAAAAAATAACTAAAAATACAGTTATAAAATTTATTGATATTACAAATCCTTATGGAAATAGAATGTATGTAGCAGGGCTTAAAATGATATTTGAACTTGCTACAAAAAAATGTTTTCCAAATATTAAGGTAAAATATTCTTACAATGTACCTAATGGAATTATTGCTAATTTAGAATGTGAAAATAATCTTACTGACAAAGATATAGATTTAATTAAGAATAAAGTTGAACAGATAGTTAAAAGTAACTTACATTTTGAAAAGTTAATAATAAAAAATAGTGATGCTATCAATTATTATGATGATATAGGAAATAAAGTTAAAGCTGATAATGTTAGAAATATCATTGATCCAACGGTTATTTTATATGAATTAGATGATTTAGTAAATTATTATTATTCAGAAATGCCTTACAGTACGGGAACACTTAATAAGTATGAAATAAAATATTTAGGTAATAATATGGTGGTAATTGTGGTTCCAAGTGAAAACTCTGATGGAAAATTACCAAATTATGTCAATTATGACGGAATAATAAAAGCTTATATAAACGGACAAAAATGGCTTGATATAATGAAAGTTCCCTTTATTAAAGATGTTAATAAAGAAGTATGTAATGGTAACATTGAAAACTTTGTTAAATCTTGTGAATTAAACTTTAATATTGAAATAAATGAAACTGCTAAAAAGGTTTCTCAAAATAAGGAAGTTAAATGTGTTATGATTTCTGGCCCATCATCAAGTGGAAAAACAACAATTACTAAAAGACTTGGTTCGTACTTTAAAATATATGGTTTAGATCCAATTGTTATTTCTTTAGATGATTATTATAAAGAAAGAGTTGATAGTCCAAAAGATGCTAATGGTGAGTATGATTTTGAATGTTTGGAATGTACAGATTTAGAATATTTACAAAAAGATGTTACAAAAATTCTTAATGGTGAAGAGGTTACATTACCAAGATTTAATTTTGTAACAGGATGCAAAGAATTAAGTTCTAAAAAAGTAAGGTTAAAAGATAATAGTATACTTCTTTTTGAAGGTTTACACGCTATTAATAAAGACATGCTATCATTTATTCCTGATAAAATGAAATATAAAATATATGTTAGCCCATTTATTCCACTTAGTATAGATGAACATAACTATATATCCAATAATGATTTAAGACTTCTTCGTAGAATAGTTAGAGATTTTAGAACAAGAGGTTATGATGTGCCAACCACTATAAAAAATGTTAAAAAGGTTACTATAGGCGAAGATAAATATATTATACCTTTGATACCTGATGCTGACAAAATAATAAATACTTCATTATCTTATGAAGTAGGTATATTGAAAGTTTTTGTGGAACCTCTTCTTTATTCGGTTCCAAGTACTTCACAATATTATGATGAAGCACGAAGATTACTTAGATTTTTAAATGGTTTTTTCACAATAAGCGGAGAATATGTTCCAAAAGATTCAATTTTAAGAGAGTTTATAGGAGGTAGTGAATATGATTAAAGTTGCAATTAATGGTTTTGGTAGAATAGGAAGAATAGCATTTAGACAAATGATAACTGATGCTAGTTTTGATATTGTTGCCATAAATAATTTAGATATGAGTGCCGAAGAAGCTGCTTATTTAATAAAATATGATAGTGTTCACGGGGCATTCCACGAAAATGAAATATCGTATAAAGATGATAGCATTGTTATATCTAATGTTAAATTTATAAAAATGTTTAATGAGAAGGATCCAGCAGTGTTACCTTGGAAAGATTTAGGAGTAGATCTTGTTTTAGAGTGTACAGGAGCATTTACTTCCACTGAAAAAGCAAGCTTACATTTAAATGCAGGTGCAAAAAAGGTATTAATATCTGCACCAGGAAAAGATGAAATGATTACTATAGTTAATGGGGTTAATGATGATAATCTTACTGGTAGCGAAACAATAGTAAGCGCCTCAAGTTGTACAACAAATTGTTTAGCACCACTTTTAAAAATAATCGAAGATAATTTTGGTATAGAAAAAGGATTTATGAGTACTGTACATGCATATACCGCTGATCAAAACTCAATGGATAATATGCATAAAAAAGGTATTAATTCTCGAAGAGGCAGAGCAAGTGCTCATAACATAGTTCCTACTTCTACTGGAGCAGCAAAATCAATTGGTCTTGTTATACCTAGTTTAAAAGGTAAATTAGACGGTATTGCTTATCGAGTTCCTACTATTGATGGTTCAATGATTGATGTAACTTTAGAATTAAAAGTTCCAGTTACAAAAGAGTTAATAAATGAAACAATTAAGAATAATCAAAATGATGCTATAAAATATACTGAAGATCCAATTGTATCAAGTGATGTAATTGGTAAAAAAAGAGGATGTACTTTTGATTCGTTATTAACAAATGTAATTGAAGTTGATAGAAAACAGTTGGTTAAATTAGTTGGTTGGTATGATAATGAATATGGTTATACATATCAAATGCTTTGCACTGCAAAAAAAATGTTTAAATAAAAGTAGGTTATTTTATGAAATTTATAGATGAAGAAAAAATAGAAAATAAGAAAGTAATATTAAGATGTGACTTTAATGTCCCAATAGAAAATGGAAAAGTATTAGATGATACAAAGGTTGTAAAAAGTTTAAAAACAATTAATTATTTACTTGATAATAACTGCTCATTAATATTACTTAGTCATTTAGGTAGGGTAAAAAGTAAAAAAGACAAAATTGAAAAATCTTTATTACCAGTAAAAGATGTATTATCTAAACTATTAAATATGGAAATAAAATTTGTTAGCAGCCCTGTTGGAATGGACGTTATTAATGTATGTAAAGAGTTAAAGCCCAAAGAAATAGTACTATTAGAAAACACTCGTTTTTGTGATTACCCAGAAAAATTAGAAAGTCATAACGATTTAAATTTAGCAAAGTATTGGTCTGTTTTAGGAGATGTCTTTGTAGTTGATGCCTTTGCATCATTACATAGAGTTCACGCTTCAGTGGCAGGAATTTCTAACTATTTACCAACGTATTATGGTTTTTTAGTAAAAGAGGAAATATCAAACTTAAATCCACTTATTGATAATATTCAAAGACCATACACTGTATTTATGGGTGGAGCAAAAGTTGATGATAAACTTCAGTATATTAAGGGCTTACTAGACAAATGTGATTATCTTTTAGTTGGCGGTGGAATCGCAAATTCATTTTTGTATGCTTGTGGATTTGATGTAATGGAAAGTTTATGTACGAGTGATGAGATAACTTTATCTGAAATAAAGAATTTAATGAAAGAATATCGCGATAAAATTGTTCTTCCTATTGACTTTGTTATTGAAGAAGACAAAATATTAGATCTTAATACTAAATCAATAAAAAAATATATTTCATATTTTGAAAAAAGTAAAACAATATTTATAAATGGAACAGTAGGTCTTTTTGAGGATAAAAGATATATTGCAGGAACATTTAACTTATTTAATAGTTTAAAAAATATTAATGCATATAAAATAGCTGGTGGTGGAGATACACTAAATGCAATTAACACTTTTAAACTTGACAAGAATTTTACTTACCTTTCAAGTGGTGGTGGAGCAAGTCTAGAGTATATTAGTTCTGACCATCTTGAGGCTATTGATTATTTAGAAAATATAGAAAAAGAGTGATTTTCGACAAAATTTGACATTAATGGACGTAAAGTGTCAAATTTTTACATAAATTGCTATTGTGTTTTAACAAATTATGGTGTATTATGTATCTTGTGTGAGGGATTTATTGGAAAGAGGAAAAGATGAATAAACCCATAAAAATTATAATTATTGATGATAACACTGTTGCTGTTGAATCAATTAGAAAGCATTTTGCTTATAGTGAAGAAATTAAAGTACTAGCAACATTTAATAATGGCGAGGAAGCTTTACAGTATTTAATTAACCATCCTTGTGAAATTGACATAGCAGTATTAGAATTATTGCTACCTCGATTAGACGGCGTATCACTTCTTGATGAAATTAAAAATAGAAATTTAAAGATTAAATCTATAGTTACATCAAGTTATAAGGATAATCATGTAATAGCTAATAGTGAAAATTATAATCTATATTGTTACTTACTAAAACCATATAGTATGTTATCTCTAGAAAAAAGAATTAAAGATGCTATGGTAAGAAAATATGATAACCCATTTGGTGGAAATAATATAGATTTGGATATAAGCCGTTTGCTTCATAATTTAGGTATCCCATCACATTTAAAAGGATATAAATATATTAGAGAATGTGTACTTATATCTTGTAAAACTAATAAATGTTTACATGTTACAAAGGATTTGTATCCTGAAGTTTCTGTTACTTATAGTAGTACACCATCAAGAGTAGAAAGAGCAATTAGACATGCAATAGAAATAAGTTGGTCAAGGGGTGATATAAAACTCATGGATGAACTATTTGGATTTAGTGTAAGTGTTGAAAGGTCAAAACCAACAAATTCAGAGTTTATATCAACTATTGCGGAGCGAATAAAACTAGATTGTAAGATTAATTAAAAGGTACTTGAATATGTATCTTTTTGTTTTTACTTGCTAATATTCTTATGTTGTTATATAATTAGTTTGGGTGGTAAATATGAAAAAAAACGAAAAAAAACTTTATAAATCTAATAAAAATGTTTCTGATGCTGACTATGATATAAAAAAATTTTTAATAATTTTAACAATTCTTATTGTTGTAGTAGTGGGTTTATATTTTCTATCAAATGCAATTGTTAATAAAAGGGATAATAAAGAAAGTAATGTAAATACTAATATAACAATATCTTATGATACATTAAACGTTGGCATGATATTTAATAGACCATATGATGAATATTATGTTATTGCATATGATTCTACAATTGATGATGCAATTTTCTATTCAACTCTAATTACAAATTATACAAAAAAAGAAAACTCAATAAAAATTTATTATTGTGATTTAAATAAAATTGTTAATAAGGATTATAAATCTAAAGATGGAAAGAGTAATCCTAATGCTTCCTCTGTTCAAGAACTTTCTTTTAACGAAGTAACACTACTAAAAATAAGAAATAAAAAAGTAGTAAATTATATTGATAATATAGACCAAATTAAAAGTACTTTGAAATAATATTAAATTTATCTCAAAGTCTTTTTTTTTGGATTAATAAATGATATCATTATTATGATAGGAGAGTAAATGAAAAAAGAATATAGTTTATGTGGAGTAATAATAATTATTGTAACTACTGCTGTAATATCTGCGTTATCCACAGGAATTTTAATTATGCGTAATTATTCTACTGATGATGGTCAATCCTATTCTGAAATAATTAAAGATGAAAATATACAGGAGTTTATTGATGTATATTCTAAATTAACAACTAATTATTATGAAAATATAAATAAAAAGGAGATTATTGATAGTGCAATAAGCGGTATGACATCATATCTAGGAGATCAATATACAGGACTTCTTGACGAAGATAAATCTTCATCACTATATGATAGTTTAAATGCAAAGTATGAGGGAATTGGTATAACTATTAAGGATTCTTATATCGAAAATGTTCTTTATAATTCCTCCGCTGCAAAAGCTGGATTAAAAATGAATGATAAAATTATATCAATAAATAATATAAATATCGAAAACAAAACCTCAGATGAAATTAAAAATATTATTAATGAAAATAAAAGTAATAAAATAGATTTAAGAGTAATAAGAAATAATGAAATTTTAGATTTTAATAATTTAAAAATAACTTCGATTGATTATCCTAATTTACGATATTCTTTTGTTGAAAATAAAGATATAGGATATATTAAAATTGATTTATTTTCGACCAATATTAATAAACAATTAGAAAATGCATTATTTCAGTTGAATAAGTATTCCGGATTGATAATTGATTTAAGAAATAATTCTGGCGGGTATCTTGAAGAAGCATATCAAACAGCAGAAATATTTTTACCAAAAGGGAGTGTTATATATTCTCTATTACAAAAGGACAATAGAAAACAGGAATTTAAAGATAAAACAAATGATAAGCAAGATGTTCCTATCGTAGTGTTAGTTAATGGTAATACTGCTTCTGCTGCTGAAATATTAGCGGCAGCATTAAAAGATAGTTATGGTGCAGTACTTGTTGGTTCACAAACTTATGGAAAAGGCAAAGTGCAACATACTTATTCATTATCATCTGGAGAAATGGTTAAATATACAGCATCATTATGGTATAGACCAAATGGAACAAATATTGACAATACAGGTATTATTCCAGATTATCAAGTTGAAAATGATTTTGAAACTAATGAAGCAAACGAAACAATTATAATTGATAATCAATATAAAAAGGCAATAGATATTATAATAAATAATTAATAGTTGGGTAGCAAATAAATTTGACTACCTTTTTTAATTATAATATAATGCTTATGGAGGAAATAAATGAAAGTTGGGGATAAATTAACAATTCATTGTTACAAACATAATGGTAAAATTGACAGAATTAGTGGTGAAGCTATTGTGTTAGACGAAACTGATGAATATTTAGTATGTGCGAATAACAAAGTAAAGTTGATTGAAAATGATGGAAGAAGTCATCGAACGAAAGAAATCGCAATTTTATTTTTTTATAAAAAAGAATGGTATAATATATTGGCTCAATTAAAAAAATATGGATTATTTTATTATTGTAATATTGCATCACCATATATAATTGATGGTAATATTATAAAATATATAGATTATGATTTAGATTTAAGAATTTTTCCAGATGGTACTTTTAAAGTTCTTGATAAAAACGAATATAGATATCATAAAATTACTATGAGATATTCCGAAGAAATAGATATAATTGTTCAAGATAGCCTAAATAAATTAATTGAGAATAAAAGCATAAACGCTTTCCCATTTAAAAAAGAGGTTATAGAACACTATTATAAAATTTATAAAGATATTACCGATAATAACTCTTAATAACCCGTAATAAAAGATTAATATGTAAATTTCTTGTAAAAATATCATAAAATATTATTTTTTTAAAAAAAAGTGCAAAAAAGCGTTGACAATGAAAAAATAGTTTGGTATATTAATTTTGCACTTGAAAAAAGGAGTGCGAGAAGTTCTTTGAAAACTAAGTAAAAAAAGTCAATTTGAGAAGCCAAGAAAAACTAAAATAAATGATTTTTAAATAAAAAATCTTTTTTATTGAGAGTTTGATCCTGGCTCAGGATGAACGCTGGCGGCATGCCTAAGACATGCAAGTCGAACGAGATGGCCCACAGATTCAGAAGGAAGATAGAGTGCTTGCACGAAGTTAGAATTTTGATGACGTGGAAATTCCATCTAGTGGCAAACGGGTGAATAACACGTGGGTAACCTACCTCTAAGTTGGGGATAACAGTTGGAAACGACTGATAATACCGAATAAGCTCTACGGAGTAAAGAAGCAATCAAGCTTCGCTAAGAGATGGGCCTGCGGCGTATTAGCTAGTTGGTGGGGTAAGAGCCTACCAAGGCGACGATGCGTAGCCGAACTGAGAGGTTGATCGGCCACACTGGGACTGAGACACGGCCCAGACTCCTACGGGAGACAGCAGTTAGGAATATTCGTCAATGGGGGAAACCCTGAACGAGCAATGCCGCGTGAATGAAGAAGGCCCTATGGGTTGTAAAATTCTGTTGTATGGAAAGAAATGTAAAGTTAGGAAATGAACTTTACTTGACGGTACCATTCAAGAAAGCCACGGCTAACTACGTGCCAGCAGCCGCGGTAATACGTAGGTGGCGAGCGTTGTCCGGAATTATTGGGCGTAAAGAGCATGTAGGCGGCTTAATAAGTCGAGCGTGAAAATGCGGGGCTCAACCCCGTATGGCGCTGGAAACTGTTAGGCTTGAGTGCAGGAGAGGAAAGGGGAATTCCCAGTGTAGCGGTGAAATGCGTAGATATTGGGAGGAACACCAGTGGCGAAGGCGCCTTTCTGGACTGTGTCTGACGCTGAGATGCGAAAGCCAGGGTAGCGAACGGGATTAGATACCCCGGTAGTCCTGGCCGTAAACGATGGGTACTAGGTGTAGGAGGTATCGACCCCTTCTGTGCCGGAGTTAACGCAATAAGTACCCCGCCTGGGGAGTACGGCCGCAAGGTTGAAACTCAAAGGAATTGACGGGGGCCCG